>OIWT01000028.1_pt1 | contig 194490 bp, 154 predicted proteins | sample 1587701 | NCBI WGS metagenome assembly OIWT01 (sample SAMEA3888904, study PRJEB22519) | human gut metagenome | biome: human gut; feature: human-associated habitat; material: faeces | place: Denmark | collected 2009
TTAAAAAAGTCCGTAAGTCTTACAGATTTGCTTCGATTTTTGCTTTCAAGTCGGCTTTTGATGAAGCGCCTACTTGCTTGTCGACGAGTTTGCCACCTTTGAAGAAAAGTAAGGTAGGGATATTGCGTATGCCCATTTCGCTGCTCAATGCGTTGTCGTCATCGACATTGTATTTGCCGATAATGGCTTTTCCTTCGAATTCGGCTGCAAGTTCATCGACAGCGGGTGCGATGCTGCGGCACGGTCCGCACCATTCTGCCCAAAAGTCTACGACTACGAGTTTGTCTTGAGCCAAAAGCTCTTTGTAATTAGCATCGGTAATTTTCTGTGCCATAATAATAATTTTTTATGTTGTTGAATCTTTATTCATGCAGGCTCAAAGATAATAAAAAAACAGTAGATACCCGAAAATGGTTTGTAAAAATCTTCCGGTTATCGGTCAGGCGATTTCGCTTTCCAATTCGAGTATGGTTTCTTCATTTTCTTCGTCAACTTCTGTCGGATTATCCGACAAGTATTTGATGCCGTTTATTTTAAATTCTATATTGCTGTTTATCAGAAATTTTGTGATTTCACTGATGTCGGATATCTTGAAGGGCCGTGCAAATAAGTTGATAGTATGTTCGGGATCTCTTTCGTCGATAAGTTCGAAATAGAGTTTGGTTTTTCCTTCATTATCGTTAGGCAGGTTCTCATGGAGAACGTCGACCATGGCTCGGTCCACCGATTCGCTGGGTAAAACGATGGTCAGGTTTTCGATGATCCGGTCATTTACATCCGGCAGTAATTCTATCGTGTTTATTTTTACGGTGAGCATCGTGCTATCGCGGAATCGGGGTTCGACGCGACCTCGTATATAGACGTAGAGATTGGAAACCCCGAATTTGTGGAAATTCACATAATCGTTGCCCATCAAGAAAAATTCGCCGATGCCGGAATAGTCTTCGACTTTAATTATGCCGAAAGACTTGTTGTTTTTGGTGATTCCTTCCCGGTAGCCCACGACGATACCGCCCATCGAGAGGTCGCGACCTTTGAGTGCTTCGAGATCGTCCAGTTCTTTCATGCGGGTGTTGCAGCCATATTGTAAGGCTATGCGGTATTTATCGAGCGGATGGGCTGATAGATAGATACCGATCAACTCTTTTTCTTTGTTCAGTTTTTCCAAATCCGACCACGCTTCCGTCTCGGGAATTACGGGACGGGCTACCTCTACGGCGTTGGTGGCGCCGAATAGGGAGTTGCTTTGCATGTTTTGGTCTATTTGGTATTTATTGCCGTATCGGACGAGAATTTCGGAGAAACTCTCGCTCTTACTATTTACCGACATGTAACATTCCCGTTTTAACCCAAAGCAATCGAATCCACCCGACATGGCGATGCATTCGATGTTTTTACGGTTGCAGGCCGACAGGTTGACCCTTTGCACGAAATCGAAAATATCGGTGAAAGGACCATTTTTTTCCCGTTCTTCGATGATGCACCGGACGGCGTTTTCACCGACGCCTTTCACTGCACCGAGTCCGAAACGGATATTACCTTCTTTGTTTACGGTGAATTTCAGGTAACTTTCATTTACATCGGGGCTGAGTACTTTGATACCCATACTTTTGCATTCGTCCATGAACTTCGTGATTTCGCCGATGTCCGAAATGTTCCGGCTCAGTACCGCCGCCATGTACTCCGATGGATAATTGGCTTTGAGATAAGCCGTCTGGTAAGCAACCCATGAATAGCAGGTCGCGTGAGACTTGTTGAATGCATATGATGCGAAGTCTTCCCAGTCGGCCCAAATTTTTTCGAGGATTTTACGGTCGTGCCCGTTTTTCTCTCCGCCGCTGATAAAAAGCGGTTTTAACTCATCGAGTTTTTCCTTAATTTTTTTACCCATCGCTTTACGCAATCCGTCGGATTGGCCTCGGGTGAAGTTGGCCAGCATACGGGAAAGCAACATCACCTGCTCTTGATACACGGTAATGCCGTAAGTATCTTTCAAATATTTTTCCATGATGGGGATATCGTAGGTGATTTTTTCTTTTCCGTGTTTACGGGCAATGAACGACGGTATATATTTCATGGGCCCCGGACGGTAGAGGGCGTTCATGGCGATGAGATCTTCGAAGGTCGAAGGTTGCAGTTCCCGCAAGTATTTTTGCATTCCCGGCGACTCGAATTGGAATGTGCCTATCGTGCGGCCTTCTCCATAAAGTTTATAAGTGGCCGGGTCGTTGATATCGATGTTGTCGATGTCTATATCGATACCTCGTGATAACTTGATGTTGGTCAATGCCTCTTTGATGATAGAGAGGGTCTTCAATCCGAGGAAGTCCATCTTGATAAGTCCGGTATCTTCGATGACCGATCCTTCGTATTGGGTTACCAGCAGTTTTTCTCCGGTTTCCTTATCGTCGGCCGTGCTTACGGGAACCCAATCGGTAATATCGTCCCGGCAAATAATTGTCCCGCAGGCGTGTACGCCTGTGCCTCTTACGTTGCCTTCGAGCATTTGAGCGTATTTCATTGTGTTGCGTGTACGTTCGTCTTCGCAAGCGGCCCGTAAGTCGGGAACGGCGGCAATGCAATTTTTTATATTTATTTTGGGTGATTTGCCGTTGACTTCGGGCAGACGGTCGGGAATGAGTTTGGTGAGGCGTATCGACTCGGAGAGAGGCAATTCCTCCACACGGGCTACGTCTTTGATGGCCATTTTGGTTGCCATCGTGCCGTAGGTGATGATATGTGCTACTTTTTCATGGCCGTATTTCTCGGTAACCCACCGCAAAACTTCCCCACGGCCGTCATCGTCGAAATCGATATCGATATCGGGAAGGGATATACGGTCGGGGTTGAGGAAGCGCTCGAACAGCAAATCGTATTTAATTGGGTCTATCTGTGTGATACCCAGACAATACGCGACCGCCGATCCGGCCGCTGAACCACGGCCGGGACCCACCGATACGCCCATGTTGCGAGCGGCGGCGATAAAGTCCTGCACGATGAGGAAGTATCCCGGGAAACCCATCGTTTTCATGATGTGCAGCTCGAAGATGATACGTTCTTCTATCTCTTTGTCGAGCGGATTTCCGTATCGCTTGTAAGCTCCGTCGTATGCCAGCTTTTTGAGATAGTCGGCTTCGAGTTTGATTCGATACAGTTTGTCATACCCGCCCAGAACCTTGATTTTTTTCTCGGCTGCGTCTTGGGAAAGTACGACGTTTCCGTTTTCGTCTTGTGTAAATTCGTCGAAAAGGTCTTTTTCGGTATATTTTTTACGGTATTCTTCTTCTGTACCGAAGTCGGTCGGAATTTCAAATGTCGGCATGATAGGTGCGTGGTCGATGCTGTATGTCTCGACTTTGTCGCATATCTCGATCGTATTGGCGAGAGCCTCGGGCACATCGCCGAATACTCCGTTCATTTCTTCGGTTGTCTTCAACCATTCCTGTTTCGAGTAACCCATGTTCGGGTTACTCTCGTGTATGGTACGTCCCGTATTGAGGCAAATGAGGCGTTCGTGGGCATCGGCGTGTTCTTCATTTACAAAATGCACGTCGTTGGTACAAATGAGCTTTATCCCGAATTTTTGAGCATATTTCAATAATTGCTCGTTTACTTCCTGCTGTCTCTCGAACGTTTCGTGGTTGGCGTTCGGTACGGTGGCTTTATGCCGTTGCATTTCGAGATAGTAATCTTCTCCGAAAATATTTTTGTACCATAAAATCGCTTCTTCTACCTCTTCGGGTGTACCGTGCATGATTTTCTGTGGAATTTCTCCTCCGAGACAAGCCGATGCAATGATGAGCCCTTCGTGGTATTTTTCCAGCTCCACGCGGTCGGTACGAGGACGCATGTAGAAACCCTCTGTCCATGCTTTCGAGACGAGTTTGATGAGGTTATGATACCCTTTCTCGTTTTTGGCGAGTACGATCAAGTGGTATCCGCTTTGGTCTTCTTTCCCGTTTTTATCGTGCAAACGTTTACGGGCGACATACATTTCACAACCGATAATGGGCTTGAACGGCTTTTTCGATTTTGCTTTTTCGAGTTGGGTTTGCAGCTCCGCCAGCTTGTTCTCCTTGTCGGGGTCATCGTCGGTTACGGCGGCAATTTTTTGCTCGATTTCCTGTATGGCGCTTTTCAGTTTACCGTTTTTCTTTTTGATGTAGTTGTAAAATTCCTTCACACCGAACATATTTCCGTGGTCGGTCAGGGCGATTCCCGGCATACCGTCATCGTGCGCTTTGTCTACCAGCGCTTGTATGCTTGCTTGCCCGTCGAGAACAGAATATTGAGAGTGAACATGCAGATGTACAAATGGTTGCATAATGATTTTCGGGATATGATTTACGAGGTAAAGATAAGAAAAAGAGGGATAATAAAACCTATTATCCCTTATAAAAATCGTTTGTCTTGTCTTCTTTACATCTCAATCATTTGGTTTAGAGATTGAAACGGACTTGTGGAGAAAAGCAGATATTTATTTGTGTAATCTGCTTATATTTGCCGGTAAAATTACAGCATATGATAAGACCGGTAAAACAGCAGGATATATCCTTTATGGCCGATATTTATAACGAATATGTCGTACACGGTACGGCAACTTTCGAGGAGGTTCCTTTGACCGAAGAGGAGATGAGTCGCCGGATTATAGATATTTCGAGTCGCTTCCCTTGTTTGGTCTGTGAGATCGATGAGAGAGTGGTTGGTTATTGTTATGCCCACTTGTGGAAAGGATATGGGGCCTATAAACATACGTTGGAAACGACGGTCTACCTGTCGCCGGATTATATAGGAAAGGGAATAGGTTCGCTGCTGATGAGCGAGTTGGTTGCTGATTGTCGCAGGCGGGGATACAAGGTATTGATTGCTTGTATAACAGGGGGAAATGAGTCGAGTATTGCATTACACCGAAAATTGGGATTCAGAAAAGTTTCTCATTTCGAAAAAGTCGGACAGAAATTCGGTCGTTGGTTAGATGTCGAAGATTACGAGTTGTTATTGGATTGTTGATTCCTCATTTTTTCTCTATTGCGAAGAAGTTACCAAGAAAGGTCGTCCACCGGTTATCGGGAACTCCTGCCTCTCGCTTCATTCGCCGGCGGGGCTGCGGAACTCGCTGTGCTCAAACAGTCCTCTTTTTTTCATATTTTCCTTTGCTCTCGCCAGCCCGATAAAGGTGGGCATTTTTCCACCCCGATACTATCTGCCGTTGAGGGTGAAGGCGATAGCCCGACGAGGAATCTTCTGAAAAAATCTATTTGAGATTCTTCGGGGTTACACACTCTCAGAATGAGATTCATTTGTTATCTCGAACCCGCCGCAAGCGGTGTGAGGGATCTTTTGCTCGTTTAGTAGGAGATTCTTCATTCCGCTTACGCTACGTTCAGAATGACAACCGTGTCATTCCGAACCGAGACCTATGGTCGAGTGTGAGGAATCTCCTCTTTCTATCTTCCTCGCAATAGTAGCGATTGCACTCTCGCTTTATCGGAGATTCTTCGGTACTTTACACCTCAGAATGGCAATAATGTCATCTCGAACGTAGGTGGAAGATCTTATACAATAATGTTCGCTTTGAGGGAGATTCTTCCTCCCTGCGGTCGTCAGAATGACGGTTTTTAGAGTACTTACGATTAGAAAATGTCGGGTTATAAAAACGCCACGTTTGCAAACGTGGCGTTTTTATAAATGTTCCATGAGGAAATGCTAAAAGAGGATTCCGTCCCGATCGATTAGGATTGCGTCATCGAGCATGCGATCCCTTTTTCGAGACCGCGCAGTTCGGCCAGTCCGCGCAGGCGTCCTAAACAGGAATAGCCTGGATTGGTTTTCTTTTTCAAGTCGTCTATCATCTGATGGCCGTGGTCGGGCCGCATAGGAATAGATACACCCCGACGTTGTTGCAGCAGTAGAAAATTTTTCATGACATTGTACATATCCACATCGCCTTCGAGGTGGTTGGCTTCGAAGAAGTTTCCTTCGGCATCGCGTTGGGTACTGCGCAGGTGTACGAAGTTGATACGATCACCCAGCCGTTCCATCATTCCGGCCAAATCATTGTCGGCGCGTACTCCGAAAGAGCCGGTGCAAAGGCATAGTCCGTTCGACGGGTTGGGGACGGCCTCGACGAGTTTTATAAAGTCGGCTTCGGTACTGAGTATGCGGGGTAATCCTAAGATAGGATAGGGTGGATCGTCGGGGTGAATGACGAGTTTTATCCCGGCTTCATCGGCAACGGGAGTGATTTCTCGCAAGAAGTAGATGAGGTGGGAGCGAAGTTTCTCGGCGTCGATGTCGCGGTATCGGTCGAGTGCTTCTTGGAATTGCTGTAATGTAAAACTTTCTTCCGAACCCGGAAGTCCTGCTATCATGTTCCGCACGAGCCGATCTTTTTCCTCTTCCGACATTTGTTCATATCGTTTGTAGGCCAGCGTCTTTTCTTCGTCGGAGTATTCGTTTTCGGCACCGGGACGTTTTAAGATATATAGGTCGAAGGCGACGAAAGCGGCCCGTTCAAAACGCAGTGCTTTCGATCCGTCGGGTAAAGTGTAGGCGAGGTCGGTACGAGTCCAGTCGAGTACCGGCATGAAGTTGTATGTAACGGTGTAGATACCGCAATGTGCCAGATTGCGGAGACTCTCTTTATAATTTTCGATGTATTTCTGGAAATCGCCCGTTTGGGTTTTGATATGTTCGTGTACGGGGACGCTTTCGACTACCGACCATTTCAGTCCGGCAGCCTCGATGAGATTTTTACGTTTTTCGATCTCCTCGATGCTCCATACTTCTCCGTTGGGAATTTGATGCAAGGCGGTTACGATGCCGGTTGCTCCGGCTTGGCGTATGTCTTGCAGGCTGACGGGATCATTCGGCCCGTACCATCTCCATGTTTGTTCGCAAAGTATCATGACAGGCAAGTTTTTGTTATAGGCAGAAAGAATCGAATCCACCGTCGACAACGGCTACGGCGCCCGAGACGAAACGGGAAGCGTCGCTGATAAGGTAATGTATCGTACCGCACAGCTCATCGGGAGTTCCGAAACGCCCGAAGGGAGTATGGGCAACGATGGCTTTTCCCCGGGCGGTCAGGGAACCGTCGGGGTTGGTAAGCAATGTACGGTTCTGTTCGGTGAGGAAAAATCCCGGAGCGATGGCGTTTACGCGAATGCCGTCTCCGAATTTGGTCGCCATCTCTACCGCCATGTATTTGGTAAATTGTTGTACGGCGGCTTTGGCCGAAGTATAACCTACTACCCGGGTAAGGGGGCGCAACGCCGATTCGGAACTGAAATTGACAATAACCCCTTTTTTACGGGTGGCCATATCTTCGGCGAATACTTGAGTTGGTAACACCGTTCCCAGCAGATTGAGATCGACGACTTTTTTGAAATCTTCGGTCGACATGTCGAAAAACGTTTTGTCGGTAGGAATCGTTGCGCCCGGCATATTGCCGCCGGCGGCATTGATAAGTACGTCGATGCGGCCGTATTGTTTTAGAACCGTGTCCCGGCAGCGTTCGAGAGAGGGACGGTCGAGTACGTCGCATGGCAGGAAAAGAGCCGTGCCTCCGGCTTCGGTTATATCTTTTACCAAAGAGTTCCCATGTTCGTGGTTACGCCCCATGATGATCATGATGGCACCTTCGTGTGCCAAGTATCGGGATATGCAACTTCCCAAAATGCCGGTTGCACCGGTCATGACAACCGTTTTACCGGAAATGTTGAATAATTCGTTCATAATATTCAGACGTGTAATATGTTTAACAATCAAGTTCACAAATATAGCGAAAGGCGAGTGCAGGGGCAAATGAAAACGAAGTTTTCGAATTTGACGACGCCAAGCCGTATCCTATATTCTACAAATATAGTGAATGCCGGGAGGTAAATGAAACAAATTCGTTTGTTTTTAACCCGAGGCAAGCCTTATGTTGACGGCGTCAAATATAAAAAACATTCGAGGCAAGATTGTTTTATTCATTCTTAAATAATTTGGGTATACTTCGAAAAATATCTAATTTCGGGGCGTTAAAAATGAAGGTAGGAAAGAGATGAAACGATTGGTTATTTTCGATTTGGACGGGACATTGTTGAATACCATAGGTGATTTGGCCGAAGCGACCAATTACGCACTGGAACAATGTGGTTACCCGCAACATGCGGTCGAAGAATATAATATGTTTGTAGGGAACGGAATCGCAAAACTTTTTGAACGGGCTTTGCCCGAGAATGCACGTTCGGCAGAGCATATTGCCCGCATGCGTTCATTTTTCGTACCGTATTACGACAGCCACAATGTATGTCGCACGCGGCCTTATGAAGGTATGCCCGAACTCCTTGCCGAATTGCAGCGGCGGGGAGCGCTGTTGGCTGTTGCGTCGAATAAATACCAGCAAGCGACAGAAAAATTGGTCGCACATTTTTTCCCGAAGATAAAATTTATTTCCGTACTCGGTCAGCGGGAAGGGATACCGGTAAAGCCCGATCCTACAATCGTATACGATATTTTGGCGAAGGCGCCGGTCGAAGCTGACGAGGTGTTGTATGTCGGCGATTCGGGTGTCGATATGCAGACGGCCGCTGCGGCACGGGTTCTTTCGGTGGGTGTGGCATGGGGTTTCCGTTCGCGGGAAGAACTCGAATGTGCAGGAGCCGGTTATTTGGTCGATTCGCCGTATGAGATATTGGATATTTACGAACGAGGATAAATATTGTCAAAAAAAGCGGCACCCGTTTCTCACGAAAAGGAGGCCGCATAACCAAAATATATAGAATAGTTCGATGAAAAAGGCATATTTAAAATTTAACCGAAATCACGAAACCTTTTTCTGTCGTAAAAATAGTATCTTATCCGATACGACTCCAATAAATTCGATAAATCAGCTTATTTTACCGACAAAACGGTGATATATGTTTTTTGCTTCGGGCATTTTCGCTTTGAACAAAAATAGCTTCCATATCGTTTTCAAAAAAAGAAACCGATATGGAAGAAAGAGAATTTGTGCGTTGTGTGGCATCTTTGTTTTATTGTACTTCGCCCTGTAACTTGTCGGGAGAAACACGTTACAAGAGTCTTCGTGAATGGAATATGATATTGGCGGTAACGCTCTCGTCGGTTATTCGGGAACGGTACGGGGTACAACTCGATGCAACCGATTTCGGAGAGGCCGAAACGATTTCAGATCTTTATCGGTGTGTATTGTCGAAAAAGCGGCAAATGCTTGTTCCTGCATTTGTCATTTAAATGATAAGTTTATGAATGGACTCTCTTATTTTTCCCCGAATTATCCTGTTCACATAACCCCTTTGGTATCGGTCGTGTTGATAGCCCGTCGGGTGTATGATTGCGAGAAGTGTCTCGATACGTTGATGAAACAAAGTACGACGTTCGAGACCGAAGTGATAGTTGTCGACCGTTCGTCGACCGACGAAATAGAACGATTATGCCGTCGTCATACAAGTTTTTATCCGCATCGTCTCCGCTATCGTCGTAATCCCGAGCGATACATCGCATTCGGTAGTCCCGGAGCCGAGGTACGCAGCCGTTATGTCATCGTGTGTCGGGATTATGAGCGGTGGAACGACTCTGGTAAATTACAACGTCAGGGAGAGTATTTGCGGGAGCACCCGTCGTGTGCGTTGTGTTTTCATAATGTCGAAGGAGATGTTTCTTTACAGCATTATGAGGAGCGGGGATATGAAATGGGTGATCTCGATTTTTTATATTTACTTCGGCATTATTCTCCGCTTTTCCGTTTGGAGGGTACTCCGGGCGAGTATTCTTTTCTTTTATACGAGCGGAGAGGAGAGCTTTTTGTGCATCGGCAGATCCGTGGAAAGATGCAATGCCTTTCCGGTCTGATGTCCCGGGTCTATCCCGTTTCCGCTATGGTTGTGCCGATGCAGAGATGAGGCCTTTTTGTGGGAAAAATAAATTTTTTGAATGAAAGTCGTTGAAAACGTATTGTCGGAAAAACGTCGCATCATATCGATGCGACGTTTTTTTATCGAAAATGCGGGGCGGTCGCGTTGCTTTTCGTATCTTTGTCGAGTACGAAGAACAAACCTAAACGCACATGAATATGAGAATATCGAAAATTTTTCTTGCCGCGCTTCTGACATTCGGTTCTGCGGCGGGGTGGGCTCAGAACAAAGGCGGCATCGATCCTAAAATGCTCGGTGAGTTGCGCGATAGTTACAAGAATACGGCCGAAGACAAGGCTTTGCGTAATGCTTTGGCCGGAACCGACATTCAGAAACTGGCCTCTAACGCCGATGTAAGTGCCGAGGTCGACGGTTATTTTTCGCATCGGGTTCCGACCAAAGGAATTACCGATCAGGAGTCGTCGGGTCGTTGCTGGCTTTTTTCGGGCTTGAACGTGTTGCGGGCTAAAATGATGGCCGAGCACCATTTGCCCGAGTGTGAGTTTTCACAAGCATATTGCTTTTTCTATGACCAGTTGGAGAAAGCCAATCTTTTTTTGCAGGGAGTAATCGATACCCGCAGCCTTCCTATGGACGACCAGACGGTTGCTTGGCTGTTTAAAAACCCGTTGAGTGATGGCGGACAGTTCACCGGTGTTTCCGATATTATCGGCAAGTACGGTTTGGTACCCCGTGAGGTGATGAATGAGACATATAGTACCAACAATACTGCCCGTATTGCATTTTTGATAAAGCTGAAATTGCGGGAGTACGGCCTTCGTTTGAGGGAATTGCCGGCTAAGGCGAAACCTGCCGAAATCGATAAAATGAAGACCGAAATGCTTTCGACGATATATCGTATGTTGGCATTGGCTTTCGGTGAACCTCCGACGGAGTTTACTTGGACTCGTAAAGATAAGAAAGGAAATCCCATAGAGACGAAAATCTATACGCCCAAATCGTTTTATGACGAGTTTATCGGCGATGACCTTACCGGCGGTTATGTCATGGTTATGAATGATCCTTCGCGGCCGTATTATAAATTGTATGAGATAGATTACGACCGCCATATGTACGACGGATATAACTGGACTTACATCAATCTTCCCGTCGAGGATATAAAACCATTGGCCATAGCCTCTATCAAGGACAGTACGGCTATGTATTTCTCGTGTGATGTGGCAAAATTTCTCGATTCGAAAAAAGGTACACTCGATCTACGTAACTATGATTATGAGTCGTTGATGGGGACGACATTCGGTATGGATAAAAAACAGCGTATACAGACATTTGCCAGCGGTTCGTCCCATGCGATGACTTTGGTCGGGGTCGATCTCGACGAGAAAGGAATGCCCAAGAAATGGCTTATAGAGAACAGTTGGGGGGCGACCTCGGGTTACAAAGGTTTTTTGATTATGACCGATGATTGGTTCGATGAGTATATGTTCCGTCTTGTGGTAGAGAAAAAATACGTTCCTCAGAATATCTTGGATATACTCAGACAAAAGCCGACGTTGTTACCGGCATGGGATCCGATGTTTGCTGAGGATAAATAATGAAAAAACAGGAAAATATGGAATTTATAGAACAGTCGATTCCGGGCGTATTTGTTATCGAACCGAAAAAATTCGGAGATGCCCGGGGATATTTTATGGAGACTTATCGTCAGGATCTTTTCGAGCGACATGTGGGTAAAGTCGATTTCGTGCAGGATAACGAGTCGCGTTCTTCCTACGGCGTTTTACGGGGACTGCATTTTCAAAAAGGCGAATTCTCCCAAGCAAAACTGGTAAGAGTTCTCGAGGGACGTGTACTCGATGTAGCCGTCGATTTGCGAAAATCTTCTCCTACATTCGGAAAATACGTCGCCGTGGAATTGTCGGCCGAGAATGCACGTCAGCTTTTTATCCCGAGGGGATTTGCTCATGGATTCCTTGTTTTGAGCGATACGGCGACATTTGTTTACAAGGTCGACAATGTGTATGCTCCTCAATCCGAGGCATCGCTTATTTTCAACGATGAGCAAGTGGGTATCGAATGGCCGATACCTGAGGAACAGATGCTGCTTTCTCCCAAAGATAGAGCCGGGAAACCGCTTTCCGAAGTCTATTGTTTCGATTGAGGAATAGGTAAAGAGATCCGGTATAAAATAATATGGAGAAAAAAGAAAAGATAAGGTCTAAAAACATCGGACAAGTTTTCACACCGCAATATCTGGTAGAAGAAATGTTGGACTATGCCGGGTACAAAAATACCGCGATCATAGAAAAACATATCATCGACAACAGTTGCGGAGACGGAGCGTTCCTACAAGTCGCCGTAAAAAGATATTGCGAAGAAGCACTCCGTGCCGGAAAAAACAGCCGAGAAATAAAAACACACCTTGAGTGCTACATACACGGTATCGACACCGACAAAGAAGCCTACGAAAACTGCAAGGCCAATTTAGAAAAAGTCGCAAACCGATACAAAATAAAAAACGTAGCATGGGACATACATAACCAAGACGCTTTGGCGGTAAAAACCTACGACGGAAAAATAGATTACGTCGTAGGAAACCCGCCCTACGTCCGTGTCCATAACCTCCAAGAAACCTACGACGAAGTAAAACAATACAGATTCGCCAACGGAGGCATGACCGATTTGTACCTTGCTTTCTTTGAGCTAGGGTTCAATATGCTCAACCCGTCAGGTAAACTATGCTACATAACACCCTCCTCATGGCTCAGCAGCGTAGCCGCCCGTAATATGCGCAACCATGTTATGGAGAAAAGAAACATAATCTCCCTCGTCGATTTAGGGCACTACCAGCCTTTCCCCCACGTAACAGCCTACACGATAATCTCCCTATTCTCCAACGACAAGCAATCAGACCGATTCGATTACTACACTTTCAATAGCGAAACGCGACAAAGAAACCATGTAGCTAACCTATCACTCCAAGACAGCTGTATCGACGGAATCCTTTACCTCTCCGACAAAGAACACCTCGACACATTGCGGAGCATAAAAACAAGTACTCCCCCCAGACTCGTAACCGTCAAAAACGGATTCGCGACACTGGCCGACAACATATTCATCGGAGAAGATGTACCCGAATCAACCATAACCATAAAAGCACTAAAAGCCTCTACGGGAAAAAAGTACAAATGCTTGTTCCCTTACGACGAAAAAGGCAAACCCCTACCACCCGACAAAATCTTCTCTGAAAAACAAGTCGCCGATTACCTGCAAGCACACAAAGACGAACTCCTAAAAGGCCGAAAAGAACACCCTGCATGGTATCAATTCGGACGCACACAAGCCCTGCAAGACGTGTACAAGGATAAACTCTCTATAAACACCTTGTTGAGGACAGAAAAAGACTTGAAAATAGAATACGTCTCCAAAGGAGAAGGCATATACAGCGGGCTATACGCCATAACTCACGACGGCATACCCCTCGAAGACATCAAGCAAATCCTCGAAACACCCCAATTTGCCGACTACATAAAACTCCTAAAAAAATACAAAAGCGGTGGATATTACACCTACAACACCAAAGACGTAGAACAATACATAAATTGGTATATAAGCTACAAATCAGACAATAAATATGCTAACAAATCAACTTTTCTTGGGCAGTATTTTGAATTCGTTTAAATCTTTTATACAGATCGGGACATCTCGTAGTACGGCTAAACTCAAGCCTCTTCATGGTGCGATTGCTGAAGATTTAGCTCAACGTTTAGGCGATGCTTATATCATAAAATCGCAGGGTTATGGCGATGATAGTGAAGCTGTCATAAGAGGTCGTTATATAAATAAAAAGGTTGATATTACTGTTGTTGAAAAGGAGTCAGCCAAACCCGTTGCGGGTGTGGCCGTAAAATTTGTTATGCAAAATTATTCTCAAAATTCAAATAATTATTTTGAGAATATGTTGGGTGAAACGGCAAATATAAGGGCTTCAAAATGCCCTTATTTTCAAATATTTATAATTCTTGAAAAGTTACCTTATTATAAAAATAATGGTGAGTTGTCGAAATGGGAAGAATTTACAGACCATAATATTATCAAGTATTGTACAATGTCGAATGACGACATTGATGTATTTCTGCATACGCCGAATAAGACGTTGATTTATGTGGTACAAGTATTGCCGGAAGTTGATGAGCAACAAATTGATAGTAAAGAAAAGTACTTTGAGTATTATAAGTTGAACGAACCTTTTATGAAGTTAACGATGCATCAATATCCGCAAATTAAAGATGGTGGAGCTGTCATAATTAATGATTATGAGAAATTTATCGATAAAGTGTTTTATACAATAAAGTCCCGTTAACATCTCACGAAGATGTAGTAAAAAAGAAAGGCTGCTTTGTTGGCAGCCTTTCTTTTTATATAGTAATTTTATCATTGAAGCGATTTGATTATGTCTTCTGTGATTTGTTTGTCGGTAAGTCGGTTGGCGAGGAGCAGCTCCGAAGCATTGTATCTGTCGACAAATTCTTTTTTCAATCCGTAATTGAGTACGCGCATATCGCTGTTGCCGTAGTAGCGGGCTATCTTTTCGCCGAAACCGCCGTCGAGGATTCCGTCTTCGAGAGTAATCACGGCGCGGTGCGTCGTTTTCAATTTGTCGAGTAGGTCGTTGTCGAGACCGGTGATATAGCGAGGATTGATGAGGGTAGGTGTAATGCCGGCCACCATTTGTAGTCGACGAGCTACATTTTCACCCAATGCGAAGAAAGAGCCTAAGGCGATGATGGCTACCGTATCGCCTTGTTGAGTTACTTTATATCGGTCGAGCGTACCGTAATCGGTCTCGACGGGAACACTGCTGCTTATAACACCATTACCCGGAACGCGTATGGCAACGGGGTGTGCTGTTTGTTGCATGGCCCATTGCAGCATGGCGAAATATTCCTCTTTACAAGTCGGGGCTAAGTAGACTATGTTCGGAACATTACCGATGAGGGGAATATCGAATATGCCGAGATGTGTTACGTCGTTCATACCCCATACCGAGGCGGCGAATACGCAGATGACCGCCGGGTTGTTGTTGATACAGAGGTCTTGGGAAAGTTGGTCGTAAGTGCGTTGAATAAATGTGCTGTACACGCCGTATACGGGACGTCCGCCCCCGGCCGCGATACCCGATGCGAGAGCTACGGCGTGTTCTTCGGCGATACCTACATCGACGAATTGTCGTCCGGCTTTCTTCCTGCGTTCGGGTGAAAATCCAAATACGGCAGGAGTTCCCGATGTGATGGCGACGACTTTCGGGTCTTTGTTCATTTGATCGATCAGAAATTCTCCGGTCAGTTCGCCATAGTCTTCTTCATTATCGACAACTTTCGGTGCGCCTGTCATAAGGTCGAACGGCATACTCCAATGAAAGCGTTCCTTGTCTCTTTCTGCCGGTGCAAAACCTTTCCCTTTTTGCGTATGTATATGGACGACGATCGGGTGTGTTGAGTCTTTAACCTGCTTGAATGCCGTGATGAGAGTCGGCAGGTCGTTCCCTTTTTCGACATAGATGTAGTCGAGTCCCAGTACGCGGAAATAGTTGCAGGCAGTTTGTCCGCCGCTTTCACGCAGTAATTGCAGGTTTTGGTAGAGGCCGCCGTGATTCTCGGCGATAGACATCTCGTTGTCGTTCACTACGATAATCATGTTTGTTCCTGCTTCGGCTGCGTTGCTCAATCCCTCGAAAGCCTCACCACCGCTCAGAGAACCGTCGCCTATAACGGCAATGACGTTGTTTTGCCCGCCTTCCAAGTCCCGAGCTTTTGCCAGTCCGCAGGCCAGACTTACCGATGTCGAGGTATGACCCACGGTGAAAAAGTCGTGTTCGCTTTCTTTGTGATTGGTATATCCCGAGACGACGTCGTAATCGTCGGGATTGAGAAAAGCCTCGGCTCGGCCGGTGAGAATTTTGTGTGCATAACTTTGATGCGATACGTCATACACGATTTTATCATGGGGCGAGTCGAATACATAGTGCAGGGCAATGGTTGCTTCTACCATACCGAGGTTGGGGCCTACGTGCCCGCCGTGTACGCTTAGTTTCGCCAGCAGGGCTTGGCGTATTTCGTCGGCAAGGACACACAGTTGGTCGGTCGTAAGGCGTTTTACGTCTTGGGGAGATTTGATGTTGTTGATGTACATATTCGAGTGTGGTTTGGTGAAACATTTTTATGTTGCAAAAATAAGAATAGAAAGGATTTGCAGAAATATATTTATTACAGATAAAACAACCCGGATTACAGATATTCTCTTGCGAGAGACATAATATCCTTATATAAAATGTCTTGGACGATGCTGATTAATAAGAACGGATTGTTTGAGAAAATGATAGGTGTAATAAATATTATACGGTATTGTTATTTTGATGTTTACATGCTCGATTTTACCTGATGAGGCTACCGAAAAGCGTGTTATATGGAAATTCGGAGATGAGGATATTGTTCGGGTAATAGTTAATGACAATGGTTCTGCGACAATATTAGCGGTGGCTAATGGAACGATCCATGTCACAGTAACCATTACGGACGTAACTTGTCGTCATCTTGTAATATAACCGTATATACCCTTGTTTCAAGTATAAAGTCGAGTCAAAATGCGGTTACTTTGAAACAAGGAGAGTCACAGATTCTTTCTTGTATGATTTCGCCAGTAAATGCAAGCAATAAACAAATTGAATGGAAATCTAGTGATGAAAAAATAGCTCGGGTAAGTACGAACAGAGATGGTACGGCTATTGTTGAGGCAATAGCCAACGGTACGACTGTCGTTATCGCGATTACGACCGATGGAACATATTTGTCTGCCAGTTGCATTGTTACGAGACAACATCGGGTGTTCAAGAGTCGGAAATGAATATGATATGCATCTATGGCCGTACCGGTGGTATCGAATGCTGTGTCTAGTACGCTTGTTCAATCTATTCTTCGAGCGGAGTTGTCGTGTATGAGGGTGTTGCGACTGAAGTATACACCGAAATATTCCTCCCTGCTGGACGTCTGTACATTATTAAATACTCCGAGCAGATAGAGAAAGTCGTTTTGTAGATGTGGGGCAAATTATGTGAAAGCGAAGCCCGGAGGATTCCGGGCCTCGCTTTTATGCGTCGGAAAGAAATCGTTTAGATGATCTTTTCGAGTTGCTCTACGTTACGTGCCACCTCTTCGTCGGTTACTTCGTAGTTCCGCAAGTCGTTGGCGATATATTGGTCGTATGCAGCCATATCGATGAGACCGTGTCCTGAAAGGTTGAAAAGGATTACTTTTGATTTACCTTCGCGTTTGGCCTGCTCGGCTTCGCGTATGGCGGTGGCAATAGCGTGCGACGATTCGGGCGCGGGTATGATGCCTTCGGTTTGGGCGAAAATCGTTGCGGCATTGAATGTTTCGAGTTGAGGAATATCCACAGCTTCCATCAGGCCGTCTTTACGGAGCTGGCTTACGATAGAACCCGCGCCGTGGTAACGGAGTCCGCCGGCATGTATGTTCGACGGAGCGAAATTATGCCCGAGCGTGAACATGGGAAGCAGTGGGGTGTAACCGGCCTCGTCTCCGAAGTCGTATTGGAAAACACCCCGGGTGAGTTTCGGGCAGGAGGCTGGTTCGGCTGCAATGACGCGGATATTTTTGTTTTCTTTCAGCTTGTGGCGGAGAAAGGGGAAAGAGATGCCCGAGAAGTTGGAACCGCCGCCGAAGCAGGCGATGACGACATCGGGATATTCACCCGCCATTTCCATCTGTTTTTCAGCTTCGAGGCCGATGACGGTCTGGTGCAGCATGACATGGTTGAGTACGCTGCCGAGGGTATATTTGCAGTTTGGGGTCTGCATGGCCAGTTCTACGGCTTCGGAGATGGCCGTACCCAGACTGCCCTGATAGTTGGGGTGTTCGGTAAGAATTTTGCGTCCGGCTTTGGTACTCATACTGGGCGAAGCGATGACTTGTGCGCCGAACGTCTGCATGATCGACCTCCGGTAAGGTTTCTGGTGGTAGCTGACTTTGACCATATAGACGGCCAGTTCGAGTCCGAAAGCCTTGGCGGCAAACGAGAGGGCCGCTCCCCATTGACCGGCTCCGGTCTCGGTTGTAATATTGGTTACGCCCTCTTTTTTACAGAAGTAGGCTTGTGCGATGGCCGAGTTGAGTTTATGGGATCCTACCGGACTGACGCTCTCATTTTTGAAGTAAATATGGGCTGGAGTATCGAGATATTTTTCCAATCCATAGGCACGCACCAACGGGGTAGGACGCCATATTTTGTACATGTCGCGTACCTGTTCGGGTATTTCGATCCACGCATCGGTCTGATTCATTTCCTGATGCGACAGTTCTTTGGCGAAGAGAGGATAGAAATCTTCCTCTTTCATCGGTTCATGTGTCTGCGGATTCAACGGTGGCAGGGGTTTGGTTTTCATATCGGCGACGATATTGTACCATGCCGTAGGAATATCTTTTTCCTGTAATAAAAACTTTTTTGTACTCATATAGTTGATATTTGTTTTTATGATATTTCAAAGCAAAAAAAAGGTTTGTCGCGGCCGGACAAACCTTTTTGATATAATAAGAGGTTGTGTCTTACGACCGATTAGGATTGTAAGCTATGCCAACCTTGCCAATTTTTTGTATGTACAAAACTCATTTATCGGGCTCTATTTCGAGACAAAAATAGAGAAATAAATTGAATGTTCCAACAAATCGTCGTATTTAAATTTTATTTTATGGCTTTTTTTGTTTGACGAGGCTGTTTAGGTAACATTCTATATTGGTATATTCATTACTTAGGGTGTAAAGCGATGCATCGGTCGCATCGTGTGGATCGAGACCGTGTTTCTTTTCCCATTTGTCGGGTATTCCGTCGCCATCGCTGTCTTTCCGAGGTTTTCTCGATTTTAATTCGGGCCACCCGCCTACGTCTTCGGGAGTATTGATGATACCGTTGTTACCGAATGTGCCGATACCTTTTTTTACTTGGCGTATAACCTCTTTGTCGTAGCTGTCTCGGGAATGGCTGCAACCGGCCGATTCCAGTACTCTCCGATAGGCTTCGGTAGGGGTGTCTTCTTCTATCGGTTCATACGGGAAAGGGGTGGATACTATGCAGGTGGGCGTCTCTTCTCCTTGCGAAGGGATTGCGTCGGGAGATATGCCCGAGGTTTTCTTGGCATTTTTTGCGGTCGGGGTATAGATTTTTCCGGGACGGTCGGCAACAGCGTTGTGATTGTTTTGGGTTACGTCATTATCGCCAGCCATTACGTTACCGGCGACATAATAGCGTCCTGTCCCATCATCGGCCACGTCGAGCAGGCGATGGTGTTGTGATGCCGGTCCCGGTTTGTAATAGTTGTTCACGATGTTTATTTCGGCGTGGTGTCCTCCGCCGTAAGCGGTTTTGAATCCCCAGTTGTATACGACGTTATTGCGATAATCGACCCATTTCGTCCCGTCGACCGATGCAAAGCGGGGATTACGGCTTGCATGGTTGGCCAACAGATTGTGATGGAATGTTGCTTTGTATCCACCCCAAATACCGCCGAAACCGTGGCTGCCTTTGGTGTGTATGGAGGTATGTAGGCTGTGTGTAATCAGACACCATTGCACGGTAAGGTTTTCGGTCTTGTAGATAGATAGGCATTCATCGATGCTCCAGCTTACGGATATATGGTCGAGTATGACGTTTTTCTGTCCGTAACGTCCGCCTCCCACGCCGTCGCTATCTCTGTTATGTCGGTCGCCTACACGCACTCTTATATAGCGCACGATGACGTTGCTGGCATTTATGGTCAGCGGGTAGTCTTTCAAGCAGATGCCGTCGCCCGGAGCCGATTGCCCGGCGATAGTGATACTGTCATTGTTGATGCGGAGCGGCGATTTCAATTCGATAGTCCCGTCTACGGCAAAGAGCACGGTACGGGCACCTTTTTGTTCGATAGCGTTTCGTAAACTCCCTTCACCGCTGTCGTTCAAGTTTGTAACGATAAGGATTTTTCCGCCGCGTCCTCCTGTCGTGTATTTACCGTACCCTTCGGCTCCCGGAAATGCGACGGTTTGGGATCGGGCGGTAGAAACGATGCATAATGCCGAAATTATGAAAAATATATTCTTCATGGTATAAAAAAGTTAGGTTGCTGTGTGTTTTGGGGAAAGTGGTTAAAGCCAAGAGGGGAAAATAAAAAGTTCCGAAATATGGTTTATGTAAATGTCGACGGTAAATTTCCGTGCTGTATGTTTATCATGTCGGTCCGAGTTGTTGAGTATGACAAAGATAAAAGAAGTTTTCTGCTTGTACAATAAGATCGTGTGTTTTTGTTATAGAGTTATTATTTGTGTTTCTTATATGATTTCGGTGTGGAGAGGTATGGGAGTTTCGGTAACGAATGTTAGTGTCGTACACCGCTGAAAACGGGTTACGATAGAAGTTTTCTCCTCGTTTTTTTCAGTGGGAGAGGAGTACCGAAAATTTTTTTGCTATCTTTGTACCGATGCTTACGATTACCAGACATATCGAATATTTGTTGACCGAGCACGATTGTGTGTTGATTCCCGGTTTGGGAGGTTTTTTGATGCAAGACCTACCTGCCCGCTTTGTATCTGACGGGAATATGTTTTACCCGCCCTCGCGTTCTATCGTTTTCAATCCGACACTTACTTATAACGATGGTTTGTTGGCGGCCTCGCTTATGCGGGCTCAACAGATAGGTTATGAGCAGGCTTCGCAATTTATCGATCGGGAAATCGATACGTTGCGGGTGCTCTTGAAGAGAGGGGGCGATCGGGTAACATTCGGAAATCTGGGAGTCTTTGTACTCACCGAGGATAATACGTTGTCATTTGAAGCTTCACCCGATTACCTGTTGAATCTCAATCATTTCGGATTGCCGGCTGTAACGTTGTTGCCGGTGAAAGAAATTGCGGGAAGCAGGAGCGAACGATCGGAAAGAAGATCATCTCGTACCGGTTCCGGCGAGCGTGTCATTCACTTCTCCATTCGTCGTCGGGTTCTTAACCGTGCGATGGTTGCCGTTGCTGCTGTCATTGTGTTATTCCTTACATCTGTTCCTCTTGCGAATAGACCGGAAGCCGATCGGGCAGCCCTTACGCTTACGACAATCACCGATGATGTCAATAATAAGGTGGCAGAGGGAGAGTATCTCATTGTCGTATCTACTCTTACCTCTCGGGAAAATGCCCTGTTACAGTTGCAAAAGTTCCATAATAAAGGTGTTGCCGACCCTATATTCCTTTATGAAGACGGCCGCCGGACATACTTGTATACCCGTTCGTTTTCCGATCGTAGAGAAGCCTATGCTTTCTTGAAAGAGCAACAAAACGAGAAAAACGAAATTTTTCCCGGAGCTTGGGTTATGAAAGTAAAAGATACGCCGAAGTAATTATATCGCGGATAAAATAAGAAAAACCCGTTTTAAAACGGGTTTTTCTTATTTTATGGACAGAGTAGGTAACGCATCTGTGAAAGTATGTTTTGTTTCCATTCTTCCAGAAATACTTTATAACGGGCTGTATCATCGGAAAAGACTTTCATCAGCATATTTCGGGTAAGAAAAGGAAATGTCAGTTGGCTGTAAAACGTGCATAAGATAATGATGTGCGGGATGCGTTTTATTTTTCCGGTATCCATTTCTTTATCCAAAATTTCCGATAACTGTTGCAACATGCGTTCTATGCCGAAACGGTGTATCATGAGTATGAGATTATCGGGATTTCTCTGTATTTCGCTCAGTACAAATCTCGGTAAAAAAGGATTTTCCGAAAAAATAATCAGATATTCGTCGAGAATTTTTTCGAGTCTCTCTATGAAAGGAATATCTCCGGCCAGAATCGTTTGTACTTTCGGCATGAAAGTTTCGAAAATGGGAGCCAATACGGCCCGAAACATACGCTCTTTGGTACGGAAATAGTAATGTAAGGTGGGACGATTGATGCCGACTTTTGCTGCAATATCGCTCATACTGGTCATTTCAAAACCGTTCTCCAAGAAAACGTCTTTGGCGACATCTACTATTCTATCTTCTAAATTTTCGTTGTTTTCCATAGTTATCCATTCAATCCGTGAATAAAAAGTAACATTCTGTTTATTACATTGACGTCGCTCACACCGCTGTCGAAATCGAGAGACAGCAGATTCATTTGCGGATATATTGTCTTTATTTTCTTTTCGACACCTTTCGAGACGATATGGTTGGCAATACAGCCGAAAGGTTGCAGGCTGACTACGTGGTCTACCCCGTGGTGCGCCATAGAGACTATTTCGGCCGGTAACAGCCAACCTTCGCCGAATTGTGCATAAAGAGGTAATATCTCTTTACCGTAACGAGATGTCTCGAAAATATCGGGAAAGGGCTGGAATAGTGGGAAATGCGATGCGGCACGATTGTATTTTTCGACCTGTCGGCGTACAAGGGCATAAACCCGATGCAAAACAAAATCAGGGATTTTTTTAGCCTCCAGATAATTATCTTGATTGACTTGTTTGTTGACGAACGATTGCAGGAAAAATTCTGTTAATGTGGGCGGGACGACTTCGATATGCTGATCGACAAGCCATGATGAGATATTCTTTTGGGCGAATGCATGGAATTTCAAGAAAATTTCTCCCACGATTCCTACTTTCGGTACTTGCTTGTCGACATCGGTGATCGATGTAAAACGGTCTGCTGCCTCTCTTGTCAAGGCGAGCAGTTCGCTCGGTTTGTTCTGTCTTATCGCTTGACGGGCCTTGTCGAGATAGTAATCTCGCCAGAATGCAGCTGCTCCCTCTTCTTTTTCCCGTGCAACCGCTGTATAATAGAACTTGGCGATACAATCGCTGAAAAGAACCGCTGCCAATGCAATAGGCAGGATTTTGAGCCAGTTGACCCGGAATCCCGGCTGTGGGTTGTCGAATGCATCTCCCCAAGAAACCGAGACGACAGGAACATCGGCATATCCTGCATCGACCAGAGCTTTCTTGATGAGGGCGATATACCCGGTGGCGCGGCATTGACCACCCGTTTGCGTCATCGCTACGGCGGTCTTGGAGGGTTCGTATCGACCTTCTTTGAAAGCTTTGATGATGTCGCCGACGACCAGTGTCGCCGGATAGCATACCTCGTTGTTGGCATATTGTAATCCGTAATCGGCGGCAATTCTGTCGCTCATCGGCAGCACATCGACGTCGTAGCCCACCAGCCGAAATAGGTCGGGAATCAGTGGCGAGATAAACGGCGTAAAAAACGGTACGATGATTTTACGGCGTACATCGTCCGATGTATAAGGGGGTGTTGTTATGAAGGGCAATACTTCTGGTTTGGGGCCGTGTTTCATTTTCAGACTTTCGATAACTGAACGTACCCGCAAACGTATGGATCCAATATTGTTTACGTCATCGATTTTCAGTAACGTGTGGCTTTTCCCGTGTCGATGCAGCAACTCTTTTACTTCATCGACGAGAAATGCGTCGGGGCCGCACCCGAAAGAGGTGAGTTGTATGAACTGCACGTTGTCGTCTTGCTCGGCAGCCCAACGGGCTGCTGCCAAAATGCGGTTGGGATAGGCCCACTGTGAGATAAATCTCGATTCTTGGGGCATTGTATGTTCGCCTCTGACGATGTCGTCGGTGATTACATCTACTCCCATAGAAGCGATCATGTCGGAAATTTTGTGTTGAATGAGCATATCCGAATGATAAGGACGACCGGCCAACAGTACCGTCAGGCGTTTTCTGGAGATATTTTCCCGGAGAATCGATTGCATATAGTCGGTAACAGACTTTTCGTATTCACGTTGTGCCTGTAATGCCGTAGCGAAAGCCTCCTTGATGTTTTTCTCTGTGATTCCCAGCCCTTTTAAATAAGAGCAACATTGTCGGAAAAGAGCTTTTTCGTCTTTGAAAGTTATGACTGGCGTATCGATAGGAATACTCAGCGGCATCACGCTTTTGGCGATTTCGGAATATCCCGAGACGATAGGGCAGTTGTAGCTGTTTACACGGGTCTTGTCGGAGAGACGTTCGTACACGACATACGGGAAGAAAATGCGGTCGACCTGTTGCTCGCAGAGATTTAAAAGATGGCTGTGTACCACTTTGGCCGGGAAACATATATTATCGGACATTACCCATTTGGCTGCACGTTCATAGGCTTTGTAGTCGGATGGCGACGACAAGATTACATTCATGCCCGCTTTGGTAAAGAGTGTATGCCAGAAAGGGTAATTTTCATACATGTTCAGGCATCGGGGTATTCCTATGGTCGGACCGTTCAGATTCCCTGACAGCCGGTCGAAAAGCAACTTGTTTTTCTCCGGATAAGCGTTCGTCCCTTTCTTTGAAGACTCGCCTTTGTTTGAAAAAACTTTTTCGCATTTATTCCCGGAATAGTAGGTATTTCCGCCGGTGAAATCATACCGATGTATCAGACATTGGTTGGTACACCCGTGGCAAGACATTTGTCGGGTCGTGTATACGGCTCCTTGTATCAAAGTGTCGGGTGTCATGCCCCTGAATGAGGGATTTCGGCTTTGGGCGTACAGAGCGCAACCGTATGCGCCCATCAGCTCGGGTCGGTCGCTGCGAAATACCGTGTGTCCCGACATTTTCTCGAATGCCCTTACCACAGCATCGTTCCGCATCGTCCCTCCCTGTACGACGATACAATCGCCGAACGACGAGAAATCATTTATCTTCAAAACTTTATGCAGACAATTTTTTACGACGGAGTATGCAAGGCCGGCGGCTATATCGCCGACCGAGGCTCCTTCGCGCAGTACCTGCTTGACTTTGGAATTCATGAATACCGTGCATCGGGTTCCCAGATCGCAAGGACTGTCCGCCAAGCAGGCCAGTCGGGCAAACTCGGAAACTTCGTGCCCTAACGTGCGGGAAAAAGTTTCTATAAAAGAGCCGCAGCCCGACGAGCATGCCTCGTTGAGTTCCATGCGTGTGAGTATGCCTTTGTCGACGAATATCGCTTTCATATCCTGCCCGCCTATGTCGAGGATAAAAGATACCCGCTCGTTCAGCTGGCGGGCAGCCATATAATGGGCGACGGTTTCGATGATACCTTCGTCGAGGCCGAAAGCCGCTTTTATCAACTCTTCTCCGTAACCGGTAACGCAACTGCCTGTAATATGTAGTATGACGGAGTTTGACGCGCATTGATTTTGCAGGGAAATCAACCCTTCTTTGACGGCCAGTATCGGGTTTCCGTTGTTCGATACGTAATGGGTAAACAATATTTCTTTATCGGAGTTGAGCAGAATGATTTTGGTGGTCGTAGAGCCCGAATCGATACCGAGGTAGGCCTCCTGTATGCCGGGTTCCCACCGGGCATAACGCATGGAAGAAAGTGATTTCTCATTACGCCATTGTGTGTAAGAATCTTCATTCGGAAATAACGGGTCGAGCCTGTGAGTAAGTATGTTGATCTTTTGCGCCTGATTTCCTTTCCATTCCTCCAAGAGTTCTTTTGCCGTAAGCGATCTGCCGTCTTCTGCCGATAATGCCGCACCCCATGCAGGTATCAGATGACTTTGCCCGGGAACGACCCAATCACCGTCGGACAACCGCAGATAATCAACAAAAGCTTTTCTTAATGCCGGGATAAAAGTCAACGGCCCGCCGCAAAAGAGTATCGGCAATGATATGTCGCACCCCCGGGAGAGGGTCGTGATGGTCTGTACGGCAACAGCATGGAATACCGATGCAGCCACATCTTCTTTGGAGACGTTCTTTGCCAGAAGATTCTGTACATCGGTTTTGGAGAAAACCCCGCAGCGAGAAGCGATCGGGTAGACTGTTTGGGCGCGTAGGGCCAAATTGCTCATATCATCGACGGAAGTACCGAGTAACACAGCCATCTGATCGATGAATGCGCCGGTTCCTCCCGCACAGTTCCCGTTCATGCGCAAGTCTACCGGGCGATCTTTGTGGAGAAAGACGACTTTGGCGTCTTCTCCGCCTATATCGATTATCGAGCGTATGGAAGGGTATAGTTCCGTTACGAATTTTGTGGCTGCGACAACTTCTTGTACAAACGGCAACCCGCAACGTTCGGCCACTCCCATTCCCACGCTTCCTGTGATGGAAATTGTGCAGGGAGTATCGCCCGTAAGAGCGGATACCTCTTCGAGAAAGGTATATATCAACGGATACACGGCTGCTTGGTGTCGCTCGTATCGGCTGTATATGATATCTCCGTCATGGCTGAGAACAACAATCTTTGCCGTCGTAGACCCTATATCGATTCCGATTTTTTGTGTGTTCATAATTTACACTTTCTATTATGTCTGACATTATTGTCGGACATAAATGTATAGATGTTTTTTTAGGGAACAAAATGTATCATAATGATTATTATATTATTTAACAAATACAAAATAAAATCCGACAAAAGAAAAAATACTTCTGCCGGATATAATACGAACGAAAGTTCTGTCGAAGTTATTTCCAGAATCGCCAGTTACGATGCAGGCGGTCATTGCGATCGAGGGCGGTTATGGTGGCACGACGTCCCATCTCGATGATCTCATGCGAATGATAAAATTCGAGCACTCCATATGCGGCGGCCGGAACTTCGATGAGTAAGTCGGGCTTATAAATCTCTACTGATAATTGCGATATCCGCCTTATCATCATGTGCGAAGCCTGCAACAGGGAATTATAATAGTTGTAGTTGGGTTCTTCTTTGAGATTCTTGTCGGGATGTCCAGAGAAGAAAGTCTTTCGCCACCACTCTTTAAAGATAGAGATGCCGTCTGTTGCAGACGGTTCGGGACGTGGAGAGGAAGCAGTTTCTTCCAAAGCCTGCGCGTTCACATCGACAGCAATTACTCTGTCGCCGGGAAAACGTTGTACTCGGTTTATGGGAAGGGGGTTGAGAATTCCTCCGTCCATAAGAACCATATCTTTTTTGTGGACGGGACGAAAGAAAGAGGGTAGGGAAATAGAGGCTCTTATTGCATCGAAGAGACACCCGCTGTCAAATACGATTTCTTTCTCGGCATGTACGTCGGTGGCGATTGCCGAGAACGGTATGGGTAAATCTTCGATAGGAACATCAGGAACCAACTCTTTCAGGGTATTGATAATGCGGGAACCTTTTACCAAGCCGTCGAAACGGAATGTGAAGTCGAGCAGTTGAAACATTTTGAATTTATCGACTCCCTCTATCCAATGTTTGAAATCCTCGAGTTTTCCGGCGGCGTATATGCCTCCGACCAGCGCCCCCATGGACGTACCCGAAACCGATGTGATTTCATATCCTCTGTTCAGCAGTTCTTCTATGATACCGATGTGTGCCAGCCCGCGGGCACCGCCGCTTCCCAATACCAGTGCGACTGTTCTTTTTTTACGACCCATACTGTTTTTCTTTTTTATGCATTAAAAATAGATATTCTATTCTTATTATATAGACCGTTATGTATAGAGATTTGTTTTGATTAACTGTTTTTTTCAAACATTGGCAAGAGACGTCAAACATTTTTGGGAATTTTGCCTCGTAAAAAAATAGGAAATATGACGATAGAAAAACGCAATTCGAGACGATTTATTCTTCTGTTCATGGGTATGTTGTCGGCATTCGGACCTTTTGTTACCGATTTTTATCTTCCTACGTTGCCGCAGCTCACAAATGATTTCGAGACGACTACCTCTTTGGTTCAGCTTACATTGACATTCAGTATGATCGGGCTTGCCGTCGGACAAATGATTATCGGCCCTTTGAGTGATAAATACGGGCGTCGCACACCGCTTATCCTTTCCCTTGCACTTTTTATCGTTTCTACCGTAGCTTGCTTGTATGCCCGGGATATACACTCCTTTCTTATTTGTCGGTTTATACAAGGATTTGCCGGAGCCGGAGGATTGGTTATATCCCGGTCTATTGTAACCGATTTGTATACGGGGAGCTCATTAGCTAAAACTTTCTCGCTTATGGCGGCGATAAACGGTATTGCTCCGGTCGGAGCTCCGATATTGGGCGGTATCATGATGAAGTGGACCGACTGGCACGGAATATTTCTTATCCTGCTGGTAATCGGTGTGGTATTATTGGGTATCGGCTTTGCTCAACATGAGACGTTGGAAAAAGAGAATCGTTTTCAGGGTGGAGTCTTTTCTACATTTACCCGGTTTATTCCGGTCTTGTGTAACCGTCGTTTTACGCAGCATCTTATTATACAGACTTTTGCTATGGGTGTGTTGTTCGGTTACATAGCCGCTTCTCCGTTTATCTTTCAGGAACATTATCATGTTTCTCCTCTTATGTATAGTATTTGTTTTGGAGCCAATGCATTGGGTATCATGATAGGTTCGAGTCTTTTGGTTCCTCGTTTTCGTACGGCGCAAAGAGCATTGCATGTCGGCTCTTCGGGATTTTTTGTCCTCGGACTTTGTGCTGCTGCGGCTCTTATCGCCGATATGCCTTTTGGCCTTGTCGAGAGTTTGCTTTTTCTTTTACTCGTCTCATTGGGTATGGTGCTTCCCACGTCTACGGCTCTCGCCCTTGATATGGAACGAAAAAATGCCGGTAATGCTTCAGCTCTTTTAGGATTTACCCAATTTCTTTTCGGGGGTATTGTATCGCCATTGACAGGTATGGGAAGCATTCTCGTCTCTACGGGTGTCATCATAGCTGTATGTTGTGTTGTCATGTACTTGACGAGCCGTGTTGTTACGGAAAAGTAGGTTGTTTAAAATCCCGTGTCGACCATTGAGTGGTTTATATCTGCATAAGATCGCTTGCACGATAAGTTTGTTTTTGGGGAGGTGGTGAGAGAAAGGGCTTTTTCGTGTTGTCATAGAATAAAAATTTCGTATCCGTAATACGGAGAAGTTTCAATTTATATGTTTGTCGTGTTATATGTGATATAACATTCGTATATTGGTTTGCTTTCCCGATTTCATAATCGTGAAAGTGTTTTTTTCTGAAAAATTCTCGAATTTGAAATTTCTTTAAAGTGTGTTCGACGCTTCCATTTGTAAATAAGTGTTTGCAGGTGTGAGGTAGAAATGGTATATTTGAATTATATAACAACTTTTCTAACTTAAAATTTAATGGTATGGAAACATTTATGGCCATCGTGTTCTTGGTATTCGGGATTCTGCAAATAATCTTATTCTTCAAGATATGGGGAATGACAAATAACGTAAAAAAAATCAAGGAAGCATTTTTGGAAAAAGATTTTCCTGCGGAATATCTTTTAGTAAAACCTGATCTTGTAAAAGATGCTTTTTATGCCAATATCCGAAAAATAGATAAATTGATTTATTTGGAAGACAAAGAGGCCGCAAGACGCATGCTGCTCTCGATGAAGTATGACTTAGAAAGCTGTCGCAATAGTGCGGATAAATATGTAGAGAAAGAAGTTTTGGAATTGAGTGAACCCCTATTCAAAAAAATAGAAGAATCGCTTGCAAAATTATAGATGCTCTATGGTTTGGAAACGGCAGAGAAGATTTTTTTTCTTCCGTTTTTGTGTTTTATCTGAATAAAATAGATTTATGATTTGTGTCTATGAGGCATATATACTATTTTTGTGCATTAATCTTAAATTTGTAATATGAAAAAACTTCTATTTTTTATTGCTTTTACAGTTTTGGTTTTACCCCTTAATGCACAAGTTCAAGATTCAATGAGTATGGAGGCAAAAATTTATACGGAAGAAGCAGATCTTGTGTATGATCACGTAAGTGAAAGCTACATAGGAAAAAAGGCTTATAAAAGGAAGTATGGAAAACGTTTTTTTCATGATGTTAAACGTTTATCGAAAGTCGTACATGATGCGCCCGAGTATACGCAGGAACAATTTCTGAGAGCGGTTGCTTTGCACCAAACCTCTATCGATAAGAATTATGAGACGATACAAAAGTTGAAGCGGAAAAATCTCAAATTCAAACGTGCTGGAGCAACACTTTTTGCGACCTCTCTTGCTGCTGATATTATTTCTTCTGTTGTCATCAGCCGGAAAAAAGAGGTTGAGATGAGTTATGCGATGAAAAATGGAAAACCTGTTTCTGTAACGACCCGGACATTCAATAAAGCGAAAGCGTACCGAATTACTCAATGGACTTGTTGTGCAGGTATGGTTACGGGTATAGCCTTGCTTATCCGTTATGGAAGTAATATACGTCATTATGATCCGGGGTTTTCTTTGGCAAACGAGCTTTATATTCAAGAATGCGGTCTTGGCGTGTCGTTGACAAAGAAGTTTTAAAACCGAATACTATATGAAAATAACGAAAGAAGAACAGCCTTCTTTCGTTATTATTTTTTGCAGGTATAGAAAGTTTTTTGGGAAGGATTTGGTAGACTTTAAGCATTCAGGGAGATAGGAAGAAATGAAAATTTAAGACGAATTATTCGTTTCGTCCGGACGCAAATCGGTCTACAAAAAGGCCGAAAAAAGCGACCGGTCTACTGATTTTACGATTTCGGGAAGAATCCGAAAGATTGAGAGTGGGTCGTAAATCTTTGATACACCCTGTTAAATGGCGAAAGGGTGGATATCGAAAGATACCCACCCTTTCGGGAAATTGAGGTTCCTAGCAGATTCGAACTGCTGTAAACGGTTTTGCAGACCGGTGCCTAACCACTCGGCCAAGGAACCTTATCTTTTTGCGATGCAAAGATAGGTAAAAATTTCGATTCCGCAAGCACCTTATGCTTTTTTCTTTGAATTTTCTCCCGAAATGCTTTTTTCATCGCAACAGCACGAGGAGGACTTGCACCCTCCGCAACCGCAGTGGCATGCCGATGACTTACCCCGTATTATGCGCATAATGCGATACACGACATAAATGGCGACAGCCACGCCTATGACGGCGACAATAACCTGTTGTAACATATCAAATAAATATTTTGCCTATATTGAATATCAAGAATGAGACAATCCATGCGAAAGCCGTATTGTAGACCATGGAGAATATACCCCACCACCAACTACCGGTTTCTTTGACGATGGCGGCTACGCTTGCCAAACACGGGAAATAGAGCAATACGAAGACCAAGAAAGAAATGGCGATGAGCGGTGTGAAGTCGGGAGCTCCGGTTTCGGGATTGGCGGCCATAAGCCGTTCGCGCAAGGAAGCATCATCTTCGGTAAGATCGGAATCTCCCGTGTACAATACCCCCATCGTGCTGACGACGATTTCTTTTGCCGCTACACCTGAAAGCAGGGCTATATCGACTTTCCAGTTAAACCCGAGAGGTTCCATAACGGGTTCTACGAATTGTCCCAGTTTCCCTAAATAGGAATTTTTCTGTTGTTCGGCTACAGTTTCTGTTTCTCCCGTAATGGGGTCGACTTGGGGACGAGGGTAGTAACTCAAAAACCACACAACGACAGCGGCTATGAGAATGATACCTCCCATTTTACGCAAATACTGTTCGGCTTTGTCCCACATATGGCGCATGGTCGCTTTCATGGTAGGTATGCGGTAGGGCGGCAGTTCCATAACAAACGGTGTTTCATCTTTTTTGAAATAAAAGCGGCGTAACAATCGTGCTGTTATCACGGCAGCCAATATACCCAAAATATAAAGCCCTAAAAATACGAAACTTGCATAGGCCGAGAAAAATGTGCCGATAATGAGAACATATACGGGTAATCGTGCACTGCACGACATAAAGGGGTTGATGAGTATCGTGATGATGCGGCTACTGCGGCTTTCGATGGTACGGGTTGCCATTATGGCGGGTACGTTGCAGCCGAATCCCATAATCAACGGTATGAATGACTTCCCGTGCAGACCTACTTTATGCATGATTTTATCCATGATAAACGCCGCCCGCGCCATATAACCGGAGTCTTCCATGAAAGAGATGAAAAGATACAGAATAAGGATATTCGGGAGGAATACGATGACGCTTCCCACACCACCTATGACACCGTCTACGAGCAGGTCTTTCAAAGGTCCGGGTTCCATGAATTTCTCGATGAGGCTGCCCAGCCATCCCACACCCGATTCGATCCATTCCATTGGATAAGCTCCGAGTACGAAAGTCGCTTCGAACATAACCCACATCAGGAACAGGAAAATGGGAAATCCGTAGAATTTATGGGTTACCAGAGAGTCGATCAGACGCGTGGTTTTGAATTCATCTCGTTTGCCCGGGACAAGAGTCTCTCGCAATGCACCCGAAATAAATCCGTATTTTTCGTTAGCAATGACGGTTTCTGTGTTTTCACCGAGTGTTTCTTCTATACGTTTATCTTCTGTATTGCGTAATTCGATCCATTTTTCATATTCGGGTTCTTTCGATAAGAGGTGTTCTGTTTCCTTATCCCGTTCGAGCATCTTTATGGCCAGATACCGAGGAGAGAGGTAATAAATCGATTGGGCTTCTTTCTTGATCGCATCTTTTACGACAGTTATACCTGCTTCTACAACCTGCCCGTGATTGATGTGTATATGCCGTACGACAGGTTCTTCCCGCTCATATACCCGTATGATTGTGTCGAAGAGCGAATCGATACCCCAACCTGTGCGTGATATGGTCGGTACCATAGGAATGCCTATCATTTTTCCGAGCATTTCATAATCGAGACGGTCGCCGCTGGCTTCCAACTCGTCATACATATTCAGGGCTATGACCGTACGCAGGTCCATATCGATCAGTTCGGTCGTCAGAAACAGATTTCGTTCAAGGTTCGAAGCAACGACGACATTGACGATTACATCGGGTTGCTTGTCGATGATATGGCGACGCACATACAGTTCCTCGGGCGTGTAGGCCGATAACGAATATGTTCCCGGTAAATCATAGATATTGAACCGGTATCCTTTGTAGTCGAAGTGCCCCTGCTTGGCATCGACCGTTACACCGCTATAATTCCCTACGTGCTCGTGCGCACCCGAAGCGATGTTGAAAAGCGATGTTTTTCCGCAATTGGGGTTTCCAACCAGAGCTATGTTTATTACTTTGCCCGAGCGGTCGGCTGCTTCCTGCATGCGAATGTCTTCATCGACAATAACATCGGCCGTTTCGATGGGAAGTATGTTTTCTGCCTCTTCTGTGGTTATGACCTCGATGAGAGCGGCTTCGCTGCGCCGCAGCGAAACTTCGTAATCGAGAATTTTGTATTTTACAGGGTCTTTTAACGGGGCATTGAGCAGTACTTTTACTTTTTTACCTCGGACAAATCCCATTTCAATAATTCGTTTGCAGAAAGCTCCGTAGCCAAGTACTTTTACTATGACTACTTCTTGACCAGTGGGAACCTCGGAAAGTCGCATATATTTATTTCGTTTCTGATGTTTATTATTTTGCTGCAAAAATCGTTATTTATTTTCATTCTACATAACAACTGCGCGATATTATTTATATGTAATATAAACAATAACATATATTAACTATGTATTCTTTTTTATTCTTTCCGATTATTTTTTTCAATGCGCCGTTTATTACTATATTTGTTTCGTTTAGTTATAAGCCCAATTTAGAAATAATTTACTATTATGAGAAAATACATTTTTCTTTTTGCCGGCCTGTTGTTGGCGCAAATGTCATATGCCGCTCTTGACGTTCGGCATTTCGGAGCCAAAGGAGACGGTACGACCTTAGATACCAGGGCCATACAGTCGGCCATCGATTCTGCGGCTGTGTGTGGTGGTGAAACCGTCGTTTTACCTCCCGGGCGATATTTGAGCGGGACGCTTATCCTGAAAAATAATGTAGCGCTGCATATCGAGAAAGGGGCTATTTTGTTGGGTAGTACCAGCCTCGATGATTATCCGCAATACGTTTCCCATTATGTGTCGCACATAAATCGATATTCGAGCCGTTCGCTTATATTTGCCGAAGGCGTGGAAAACATATCCATCAGCGGTGAAGGTACTATCGACGGTCAAGGTTCTCTCGAAAACTATCCTGCTACCGAGACCGAGACGCTTATGGGTATTACGCGCCGTCCTTATTTGATACGCGTTATCAGTTGCAAGGGGGTGAAATTGTCGGATATTCACTTACGCAATTCTCCGGCGTGGACGCAACATTATCTCGATTGCGAGAATGTTTTCATCGACGGTATAGATGTGTACAATCACGGTAATTATAACAATGACGGTATAGATATCGACAATTGCCGTCAGGTGCGTATCGTTAACAGCCATTTCAATACCGATGACGATGCAATCTGTTTCAAAACAACCAATGCAACGGGCCGTTGTGAAAATGTCGTTGTCGCCAATTGTGTTATTGCGGCCAATTGCAATGCCATGAAATGGGGCAGCGAAACCAATGGAGGATTCCGTAATTTTACGATTACCAATTGCACGTTCCGTCGAGCCGAAGAACCTACGATTTATGACCGTCCGCACCGGACTCTCGGCGGATTGGCTATTGAAACCGTAGACGGAGCATTGCTCGAAAACTTCAACATCAGCAATATTTCCATGTATGGGGTTATGACTCCTATTTTCATACGTTTGGCCGACAGGGGGCGTAATTATTATGACGGAGGTCCGTCTCAACCGGCCGGTACGTTACGCAACATACACATTGCCAATCTCACGGCTCGAATGCATGGCTTGGTGACCAGTTCGATAACCGGGTTGGAAAAGCACCCTGTCGAGAATGTAACTTTGACCAATGTGCATATCATTTGCGACGGAAACGGCTCTGTGGAGCACGCTCGAAAACGCGATTTGCCCGAACGAGAAAAAGAATATCCCGAAACGCTTATTTTTGCCGACGCTCCGGCTTCGGGGCTTTTTGTCAAGAATGTCAAAGGTATACGTATGCAGAATGTGATGCTCGAAGTTTACGAGAGCGATCCGCGGGCCTTATTGTTTATGGAGCGGGTCAATGATGCTTTGCTCGACGGAATCACGTTGGTGAACCCGTCGGACGGTCCGCAGGTCATATTGCGCAACAGCCGTGATATAGACATCGAAAAGCTTCGGTATGACGGGAGTCGTGTACCGTGTATCGGGATAGAGGGAACAGACAACCGGCGCATAGAAACCGATAAGAAATATTCCGTTGATCATTCCGATGGGCGGAACAGTAAAAAAAATCGTCATAAATAAGCTTACGTCATGAAACGATTGATTTTGTTTATAAGTCTTTGGGCCGTTTTTTCGGTTGCCGCCTTAAATTCTCAGAATATATCCCCTCTTACGGCTTTGGGAGAAGAGGCTTTCCGGGCAAAAAAATATAGAACGGCTGTCGAGTATTTTTCTCAAGCTGCTGAAGAAGGCGATGCTCAGGCGCAATATCGTCTCGGTGAGTGCTATTTTTTCAAAAAGGGGGTACGGCGTGATTATAAGAAAGCGGCATATTGGAGCGAAAAAGCTGCTCAAAAAGGTATCGCATCGGCACAATATCTTCTTGGAGCCTGTTATTACAAGGGAAAAGGGGTAAAAAAAGACGCACGAGAAGCTGTGGTATGGTTTGACAAAGCGGCTCGTCAAGGAGTCGCCGTTGCCCAGCAGGAACTGGGTAGTTGTTATGCCAACGGTTTCGGCGTTGAAAAGAACGATACTACGGCTATGCGTTGGTTTTCCGAGGCTGCCCGTCAAGGGCTTGCCGAAGCCCAATTTGCGCTCGGTGCCTGTTTTTATGAAGGTAAAGGCGTAGAGAAAGATACCGATAAGGCTTTTTATTGGTATCGCAAGGCGGCTTATCAGGAACTTGCCGAAGCCCAATATTTCCTCGGTATGAGTTACTATTCGGGCTTGGGTGTCGAGCAAGATAACACCCAAGCCATAAAATGGCTTGAAAAAGCACTGGAAAACGGGCTGGACGGCGACAGAGCAGCCGTTGCACGCGACATGATACGTCGTATCGATTGAGGTTTTTGTTTTGACGTAAACGGAGCATTCCCTTTATAAAGGGGGTATTCCGTTTTTTATAAGTTATTTTTCGTTGAGCATTGGTGGTATATCTTCTGCCTTGAATCCCAGTGAAACGGCTTTTTCAAAATCTTTCTGGGCATCGTCTTTTTCGAATCGTGCCAGTTTCAGCTTGCCTCTCATAACATATACCAACGGATCTTCGGGGGTCAGCTGCAATGCTATATCGATGTCTTCGGCGGCACGATTGTATTGCCGGTTGTAGTAATATGCTTCGGCGCGGTTGAGGTATAGGGAAGCCATATTGGGATTGGAGCGTATGACCTGCGTATAGAGATCTATGGCTTGAAAATAAAATCCTCTGCATTTCATTAAGGCTGCGAGTCCGATGCGGGCGTTGGCGCTTTTTGTATTGAGAGAAAGGAGTTGCTCGAAATCCCTGCGGGCTGAAGCGGTATCGTTCAATTCCAAAAAGATCAGCCCCCGCCGGTAGAGCGATTCTTCATTTTTCTCGTCGATAAAGAGTATACTGGAATAATCGTCTTTGGCGCGTTGCAGACTATCCATTTCGGCCCATAATGCAGCCCGGTTATTGAGGAGTGTGAGCGATTTGGGCGACATGACCAATGCGTTGTTATAGGATTGAAGCGCTTCGGGAAGTTTTCCCAAGTTACGCTGTATTGTCCCGAGATTAGAGAGTAAAAGAACGTTTCCCGGATTGGCCGGCTCGGTACGCAGGGCTTTCAGTAGCGCATTTTCGGCTTTTGTCAGATTCCCTGCTTCGATGTAGATAAAAGAGGAGTCGATATAGTCGGTGTATGATTGAGCTTTCAAGGATAGGTTTGCTGTAATCAGACAAAAGGCAATCGGTAAGATAATACGTGATTTCATATTGTTTGGACGATTATTTTCCAATAATGCAAAACTAATGCAAATTCTGTTTTATCGCGGAGATAGAGCCTCCCTTTTTACAGAGATTTATGATTTGTCTTGTTGTTATATCCTCTTTTTTAGTGTATTTTTGTAGCGCAAAAGTCTTTATAAGCAAATGCGTATTTCCGTTTTGGCATTTTTTCTATTCTTTTTTTGCGGGTTGATTGTTTTCTCAGCGTGCGATGAAAAACATGAAACCGAGCCCTCTTATCCGGTCGATAGCGATACCTGCGATCGTACGGTATTGGTGTATATGTTGGGAAGCAATACATTGGGCGGTTTTGTCGAAAGTAATATCTCTGCCATGAAAAAGGCAGTCGAGAAAGGCGCATTGCACAATGGGAATTTATTGCTTTATATCGATCGTTATAATACAGTGCCGACTCTTGAAAAATTGTCTCTTCGGGATGGGGCGGTAGAGCGCACGGTTGTGAAGTCGTATGAAGACAGGAATTCGGCAACGGTCGAAGCCATGTCGTCGGTTTGCGATGATGTGAGAACGCTCTATCCGGCATCAAGTTTCGGATTGATTTTGTGGTCGCATGCCAACGGGTGGTATCCGTTTCATATAGAAGCCGATTTGTCGGCTTATAGCTCGACACGATCGTTTGGCGATGATGAAGGAAAGGCGATGAATATCGATGAAATCTCTTTGGCGATACCCGATTCCATGTTCGATTTTATCTTGTGCGATGCTTGTTATATGGGGGCGGTGGAAGTTGCATACGATTTGCGAGAAGATTGCCGGTATTATGTTGCGTCTCCGGCAGCTGTCATGGGAGGAGGATTTCCTTATGAGGATATAGTGGAACATCTTTTTTCTTGCGATAAACCTATTCCCGAGAATTTGATAGATGTTTGTCGGGTGTATATGGATTATTATAGATCGTATTATGATCCGTACGGAACGATTTCTCTGATAGATATGCGTGAGATAGAGGCTTTGGCGCGTTCGGTGAAGTTGGCTTTGGTGAATAGTGTAGACTCGTTGCAAGTTTCTGAAATTCAACAGTTCTCGCAAGAAAAAGGGACGCGGGTGAGTTATCAGAACCTCTTTTTCGATTTGAACGATTATGTCGGTCGTGTTTGTGTTGATACGCTGGCATACTCCATATTTGCCGATTGTCTCGATCGTACCGTGTTATATGCCGATGCCACCAATAAGGGTCTTTCTAATATATTGGGTGCTTGGGTGGAATTCCCTATTGAACAATATTGTGGTCTTGCCGCTTATATACCCGGAGCCAGTTCCGATGAGGTAGCCGATTTGTATTACAAGACCCTTTCGTGGTATAAAACCGTTTATGGAGGCATGGAGGTGCCGATAAAAATAACAAACTGATATGAAACTATTGAATATCGATTTAACGTCGACTTTAACTGCAACTTCCGATACGACCCATGTCGATCCCATCAAAGAAGTGGTTGAGAAATATGCCGGTATGACGGCCGATGAAATCATTTCTACGCTTTTATCACATGCCCTTTCGTTCGGTTTGAAGTTTGTGGGAGCTTTGTTGATCTTTTTTATCGGCCGTTGGTTGATGAATCGGTTCAGTCGTTTTGTCGTGCATTTATTGGCTCGGCGTCATGTCGAGCCTTCGGTACAATCTTTTTTACGGAGTTTTATCAATATAACGCTCATGCTGATTCTGATCGTATTGATCATCGGTATTTTCGGTATCAATACGACTTCGTTTGTGGCATTGTTTGCCTCGGCGGGTGTCGCTATCAGTATGGCATTGAGTGGTTCGTTGCAAAATTTTGCGGGCGGACTTATGATTCTTGTTTTCAAACCGTATAAGGTGGGCGATTTTATCGAGGCACAAGGGCAAAGTGGTACGGTGAAAGAGATTCAGATTTTCAATACTGTCCTTATTACGGGTGATAACCGGACGATATTCATACCGAATGGAAATTTGTCGAACAATATCATTATCAATTATTCCCGTGCCGGTCTGCGTCGTGTGGAGTGGACTTTCGGTATCGGTTACGGAGATCGCTATGAAACGGCTAAGAAAGTTTTGGTCGAGCTTTTGGAGGCCGATCCCCGTATTTTGCGTGAACCTCCTTATTTCATTGCTCTTCATTCGTTGGGAGATAGTTCTGTCAATGTTCTTGTGCGGGCATGGACTTCGGTAGATAGTTTTTGGGATGTCTATTATGATCTTAATCGAAAGGTTTACAAGGCATTTGCCGAGAACGATGTCAATATACCTTATCCCCAAATGGACGTACATCTGATAAAAGACTAATCTTTTTTTGCTTTTTTATAGGAGACACTCCGCATTCTTTGGGGAGAAATAACTATCTTTACAGCTGCAAAATTTTTTGCAGTACACGCTTTCTGTTTTTTCAAGAGAGATATCTCTCTGCCCGCCCTTTTATGATAGAAAAGGAGATTATCCCATGAACAGGCGTGTTTTCGGCTTCCGAAGAAAATAAAACACTATATAATGGTAAGCAAATGGAACTACGTACCCCTTACCGAAGAAGAAAAGCATATAGAAAGGAAATTGGCAGAGACCCTGTCGATAAGCCCCGCTATATGTACGCTTCTTGTGCAGCGGGGGGTAAAAACAGAAGAACAAGCTAAGAAATTTTTCCGCCCACAATTATCTGATTTGTACGATCCGTTTTTGCTGAAAGATATGGATAAGGCTGTCGCACGCCTCAATAAAGCGATGGGAGCCAAAGAGAAAATCCTTGTCTACGGCGATTATGATGTCGACGGCACTACGGCCGTGGCTTTGGTGTACAAATTTCTGAACAATTTTTATTCCAACATCGATTATTATATCCCCGATCGTTATGATGAAGGATACGGTATTTCCAAGAAAGGTATCGATTATGCGGCCGATAACGGTTTCACGTTGGTTATTGCGCTCGATTGCGGGATTAAAGCCGTCGAGAAAGTAGCTTATGCCAAAGGTCGGGGGGTTGATTTTATCATCTGCGATCATCACGTTCCCGATGATGAATTGCCTCAGGCCGTAGCCGTACTCGATGCCAAACGCGATGACGATACATATCCGTACAGTCATTTGTCGGGTTGTGGGGTAGGTTTTAAGTTTATGGAGGGTTTTGCCCGAAGCAACAATATCAGTATCGAGCAATTTCTGTTTCCGTTGCTCGATATGGTTGCCGTGAGCATCGCATCGGATATTGTCCCGATTACCGATGAAAATCGTATTTTGGCTTATCACGGGCTGAAACGTTTGAATTCCAATCCCAGTCTCGGATTGCAAGGTATCATCAACGTATGCGGTTTGCGTGGGAAGGAAATAACGATCAGCGATATCGTTTTCAAAATCGGCCCGCGAATCAATGCGTCGGGTCGTATGCAGTCGGGGAAAGAAGCTGTCGACCTGTTGGTGTCGAAAGATGCTTCGACAGCTATGAAGAAGAGTCACGATATCAATCAGTATAACGAAGACCGTAAAGAGCTCGATAAGAAAGTTACCGAGGAGGCCAGTTGTCTGCTGGAACAGCAGTCCGATTTCGAGAAACGAAAATCGATTGTCATATATAATGCCGAATGGCACAAGGGAATTATCGGGATTGTTGCTTCCCGTCTTACCGAGTTGTATTATAGGCCGTCGGTTGTACTTACGTTCTCGAATGGATTGGTAACCGGTTCGGCTCGTTCGGTACAAGGTTTCGATGTGTACAAAGCCGTGGAGTCGTGCCGTGATCTGCTCGAAAATTTCGGCGGCCACACTTATGCAGCCGGACTCTCTTTGAGAGAAGAAAACGTCGTATCGTTTATAGACCGTTTTGAGTCGTATGTTTCCGAGAATATATTATTGGAACAGACCAGCCCTCAAATCGATATCGATATGGAGTTGGGATTTGATGAAATAACGTCCGATTTCTATCATTGGTTGAAACAGTTCAATCCTGTTGGCCCGGGAAATATGAAACCTGTATTTTCGACGCAAGGAGTTGTCGATGCCGGTTCCCGTTTGGTGGGACGTAATCAGGAACATCTGAAACTCGAAGTCCGCGAGGGCAAGTCTTCTGTAACGATGAGCGGTATCGCTTTTGGCATGCACGAACATTATGCGTATATCAAAAGCGGAGCGCCCATAGATATATGTTATACGATTGAGGAGAACAACTTCAAGGGCATAACATCGATGCAGTTGCAGGTGAAGGATATACGTCCTTCTGTGAAGAAATAATTTTTGTTTATATACAGGACGGGACGGGAAAATTTTCCCGTCCCGTCCTTTTATGTTTACTATCGATTGTCAGAATGCTAATCCGACTCTGAATCCGAGGTTGTGTAGGCCGTCGATTTTGTAAGTAAACAGTTTGTTTTGGTTCGATGCATAATCATAGTAGAATGCAAGGTGGAAGCCGAAAAGGTTGGGACCCATAGGATAAATGTTTGCTCCGATTTCGGGAGAAACGAAAAATCCCCATTTGTCGCGACTACTGCTGTAAATATTGTAATAAGAGGTTATTTTACAATATTGCGTACCCAGTTTTACGCCGATATAAGGAGAGAATTTTTTTGCCGGCATGAAACGGTAACGGAAAGCTGCACCGAAAGGCAACTGATATAGGGCGTGTTGCTGGTCGCTGGTCAGTTGTGAAGACGGCGAGAGGTTGAGCGTTTGGGTGGGAATATACTCGTTGTTGGTATGGAATGCAAAGAATAACCCGGCTCCGATATGAGGCGTAAAGTAATATCCGCCTTCAAAGTTCATACCCCATCCGCTCGCTTTGTCGGAAAATCCGTTGTTAAGCGGTATGTTGAATTGCCAATCGATATTGGCATATCCGTTTTTTACCTGTTCTTGCGCTGTCCCGATAGAGGGCAGGAGTAACGACAGTGCGCATATAAAGACGATGCGCAATCGGTTGTTGCAGATTGTTTTCATTGTTATAATCAGTTTTGTTTATTCAGATAAGACGATTGTTCAAAAGCTTGGTCTACGGCATCGACGGCCAATTGCAGATTAATCCGGTTGGAGGAGTAGAGAAGTCCCGACATATAAGCATTCCAGATAATTGGAATTTTCTTGGATTGGGTGTCGAGCTTTATCATCTCTATAAGAAGAGAGCCGGTCGTGTAGTTATACGATACGGTATAGGGGTAGTACCAGCTGTTCCAATATCCTCCCCAATAGCCCGGATACCAGTATCCCGGATAGTCCCACCACCAATAGGGGCTGCTGTAATTGGTAAAATAATAGGTGCTTTCGATGTAACTTACCTGTATTCCTACATCGGCGAATTCTTTATCCATGACTTGGTTGTAGCCATATTTTGTCATGTTGTCGATAACGGTCGTGAGTAATTCTTGCGACTGCTCGTTATTCCAGTACGAAGGTGTTTTGCTCGATGTGATGAGCAAAATACTGTCGGGAATGTAGAAGGTGTCGAAGTCTTTGAAATTTTCGCTTGTGTCGTAGTCGGTGTAAACGAGAAAGTTGCCGCTGAGTTTCGATGTGTCCGGGTCTTTTTGGCAAGACGCCATCAAGAGTAAGACGAGGAGGAGAGGTGTTAGTTTTTTCATTTTTCTTCCCATTTTAGGTTATTATTAAGAATCTTTTCCCTAATAACAACACTGTACGTGGAAAGTTTTATATAATGAAATTATTTAATGAAATATTCGTAAAAACCCGTACCTACTCCTACAAGCGACATGATGATGATAATGATGCCGATACCCCGGTTGATAAGCCACAGGCTGCGCAGATTGAAACGGCTGCGTACTTTGTCGATGATAAATGTGATGGTGAGCCACCAAATAAAAGCGCCGAGGATAATCGACACGTATCCAAGTATATAATGGCCTACTTTCATTTCGGGCAGGAAAAAGTTGAGACGGGCGAATAAGCCGATAAGAAGCAAAAGAATCAGTGGATTGGAGAGAGTGAGGAGGAACGAAGAGGCGAAATCCTGTGTGAAAGAGCTTTTCTGATTGAGCCTTTTGCGAATGTTCCGGGCGGGATTTTGTCTGTAAAGGTAAATACCGAAACAAGTAAGGACAAGGCTTCCGGCGATTTGAAGAGGTGCTTGATTATTCTCTATGAAGTCGACGACGATCGATAGTCCGAAGCCGGTGAACATGGCGTAGAATAAATCCGACAGAGAAGCTCCGATTCCTGTTGCCAGTCCCGACCGACGCCCCTTGTTGAGTGTGCGTTGTATGCACAGCACGCCGATAGGTCCCATAGGGGCCGATACCAATATTCCGATGGCTAATCCTCGGAAAATGATGTATATAAGCAATTCTACTGTGGTCATAAATTCGCCGGCGACTTTATTTCGAGCGGCTTATAGGTATTTCGTTGTTGCAAATATAGCGATTATTCCCGAAAATACTTTTCTTTTATTCTTTTATAACCCGTCGCTTTTCATTACATTTGCGCACAAATAAGCGTTTTGTTTTGTAACTCTTTTCTGATCATACACACATAAAACAATAGAGAATGGTACTTTTCTTTAAAACCCCCGAACAACAGATTATCGCTGTTGATGTTATGCACGAATTATCGGCCCGGGAGGTCGAAAAGCTGAGTTGGCTTTTCGGTCGGGCGCAGTTGCTTGCCGAGACCTGTCTCGACGGTTGGTTTGTCGGTCCCCGTAAAGAGATGATTACCCCGTGGAGTACCAATGCCGTGGAAATTACGCAGAACATGGGGCTCGAAGGTATTTCCCGCATAGAGGAATATTTCCCTGTCGCCAATGGAAATGCCGAGCATGATCCCATGTTGCAACGCATGTACGATGGTATCGACCAGAAGATATTTGAAATCGATAAAAAGCCCGATCCCATCGTCTATATCGATGATATTGTCGCATATAATGCACAGGAAGGTTTGGCTTTGAGCGATGAAGAAGTTAAGTACCTCAATGATTTGAGTAAAAAACTCGGACGGAAACTTACCGACAGCGAAGTGTTCGGTTTTTCGCAAGTGAATTCCGAACATTGCCGACATAAAATTTTTAACGGCGTATTCATTATCGATGGAGAGGAAAAGGAAAGTTCGCTTTTTAAACTCATCAAAAGAACATCGGAAGAGAATCCCAATAAGCTCGTTTCGGCCTATAAAGACAATGTCGCTTTCAACAAAGGCCCGGTTGTCGAACAGTTTGCACCGGCTACGCAAGACAAGCCCGACTTTTTCGAGATAAAAGATATCGATACGGTTATTTCCCTTAAAGCCGAAACGCATAATTTCCCGACGACCGTGGAACCGTTCAACGGTGCAGCGACGGGTACAGGCGGGGAGATCCGCGACCGTCTCGGTGGTGGTAAAGCCAGTCTTCCCATTGCCGGTACGGCTGTGTATATGACTTCATATCCCCGCAGTGAAGAAGGTCGTGAGTGGGAAGAAGCCATGCCTCCCCGTAAGTGGCTGTATCAGACACCGGAGCAGATTCTTATCAAGGCGTCGAACGGAGCGTCGGACTTTGGTAATAAATTCGGCCAGCCTCTTATTTGCGGTTCTTTGCTCACATTCGAACATGCCGAAAATTATAAGAAATTCGCCTATGACAAAGTTATAATGTTGGCCGGTGGCGTAGGTTTCGCTACTATGCGCGATGCCTTGAAAGGTGAGGCTGAACCCGGAGAAAAAGTCGTTGTTATGGGTGGTGATAATTATCGCATTGGTATGGGCGGCGGAGCTGTCTCTTCGGTTGAGACTGGCCGGTATGCCAATGCCATCGAACTGAATGCTGTGCAACGGGCCAATCCCGAAATGCAAAAACGGGTTTCAAATGTTATCCGTGCTTTGGCCGAAAGCAACGAAAATCCCATCATCTCCATTCATGACCATGGAGCCGGAGGCCATCTCAATGCTCTTTCGGAGTTGGTCGAGGCTACCGGCGGAAAAATAGATATGGCCGAGTTGCCTGTTGGAGATCCTACCTTATCGGCGAAAGAAATTGTCGGTAACGAGAGTCAGGAGCGCATGGGTATGCTTATTGCCGAGAAAAATATCGACCATGTACGCCGTATCGCCGAGCGCGAACGTGCACCGATGTATGTTGTCGGCGAGACTACCGATGACCATCGTTTTGTGTTCGAGCAGAAAGACGGCGTTCGTCCTATCGATCTCAATATGGAGGATATGTTCGGTAAAGCTCCGCGTACCGTTATGCGCGATGAGACCGTCGAAGAGAAATATGAAGATGTAACATATAATGCGGCCGATATTCACCAATATGTCGAGCAGGTATTGCAGCTCGAAGCGGTAGCCTGTAAAGATTGGCTTACCAATAAAGTCGACCGTTCGGTAACAGGAAAAGTCGCCCGTCAGCAATGTCAGGGAGAAATACAGTTGCCATTGAGCGATTGCGGCGTTGTTGCGCTCGATTATCGTGGAAAAGCCGGTATCGCCACATCGATAGGACATGCTCCTCAGGCGGCGATGATCGATCCGGCTGCCGGTTCGGTGCTGTCGGTTGCCGAGGCATTGACCAATATCGTATGGGCACCTCTGTCCGAAGGACTCGATAGTGTGTCTTTGAGTGCCAACTGGATGTGGCCGTGTAAAAATCCCGGAGAAGATGCCCGTCTTTACAAAGCTGTCGAGGCATGCAGTCGTTTTGCGTGCGAGTTGGGTATCAATATCCCGACAGGAAAAGACAGCCTCTCGATGACCCAGAAGTATGGTGATGAAAAGGTATATTCTCCCGGAACGGTCATTATCTCGGCCGGGGCCGAAGTAAGCGATGTGAAGAAAGTCGTATCGCCCGTATTGGTGCGTGATGCCCGTACTGCGGTTTATTATATCGATTTTTCGTTCGATGCGCTTTCATTGGGCGGTTCAGCTTTTGCACAGTCTCTTGGGAAAGTAGGTTGTCAAGCTCCTACCGTGCAAGACAGCGAGTATTTTGCATCGGCTTTCAATGCGATACAACAACTTATTTCCGAGGGTCTTATATTGGCTGGACATGATATTTCGGCCGGAGGTATGATTACCGCCTTGTTGGAAATGAATTTTGCGAATACCGAAGGTGGTCTCGAAGTGAAACTCGATAAATTGCCCGAAAAGGATCTTATCAAAATACTATTCAGCGAGAATCCCGGCGTGCTTATTCAGGTCAAAGACCGGAAAGCTGTCGAGAAAATACTCGAAGAGGCCGGTGTGGGTTACGCTGTTGTGGGGCATCCGTGCAGTGAACGTCATATCCTCGTCAGCAAAGATGGTGCCGAATATCTTTTCGGTATCGACCATTTACGTGATGTATGGTTCTCATCATCATATCTGCTCGATCGTAAACAAAGCGGTGAAGCTCAGGCTAAGGCCCGTTTCCTCAACTATAAAGAACAGCCGTTGCATTATCATTTCGGTAAGAGTTTTACCGGAAAGATGGAACAGTACGGCATTTCGGCCGACCGTCGTAAGCCGTCGGGCATAAAAGCGGCGATCATTCGAGAGAAAGGCGTAAATGGTGATCGTGAAATGGCCTATTCGCTTTACCTTGCCGGTTTCGATGTGAAAGACGTGCATATGACCGATTTGATAAGCGGTCGCGAAACACTCGAAGATGTGAATATGATTGTTTATTGCGGTGGTTTTTCCAATTCCGACGTACTTGGTTCGGCAAAAGGTTGGGCCGGTGGTTTCCTTTGGAATGAAAAAGCCAAGAAAGCCCTCGATGATTTCTATGCCCGTCCCGACACGCTCAGTTTGGGTATTTGCAACGGCTGCCAGTTGATGGTGGAGTTGGGTCTGCTTACACCCGATCATGAAGAGAAACCCCGTATGTTGCATAATGATTCGCACAAGTTCGAGTCGCAATTCCTCGGTCTCACCATACCAAAGAACAATTCGGTGATGTTCGGTTCTCTTTCGGGAGATAAGTTGGGTATTTGGGTTGCTCACGGAGAAGGAAAATTCAGTTTCCCTTATGAATTGGATAAGTACAATGTCATTGCGCAGTATAGCTACGATGCTTATCCGGCCAATCCCAACGGTTCGCCTTGCGCAGTGGCAGGTATTGCCTCGGCCGATGGTCGTCATTTGGCAATGATGCCTCACCTCGAACGCGCTATTTTCCCGTGGCAATGGGGCTATTATCCTGGCAATCGCAAAGACGATGAAATCTCACCGTGGATAGAAGCCTTTGTAAATGCCCGGAAATGGGTCGAAAATATTAAAAAATAACCTAAAACCAGAATTTTTACTATGGGTGGTTTTTTTGGAGCCATAAAGAAAACGAATTGCGTAGCCGATCTTTATTATGGTGTCGACTATAATTCCCATTTGGGAACGAAACGAGGAGGTATGGTAACCTTTGATAAGGGTTATTTCACGCGTTCGATACATAATATTGAAAGTTCTTATTTTCGCACGAAATTTGAGGCTGACCTGCCAACTTTTTCGGGAAATTCGGGTATCGGTATCATCAGCGATACCGATGCCCAACCGATTATTTTTAGCTGTCATTTAGGTAAGTTCGCTATCGTTACGGTCGCAAAGGCCAATAATTTATCGGAACTTGAAAAAGAATTGCTCGATAAAGGCCATCATTTTTGCGAGCATAGTAATGGCATTACCAACCAGACGGAGTTGATAGGCACGCTTATATCCGAAGGGAAGGATTATGTCGACGGCATAGAAAATGTGCAAAACAAGCTCAAAGGATCGTGCTCGATGTTGCTCCTTACCGAGAACGGTATCATTGCTGCCCGCGACAAATACGGTCGCACACCTATACTCGTGGGTAAGGGCAAAGACGGGTATGCCGTATCGTCGGAGTCGTGTAGTTTTCCCAATCTCGGTTATGAAACAACCTATAATGTGGGACCCGGGGAGGTTGTACTCGTTACGGCCGACGGTTTTACCCAGTTGCGTAAACCCAATAAAAAAATGCAGATTTGCTCTTTCCTGTGGGTATATTACGGTTACCCCGTGTGTGAGTACGAGGGTAAGAATGTAGATCGTATGCGGTTTGAGTGCGGTTGCGAGATGGGAGAAAAAGACGATGTGGAGGCCGATTTTGTTTCGGCCATTCCCGACTCGGGTATCGGTATGGCTTTGGGTTATTCCGAAGGTAAGAAAATCCCGTATAAACGAGGTATTGTGAAATATACACCCACATGGCCTCGTAGTTTCACTCCTCCTACGCAGGAATTGCGCGAGTTGGTCGCAAAGATGAAATTGATTCCTAATCCCGATCTTATCAACGGCAAACGTGTTGTATTCTGTGATGACTCTATCGTCCGAGGTACGCAGTTGCGTGATAATGTATGCGACCTTTTCCGTTGCGGGGCAAAAGAGGTACACATGCGCATCAGTTGTCCGCCGTTGGTATATCCTTGCCGGTTTGTCAATTTTACGGCGTCGAAATCGGAACTCGAACTTATCACCCGTCGTGTTATTCAGCAATTCGAAGGTGATCATACTAAAAATCTCGAAGCTTATACCAAGACCGATTCTCCCGAGTACAAACGTATGGTGGAAGAAATCCGTCGGCAATTGAAGATAACTTCTCTTAAATTCAATCCACTCGAAACGATGGTCAAAGCCATAGGCTTGCCCAAAGAGTGTATATGTACACATTGTTTCGATGGTAGCAGTTACGAGTAAGTTTTTATCGGAGAAGGAAGCGGGGCAACAAATTTTGTTGCCCCGCTTCCTTGATAATAAGGTAAGATTTCCTATATTTGCTATCGAGCATGTATTGTTTTAAATATGATTTGCCATGAAAAGAATAGTTTTGATTATCCGTCCTTTTTGTATCGTTTTATTATCGGTTGTCGCAGTTTTGTCGATGTCTTCATTCCGCAGCATGTCGGGAATACCGTCTCGATATATGTTGACACAAATTTCTCCTTATGAGAAACAGAAAATACAAGGTTATCTCGACAAGGCGTGGGCATGTTATCTGAAAAAAGATTATGATACTGCATTGCAATGGTGGCGTCGCGCAGCCAAACATAATGTGGCTGCGGCTCAATATAATATAGGTCTGTGTTATGAGCGTGGGACCGGAGTGAAACAAAATATGAAAACGGCAATTGGCTGGTACGAAAAAGCCGCCGACCAGAATTTTCCCGGAGCACAATACAATCTTGCCTATTGTTATGCCGAGGGAAAAGGTGTGAAGCAGGATTATAAGAAAGCTTTTGAATGGTGGCGTGCTGCTGCCGGACTGGGATTGCCTGAGGCACAGTATAGTGTAGGGTGGTGCTATTATGAGGGGAAAGGAGTGAAGCAGGATTACGATGAAGCTCTTAAATGGTATCGTCTTGCTGCTGAGCAGGGTAATAGTGATGCCATAGCTGCCCTCTCCGAGTTGGGAGAAGAAATATGATGCTTATTTGATTGAGAAATAAATAGTAAGGCCATGTTGCACAAGTTGCCGAAATACCTGGTATGGATAGGTGCATTTCTTTTTGTTGCGATGTTCCCTGTCGGGGAATTGTGCGCCCAGAACAATCTGGAAACCCTCACAAACAAAGACCTCTTTGCCTATCCACCCAAGTCGTCACTACGGGCAACACGCTGGTTGCACAAGGCCGACAAGTTCAAGGCCGAAGGAAACGTGGAGAAAGCCGTGCTGTATTATACCAAGGCGGCCGAGAAGGGCGATGCCCGTGCGCAGTTTGTCCTGAGTTTGTGTTACAACGAAGGATATGGAGTCAGCCCCGACGCAGAACGTTCGATGCATTGGCTATCCCTCTCGGTGAAGCAAGAATATGCCTTGGCGCAGAATTTTCTGGGTGTGGTATATACTTATCATAAAGAAAACGCCGATTACAAGAAAGCGTTGGACTATTACAAAAAAGCCGCTCTCCAAGGATACAGTGAAGCCCAGTACAATGTGGGCTGGTGTTATTTCAACGGCTACGGTGTGGAGGCCGACCAGGAAGAGGCCATGTGTTGGATAAGAAAGGCGGCCGAGCAGGAATATGCTTTGGCCTTGGACGCCATGTGGCAGGGCTATTATTTCGGTACGAAAGGTTTGCCTCGTGATTATAAGCAGGCTGCCGATTGGATGGAAAAAGCGATAGCCAAGGGAGAGCAGATGCCACAGTTCTATCTGGCAACGTTATATCTCGAAGGCAAGGGAGTAGAAGCCGATACGGTAAAGGCGTTGTCGCTCTTTACGCAATCGGCCGAGGAGGGATATATGTGGTCGCAAAACAAGTTGGGTGGCCTTTATGAGGTGGGCATCGGTGTGCCCGCCGACAGTGCCGCTGCTTATGCCTGGTATAAAAAGGCGGCCGAACAAGGTCTTGATGGTGCGCAAAATAATATGGGTCGCTGTTATCTTATAGGTATAGGTGTCGAAAAAAATCCGAAGTTGGCCGTGGAGTGGTATCAGCGTTCTTCACAAAATGGTAACATGTATGCCATGACCAATCTGGCTTGGTGTTATATGCAGGGGTGTGGAATCGAGAAGAATCCCGAAAAGGCCTTTTCTTACTATCGTAAAGCGGCAGATTTGCATTATGCCGAGGCTTATCTTGAATTGGGAAAATGCTATTTAAACGGCAATGGTGTGGAGCAGAACTTTGCCGAGGCTGGTATTTGCTTTCATCGGGCAGCGGGTGCCGGTGTAAAAGGTGCATATGAAACTTTGGGTCGTTTTTATGAATGCGATAGTACCGGATTCCATGACTATAAAGAAGCTTTTGGTTGGTATAAATTGGCTGCGGATAGTGGATCGTCTTATGCAATTTGGCGTTTAGGGTACTTTTATTATTTAGGTCGTGTTGTGGAGCAGGACTATAACAAAGCCATAGAATATTTTAGCAAGGTGTGCCATACCAGCAAAACGGCTTTGCTGAACATGGGCGATTGTTACAGAGATATGAAGGTGTATGATCGGGCTCTTGATTGTTATCGGGAGGCATACAAACGTGGCAAATGGCGTGCGGCTTGTCGCATGGCTTTGATGTATGAGGAAGGGTTGGGAGTTCCGGTCGATAAAGAAGAAGCCAAGAGGTTGCTTTTGTCCGCTGTCGAAGCCGGTGATTCTTATGCGCAATATTTGGTGGGTTTACGCTATATCGACGGTCGCATGGGAAAGACCGATACTGCATTGGCAATTGAATATTTCTCGGCTGCTGCCCGGCAAGGGCAAGTCAATGCGTTGTATAAGTTGGGTGATTGTTACTGGAACGGAAAAATCGTCGTGCGCGATTATGGTAAGGCTTATGGTTATTTTCTTCGAGCTGCGCGGGAGGGACATATGTTCTCCTGTCAAAAGGTAGGAGAATGCTATCGTTTGGGATTGGGCATTGAACAGAACGACACATTGGCATTCGAATGGTATATGCGTGCGGCTGAGCAAAATTTCCGTATGGCGCAAAAATCGGTAGGTGATTGTTATTTCAACGGTCGTGGTGTGGAACAAAATGATATGTTGGCTTTTCAATGGTATTTACAGTCTGCCGAACGTGGATTTCCTGCTGCGCAACTTGTAGTTGGCGATTGTTACCGGGAAGGGCGAGGAGTGGAGAAAAACGAGGCAGAAGCTATGAAATGGTATGATTTGGCTGCTAAAACAGGTATCGTTTCAGCTCGGAAAAAATTGGCGGAAATGCAGGGCGGGAATTTGTAAAAGAAACGTTTTTGGGGGTAATACTATTATCGGTTACGACATTTTTGAGTGAAAGATGTCGTGAGAGTTGTTTATACCTGATTGATATAGTGCAGAATTTGTCATTTTGCCATAAAATATATGGTATTTATACTTGATAATTTTTGAATTTGGGTTATTGGTGAGGTAAATATTGTGAAATATTTGACGTTTTGATAGAAAATAATTCTCTTTTCTCTTGCATGTTTCGGGAGATTTTGTATTTTTGTTGTATTAAAATAACCCCTAAAATCTAAGACTATGAACATTCAAGCGATTATGAATAACCTTTCGGCCAAACATCCCGGTGAGTCGGAATATTTACAGGCCGTGCATGAAGTATTGCTTTCGATCGAAGATGTTTATAACCAACACCCCGAGTTTGAAAAAGCGAAGCTCATAGAACGTATGGTCGAGCCCGACCGTATTTTTACCTTTAAAGTGCCTTGGGTCGATGATAAAGGCGAAGTGCAGGTGAACCTCGGTTATCGGGTACAGTTCAACAATGCCATAGGTCCGTACAAAGGCGGTATTCGTTTCCATGCTTCGGTCAATCTTTCTATTTTGAAGTTTCTCGGTTTTGAGCAGACGTTCAAGAACGCGCTCACTACTTTGCCTATGGGTGGAGGTAAAGGAGGTTCGGATTTTAGTCCGCGCGGAAAATCCGATGCCGAAATCATGCGTTTCTGTCAGGCCTTTATGTTGGAGTTATGGCGTCATCTCGGCCCCGATACAGATGTTCCGGCCGGAGATATAGGCGTGGGTGGTCGTGAAGTCGGCTATATGTTCGGTATGTATAAAAAACTGGCTCGCGAGCATACCGGTACGTTTACCGGTAAAGGTCTCGAATACGGCGGTTCTTTGGTACGTCCCGAAGCGACGGGATTCGGCGGCCTTTATTTTGTAAAGCAGATGCTGGATACAAAAGGTATCGATATCGAGGGCAAGACGATTGCTATCAGCGGATTCGGTAATGTCGCTTGGGGTGCAGCAACCAAAGCGACCCAGTTGGGGGCGAAGGTCGTTACGATTTCGGGTCCCGACGGTTATGTATATGATCCCGACGGTATCTGTGGAGAAAAAATAGATTATATGCTCGAATTGCGGGCATCGGGTAATGATATTGTAGAACCTTATGCCGAGAAATATGGAGTGCAGTTCTTCCCCGATCGTCGTCCGTGGGAACAGAAGGTAGATATAGCACTGCCATGTGCCACGCAAAACGAACTCGATGAGGACGATGCCCGTCGCTTGATCGATAATGGCGTATTGTGTGTCGGTGAAATTTCCAATATGGGTTGTCGTCCCGAAGCGATTGACCTTTTCATCAAGAACCGTATCATGTACGGTCCGGGAAAGGCTGTCAATGCAGGAGGTGTGGCTACGTCGGGATTGGAAATGACGCAGAACGCCATGCATATCAGTTGGAGTGCCGAGGAGGTCGACCAGCGTTTGCACGGCATTATGCGCGATATCCATACGCAATGCGTAAAATATGGTACTGAGCCTGATGGTTACATCAATTATATGAAAGGCGCCAATATCGCCGGATTTATGAAAGTAGCCAAAGCCATGCTGGCGCAAGGAATTTTGTAAAATCAGTATAGTATAAAGGAATAAGCCGGCAGGAGCATTCCTGCCGGCTTATTCCTTTATACAGAATTTCATAGGAGGGGCTTGCGGAAAAATTGAATATTTTTAACGGTTTGTATTGCGCTCTTTTTCAATATTAGTTACATCGGAGTAAGTTAATATGTAAAATGTTCCTTCTTGTAAATTTCGCTCTCTTTTTCGATTTTCGCAGCGTGAAACACACAAGTATATAAAATAATGATTGTCTCATTTAAAATTTAAGTCTTATGTCGAAAAGAGTTGCTGTTTTGGCGGTGAATCCGGTAAACGGATTTGGCTTGTTCCAGTATTTGGAAGCTTTTTATGAAAACAAAATCGAATACAAAGTATATGCTGTATCTGATACAGTAGATATACGAACGAATTCGGGGATTGTCATAAAAACCGATGATACGATAGCTCATCTCAAAGGGCATTCCGACGATTTCGATGCTCTTGTCTTTTCTTGTGGTGATGCCGTACCGGTATTTGCCGAGCATGCTTCGGAGGAATATAATGTCGTGTTGCTCGATGTAATCAGGGAGTTTGCGCAGGCCGATAAATTGATGATAGGACATTGCGCTGCGGCATTGATGTTTGAAATTGCAGGTATTACGAAAGGAAAAAGGCTGGCGGTACATCCGTTGGCAAAACCGGCTATACAGCATGGCGTGGCGACCGATGAACCGTACGAGATAGATGGTAAATTTTATACGGCGCAATGTGAACATACGCTTCCTGCTTTGCTTCCCTCTCTATTGGAGATTCTGAAATAGTAACCCTATCGGGTCGTGAGAAGACGGCAAAAGAACTGTGAAAACTCTTTTACCGTCTTCTTGTTTGTGGAAATATCGGGAAAAAAGAAAAAGGAATATATCATTTGTATTTCAAGTTATATTGGGAAGTCGGCAGAAATGTTTTTAATAGGAGGTGTATGTTTGTTTTTTTATGCTTTATGTTGCTGTTTTAAGTCCGAAATCATATATTTGTAAAATGAATCATTCGGTTTGATACCGTAAGGAATAATAAAACAATAACCTATGAGTCTAAAAATTGTGGTACTTGCCAAGCAGGTACCTGATACCCGTAATGTGGGAAAAGATGCCATGAAAGCCGACGGTACAGTCAATCGTGCCGCTCTCCCCGCTATCTTTAATCCCGAAGACCTGAATGCGCTGGAACAAGCCCTTCAGCTCAAAGAGAAATATCCCGGAACAGTTGTGAAATTACTGACAATGGGGCCTCCCCGGGCAGCCGATATTATTCGGGAAGGATTGTATCGTGGTGCCGATGGCGGTGTGCTGCTGACCGACCGCGCCTTTGCCGGAGCCGATACGTTGGCCACGTCGTATGCATTGGCTTGCGCCGTACGTAAAATGGGCGATTTCGACCTTGTTATAGGTGGTCGTCAGGCCATCGACGGTGATACTGCACAAGTCGGTCCGCAAGTGGCGGAGAAATTGGGTATTCCCCAAATTACCTATGCCGAGGAAATTGTCAGCGCCGAAAAGGGTAAGGTTGTGGTGAAACGCCGACTCGAACGCGGTGTGGAGACAGTCGAAGCATCTTATCCTGTCGTCATAACCGTGAATGGGAGCGCCGACGATTGTCGTCCCCGTAATGCCAAAGCTACTCAAAAGTACAAATATGCCAAGACACAGAGTGAACGTCAGGCCGACGATAGCTCTTATTTTTGCGCATTGTGCGAGGAACGGCCTTATCTCAATCTTACCGAATGGGGCGTGGCCGATGTCGATGCCGACCTTTCGCAAGTAGGATTGGCGGGTTCGCCGACGAAAGTAAAACAAATCGAGAATATCGTTTTTCAGGCCAAAGAGAGCAAGACCCTTACCGCCTCGGATTCCGACATCGAAGATTTGATGAAAGAATTGATTGTGAACCATACTATCGGATAATAACCTGTCGCGGCGGTTCTTTTGCAGGATCGCCCCGCAAAATTCAGAAACGATATGAATAATTTATTTGTATATTGCGAAATAGAAGACGGAGTTATTGCCGACGTCAGCCTTGAACTGCTCACAAAAGGACGTTCTTTGGCCAATCAACTCCATTGTAAACTCGAAGTTCTCGTTATCGGTCATAAGCTCGACGATGTCGCAGCACAAGTATTTCCCTATGGGGTCGATACCCTTTATCTGGCCGATGATGCGCGCCTCTACCCTTATACCTCGCAGCCGCATGCCTCGGTATTGATCAACCTCTTCCGTGAGCAGAAACCTCAGGTTTGTCTCATGGGGGCCACGTGCATAGGTCGGGATCTCGGTCCGCGCGTCTCTTCGGCTTTGCATAGTGGGCTTACGGCCGATTGTACATCGCTCGAAATCGGTACCTATGAAGATAAGAAAGAGGGGAAAACCTATGAAAACCTGCTTTATCAGATACGTCCTGCTTTCGGTGGAAACATTGTGGCGACCATCGTCAATCCCGAGTGCCGACCTCAAATGGCTACTGTGCGCGAAGGTGTGATGAAAAAAGAAATATTGTCGCCCGATCACAAAGGAGAGATCGTGAAACTCGATGTCTCGAAATATGTCTCCGATACCGATTTCGTCGTATCGGTCATCGACCGCCAGATGGAGAAATCGAAGATCAATATCAAGTCTTCTCCTATCATCGTTGCCGGAGGTTATGGGGTAGGTTCGAAAGAAAATTTCAAACTTCTTTTCGACTTGGCAGATGCTATCGGAGCTGAGGTAGGTGCTTCGCGGGCTGCTGTCGATGCCGGGTTTACCGATCACGACCGTCAGATCGGCCAGACGGGTGTTACCGTTCACCCCAAACTATATATCGCTTGTGGTATCTCCGGGCAGATACAGCACATTGCCGGTATGCAAGACAGTTCGATAATTATTTCAGTCAACAGCGATCCCGGTGCGCCTATCAATACGATAGCCGATTATGTGATTACCGGTACAGTCGAAGACGTGTTGCCCAAAATGATAAAGTATTATAAGAAAAACAGCAAATAACCGAGGATTATGGCCAATTTTTTTACCGATAACAGTGATTTGAAACATCACTTGACACACCCGCTCATGCAGCGGATTGTGGCTTTGAAAGAACGTGAATATGCCGATGCCCGGAAATATGACTATGCACCTGTCGACTTCGAGGATGCTATGGATAGTTATGAAAAAGTGCTTGAAATCGCCGGTGAAATTTGCGGCGAAATCGTGGCACCCAATGCCGAGAGTGTCGATCACGAAGGCCCGCGCGTAGTCGACGGCCATGTCGAATATGCTTCGGGTACGGCCCGTAACCTCGATGCTCTGGTAAAAGCCGGTCTTATGGGTATCTCGCTTCCTCGTCGTTATGGCGGACTCAATTTTTCGCTTGTGCCCTATATCATGGCGGCCGATATGGTGAGCCGTGCCGATGCAGGCTTTGTGAATATTTGGGGGTTGCAGGATTGTGCCGAAACGATTTACGAGTTTGCCAGTGAAGACCAGAAACAGCGTTTCCTTCCCCGGGTATGCGCCGGTGAGACGATGGCGATGGATTTGACCGAACCAGATGCGGGTTCGGACCTTCAATCGGTCATGCTCAAAGCAACGTACAGCGAGGCCGACGGTTGTTGGTATCTCAACGGCGTGAAACGTTTTATCACCAATGGCGACGGACATATATCGTTGGTTCTTGCCCGTTCCGAAGAGGGAACGAAAGACGGTCGCGGCCTATCGATGTTTATTTATGACAAAAACGACGGAGGCGTTACCGTGCGTCGTATCGAAAATAAAATGGGTATCAAAGGTTCGCCGACTTGCGAATTGGTGTTCCGCAATGCCAAAGCCGAACTTTGCGGCGATCGCAAGATGGGGCTTATCAAATATGTCATGGCGTTGATGAATGGTGCGCGTCTGGGTATTGCCGCGCAATCGGTGGGTGTATCCGAGGCCGCCTATCGCGAGGCCCTATCTTATGCCCGGGAACGCCGTCAGTTCGGCAAAGCCATTATAGAATTCCCTGCTGTGTCGGAGATGCTTTCGTTGATGAAGGCCAAGCTCGATGCATCGCGTTCGTTACTTTATGAGACGACCCGTTTTGTCGATATGTACAAGACGCTCGAAGACATCTCGAAAGAGCGTAAACTCGAAAAGGAAGAACGTGATGAGATGAAGCGTTACCAAAAGCAGGCCGATGCCTTTACTCCGATGTCAAAGGGTATGGGTAGTGAGTTCTGTAACCAGAATGCTTATGATTGCGTGCAGATACACGGTGGATCAGGGTTTATGAAAGATTACGCCTGCGAACGTATCTACCGCGATGCCCGTATCACATCGATTTACGAAGGTACGACGCAGTTGCAGGTAGTTGCCGCCATACGCCACGTTACTACGGGAACATACCTCAATATGATGCGCTATTATGAGGAGCAGGAGGTGTCGGGAGACTTGCAGACGTTGCGTACCCGCCTCAAAGAACTTACGTCGATTTATGCCGAAACGGTAGAGCAGGTAACTGCTACAAAAGACAACGATTATATCGACTTCCAAGCCCGGCGTATGGTAGAGATGGCCGGACATATCATCATGAGCCACCTGTTGATTCTCGACACCGAGCGTAATGATTCGTTCCGTACGTCGGCCGAGGTATATGTCCGTTATGCCGAAGCAGAAGTGCGTAAAAACGCAGCCTTTATCGCTTCTTTCGACATCAATGATATGACTTACTATCGTCGCAACTAAACGTGGATTGCAAGATAGCCAATAATCGAAACACAAACGCCCGACAGTGAAAGTCGGGCGTTTGTGTTTCGATTATGATTAAAATTCTACTCCTATGCGTAGGGAAGGACCGTGGTGGTGGAGCCTTCTTGTGTAAGATTCGTAGAAGTGAAAACCTCCGTTTCGATAGTGGTAATATTTTTCTTCATGAACGCATTGCTGATAATTATACCCGATACTCATATTCATAGCCATATTTGGGGCGATTTTCAGCCGGGCACCAAATGCGGTCAGATTGACGTAATATCCGGGGTTTAACTTATCGGAGCTTTTTTTGCCTAATGCATAGCCGGCTTTTAGCCCGAAGAATGGAGTAAATTTCCGATCTGAAATATTGTATCGGAAATCGACAAAGAGCGGTAAAAACCATCTTTTGCCCATTTTATGATATTCGCAACCCAACCCTGCTCCTACGAAGAGGTGGGTATTGATTTGGTATCCGTGAGTGGTGCTTATCGCGCCTGTCCCTCTGGGGTTGTAAAATCCTATGTTGAAGGAGGTTCCCAATTCTACAAAACCTCGGTATTTGTCGCTTTTTTCTGAATGGTTCTCTGCTTGAACGGCTATCGGTGCAGCCAATAAAAGTATCAGTAAAACAAGAATATACTTTCTCATATGTATGGAGTCTTTGGTTTTATGTTTTTAGAATCTGTTGTTTATGGCTTTTTAGTTAGACCATTCGCTATTCAAGAAATTTATGCGGTTTTGTAAAACTTCTGTGAGCCATCTTTTTTTGTCTTCCGAGTTACCTTTGTTATATTGCGGCCAGCGTTTGGCGTCGCATTTGTCGGCTTCGGCACAACGTTGAGCCATTTCATCGATAAAGGCGTATATCGGTTCGTACTTGGTAGGATAGAACTCGTTCCATACTTTGCGTATATGTTCTTGGAAACGTGGATATTTGGCGATTTCTGTAATCCAACAGCGAGGTCTTTTCCCTTTTTCATAGAAGAAGTTGCGGGCGCCGCCCTCGAATGAATTTCCGAAGTCCCAGAGGGGGCCAAATATCCATTTGGTGTCATTTCCTCTGTCTTTATGGAAATAAGAACTTCCCGCAAAAGCATCGCCGTTGCAAAAAATTTCTTGTATGATATAGTATCGGGTGAGGGCATCGATGTCGATATATTTTTCCCATGTGGTGGAGTTTTTATCGTCTTCATATACGGCATCGTCTATCGCTTTCATCTGCTGGCGCAGATAAGACTCTTGTTCTTCCGAGAGAATTTCGGGACTTTTGTGAGTGATGTGCATGGTATAACCGCTGCCATTGACAAATTTTATTTGATCGGGGTCGTTGTAGTTGTCGATTTCGAGCAGCCAACCTCCGGTGATTTCGTCGGTATTTGTACAGTTGTCATCTTGCTCTGTGATGTCTACACGTTTGTCGTCGACACGTATATTTTCGACGAGGAAATAGAGCCCTTTATATTCGTTGTTTACAACCACTTCTACGGGTTCTGCTTTGGGAGTCCAGGCCAAACCTATTTCTTCACCCAATTTGAAGGCTGCCGTTTCGGTCAGGTATTGGCTATATGCACCTACGTGGGCGAGAAGTACAAAATGTTTGCTTTTGTCCATTCCCAATGGGGCGGCTTTGCTTCCCAATTTCAAACGATATGGTTTTTTATCTTTTTTCCAAGAGAAGTTTCCGCGTCCGCGAATCTCCAATGGCAATTGTTTTGTTTCGCTGCCTATCGGTTCGTAGTCGTCGAGATCGAATGTTTCGAGATAATAGGTAGCATTGAGGTATTCTTCTTTCGACACAATGGGCTTGTTTCCTTCGGTGTTGATAAACAATACGGGAAGGGTGCGTGAATAGGTACAATTCGAGATGTCAATTTTTACCTCTTCTTCTGAACAGCCGATGACGGTTATTGCAAGAAGTACGAGATATGCAAATCTTTTCATAAGGATTAAATGTGTGATGTTATTTTTCTATATCTGTTTACAGAGTATGTAGAATGGATATTGCATTTGTTTGACAGCGCGACTGTCTTTTATGATTGACGGCAAAGATAACGAAAATAAAAAGTGGGCACTCAAAAGTGAACTTTTGGAACAAAGAAACAGACCTTCCGATATGAGACTCGGAAGGTCTGTTGCAAGAAAGATTTAAGCGGCTTCTTAGAAGTTATATATCCGTTATGCCGAAGTCTGGATGTACAGCCTTTATCGCTTCTTTCGGCATCAACGATATAACTACTATTGTCGGGAGTTGATGATTGTCAGTTTCTGATATTTTACGTCAGGAAGATAAAAACTTTACGGACGTTTTTTATTGTTTGAGAGATTTCCCGAATAACAGGAATGCACCTATTCGTGATTTGTAAATCAGTTTGATGATGTATACACAGACGATTAAAACGATGATTGATATGAGTGGCGAGACTATAAAATTGAAAAGAAAAAAATTCAAGTTGTCGAAGTTTAAGTATCGGGCAAGAAATCTTTCCAATATGAAGAATTGAAGTATGTAGATTCCTAATGTATATTGTCCCCATGAGCTGCATATTTGGAATAATTTGGATTTTATATTCTGACCGAACGTTTTTTGAAATAAAACAATAAAAGTCAGACTACCGGCAATTCCTATGACGATACGGTAGAGATGTTTATATGAGAATTCGGTAATAGAATATATGTCCCTATTTGTCAATGCTTCCCGTAAATTGGGTTTTTGCCAAAAAGTTTCGTCCCAAAAACAAAGTAGAACGATAAAAAGTAAGACGGGTATTACGTAGAAATGATGGAGCATTCGTGTAAATTTTGCGGAATTTTTTAATTCCAGTCCGATTAAAAAAGCCGGAAACATCAAAGATACTTGATAGTTGGGGATTAGTTGGCTGATAAATAAAGTTATTACAATCCATATAGGTTTTCTTAGTTTGCAATTGTAACCGCAGTATGCAATGATGTAGCAAATAAAACAACTTTTTAGAAACCAAAATCCATATATTAGAGAGGAAGTGAGGGCATTTATAAAAGGTCTGTTTGTTATTGTAGTGGCAATGATCGTAAAAATTATGGCCCATGATACACACGGAAGGAGAAGCTGTCGGCTCTTTTTTGTTATCAATTCTGTAAAATGCAATCGCATAGATGATGCCGAGAAATATCCCGAGATCATCATAAAAAGAGGCATGTGAAACGAGTATATGTATCGGTAAACAGGTTCGTCCGAATATTGGCTGGATAAAAAATATTGAATGCAATGCCCCCACAGGACAAGGAAAATTGCAAAAAGTTTCAGTACATCAAAATATGGCAACCGTTTTCCTATTGATTGTGATGATATATTATCCATGATAGAAAGAAGTATTTTCAGATGCAAAGATATAAATTAATTCCTTTAAAAGAATTGCTTTGTAGATATTTTTTAATAAAAATAGGACTTAGAACGCTGCCATATTGGAAAATTGTTTTTATATGAAAATAAGGCCTTTTAAAATACCTTTCATGCAAAAATTTTGTATCGAGATGGTATGCTTTTACTGTTGTGTCAATTCATGAATAAAAATTTTAACCATAAAATTTTTTCTTAGTTGGTATTATGATATATCTTTGCACGACGATTGCCAATCGTATATGATTGTTTTTTTATCGCATTTGCATGGGTTTATTAGGGTAGAGGTATCGGATTATAATAAGACAAAAGATTTAATGGAAGGGAAAATTTTATGTGGATAGAACGAATAAAAGGCTTTTGCCTATTATGGGGATTGTGGTGCATGGTATGCAATGTTGTCGCTTATGACTTTAAAAGTGATGGTATTTATTATAGGGTTGCGTCGCTGGCCGACTCGACGGTATGTGTGGTTCGTGGCAGCACTGAGTATTCCGGACGCGTCATTGTGCCGTCGTATGTAGAGTACAATACCCGTAAATTGAGAGTTGTTGCCATTGCCGATCATGCTTTCAGCGATTGCAAGGGTCTTTTGTCTATTACAATTCCCGGTAGTGTTGTATCGGTTGGGAATTATGCTTTTGATAATTGCCGCTCTTTAAAGACAGTCATTATGGAAGATGGTAAAACGGAATTGTTATTGGGTTACAATTACTATTACAGCGGCGTCGGGGGAGGTGAGGGCCTTTTTTATGATTCTCCGCTGGATACGCTTTATTTAGGACGAAATATCGATTATCGAGCCGGACTCAATTACGGCAATTCGCCCTTCAATCATAGTGAATCTTTGTCGGTTCTGACTATCGGTCGGTGCGTTTCTCAGATACCCGATGGTATGTTTCATGGGTGTACGGCACTCGTTAAAATCATTGTGTTGAGAGATGAACCGTTTGTTTTATCACCTTCCGTTTTTTCACAGAATGCTTATGTCAATGGTAGTCTGTGGGTTCCTGCATCGTCGGTGGAGCTTTTCGGTGGAACAGATGTGTGGAAAAATTTTTTCCGTATAGAGGGCATATAAGTTTTATGATAAACAAACAAATTTTCTGTTATCTCAAATTATTTATGAAAAAGCAAAGCGGCTGCCATTGAGGCAGCCGCTATTTTTAGAATAGATCTGTCGTTTTTATTATTTTCGTAGAGCGGCGATGCTTTCTTCGAGCGACTTGATTTTGCTCTCTGCATCGGCTTGCTTTTTGCGCTCCATCTCTACGACTTGAACCGGAGCGTTGTTGACAAAACGTTCATTTCCCAGTTTGCCCAATACCGAACGCAAAAATCCCTGTTGATATTTCAGTTCATCTTCCAATTTCTTTATCTCGGCTTCCACATCGATGCTGTTTCCTAAGGGAACGGCATATTCGGTTGTACCGACAAGGAATGAAGCGGCGGTCGCTTCTTTGGAGCTTGCTGTTTCTATCGACGACAAGTTGCCCAATTTTACGATAATGGCGTCGCAGCCATTATCGTGCAAGCCGATGGCTTGGAGGGTCAAAGGCTCTTTATTCGGGATATTTTTTTGCAGACGTATGGTACGCACCCCGGCAATGATTTCTTTGGCTTTCTCGACGGCGGCCAGCAGGGATTCGTCTGTTGTTCCCGATTCGGGAATGCGCTCTATCATGATGCTTTCGCCCTCTTTGCGATCGTAGAGATGTTGCCACAATTCTTCGGTAATGAAAGGCATAAACGGGTGCAGGAGTTTTAGCAATACGTCGAAGAAGCCGAGTGTTGCATCGTAACTTTTGCGGTCGATGGGTTGCTGGTATCCCGGCTTTATCATTTCGAGGTACCATGATGAGAATTCGTCCCAGAAAAGTTTGTATATGGTCATCAAGGCTTCCGACAACCGGTATTTGCCAAACAAGTCGGCAACTTCGGCGTTAACCTTATTGAGCATCGAGGCAAACCATTCGGTCGCTATGCGAGCCGAGTCGGGTTGCGGTAGTGTGTCGTCGACTTGCCAGCCTTTTACGAGGCGGAAAGCGTTCCATATTTTGTTGTTGAAGTTTCGGCCTTGTTCGCACAGGGCGTCATCAAAGAGTATGTCGTTGCCGGCAGGGGCTGAGAGCATCATACCCATACGCACGCCGTCGGCACCGTAACGGTCGATGAGATCGATCGGGTCGGGCGAGTTGCCGAGCGATTTGGACATCTTACGGCCTATTTTATCGCGCACGATACCGGTAAAGTAAACGTTTTTGAAAGGCATCTTGCCCTCGTATTCATATCCGGCCATAATCATACGGGCTACCCAGAAGAAGATGATGTCGGGGGCGGTAACAAGGTCGGATGTGGGGTAGTAGTAACGTATCTCTTCGTTGCCGGGGTTGTTGATACCATCGAAGAGCGAGATGGGCCACAACCACGATGAGAACCATGTGTCGAGGCAATCTTTGTCTTGGCGCAGGTCACCGAGCGTGAGGGCGGTATTTCCGCTCTTCTCTCGCGCCAAAGCCAATGCTTCTTCTGCGGTCTCGGCTACAACATAACCGCCTTCGGGCAGGAAGTAGGCCGGTATGCGATGTCCCCACCACAGTTGTCGGGAGATGCACCAGTCTTTGATGTTCTCCATCCAGTGGCGGTAGGTATTTTTGTATTTGGCGGGATAGAATTTTATCTCGTCGTTCATTACCGGTTGCAATGCGATTTGGGCGAGATGTTCCATTTTGAGGAACCATTGCATCGAGAGTTTCGGCTCGATGACGACATTGGTACGCTCGGAATATCCCACTTTATTGTTATAGTCTTCGACTTTTTCGAGCAATCCTGCTTTTTCGAGGTCTACGGCGATCTGTTTCCGCACGTCGAAACGGTCTTGACCTACATACATGCCGCCGGCTTCACCGATTGTTCCGTTGTCGTTGAAAATATCGATGACGGGCAGATTATATTTTTCGCCCAGCATATAGTCGTTTACGTCGTGGGCCGGGGTAACTTTCAGGCAGCCCGTTCCGAATTCGATGTCTACATAGTCGTCCATAATGATGGGTACGGCACGGCCTACCAGCGGAACGATGACCCGTTTCCCTTTGAGATAGCCGTAACGCGGGTCGTTGGGATTGACGCATACGGCGGTATCACCGAGAATCGTCTCCGGACGTGTCGTGGCGACAATGATATATTTATCGACTTCACCCTCGATCATATAACGGAGGTAGTAGAGCTTGCTGTGTTCTTCTTTATAGATCACCTCTTCGTCCGAGAGTGCCGTGAGAGCCTTCGGGTCCCAGTTTACCATGCGTACACCGCGGTAGATAAGTCCCTTGTTGAAGAGGTCGACAAATACTTTGATGACACTGCGGCTGCGGGTCTCGTCCATCGTAAAGGCTGTGCGGTCCCAGTCGCACGAAGCCCCCAACCGGCGTAACTGTTTCAGAATGATTCCGCCGTGTGTTTCGGTCCAAGCCCATGCATGTTTCAAAAATTCTTCGCGTGTGAGGTCTGTTTTTTTGATTCCTTCGGCGGCGAGCTTGTTTACCACTTTGGCTTCGGTAGCGATCGATGCATGGTCGGTTCCCGGTACCCAGCAGGCATTTTTTCCGGTCATGCGGGCACGGCGCACGAGAATGTCCTGTATGGTATTATTGAGCATGTGCCCCATGTGCAACACACCGGTAACGTTGGGGGGGGGTATAACGACTGTGTAGGGTTCGCGACCATCGGGTTTCGATTTGAAGTAGCCGTTTTTTAGCCAATATTCGTACCACTTGCCTTCGACGTCGGCAGGGTTGTACTTTGTTGCAATATCCATCGTCTTGCGGTTCTAAGAATTATAGTTGCCAAAAACAATCTGCGATGCGATCGGTTTCCGGGAATCGACCGTGTGCAGACTCAAATTTATTTCATGGTTGCAAAAGTAGATAAAAAACGGCAAATGTGAAACCCTAATCGCAATACTCTTTGAAAGTTATTTATACTTTTCGGTAATTGTGTTTCAAAAAACGGAAACAATATTTGGTAGATGGAGTATGTAATGATTGAGGGTAAAAGTTTTTTGTTATGAAATCGTTTTGTTTGTGGGGATTTTCTATTTGAAATGGATTGACGGTGTAATGATTTTTTGAATAGTTGAGAATTATTTCGTGCAGAAATGTTGCAAAAGCGTGTAATTTTTAGCCGATGTTTGGAGAGGAATGTTTTATCGGTTAAATTTGTGAATCAATCACGAAATACACACGTTATATGAATTTAAAACACATTTGCTTGTCGGTGCTTTTTTGTGGCACGGCATGGTTGCAGGCGCAAGCCGATAATGCCATGAAGCTATGGTATGAACAGCCCGCATCGTTATGGGTCGAGGCACTGCCGTTGGGTAACGGGCGTCTTGGCGCTATGGTGTTCGGCGATCCGGTGCACGAACAGTTTCAGTTGAACGAAGAGACGATTTGGGGTGGTTCTCCCTATAACAACACCAATCCTAAGGCAAAAGACGCGTTGGCCGAAATACGTCGACTTATTTTTGCCGGAGAGAATATGAAGGCGCAGGAATTGTGCGGCCCGACGATATGTTCTCCTTCGGGCGCTAACGGTATGCCTTACCAGACGGTGGGTTCTTTGCTTCTCGATTTTGAAGGCGTTGGCGATTATACCGATTATTATCGCGAACTCGACATCGAACGGGCTCTCTCGACGACCCGTTTCAAAGCCGACGGTGTGGAATATTGTCGCGAAGCTTTTACTTCGTTTACCGATCAATTACTTATTATACGGCTTACTGCTTCCCAAAAAGGTAAAATATCTTTCTCGGCGCGTTATAACACTCCGTATAAAGAATATAGTCGTACCATCGAGTCAAAAAATATGCTTCGTCTCGATGCAAAGGCCAACGACCATGAGGGTATCGAAGGCAAAGTGCGTTTTACGACGCTTACCCGTATAGACCGCAAAGGGGGTAAATGCGAAGTCGTGGGCGATACTTTGTTGCGTGTGTCGGGAGCCAACGAGGTAACCCTTTACGTTTCGGTCGGAACCAACTTTGTCAATTATAAAGATGTGTCGGGCGACTCGGAAAAGAAAGCGTTTTCGTACCTCAAAAATGCCGGCAAAAAGTTTGAGAAGGCTTTGCAGAGCCATACCGCCGAATATGGCAAGTATTTTGACCGGGTATCTCTCGATTTGGGAGCAAATGCACAAGCTGCCAAGCCTACCGATGTACGGGTTCGGGAGTTCGAGTCGAATTTCGACCCGCAGTTGGCTGCGCTCTATTTCCAGTTCGGACGTTATCTTTTGATATGCAGTTCGCAACCCGGCGGTCAGGCAGCCAATTTGCAAGGTATATGGAATTACAAGTTGCGTGCACCGTGGGACGGGAAATATACGACCGACATAAATGTGGAGATGAATTATTGGCCGGCCGAGGTAACCAACCTCGCCGAGATGCATGAGCCTTTCCTCGACTTGGTAAAACGCGTTGCCGAACAAGGTAAGCAGTCGGCTGCCATGTACGGTTGCCGGGGCTGGACATTACACCATAATACCGATATTTGGGCATCGACCGGTGCGGTCGATGGGCATCGCTACGGCGTGTGGCCTACCTGCAATGCATGGTTCTGCCAGCATTTGTGGGATCGTTATCTGTTCTCTGGCAATAAAGAATATCTGAGTGAAGTATATCCTTTGATGAAAAGCGCGTGCGAGTTCTATATCGATTTCCTTGTGCGCGAACCCGAAAACAATTGGTTGGTGGTAGCGCCCTCGTATTCTCCCGAAAATGCACCGTCGGTTAACGGCAAACGCTCTTTTGTGGTCGTTGCCGGTACGACGATGGACAATCAAATGGTCTACGATCTTTTCTCCAATACCATCGATGCCGCTACGGTGATGGGCGAGGAGACGGTTTTTGTCGACAGCTTGCGTGCGATAGCCTCTCAGTTGGCTCCTATGCAAGTCGGGCGTTGGGGACAGTTGCAGGAGTGGCTCGAAGACTGGGACAACCCCCGGGATCGCCATCGTCACGTTTCCCATTTGTGGGGACTCTATCCGGGTCGGCAGATCACCTATAATACGCCGGTGCTGATGGAGGCTGCCAAGAAAACGCTTTACGGTCGCGGCGACCATTCTACCGGCTGGTCTATGGGTTGGAAAGTTTGTTTCTGGGCGCGGTTGCTCGATGGTAACCACGCTTATAAGTTGATTACCGAACAGATACGTCCTACGACCGATGAAAAAGGCCAAAACGGAGGTACATATCCCAATCTTTTCGATGCGCATCCGCCTTTCCAAATCGACGGAAACTTCGGTTGTACGGCCGGTATTGCCGAGATGTTGGTGCAAAGTCATGCCGGTACGGTACACCTTTTGCCGGCGTTACCCGATGTTTGGAGCAAAGGAACGGTAAAAGGTTTGCGTTGTCGAGGAGGATTTACGCTCGAAGAGATGTCTTGGAGCAACGGTACGATAGATCGGGTACAAGTGCTTTCGACGATCGGTGGAAAATTACGGGTGCGCTCGGCAGTTCCTCTTGTATGCGAAGGAATAGACCTCAAACCCCTCAAATCGACAGCCTCTACCCCCGGTATGTTGCTCGATCCCCAGTCGATACGTCGTCCGCTCATTTCGCCCGAAGCACCTATCAATACTACAAATCCGTCAGCCAAGTCCTATGTCTATGATATAGAGACGACGCCCGGACAGGTATATGTATTGATGGCTGAAAAATAAAATAGGAGGATTATGGAGAATTTGGAATGCACCGATAATACGGTGCATTCCTATTTTATGGAGAGAACTTTTGAAAAAGCGTTCTGCGCATTTTTTGCTCTTCGATAAAAATTTTACATTTGTCGGAAAATCTCTTCGGCTTATGCGTCAATATCTTTTAGCTCTATTTCTTTTATTGTTTTTTTTGATACCGTCGTCTGCTCAGGAAACGCCGAAACGGGAATTCCGGGGAGCATGGATTCAGACGGTCTATCAACCGCAATATGCCGAGATGGATTCGGCAGCGATGCGAGGCTATTTCGATGCGATGCTCGATACGTTGCAACGGTCGGGTATCAATGCGTTGCTTTTCCAAATACGTCCCGAATCCGATGCCTTTTATGAGTCGAATATAGAGCCATGGAGTCGTTTCCTTACCGGGAAGCAAGGCCGTTCTCCCGAGCGCGGTTGGGATCCAATGGCTTATCTGATAGGCAAATGCCATGAGCGTAATATCGAGTTTCATGCTTGGATAAACCCTTATCGGGCTCAATGTAATACGGTAACCGAACTCGATACCTCACATATTTACCACAGACACCCCGAGTGGTTTGTCGTTTACGGACGTCAGCTGCTTTTCGATCCCGGTATGCCCGGTTCTCGGGAATTTATCTGTCAGGTTGTCAATGATATAATAACCCGCTATGATGTAGATGCCATACACATGGACGACTATTTCTATCCTTATCCCGTAAACGGTACGCCATTTCCCGATACGGCAAGTTATGCTCTTTATGGCGGCGGCCGTCCCATCGATGAGTGGCGACGAGAGAATGTCGATGTTCTTGTTTCGGAACTCTCTCGTCTTATAAAGCGGCGTAAACCGTGGGTGCGATTCGGTATAAGTCCGTTCGGTATCTATCGGAATAAAAGCACCTCGCCCGAGGGGAGCGAGACGTGCGGTTTGCAAAACTATGACGATCTCTATGCCGATGTATTGTTGTGGGCCCGAAACGGTTGGGTCGATTATCTCATACCTCAGCTTTATTGGGAAATAGGCCACTCGGCAGCGTGTTACGAGGAGTTGGTGTATTGGTGGAATCGGAATATTGCCGGCGATTGTCATCTCTATATAGGGCAGGATTTGTGTCGTTCGCTCGATGCTGGTGATGTAAGTCCCCGTCATTCCCAGTTGGGGCATAAGATGGTTCTGACCCGTTATCTCGATTATATTTCGGGCGTTTGCTTTTGGTCGGGTTATCAACTATTGGACAACTATAAAGGGGCCGGCCATGAATTACGAAGCTCTTTTTTCTCTTCCCCGGCTTTGATACCGGCCTATGAACACATCGACAACCGGCCTCCGTCGGGAGTGAAGAAATTGCATACGCGATGGTCATCTGATGGTTTTTATCTCGAATGGAAAACCGATAAGACACGCGACGAGATGCAACGTCCGGCCTATTATTGTGTGTATCGTTTTCACGAAGAAGCGGAGGTCGATCTCGATGACGTTAAAGCTTTGGTTGCGACGGTGCGGGAAAATCGGTATCGATTGCCCTATAAAGATGGTTCGAAAAAATATATTTATGTCATAACGGCGATAGACCGTATGCACAACGAGAGTGAACCGAAAATCTTGAAAGTAAAGTTGTAATAAGACGTGGAATATGAAAATGGGAGTTTTTCTGTCGGTTATTTTGTGGGCTTGGGTATTGACGGTAGGCGCAAAAAATATCGAACCCCGTTTTGACGGGAAAAAGATTACCAATGATGTTTTTTGGAATACGGCCGAGGGTATGCCCTTATACAGCCAAGGCGGAGGAATATTCCGTTATCCCGACCCCGATACCGGGCGATTGCGCTACTATTGGTATGGTGTGCGTTATGCCGAAGCGGTACGTTATCGGGAAGACCCGTCGGTAACGTATCCTGCCTGTACATTCGAGGCGGTAACTTGTTACAGTTCCGATGATTTGATCAATTGGTATTACGAAGGAGATGTATTGACGCGGGAGGAAGTAGACCGTTATGGCCGTGCCGGTTGGGTAGGGCGTATGGGAGTCGCTTATCTCGAAGCGTGGAACCAATATGTGTTGGTGGTACAACATGATAACGGGGTTTTGTTTGCCTTGTCCCATACACCGAACGGTCGCTTTACTTGGCATCGGCGCATTACGATGGAGAAGATAATCGGTACGCCCAATACCGGAGACCAGACGGTTTTTGTCGATGAAGATACCCGGAAACCTTACCTTATCTATTCTTATGGACGCGGGCGCAATCGCATATACGTGTCCGAAATCGGTATCCGGGACGGGCAGGTGGATTTACTTGATTGCACGCAGGTTTTCAAAGGAGCCGGCCGGGAAGGTAATTGCTTGTTCAAGTACGAAGGTCGTTATTATATGTGTGCTTCGAATCTTTACGGTTGGGATTCATCTTTTGCCTATTACATGGTAGCGAATGATATTCGCGGGCCTTATGAACCCGTTAACGATATGAAAATCATGCCCGGGTGCGCCGAAGACTATGCACATGTTACACAGACGGGCTTTTTCTATACGGTTCGTGGGAGTAGAAAGGAGACGGTCGTTTATTGCGGAGACCGTTGGGCGGAGTTTGCAGGAAACGGATGGGGATATAACCATTGGTGTCCCATTTCGTTCGATGGGGAAGAACCCTATTTCAACTCTTTGCAATCGTGGTATCTCGATGTGGAGACGGGGGAGTGGTGTGCGGCCGAAGATAATAATTATGTAAAGAACAGTAGTTTTGAGGCCGATCGTCGGCCAATTCCTTGTCCGGCCAAACCAGTTCAAGATTATTTGCTGGGTTGGACGACAGAAATTATCGAAGGTAATAAAGTTGCGGTCGGTTCGACCGATTCTCCGATATTGAATTACGAAAACAGTGAGGCGGACCGTAGAACGGTTATCGGGGAAAAGTCTCTTTTTGTCGGTGATAAAACCCGTTTTCGGCGTCGTATTTATCAGACGATAGAATCTACACCTTATGTATCGTTGCCCGATGGTCGTTATTCTCTTACGGCACGATTGAAAAACAGTGAGGGGCTGGATTGCCTTGAAATGTATGCCGAGAGCGAGGGAAAACGTTTTTCGTGCCGAGTAAAAGAAGAAACCCCTGAGTGGCAGACGATAGAAATAAGGCGTATTAAGGTACGTGGAGGCAAGGTCGAAATCGGTTTTTATGCCGAAGGAGTTGCTGGTGCTTGGGCTCGTATCGATGATGTTGTGCTGAAAAGAAGTCGATAGGATATAACCGGAGAGATACTTTCGGGTAGGAGGAAATAAGGAATCGAAATTTGATGCAGATAGAGAAATTCTTACATTCGCTTTGTCTGGTTAGAGATGAGATTTATTGTTTTCCTCATAGGGCGCATTCCATTGTTGTTCCGAGTTTTACCAATGGGCGATGTGAGAAATTCTGTTTTTATGCCCCAACGTATGGAATTCTTCACTTCGCTTTGCTCCGATCAGAATAGTAAATGATCTATGCAAAACCTGCTGGGAATCGTTCCCTTCAATATAAATATATCGGTAGCAGAAAGGCCCGACTACAATTTGTAGTCGAGCCTTTCTGTGTATCGAATAATACAAGAATCAGAGCTCTTCTTTTTCTTTGGTCGGATTTTTATAATAAACCTTACCTTCGAGATACTCTTGGGTAGCGATGAGGGTCGGTTTCGGTAATTTTTCATAGTAACGCGAAATCTCGATTTGTTCACGGTTTTCAAAAACCTCTTCAAGATTGTCGTTATATGAGGCAAACTCTTGTAACTTCTTTTCCAAGTCGTTTTTCATTTCCACGCTTATCTGGTTGGCGCGTTTGCCGATAATGCGTAACGTTTCATAAACGTTTCCCGTATCGTTCGAGAGAGCAATGATGTCGCGGGTTACGGTATTGGTCGGTGCGTTGGTTTTTTTGTAGTCCATTTTTATTTCGGTTTATTTTTATTCTTCACTATCGATGTATTTGCTGGCATCATTGAATATGCTTTCGGCCTCTTTTTTATATTTCCCGTCGGGATATTCATTGATGTAAGCGTAATATTCATCTATGGTATTGCGATAACGTTCGCCTTTCCGTTCGTTGATACTTTCTTGTGCTTCCTTATAACGGGCTCGCAAGATAAGCATAAGGAATTCTTCTTTTCTTTGGGTATAAGGGAATGTCTTCAATGCGTTTTGTGCCGTTATGACGGCCGATTCAAAGTAATTCCGCCCTAAATAATTCCCTATGTTGAAGTAGGTCATGGCATTCAGAAATTCTTTTTCGACCAATTTCTCCTGCAACTTGACGATCATATCTTGGGCCTCTTTTACTTTTTCTCCCCGGGGATAATAGTCGAGATACATTTGCAATTCTTCTATACCCTTGTAAGTGATCGATTGGTCGAGGCGCGGATCGGGGGAGTCGTTATAATAACTCAATCCCGAATAATAACGAGCCATTTCGGTATATTCACCTTTGGGAAAACTCCGGTAGTAAGTAGCGAAGTAGTCTCCTGCCGTGTCGTAGTTCTTAGCCATAAAATGGCTGAGTGCCAACAAATAAAGCGATTCTTCCCCTTTATCGGTACCCTTAAAGACGGCGACTAAATCTTCGAGAAGAGAATAAGCGCGGTTGTATTTGCCTGTGTCGAAACATTTCTTGGCATATTGGTATTTCAGGTCCAAATCGGTACTTTTCTGTACCTTGTAGTATTCGCCGCAAGAAGAGCAAATCAACAGAAGTATACCTAAATAAACCGCTTTTTTTATCATATGTACATAAATAACTGCGCAAAGTTAGATAATCAGGGAGAATTATGAAAGTAAAAAAGAGAAATTTAACGGATAATCTCACTCTTTTTATTTATTCATCTCTTTTGTATGGGCAATTATTGCGAAGACTGCGTGTAAAGACAAGGAGTTTTCATACCTTTGTAGTTTAAAAACACGTAAAACGATGGAATTCAAAATCGTTTCTCCATTCAGTCCTACCGGTGACCAGCCCGAGGCTATTGCCGAACTGACACACGGTATCAAGGAAGGTTTGCCGGCGCAGACGCTTCTCGGTGTTACCGGATCGGGAAAAACGTTCACTATGGCCAATGTCATAGAGCAGGTACAGAAGCCTACCCTCATACTCAGCCACAACAAGACGTTGGCTGCCCAGCTTTATAGCGAATTCAAGAATTTTTTCCCCGAAAATGCTGTCGAATATTTTGTTTCTTATTACGATTATTATCAACCCGAGGCTTATATTCCGACCACCGATACCTATATCGAAAAAGATCTGGCCATCAACGAAGAGATCGATCGGTTGCGGTTGTCGGCTACATCTTCGCTTTTGTCAGGCCGTAAAGATATTATTGTCGTGTCGTCGGTATCGTGCCTTTATGGTATTGGTAATCCCGAAGATTTTCATAGCAATACGATCGAGGTGAAAGTCGGCGGCCGTTTGGAACGGAATGACTTCCTTCGCCGGTTGGTCGACGGACTCTATTCCCGTAACGAAATAGAATTGCATCGGGGGAATTTCCGGGTCAAGGGCGATACGGTCGATGTTTATCCCGCTTACCAAGATGAAATTGTGCGGGTAACGTTTTGGGGAGACGAGATCGATTCCATAGAAAGTGTCGATCCGTCGAGTGGCCATACGATTTCGAGGTTCGACGCATATAATGTTTATCCGGCCAACATATTCGTAACGACAAAAGAACGCATCAATAGAGCTGTCGATGAGATCGCTCTCGATTTGGGCAAACAGGTCGAATTTTTCAAGTCGATAGGAAAAGAACTTGAAGCCAAGCGTCTGTATGAACGAGTTACATACGATCTCGAAATGATCAAGGAGGTGGGATATTGTTCAGGCATCGAAAACTATTCCCGTTATTTCGACGGACGTATGCCCGGTACGAGACCGTTCTGTTTGCTCGATTATTTTCCGAAAGATTTTATGGTGATTATCGATGAAAGCCATGTTACAATACCGCAGATACGTGCTATGTACGGGGGGGATAACTCCCGTAAAGTCAATTTGGTGGAATATGGTTTTCGATTGCCGGCGGCCATAGATAACCGGCCGTTGACGTTTGCTGAGTTCGAGTCTCTGGTTCCGCAGGTCATTTATGTGAGCGCTACGCCGGCCGACTATGAGTTGGCTCGTAGCGAAGGTGTTGTGGTCGAACAGGTTATACGGCCCACGGGATTGCTCGATCCTGTCATAGAAGTACGGCCCAGTCTCAATCAAATCGATGATTTGCTCGAAGAGATACAACAACGTGTCGAACGTAATGAGCGGGTATTGGTTACGACACTTACCAAGCGTATGGCCGAGGAGTTGAACGCTTACCTGCTACGTCTCGACATACATTGCAATTATATCCACTCCGATGTCGACACCCTCGATCGGATACAGATTATCGATGACCTTCGCAAAGGGGTGTACGATGTCTTGGTCGGGGTGAATTTGTTGAGGGAGGGATTGGATCTGCCCGAGGTTTCCCTTGTAGCGATACTCGATGCCGATAAGGAAGGATTTTTGCGTTCGCATCGTTCTCTTACGCAGACAGCCGGTCGTGCGGCTCGTAATCTCAACGGGCGTGTTATTATGTATGCCGACCGCATAACCGATAGTATGCAGCAGACTATCGATGAGACCAATCGTCGGAGAGAGAAGCAATTGGCTTATAATGAGGCTCACCACATTACACCGCAGGCCATACGCAAAGTTTATAATACGGCATTGGCTCGTCGGGAAGATAAGACCGTCGAATCTATCGAGACTCCCGGAAAACCGATGTATGAAGAGGAGTTCGATACCGTACATGTGTCTTTGGCTGCCGACCCGATCGTCCCGTATATGAGTAAGGAACAACTCAAAAAAAATATGGAGAATGTGCGTCGGCAGATGGTGGCGGCCGCCAAAAATATGGAATTTATCGAAGCGGCTCGTTTGCGTGATGAACTGCTGAAACTCGAAGATCTTTACAATCATAAATAAGTATGCAGGAAATATGTATGGATATGCGTAATTGGCTGCCTACGACGCGGAAAGAGTTGGAACAACGCGGTTGGGAATGGGTCGATGTAATCCTTTTCTCGGGAGATGCTTATGTCGACCATCCGTCGTTCGGTGTTTCTGTTATCGGCAGAGTGTTGGAGGCAGAGGGATTACGTGTGGCGATTGTTCCGCAACCCAATTGGAGGGACGATCTCCGTGATTTCAAGAAATTGGGGAAACCTCGTCTCTTTTTCGGCGTTTCGGCCGGTGCGATGGATTCGATGGTCAATCACTATACCGCCAATAAAAGGTTACGTTCCGATGATGCCTATACGCCCGATGGGCGAGCCGGCATGCGTCCCGATTATCCGACGATTGTTTATACCCGCATTCTTAAAGAATTATATCCCGACGTACCGGTTGTCATAGGTGGAATCGAAGCGTCGTTACGGCGGGTAACCCATTATGATTATTGGCAAGATCGTCTACGTCCGAGCATTTTGGTGGAGAGCGGAGCCGATATTCTTTCTTACGGCATGGGGGAGCAGACGATGCGGACGATTGCCCGGCGGTTGCGCAACGGTGAGCCGGTTTCGACATTACAGGACATTCCGCAGACGGTTGTGGCGGTAGATGTGGCCGATTTGCCCGTCGGGAAAGACGACGATTCTTATTGTGTATTGGCGTCGCATGAAGAGTGTCTCAAAAACAAAAGGGTACAAGCTCGTAATTTTTGTATCGTTGAGGAGGAGTCCAATCGTTATGCCGCAAGGCTTTTATGGCAACGTTGTGGCGATAAGGCGTTGAAGATAAATCCCCCGTTACCGCCGATAAGCAGTGAGGAGCTCGATGCGATATATGACCTGCCGTTTACCCGGTTGCCACACCCTCGTTACCGGGGGAAAACCATACCGGCATTTGAGATGATAAAATTTTCTATAACCCTGCATCGGGGCTGTTTCGGCGGTTGCGCTTTTTGTACGATTTCTGCGCATCAAGGCAAATTTATTTCTTCCCGTTCGGAGGAGTCGGTTTTGCGGGAAGTCTCTAAAATCATCGCTATGCCCGACTTTAAAGGCTATCTCAGCGATTTGGGCGGCCCCTCGGCCAATATGTATCGTATGACCGGTAAAAAATCGGCGGCTTGCCGTGTATGTAAACGACCTTCGTGCCTTTGGCCGTCGGTGTGTCCCAATATGCAGGTCGATCATCGTCCGTTGATACATCTTTACAGGGCGGTCGATCGCATGCCGGGTATAAAGCGGTCGTTTATAGGTAGCGGTGTGCGTTATGACCTTCTGTTGCATCGCAATGACGATGAAAAACTCAATGCTGCCTCTCGCGAGTATACCGAAGAACTGGTTGCCAGACATGTTTCCGGCCGTCTTAAAGTAGCGCCCGAGCATACTTCGCCGCAGGTGTTGCAATGTATGCGCAAACCCGATTTCAAGCAGTTTGAGCAGTTCCGTACAATTTTCGAACGTATCAATCGGGAACATGGGCTGAACCAGCAATTGATACCTTATTTTATTTCGAGCCACCCGGCTTGTGAACCGGGAGATATGGCCGAATTAGCGACGATTACCAAAAATCTGAATTTTCATCTTGAACAGGTACAGGATTTTACGCCCACACCCATGACCCTCGCTACCGAGATGTATTATACCGGTTATAATCCGTATACGGGAGAGAAAGTTTATACGGCCCGCACGCCGGAAGAAAAATTGGCTCAGCGGCAATTTTTCTTCTGGTATAAGCCCGAAGCCCGTCGGGGTATTGAACAAGTATTGCATCGGATAGGCCGGGAAGATTTGTTGGAAAAGTTATATGGGGGGCGTTTTTCTTCCCGACATTCGGTTTCTTCGGGTAAAGAGGGTAAGAAAGTTTCTTCGTTCAATCCCAACTTCAATCCTTCCAAGCGTAGGGAGGCAATGAAATTAAAAGGTGAAAAGGACGGAAAAAATACCGGAAATTCGCATAAAAAGTATCCGAAGAAATAAATTTTCTAATGCCGTATTTTTTCAGGTTTGCTGTTCTGATGGAATTGCCAGAAGAAAAGCAGGGCAGCGCAACTGAGTCCCACGGGATAACCCCACCAAACTCCCGGTGCACCTCCCCGACATAGGAATGCAAAACAGTAAGAGGCGGGAAGGCTGACTATAAAATAGCTGATGAAAGCGATCCATACCATCGGTTTTACTACTCCGAGTCCGCGTAATGCTCCGGCAAGAGTGATTTGCAGGCCATCTCCCAGTTGATAGACAATCATCGGTATGACAATCGCCGATACGAGCATAGCGACGTCGGGCGAGTCGGTAAAAATATATCCGATGTGTTGGCGGGCAAAAAACATGATACCGGTAACGACCAGTATGAGACCGAGTACGATATGTATCCCGGCTGTTGCAATGGGACGTATCTCGTGATCTCTGTTGCTTCCTCGTGCATTGCTTATCAAGATGGTTACGGCAGCACCTATTCCCGAATAAAGCAGAAAACCTATCGTAGAGAATGTAACGGCTGCCTGATGTGCGGCCAATGCCGTGCTGCCTATCCAACCGATGAAGATGACACTCAGACTGAATGAGCCTGTTTCCATACCTAACTGCAAAGCGACGGGAATACCCATTGTGAGAATCGGTCGGTATAGTTTCCTGTTTGAGGGAAGACGGAAGAATCCGCTTTTGAAACGGCGGTAACGCTTCCGGTACATAAATATACATAAGCCGGCGACAATCGTGAATATTCGAGCGGTGAGTGTCGATACGCCGGCTCCGAAGAGTCCCCATTCGGGAAATCCGGCGTAGCCGTATATAAGAACTGTGTTGCCTATGATATTCAATAGATTGCTCGACAAGAGTATAAACATGGGTGTAAGCGTATCGGTTGTCCCATCAGCAAATTGCTTGAATGCATTGAACAATAAAACCGGAACGAGACCGATGAGGTGCAACAAATAGTAAGGACGCATCAGCGGTAACAGTTCTTGCGGCAATCCCATGCGATCGAGAAAAAAGTACAATGTTCCCATGATGAGAATAAGCGATGCTGCCAGTATACCATTCGCAAAAAGTCCATAGCGGAAAATCTGTCCCGCCTGAGGCAATTCGTTTCGACCGGTTTGTTCTCCGATAAGCGGAGTGATTCCCATCGCAAAACCCGTTGCGAACATGAGCGGCAACATGAATATGTTGTTGACAAAAGATGCGGCCGATAATTCTGCGGTCGTATGGTGGCCTACCATGATATTATCGACGAAACCGGTGAGGATAACACCTAATTGGCCGACCATGATGGGTACACCCATAGCCAACAGCGAACGGTAATGAAGCGAATATTTCTTGAAATAACGGGTCATGGGAGTGGTGGGTATTCTTAAAAGCTTTGCAAAGATAGTATTTATATGTAAATAAAACGGAGCATACTCTATTCATATCGAAGAAGGGCTGGTTGTCCGTTATTACTGAATAGATGTTTCTTGCCGGAAAATCTTCTTTATAAATGAATAATTGTTTTTACAAAATATCGTACTTTTGTACCGTTACAAAAAAATCCGGAGATGAAATTCTTGAACAGAATAGTTTTAGTGTTGCTGTTTATTTCACTTTCTGTGTCGTTGTCGGCACAAGAATTTTTGTGGAGTGTCGGAGTCGATATGATGTTTGACAATCGGGAATACGGCAAAAGCAAATATAATTGGCCCCAGACGATATTCGGCGGATATATCAATCCGTTGGTGGGAATCGGTTGGCGGGGAAATTCGATACAGGCCGGTGTAAGTGCCATGCGCAATTTCGGTGCACCGACCAAAGATATGGACGTCAATTTCGTGTTTTTTTATAATTATCGGGATCATCGTTTCAATGTTTCGGCCGGTATCATACCGCGTCGCCAAGTTATCGGTGGAAGCGAGGCGTTTTTCTGTGATTCCATAAAATTTTTCGATAATACAATCGATGGATTATTGTTGCAGTTCATTCCCGATGAAAAAAATTATATCGAAATTTTCTGCGACTGGGACGGGCATCAGACAGCAACGACCCGGGAACGTTTTATCATATATACGTCGGGGCGTTACTATCCGCTTTCGTGGTTGTACGGCGAGTATGAGTTGATGATGCACCATCATGCCGGGACGAGTGTCGATGGAGGTGTGGTCGATAATATTTGGATCTATCCTCGAGTAGGTATTGATTTGGGCGGTCGGTTATGGTTCGATAAACTTAAAATAAGTGCCGGCTGGTTGCAAGCTGTCCAGAACGACCGTACTTATGTAGGGCATTATGTAAAACCTCATGGTGTGCAGATCGAGGCTCGTATTGAAAAATATAAAATAGGCTTATACAATACGTTGTATGCCGGTGGTTGCCTGATGCCGTATTATAGTAGTTATGCTTCGAGTTTGTACACGGGCTCGCCGTTCTATCGTACGCGGGACGATGTGTATAACCGTTTGGAGGCTTATTGGTATCCGTTTCAGAATGAGAAGTTCGATCTCAAAGTATCTTCGGTACATCATTATGACGGAGGGAAATGGTGTTCGCAGCAGCTGATAACATTCCGTGTCATTATCGATAATGACATGTTCAAGAAAGAAAGTCCTGTCCGCAAGCAGTTGCGATTCCGAAAAAATAAAAAATCTTCTTCAAACGAAATTTAGTCATAATCGGGTCGTATAAGAATAAATTGTACGACCCTTTTTCTTTCTTTTTAGCGTGAGAGGTGGAAATTGTCTCATATATTTACCGTATATTTGTGCCCGTATATGAGAAGGTTTTTGGTATTTTCCCTTTTAGCGTTGTCGGTCGTATGTGGTTATGCCGCCAAGAAGCCCGTGATAGGAAAACCGTATGCGTGGCGGCTTTCCCAGCCGTTGGGAACACCTTACAGCGTGCCTATGGATACGCTTATCGACAATTTTTATAATACCGACCTGCCTATTTCTTATTCCACGGCATATACCTATACCGGAAACTTGGGAGGAGCTTCGATGTCGAAGATATTTTTCGATCGTCCCGATATGCCGCAATTTATATTCAAAGCTCCCTATGATTATTTGATTTACTCGCCCTCTAATTATACCTACTACAATACACGTCTCCCTATGACATTGGTGTCGTATCTTTTCGGTGGGGGTAAACTTACCAAGCAAGAAGATCTTAAAGCCGAGTTTTCCGGCAATGTCAATAAACGGTTGGCGATTGCGGCCGGTATACAGTATCTTTATTCACGAGGAAATTACGATCATCAGGGAAATAAAGATTTGTCATGGCAAGTTGCCGGTTCTTATATGGGAGACCGTTATCAGATGCATGCTTTTGCCAATACATACAGTTTTGTCTCTCAGGAAAACGGCGGAATTTCCGATACCCGTTTTATTTTAGATCCCGATGAAGTGGCTTCGGGACAGGGTGGATTTGATTCGCAGTCAATACCTGTATACCTGTATAATGCTTTTAATCGGGTAAGGGGGCAGAATTATTATTTGACACAACGATACAATTTCGGATTTTACAAGACCGAACAGGTCGATGATACGACTGAGGTACAGACATTCACTCCGGTTACCAGTTTGATTCATACGATTGAGTACAACAATAATATGCGGCGGTTTGTCAATCAGTCGGCAAGCGAAGATACCGCGTTCTTCGACAATACCTATTTCAGAAAAGACGGGACGAACGACTCTACCAAATACTGGTCATTGAAAAATACGTTCGGTATTGCCTTGTTGGAAGGTTTTAATCGATACGCCAAGATGGGTATGTCGGCTTATATGACTCATGAGGTACGGCGTTTCTCGTTGATGAGCGATGTCATTCCGGCAGCTATGCGTACGGCACCGGAGGTATATATGCTAAATACCGATGCAAATGTTTTCCGTTTGGTGCAATCCCCGCAGATTTATACCGAAAATGTTTTATGGGTAGGGGGAATTCTCTCGAAACAACAAGGAGAGTTGTTGACATATACGGTCGATGGCAAAGTGGGATTGGTCGGGGTCGATGCGGGTGCTACCGACATAGAAGGCGAGATACAGACCCGTTTCCGCATACGTAAAACGGCCGTACAGTTAAGGGCTTACGGTTTTTTCAAGAATCAGACTCCGGCCTTTTATTACAGGCATTATGTTTCCAACCACTTTATTTGGAACAATAATTTCGGGAAGATCCGTAAGTTTCGGGTCGGAGGAGAATTTTCTTTACCGGCAACGGGGACATATCTCAATATCGGCGTAGAAAATGTGCAGAATTATGTCTATTTCGACAATAGTTGCCTACCGCGTCAGGACGACCGTATTTTGCAGATTTTCAGTGCTACGTTGAAACAAAAGATAAAATGGGGAATTTTCAATCTCAATCTTGAAGCCGTATATCAGAAATCGAGTGATTCCAAAGTGATACCGTTGCCCGATTTGAGTGCATACGCACAGATGTATCTCGACTTTAAAATCGCCAAAGTATTGCAGGTACAGTTTGGTGTAGATTGTAAGTACCACACCTCGTATTATGCCGAAGCCTATCAACCGGCTACTCTCTCGTTTCATACACAAGATGAAGTGAAGGTAGGAAACTATCCGTTGATGAACGTGTATGCCAACATGAAAATGAAAATGGTGCGTTTTTATGTCATGTACACGCATTTCAATCAAGGATTGTTCGGTGGAAATAACTATTTCCTCATGCCCAACTATCCCTATAATCCGGCCATGTTGCAATTTGGTTTGTGCGTCGACTTCGCCAATTGATTTATCGGTAGTCTTTGAGAATGATTTGCAATCGTTGACGGGCGAAGAATATACGGCTTTTTACCGTTCCCAAAGGGAGTTCCATTTTCTCGGCGATTTCTTGGTATTTAAATCCGGCCACGTGCATCGAAAACGGAATTTTATAATCGTCGGGAAATTTGTTGATGGCTTTGGAAATCTCTTTTACCGAGAGAGAACCTTCGGGAGTATCAAAGCCCGATTCTTGCGGAAGGTTTAGATGATATAGATCTTCGGTTTGGTCGATGATGGTCTGATTGCGGACACCTTTGCGGTAATTATTTATGAAAATATTCCGCATAATGGTAAATACCCACCCTTTGAAATTGATGTTGTCGATATATTTATCACTGTTGTCGAGGGCTTTCAGGGTCGTGTCTTGTAGTAAATCTTCTGCTTCGTCTCTGTCGCTGGTAAGCATGTAGGCAAAGTTCAGTAAGTTGTCTTGAAGTTGCAATAGTTTTTGTTCAAATAATTGTGAATCCATTGATGAATAAATTGAAAATGAATTGAGTAATTGTGTGTATATCCTTTATGGATATACTGCAAATATAGGGCGTATATGAGGAAATGAAAAATCTTTTGGCATAAAATTTTTATTCTAATCTGTTAAATAACATACGTTTATGAGCATTAATTTATTACTGCTCTTTATATAAAAATCGGTTATTTGTAAAATTCTGTCGAAAATGTATCGTCGGACGGTTATTTTCTCGATAAAAAAATGTAACTTCGTCTCATAACCGTTTGATATGAAAAAGATAATATTATTCTTGATTTTCGGAGCCTTTCTATTTTCTTCGAATACGGTTGTCGGTGGTGACATGCCGGAAACACCTCTTTTTTATAGAATAAATATCGATAAAGAGATCGGGGCTACTACGTGGAGGTATATGCAGAAAGGGTATGATGAGGCCCGGAAAGCAGGTGCGGCGGCCATCATATTGCGTCTTAATACCTATGGCGGTACGGTCGTACATGCCGATTCGATACGCACGTTGATTCTTAACAGCTCTATGCCCGTGTATGCTTTTATCGATAACAATGCTGCTTCTGCCGGGGCTTTGATTGCTATTTCCTGCGATAGCATTTACATGAGGGAGGGGGCGAATATAGGTGCCGCAACGGTTGTGAACCAGACGGGCAAGGCTATGCCCGATAAGTATCAATCGTATATGCGGGCGACGATACGTTCTACGGCCGAGGCTCAGGGATATGATACGGTATATACGGTTTCGGGGGATACCGAAGTGCATTGGCGACGAAATCCGCAAATTGCGGAAGCAATGGTTGATGAGCGCATTGTCGTTCCCGGTCTTTGCGATTCGACAAAAGTGCTTACATTGACGGCTCGTGAGGCTCTTCAATGGGGTTACTGTGAAGCGATAGCGGAGAGTGTCGACGATATCATAACATCTCGGCTCGGTTATTGGCAATATAAAGTCGAGCAATTTGAGCCTTCTTTTTATGATGACCTTGTAGGCTTTTTACAAAATCCTGTCGTACAAGGAATTCTTATTATGTTGATAATCGGTGGTATCTATTTTGAAATACAGACTCCCGGTGTAGGGTTTCCTTTGGCCGTATCTGTCATAGCGGCTATCCTTTATTTTGCTCCGCTGTACCTTTCTGGTTTGGCAGCTTCTTGGGAAATTTTGGTCTTTTTATTGGGCATTATTTTGTTGGTGCTCGAACTTCTGGTCATACCGGGATTCGGTATTGCCGGCATATTAGGACTTATATGTTTCTTTGGTGGTTTGTTGTTGGCTTTGCTCAACAATACCGACTTCGATTTTTTCTGGGTTCCGGTCGATAGTATCACACGAGGATCAATCGTTATCTTGGGGGGATTGCTGGGAACCGTACTTTTATCATTGTTCTTGATGAAACGTATCGGGCGCAAGGGATTGTTTTATAGGGTCGCTCTTCATGCCGAGCAGAATATCGAAGACGGCTATGTGGCCGTATCGGAGCATCTCACGGGCATGGTCGGACGGGAAGGCGTTGCGGTTACCGTAATGCGGCCTTCGGGAAAGGTCCGTATCGATGGAGATGATTACGATGCCATATCGTATTATAATACTTACCTCGATCCCGGTACGCCGGTCAAAGTGGTGAAAGTCGAAAATATGCAACTTTATGTCGTATCGGTAAATGTTGATGAAAAATGAAATTTATAGCTATTATTCCTGCCCGTTATGCATCGACCCGTTTCCCCGGAAAACCGCTTGTCGATATGCGGGGAAAGGCGATGATTCAGAGGGTTTATGAGCAAGTGTCGGCATGTGTCGATACCGTTTATGTGGCGACCGACGATTCCCGTATTTATGAAGCGGTAGAGAGGTTTGGCGGGCGTGTCGTGATGACCTCGGAAAATCATCGCTCGGGTACAGACCGTTGTTGGGAAGCCTATGAACGAATCGGTGGCCACGAAGAGGTCGTTATCAATGTGCAAGGGGACGAGCCGTTTATTCAGCCCCGACAGATACAGGATATTATGAACTGTTTCGATGACCCGTCGACGCAGATAGCCACTCTCGTAAAACCTTTTTCTGAGGCCGACGGGGAGACTGCTTTGTTCAATCCCAATTCTCCGAAAGTCGTTCTCAACGATCGCAATGAGGCAATGTATTTCAGCCGTTCTGTCGTACCCTATTTGCGTAATTATCCTACGAGCGAATGGTTGAGCCGTCATATTTATTATAAACATATCGGTATGTACGCTTATCGGGCCGATGTTTTATCCGAGATAACCCAGTTGCCGCAGTCTTCGCTCGAAATGGCCGAGTCGCTTGAACAGTTGCGCTGGTTGCAGAACGGTTATCGTATAAAAGTGGGTGTTACTGCACAGGAGACGATAGGAATAGATACCCCAGCCGATCTCGAAAAAGCGCTTCATTTTCTCGACTCATTATCTCACAAATAAAGATGTATGCTTGACAGATCTACGCCACCTCCGATAAAAGAAGTTGAGACGTTGACTTTTCCCGAAGTCGATTCATGCTGTCTTCCCAATGGAATCCCGTTATATATCATCGATCGGGGCGATCAGGAATTGTCTCGTGTCGATATCCTTTTTTCTGCCGGAAAAGTGCAGGAACGCCAACCGTTGACGGCAAAGTTCACCGCAGCCATGTTGCGGGAAGGGGCGTCGGGTCTTTCTTCGGCGTATATTGCAGAGAAGCTCGATTATTACGGTGCGACCTTGCAGACATTGGCAACTCAACGGAATACGTATATCACCCTTTATTCGGCCAACCGATATTTTTTTGATATACTTCCGCTTTTGTGTAAGTTGGTTGTTTCGCCAGATTTTCCCGAAGAAGAGTTTCGCACGCTAAAAGAGCGTAATCGCCAGGCTTTGTCGGTCGACTTGATGAAAGTCAATGTCTTGGCATCGCGAATTTTCTCGGAACAGTTGTTCGGCGCAGAAAATCCTTATGGAAAATCGGAGCAGCTTGCCGACTATGATACTCTTACGACCGCACATTTACGAGAATTTCATTCCCGGTATTATACGGCGGAGCAGTGTCGTATCGTGCTTTCGGGGCGCATAACTCCAGAAATGAAAGCCGCTGTAAAGGAAACATTTGCGGCTGTACCGTCGAGAAGCGAATCCGAAAGGTTTTTATTTCCCGCTATTCATAGCAGCAATGAGCATTATCGGTTTGTTGAGAAAGCCGGAGCGTTGCAGGCGGGGATAAGGGTCGGACGCTTAGTCGTCGGACGTGATCACCCCGACCATCACATATTGCGTGTGTTGAATACCGTATTAGGCGGTTATTTCGGGAGTCGCCTTATGTCCAATATTCGGGAAGAAAAAGGATATACCTACGGTATTCAGTCTTCTGTTGTAACTTATCCCGATGTGTCTTATCTGGTTGTGCAGACGCAAGCTGCGACGTCTTATGTAAAGCCTCTCATCGATGAAATATTTAACGAGTTTTCTCGTTTGAGAAACGAACTTGTAGAACCTGATGAGTTGCGTATGGTACGCAATTATATGACAGGTGAGATGTTGAGGCTTTTCGACTCGCCGTTTTCGGTGGCTGAGGTTTTTGTAACCTTGTTGGCGAACGGGCTCGATTTTTCTTATTACAATGAACGTTTCGGCGTAATACGTTCGTTTACGGCCGAACAGTTACAGGCTGCGGCACGCTGTTATCTCAATAAAGAAAATTTTTATGTAGTTGTGGCCGGGCAGGAAAAATAAAAAGTATGACCCTATTAAAAGAGATATGATTATGAAAAAGAGACTGACTATTGCGCTGGTAGCGCACGATAACCGTAAGGCCGATTTAGTGGAATGGGCGGTTTTTAATTCCGACGTGCTATCTAAGCATCATCTTGTTTGTACCGGAACGACCGGAACATTGGTGAAAGAAGCCTTTGAACAAAAAGGTATTACTGCCGATATTACTTGTATGCATTCCGGACCGCTGGGTGGAGATGCCGAAATAGCTGCGCTTGTCGTGCAACATAAAATCAATTTGGCGATTTTTCTTATCGATGATCTCAATCCTCAGCCTCATGAGGCCGATATACAGATGCTGCTGCGCCAATGTCGTGTGCACAATGTGCCTATTGCCTGCAACAGATATAGTGCCGATTTGATGATAACCAGCGCATTGTGGGATAATGAAGACTATGTGCCCTCTACACCGAAGTATATTGCTTTCGACCGACAGGCGTTTGGATTGAAACTCTCCGAAGAGAAATAGTTCCGTTATCGCAGTAGTCGTTTTATAAGAGACAGTTTCCCGGCGAAAGGTGCAAACTTGATGCCGGGATTCCATTTTGTATTGTTTTGTAACACCGAGCGGGTATGGCTGAAAGTATAAAAACTTTCCCGTCCGTGGTAATGACCTATTCCGCTGTTTCCCACACCACCGAACGGGAGATACGGATTAGCGACATGAGATACGACATCGTTGATGCAGGAACCGCCCGATGAAGTTTGGTTCAATACTTTTTTCATCTCTTTCCGTTTGTTACCGAAATAGTATAATGCGAGCGGTTTTTCCCGGCTGTTGATAAAATCGATGGCTTCATCGAGGGTTGTATATTGCAAGATGGGAAGTATAGGACCGAAGATTTCTTCGTGCATGATACGCATATCGGGAGTTATGTGCGAAATGAGTGTCGGTGCGATGTATAAGTCGTCCGCATCATATATTCCGCCGTGTTCGATATGTCCTTGTTTTGTGAGCAGTATAAGTTCGTAAAATCTTTTTTCATTGATGATACGAGGATAATCACTATTTTCTTGTGGATTTTTTCCGTATTGTCGCACAATTTCTTGCCGTAAAGAGTCTATGAGCTCATCGGCAATATCGCGGTGTACGAGTAGGTAATCGGGAGCCACGCAGGTTTGTCCGCAATTCATGAATTTTCCCCAAACGATACGTCTTGCGGCAGATGCCAGATGTGCATCGTGATGTACGATGCACGGGCTTTTTCCTCCCAATTCGAGTGTAATCGGGGTCAGATGGCGGGCTGCCGCCTCGGCCACTTTACGTCCGTAGACAGGCCCTCCTGTATAAAAAATATAGTCCCATTTCATTTCGAGCAATCGGTCGGTTCCTTTATTATCGGTATCGATCCATAAGACGTGCCTTCTGTCAAAGGCTTCGTCAATGATTTTCCGACATATTTCACTTGTGCGGATAGCATAAGGAGAACATTTTACGGTTACGCAGTTTCCGGCGGCAACAGCACCGATAAGGGGGGTGAAGACTAATTGGAACGGGTAATTCCAGGGAGCGAGAATTAATACATTTCCGTATGCTTGGAATTCGATGCGGCTTGTCGAGCCGAAAAGAAAAAGCGGCGTGCGGGTGCGTCGAGGTGCGGCCCATTGTTTCAAATGCTTGATTGTGCGTCGTAATTCACTCAAAACAAATCCGATTTCGGTCGTATAGCTTTCGTATACAGATTTGTGTAAATCGTTTTCAAGGGCTTTTTCTATGTCGGACTCGTATTGCCGTATGGTTTTTTGCAACCGTTTGAGCGATTGTAACCTGTATTTGAGGGAGAGGGGTTTTCGTTTCCCGAAAAAGAGACGTTGCGTATCGATTCGTTCTTTATCGTTCATTTCGAGAAAAATTCGATTTAGGTTAATAGTGGGACAAAGGTACGGGTTTTCCCGAACAAGGCAAGTCGATAGGTATGAAAAACGTGTTTTGAAAAAGGTGCTTATTCTATTGTATCCCGAAATGCTTAGGCTGTTTCTTGTAAAAACGAATTTGGGGTGAGGATAAACCAAAGACAAACCAGATTGGTTATATCGTCAGACAAAACAAAATAGTTTGATGAAAAAATTTTTTCTTTTCCGATCGAACCGGATACTCCCGATTGCCGTGGTATTATTCGTTTTTTCTGTATCTGCTCAGAAACCCGTAGGAGAGAGGCATCTTTCCCGGCCATTGCCCGAAAGTTGGTCGGGTGATTCCTTGTTTGTTCAACAGTTGCCGGTTACCGGACGCTGGTGGTTGAGCCTCGACGATTCCCTGCTCGATTCTTTGATAACTGTCTCTTTTGTCAACAGCCCCGATTTGAAAACTGTTTTTTACCGGGTACGGGCTTCCCACGCAGCTTTGCGTATGAAACAGAGTGGATACTATCCATCGCTCGGAGCTTCGTTCGGTTGGAATAAAACCCAGACCAGCGGTCGCGTATCGGACTCCTATACCCCGACGCGAGAACAATATTTTTCGGGAGCCTTGACAACCTCATGGGAAATAGACCTTTTCGGTTCTACCTATCTTCGGGTTCGGTCGCAAAAGGCTCAATATCAGGTGTCGATAGAGTCGTATAATGCTGCATTGGTATCTTTGGCAGCGCAGGTATCTTCGGCCTATGCCCAGTTGCGAATGTTTCAGCAACAGGTAATTGTCGCTCGTCGTAATATCGATTCGCAGAAATCGATTCTGGATATGACCGAAGTCCGTTATGAAACCGGATTGGCTTCTCAACTCGATGTGGCTCAGGCGCGGTCGGTCTATTACAGCACACTGGCCACGATACCGTCTTTGGAAGCCAGTGTTGTGGTGCAAATCAATTTGTTGGCGCTATTGGTGGGAACACACCCGCAGGCGTTGATGTCTGTATTGGAAAAGGAACGCCCTATTCCCGATTATCGGACGATCGTCCCTGTCGGCGTCCCAGCCAATTTGTTACGCCAACGGCCCGATATCCGGGCGGCCGAGCAATCTGTCGTTTCAGCTGCCGCGCTGGTCGGAGCTTCCCGTTCCGATTATATGCCCCATCTGGTGTTGACGGGTTCTATCGGGTTTGAGTCGAAAAAAATGGACACTTTCTTCGATCATCGCAGCCTTACTTATTCGATTGTACCCACTCTTAGCTGGACGCTTTTTCAGGGGCGACAATATACGCAGGCTACCCGTCAGGCCAAAGCCGAGTGGCGTGCGAGTATCGAACAATATAACTTGGCGGTGCTTACGGCTGTTCAGGAGGTCGACAATGCAATGGTCAATTACAAAGGGGCTGTCAAGCAGTTGAACGTCCTTTATGATTTGGTCGAACAAGGTAAAATCACATTGAATCTTTCTCTCGATCTATACAAGCGGGGACTTTCGACTTTTCAGAATGTGCTTGATGCGCAGCGTTCGTTATTGGATTATCAAAACGGACTTGTTTCGGCGCAAGGTGCCGCTCTATCGGCGGTAATAGACCTTTATCGGGCTTTGGGAGGCGGTTGGGATAATGGTTCCTCGGAATAATTAATGCTAAATGAAAATATGGGTTATGACATCTCGAAATTTGTTTATTTGTTTTTTGGTAGCGGGTTTTATACTGCAAGCCTGTCGGGAGAAACCATCGGCTGTTTCCGAAGAGGCTCCGCTTATAACGGTTGCTTATCCGCAGCAGCGTTCTGTTACTTTATACAAGGAGTATCCCGGTTATATATCGGCGTGGAATGCCGTCGATGTCGTGGCGAGGGTGTCGGGATATTTACGGGAAAGCCGTCCCGAGGCCGGTACTTTGGTGAAGCAGGGCGAATTGCTCTATGTGATAGAACCTACTTTATATGAAAATGCCGTAAAACAGGCCGAAGCCGGTGTGCTCAATGCACGGGCTACACTCGATTATGCCCGCAACAACTATACCCGTATGAAAGAAGCCCGGAGCAGTAATGCCGTAAGTGAAATCGATTTGATTCAGGCCCGGTCGAACATGCAAATAGCCGAGGCTGCATTGGCTAATGCCGAGGCTGCATTGAATACGGCACAGACCAATTTGAGTTATTGTTATGTACGGTCGCCCTACACGGGGCATATCTCTCTTACGGCTTATGCCGTAGGCGGGTATATATCGGGGGCTACTTCTCCGGCGCGTTTATCGACCGTATATCAGGACTCGGCCGTGTATGCCTATTTTTCTATCGAAGATGCCCAATACCTTACCATCGTGGAAAATCTGCGTAAAATGAAACCTTCGGCTGCCGACCGGAAGGTCGAGGTTTACACGCGGGAAAATTCCGCTCCTTATTCCGGAACGGTGGGATACCTGTCTCCGAATATCAATCTTTCTACCGGTACGATTACCTTGCGGGCTTCTATCGAAAATCCCCGGGGAGAATTGAAAGACGGGCTATATGTAACGGTGCGTATCAAATCGGCGTATAAAGAAAATGCTTTGCTTGTTCCGAGCCTATCTGTCGGAACCGACCAACTCGGCAAATATCTGTATGTCGTAGGGGCTGACAACAAGGTGAATTATCGTCATATCGAAACATCTGGTACGGTCGAAGATACACTCACTATCGTAGAGAGCGGATTACAACCGGGAGAACGCTATGTAAGCAAAGCCTTGCTGAAAGTCAGGGACGGCATGATTGTGAACCCGAGGCTCGAACCGTAACTATAAAATCAAGAAATTATGTTCTCTAAATTTTTTATAAACCGGCCTATTTTTGCAACGGTCTTGGCCATACTCATGGTTTTGGCCGGCGTTGTTTCACTCGAAGTGTTGCCGGTCGCTCAGTTTCCCGATATTACGCCGCCTACCGTGCAGGTATCGGCTGTATATCCCGGTGCGAGTGCCGAGACAGTGGCTCGCACGGTAGGTACAGTGATAGAAGAGCAGGTGAACGGCGTAGACGGCATGATATATATGAGCTCTACCTCGTCGTCTTCGGGTGCGTATACGCTTACCGTTACTTTCGAGGTGGGAACCGATATCGATATGGCGACGGTATTGGTACAGAACAGGGTCGCTATTGCCGAAGGAAATTTGCCCGAGGCTGTGGTAACACAGGGAATCACGACACGTAAGCAATCGACCGATATTGTATTGCTGCTTTCGTTGGAGTCCGACTCTGCTTTGTATAGCGGATTGTATCTCTCCAATTATGCGCAGCTCAATTTTACCGATGCATTGTCCCGCTTACCCGGTGTCGGTAGTGTAACGGTTTTCGGTGCGGGACGTTATAGTATGAGAGTGTGGCTCGACCCGGAGTTGATGCGCATTCGAGGGGTAACGCCAACGGATGTTTTTTCGGCGATACAAGCTCAAAACGTTGAGGTGTCGGCCGGGACGATAGGAAGTGAACCGCTCGATAGTCGTACCGATTTTCAGTTTACGCTTACTGCGCGGGGACTTCTGACGACAGTTGAGGATTTTGGAAATCTGGTGGTAAGAGTTTTGCCGGGTGGAAATTATTTACGTTTGCGGGATATTGCCCGAATCGACCTCGGCAGCCAGACGTATGATGTCGTTTCTACACAAAACGGTAAGCCGTCGGCATCGATAGCTGTTTACCAGTCTCCCGGTTCGAATGCATTGAGTGTTTCGAAGCAAGTTCGGGCCGAAATGGAAAAGCTCGCCGAGAATTTGCCAACGGGTGTTCGATATGAAGTGGTTCTCGATACGACCGATTTTGTATCGGCTTCGATCGATGAGGTATTGGTAACATTTGTCGAGACGACATTGCTTGTCATACTGGTGATTTTATTATTCTTACAGAATTGGCGGGCGGTGATTATCCCGTCTCTTACCATTCCGGTGTCGCTGATTTGTACTTTTGCCGTCATGCATTTGTTCGGATTTTCTGTAAATATGCTGACTCTTTTCGGCTTGGTGTTGGCTATTGCCATTGTTGTCGATGATGCTATTGTCGTGGTCGAAAATTCGACACGTTTACTCGATACGGGAAAGTATTCGTCGAGGGAGGCGGTCGAACAAGCTATGGGCGAGATCACAGGGCCGGTTGTAGGGGTTGTCTTGGTATTGATGGCTGTTTTTATACCTACGGCGTTTGTCGGTGGTATTACTGGGGAGTTGTATAAGCAGTTTGCCTTGACCATTGCCGCCGCGACTTTTTTCAGCGGATTCAATTCGCTGACGCTGACACCGGCTCTTTGTGCTCTTTTTTTACGACCCTCTTCCGGGAAAAAATTCATATTTTACCGGAATTTCAATAAAGGGTATGACCGGCTTGTATCGGTTTATGTGTCGGTGATAACCCGGTCGATACGACGTCCTATATTTACAACTGTGGTATTTCTTTTGCTTTCGACGGCTGCCATTGTTCTTTTTTTACGTTGGCCTACCTCTTTTATTCCCGACGAAGATCAGGGGTATTTTATTGTTTCGGTGCAGCTTCCGCAGGCTTCGGGGTTACAGCGTACCGAAGAGGTTACTGCCCGTGTCGGCAAGTTATTGGGTGAATATCCCGAAGTAGTTTCTTGTACCGGTATCAACGGATACTCGGTGATGGAAGGGGGTGAGCTCTCCAATGCGGCCACACTTTTTGTTGTTTTACAGAATTGGGAACTTCGTAAGGGAAAAGGGAAAAGCGCGTTCGACATCATCGACGATTTCAATGTGCGTGCGCAAAAAATCGAAGAAGCTGTTGTATATGCCGTGAATCCTCCGTCGATTTCGGGGCTGGGAGTAAGCGGCGGATTGGCTTTGGAATTGCAGGATATTCGGAATCTGGGAACAACCGAACTCGAAAATGCGGTCGATGCCTTGTTGATGGGGGTGCGGGACATTCCCGAGTTGGCTACGGTGAACAGTTCTTTTCAGGGAAATTCTCCCCAATACTTTTTGAACGTAGATAGAGATAAAGCAAAAATGCAAGGGTTGAAAATCGATGATATTTTTACGACACTCTCGCTCTATTTAGGCTCAGCCTATGTGAATGATTTCGTCGATTTCGGTCGTATCTTTCAAGTAAAAATCGGAGCGCAATCCGATAGTCGGGCACGTATCGACGATGTACTTCGGTTGAGTGTGCGTAATGCCTCGGGAGATATGGTTCCGTTCTCATCGTTTGTTACGATCGAAGAACAACAGGGGCTGGCTACGATTTCCCGCTATAATATGTATTCGGCGGCTGCCCTTACTGCCGTAACGGCCGAGGGGTATAGTTCTCAGCAGGGGATCGATGCGGTCGAACAACTTGTGGGGCGTTTATTGGGAAATAATTTCGGTTATGAGTGGACGGGGACGACTTATCAGGAAACGCAGGCCGGAACATCGGTAAGCCTTATTTTTATATTGGCTCTGTTTGTCGTCTGGCTGGTACTATCTGCTCAATATGAGAGTTGGACAAGTCCGATAGCTGTTATTCTCGGACTTCCGTTTGCTATTCTCGGTGCGGTATTGGGTTGTTTTCTTATGGGACTTTCTATCAGTGTGTATAGTCAGGTGGGTATTGTGTTGCTCATTGCCCTTTCTGCCAAAAATGCCATTCTTATTGTGGAATTCGCCCGGGATTATAGGGCGCAAGGAGAACCCGTAGATCAAGCTGCAATCGAGGCCGGCCGGGTGCGTTTGCGTCCGATTCTTATGACTTCATTGGCATTTGTGTTGGGTGTGATGCCTTTGCTTTTCGCTTCGGGTGCAGGGGCGGAAAGTCGGATTGCATTGGGTACAGCAGTCGTTTTCGGTATGGCAGTAAATATGATTTTGGGGACATTGTTTATCCCTCATTTTTATTGTCTGATGCAACGTCTTGAAGAGCGTTTTACCCGGAATAAACTTTCGCAATCCATGTCTCCGAAAAAGGGTACGGCGGTATAGAAGTGGCGATTCATGATTCATCGATAACGGGTAAAATTTTAATCCGCTATCGATGAATGTATTAGGTTAAAAATCAACACCTAAGCGTAGAGAAAGGGCATGGCGGAGGAGTCTATGGTGATAGACTCCGGTATAAATGAAGAAATTGTCGTTATAATATATATCCTTTTTCACGATTTGTTGTTGCAGATTGTATCCGAATGCTATGTTCATGGCGGATTGGCGGTTGAGTATAAAACGCACACCGAATGTCGGATTGAAATAAGCTCCGGTGCTGACTTTATTGTATGCATTTTTACTGCCAATCGAATACCCTGCTTTTATACCCCAAAAAGGAGTGATATTTGTGTCTGAAAAGTTCGTGCGTAAATCGACGAATAGGGGAATAAATAGATGTTTTCCTGCCGCATGGTAATCAAGACCGAAGCCCGTACCCAGAAATATGTAAGGATTGAATTGATAGCCATGCGAAGTGGTTATAGAAAAAGCTCCTTTGTCAATAGGAATGCCGCTAGCCTTGAAATTAACAATGGTCCCGACCTCTACCGATCCTCGGTATCCTTTCACATCGGTCCGTATGCGATTACTCTTTTCCGACTCCCGATTTATCGCCTCTTCTTTGGTTATCTTTTCCACTTCATTCATCGGGTAGATAAAGATACTGCCATCGGCCGTTTTTACTTTCAATAAAACATTGGGTTGCTGTTCGACGATTGTACCGCGTATCACGCTGCCGTTTTTGAGACAGATCACCTCTTGGTAATCCTGGGCCAATAAAGAAAAAACAGAAATGAATGACAACAGTCCTGTAACGAATAAACTTTTCATCTTGTTTATATTGAAAACATAATATTGCAAAGATATAATATTATTTGATATAAAAAACAATAAGAAAATAATTTATCAAAAAACATACTTTTGGATGTAGATCGGGATTTGATATAATATCTGTTATGCAGAGTGTCGTATATGCCATTCTGCGAGAAGTAAAGAAGATGTTGTGGTGTTATTAAGAAAAGAAAGCGGCTGCCCGCTATGGGACAGCCGCTTAAATTCGGATTGTGCCGTTATCAATTATAGGAAGGCAGCGGTGAGTAGTCGCGTGAGTAGCGAAGCATTTGCTCGGCATATCCTTCATCATAGGATACAGTGATATCCGTTATTTCGCCTTTCTCATCGAATACCGGAGTATATACGGGATTGACAAAGCCTTTATAAGGCTTGATACCCAAATGGGCATATCGGTCGAGTACTTCGGCATGCAGTTCGGGGTCGACTTTTACACCGTAAGTTTCGACGAGCTTTTTCCCGGCTTCGTAATCTCCGGTCGATTTGATACGTTGTACTTCGGCGAGCAGTTCCCCTATAAGCGTACGCATTTTCTCATAATCGTTGACGATGACATAAGTTTTTCCGTCGCGTTTTCTCAGTTCGAGTACTTTATCATCTGCTCCTTTTTCCAAAATCCAGCGGGCGATGAGCTGACGGTTGCGCATGTGCGATTCCTCGATGTTTTTCCCCGGTGCGATGCGGGTAAGTTGGGTCATCAATCCGTTCATCATATATCGGTAATATTCGGCTTTGTATGCTTCTGCATCGGGAACAAGTCCTAACTCGATAAGTTTTTTGTCGGCCAAAAAATAGAGGGCAAAAAGGTCGGCGCGGGTCTCTTCGAGCGTAGAGCTGTATGACCGCATGGCATCGGGATCAGTATCCGGCAACAGTTTTCCCGAACCGTGTCCGAGACACTCGTGTAGGTCGGTATGGAGGTTATCGACGAGGAAACCGTATTTTTCGACCGATTTCCGTTCGGTGTCGCTCCACATGAATTCTTGGTTGAATCCGTTTCCTTGTGCGGCTTTGTCATAGGCCGAAGTGATATTTTCGATAGTTACCGATTTGGAACCGTGCACATGGCGTATCCAGTCGGCATTGGGCAGATTGATACCGATGGGGGTCGAGGGATAGCAATCGCCGGCGAGAATGGCAGCCGTGATGACTTTGGCCGATACGCCTTTGACCTCTTCTTTCTTGAATGCGGTATCGGTGGGGGAGTTGTTTTCGAACCACTGGGCATTGGCGCTGATGATTTCGGTGCGGTGGGAGGCGTCGAGGTCTTTGAAGTTTACGATCGATTCCCAACTGCCTTTCAATCCGATAGGGTCGCCATACACTTCTATGAATCCGTTTACAAAGTCGATACGGGAATCGAGGTCGGTTACCCATTGTATCGAGTATTCGTCAAATGTCTTTAAGTCGCCTGTACGATAGTATTCGATAAGCAGGTCGATGACTTGGCGTTGTTTTTCGTTTTCTGCTACCGCCGAGGCTTTTTCGAGCCAATAAATGATTTTTTCGATAGCGGCTCCGTAATGTCCGCCCAATCGGTTTACTTCTTCATAAATTTTCCCTTCACGTTTTACCAGACGGCTGTTCAAACCGTAAGAAACCGGCATGGTGTCGCCGGGTGTTTTCAAGGCGGCATAGAATGTCTCTGCTTCGTTTTGCGTTACACCGTCGTAATAGTTGCTGGCCGAGGTGGCGATAAGGTCTTCACCGGCAGTAAGATTTACCCGTTTGGACAGAGTATCGGGGTCGAAAATAACCGGGCAGATGTTTGCGAGTAATTGTTCGATGTTTCCGTTCTTTTGCAACGGCAGAATTTCTGATGGTAACGAACGTACGGCTTCTTCGAAAAACGTTTGACTGAATTCGGGCGTGAATTTATCAGTCGAGTAGTGATGATGGATTCCGTTGGCAAACCATACTTGTTTCAAATATTTTTCGAGTGCTTTGAAGTCGCTACTTTCTTTATCGCCTTTATATTGCGTGTATACGGCTTCGAGCGTGCGGCGTATGGGCAGATTCCATTTTCCGTTTTGATCGAAAAGAATGTCCCTTCCTTGCAAGGCAGCTTCGGTGAGATAATAAACGAGTTCTTTTTGTCGGAGGGAAAGACTTTCGAATCCCGGTACCCGATACCGAAGTATTTCCAAGTCGGCAAACTGTTCTACCGAGTAACTGAAATCTTCGGTTTGCGACTGGGTATTTTTTTTGTCGGCACAAGCCGAAAGAAGAGATGCAGTAACCATAACGAAGATAAATTTTTTCATCATTGTTGTTTTATATGGGGAAAAGAGTGTCGATTATTCAACATAAAGAACCAGCCCTTTGAGATACTCCCCCTCGGGATGGTAAATGTTTACGGGGTGATCGGCCGGCTGCGTCAGTTGGTGCAGGATACGGACTTTCCGCCGGGCTTGCGCCGCAGCACTGAATACGGCCAGACGGAAATCGTTTTTACTCACAACCTGTGAACAAGAGAACGTAAAGAGCAATCCTCCGGATTGGATTTTTTCAAAAGCCAAGGCGTTGAGTTTTCTGTAACCTTGCAGTGCATTGTGCAGTACGTTTTTGTGTTTGGCAAAAGCGGGAGGATCGAGGACAATGAGGTTGTAACGATCTCCCATTTGTTCGAGAAATTTGAAAGCATCTTCGGCGAATGCTTTGTGCCGCGTATCACCCGGGAAGTTGAGTTCTACATTTTTATTGGTGAGGTCGATGGCTTTCGACGAACTGTCGACCGAATGTACCAGCTTTGCTCCGCCTCGCATGGCGGCGAAAGAAAATCCCCCGGTATAGCAAAACATATTCAGAACCGTACGGTCGTGGGCATAACGTTCGAGCAAAGCGCGGTTTTCCCTTTGGTCGACGAAAAATCCGGTTTTTTGCCCTTTCAGCCAGTCAACGTAAAATTTCAGACCCCGTTCGGTTGCGATGTTTCCGCAATCGTCGCCGATGAGGTATTCATTGGTAGGGTCGAGCTGGGCTTTATAGGGGAGGGTCGTTTCCGACTTGTAGAATACGCTTTTCAACGATTCTCCCATGACTTCTTGCAGAGCCTGTGCCAAAAGGTGTCGGGCGTAGTGCATACCCGGCGAATGTGCCTGCATGACGGCTGTTTTATCGTAGATGTCGATAATGAGTCCCGGCAGGTAATCGCCTTCTCCGTGCACGAGCCGGTAGGTGTTGTTGTAGCCTTCTTCGATGAGTCCTACGCTGTAACGTACGTCATAGGCGGCGCGCAGACGGGTTTTATAGAATTCGAGGTCGATATTTTCTTTCTCAAAAGTCAGAATTCTTACCGTGATGCTGCCTATTTGGTAATGTCCGAGGGCGATAAACTCGCCTCGGTTGTTGCAGACCTCTACAATATCTCCCTCTTCGGGTTGTCCCGTCATGCTCTGTATGGCGCCGGAGAAAACCCACGGGTGAAATCGGCGCAACGATTCGTCCTTGCCGGGTTTTAGTTTTATCTGTATATATTTCATGAGAGTATCTTAAAAGAAGAATCTTATCACGTCATTGAGATTGGCGTAAATCAACAAGGCAAACAGCAGTACCATACCGGTGATTTGCGCATATTCCATGAATTTTTCGTTCGGTTTGCGGCGGGCGATGACTTCGTAAAGAAGGAAAAGGACATGACCTCCGTCGAGAGCCGGAATGGGTAGTATATTCATGAATGCGAGTATGATAGAAAGGAATGCTGTCATTTCCCAGAAAGCTTCCCAATTCCATATCGAAGGGAAAATGCTGCCGATTGTTCCGAATCCGCCTAAACTGTTGGCACCTTCTTTGGTAAACACATATTTAAAGTCTCCTACATATCCGGCAAGCGTATTGAAACCTTTTTTGATGCCTTTGGGTATTGATTCGAAAAATCCGTAATATATGGTTTCAGTGGGGTAGAATGTCGAGGCGGGAACGAGTGTGATACCTATTTGCCCTTCGGTATTGACGGCGACGGGGAGTTCCATTTCTCTGCCTTTGCGGATAAAAGATATTTCGGCCGAAGCTCCCTTATGGGCCCCAAGTGCGGCGGTGAAATCGGTATAATCGGGCGTAGCCGCGCCGTTTACGGCGACGATGCTGTCTCCAGCTTGCATTCCGGCATCGGCAGCACCATATCCTGCGACGGCACTTTGTACGACAACCGGCATACGGCAGCTGGCAAAACGTTGGTTGGCTCCGATGAGTTGCAGCATGAGGTCGTCGGGCAAGTTCAGTTTTACCACTTCATTGTTGCGCAGTACTTCTACTTCACGGGCTTCGGCGAGGGCGCGGATAGTTTCACCCGAGAAGTCGTAAAGCGTTTTGCCGTCGGCTGTTAAGGGCACATCACCGTTTTGGAATCCGGCGTTTTTTGCCACTTCGCTGTAAACGAGTCCGTTTCCGATATTTTTTATGGGAAGTATCGTATCACCCCATACAAAGGCTATCATGGCGTAAATAACGAGGGCAAGCAAGAAATTGTTGATGACTCCCGCAGTCATGATGAGCAGTCGTTGCCAGGCCGGTTTGGAACGGAACTCCCAGGGTTTTTCGGGTTGAGCCATTTGTTCTTTATCCATAGACTCATCTATCATTCCGGCAATTTTTACGTATCCACCCAGAGGCAGCCAACCTATACCGTATTCGGTATCGCTGTTTTTGGGTTTGTATTTAAACAAGGAGAACCAGGGATCGAAGAAGAGATAAAATTTTTCAACCCGGACTTTGAACAGACGGGCAAAAAAGAAATGTCCCAATTCGTGTATAAATACGAGAATCGAGAGACTGAGCATAAGTTGGGCGGCTTTTATCAGAAAAGTTTCCATAAGTCGGCTTGTGTAATAGTTTTTATAGGGTTATATCCATTCTTGGGTAAGACGTCGCGTCTCGGTATCGGTGGCGACATAATCGTCGTAAGTAGGGGTAGATACAAACGATACGGCATTCATTGCACGGGCGATGAGTTGCGGCATGTCGGTAAAAGCAATGCGGTCGTTCAGGAAGGCATCTACAACAATTTCGTTGGCGGCATTCATGATGCATGGCATGTTTCCTCCTCGTCGCATAGCCTCGTAGGCATATTCCAGCAAAGGGAATCGGCCGGTATCGGGACGCTCGAAAGTCAATGTCATGTAATGATCCAGTTGCGGTTTCGGGTCGGGATTGGGTAGTCGATAAGGGTAAGCAAATGCGTATTGTATCGGAAGTTTCATGTTGGGCAGACCCAACTGGGCTTTGATGGCACCGTCTTGGAATTGTACCATCGAATGTACGATGGATTGCGGGTGGACGGCTACCTCTATTTGTTCGGGTCCGACATTGAAAAGCCATCGGGCTTCGATGACTTCAAATCCCTTATTCATCATCGATGCCGAGTCGATTGTGATTTTAGCACCCATTTTCCAGTTGGGGTGTTTCAAGGCCTCGTTTTTGGTAACATGTTTCAGTTTCTCTGCCGAGAGATTCCGGAAAGGACCACCCGAGGCCGTAAGAATGATTTTCTCTATGGGGTTGTTGTTTTCGCCCGATAGACATTGGAAAATCGCCGAGTGTTCCGAGTCGACAGGAATAATGGGTACACGCTTTTCGAGAGCCAGACCCGTAATCAGTTCTCCTGCGACGACAAGAGTTTCTTTATTGGCCAATGCTATGGCTTTGCCGGCTTCGATCGCTTTTATCGTCGGGTAAAGTCCCGCATATCCCATCATGGCCGTGAGTACCATATCGATAGGTTGCGCCTCAACGATTTGTGCGATAGCCTCGCTGCCAGCGTACACTTTTATCGGCATGTCGCTCAATGCCTCTTTCAAACGGGGATAGAGGCTTTTATCGGCAATGACGACAGCTTCGGGAGAAAAACGACGTGCTTGTTCTACCAATAAATCGATATTGCGATTTGCCGTGAGGGCATATACTTCAAAGAGGTCTGAGTGTTCCGCTACGACTTGTAGGGCTTGCGTTCCGATCGAACCGGTCGATCCCAGTATGGCTAATTGTTTTTTTGTTCCCATAAAAAACATGCGCTGTCAGAAATGAATATATTCCGATGGATTCAAAGGAATGCCCTGATGCCAGAGTTGGAATTCTACGTACGGGCGGATTTTTCCTTCGATGAGATTTCCCGATATGGCGATGTTCTCGCCTTCCGAGACTTTTTGTCCGACCGATTTTAACAATCGGTCGTTGCATCGGTATATCGATATGTAGTTGTTATTGTGTTGTACTTCGATGACATATCCTTCTTCGGCACTGAAATAGGTGGCGATGACAGTCCCGTCGAGTACGGTCGCTACGGGCGATTGGCGCGGCGGTGTGATGCGTATGCCGAAGATTTTCCTCTGAGGGTTGAAAGTCTGTGTTATCCGACCTTTGACCGGAGGGTAAAAAATTAGGTTGTCGGCTACGTTTTGGTTGAAAACGTCGAGTGTATATTTCCCCTCTTCGGCATATTTGCGCAGGAATGAATTTGTCGCATTGGAGGCCGGTAAAAGGGAATCAATGGAATAAGTGTGCAGAAGTTGTTCATTATTGATGTCGACCGAGTCGAGTGGAATATTCCCCGAGATGATGTTGGATAAATTGTCGAGATACGCTTTGTTGATGTTTACGATACGGGACAGAGAGTCGACCGATATGGCGTTATCTACGATTTGACGGCGCATTTCGGGGCTGATATATCCCGGTAGTGTGCGGCGTAGCGGCGTGCGGGTAATGAGGTAAGTCGTCAATCCGCCGATAAGGATTACGGCGATGAGGATCGAAAGAATCACTGTTAGCCTCGATATGCGTAACATCACGACCTGCTCCAACGTGTGTTCGTTGAAGATCGTAAGTTTATAGGAGAATCGGAGTTTTTTCCACACCGATTTTATTTTATTGTTTGTCTGCATGCCTTGCGTATTGCGATATTACACTTGTATGCTATATACGGGAAATTTTATCCTAATTTGCAAAGTTAATAATTATTCGCTATACCTTGCGGGTCTCTTTCTATTTTTAGAAAAGTTTTGATTTTTCGTCGATTGTCTTTTTGTTTGATTGCCATTTTTGTAAGGTAGACGAACTTAATCTGCCCCGTTTCTGTTATATATATGCTTGTAAATGCAGATGGCTTCCTTTGGATTTCCCGGGAGAGGGGCATATCTTTTGTTTATCCGGGATCGATAATTTTTTTGATAAATTGTATGGAAACAAAAAAACGTTTATGGGGTGCGGCGGCGATTGTTGCCGTTGCCGGATTTTTAGCGGGACAGAACGTGAGTGCCCAGACGCTGGTCGTCGAAGAGGAGATCGTCGAGGTGCAACCTTTACCCGGTACACAGTATTATAGCAGTAAAGGGGCAAGAAGCAACTGGTTTATATCGGTCGGAGCCGGAACACAGACCTATGTCAAGTCTCTTCACCGCGGTAAACAGCAGTTTACGTTGGCTCTCGATGTGGCTGCCGGTAAATGGATTTCGCCCTATCTTGCCTTGCGTCTTGATTTCATGGGAGGAAGCGTCAAAAAAATGTGGCCTCGCGTGGGAGAACCGCAAACGGCTCGTTATGTGGCTCTTTATGGCGACTTGATGTGGGATCTTACCAATGCTCTCGGCGGTTATAATCCCATGCGTATTGTCTCGTTCCGTCCTTTTGCCGGTGTGGGTGCCATGTACACTTTCAAAAATGAAATGGCAGGACGCGATACATATCTTTTCCCCGTATCGGCCGGTATCAATATCAACTTCCGTTTGTGCCACTATGCCGACCTCTTTATTGAGGGACGAGCCAATATGATGAGTAATAACTTCTCTGAGCAGTTTTGGGCAAGCCGCCGCATCGAAACCGTTGTTTCGGCTGTTGCAGGTATTACAATAAAGTTGGGAAAAGAACGATTCTCCTCTTACAATCCCTATGCCGAGCAGGCACTTGTCTCTTCTATGAATGAACGTATCAATGACTTGCGTGAGGAGCTCGAAGATTGTGAAAACCGACCATTGCCTCCTCCCGAGAAAATAATCATGTATAAAACCGTACCTGCACCGGTCGATACCACACCCGAGTGCACCGGAAAACTCATGTCGGTAGTTCGCTTTTCGCTCAACAGTGCTCAGATTGCTCCGGTGGAGATGGTAAATATCTACAACGTAGCCCAATATATGAAGACACATAAAAACTGTACGCTCGTTGTTACAGGTTATGCCGACGAGAAGACCGGTACGCCCGGGTACAATAAACAGTTGAGCCAACGTCGTGCGCAAGCCGTCATGGATACACTCATCAAGCAATATAATATACCGGCTGGTCGTATCGAAATGATTGCAGGGGGAAGTACCAGCCAGCCCTATCCGCAAGATAACAGTTGGAATCGCATTGTTCTTTTCTCGACAAAATAAATGAGTGGAGGCCGATGTGCTCTTGCCTCGGTCGTTGTTCCGGCCTTTATCGTTTCGGGATAGGGGCGGAAGTTAATTGAGAATATCGATTGTCATCTCGAATGACGGATAGTGTCGTTTCGGGACAGACGAGAGAAACCTTTTTGACGATAAAAGCGAAAGGCCGTGCAGATTATCTGCACGGCCTTTCGCCGTGTTGTAACGTAGGTAGATTATTTTTCGTTGATGATATAGTCGGTGATCCATTGTCCCACTTCGGAACATTTGTATGCTTTCCCATCTCCGCAAATATCTTCGGTAACAACACCGGCTTCGAGCGATGCGGCGACGGCCCGGCGTATGGCAGCGCCTTCTTCCGTGAGTCCGAATGCGTATTCGAACATCAGGGCGGCCGAAAGTATCGTGGCAACAGGATTGGCTATGTCTTTTCCGGCGGCCTGAGGGTATGAGCCATGTATCGGTTCGAATACCGAGGTATGTATTCCTATCGAAGCCGAAGGAAGCATTCCCAAAGAACCGGTGATGACCGAGGCTTCATCGGTGAGAATATCGCCAAACATGTTTTCGGTTACGATGACGTCGAAACGGCTCGGGAACTGGACGAGCTGCATGGCGGCGTTATCGACAAACATATACTCGGTCGTAACGTCGGTATTTTCTTTGGCGATTTCCTGCGATACTTCGCGCCATAAACGAGATGTACAGAGGACATTGGCTTTGTCTACGACCGTTACTTTTTTGCGACGCTGACGGGCGTATTTATAAGCCAGCCGGACGATACGCTCAACTTCCTCGCGACTGTACAAGCAAGTATCGTATGCTACTGTACCGTCTTCGCTCCGGCCTTGCGGACGGCCGAAATAAATTCCTCCCGTGAGCTCACGTATACACATGAGGTCGGTACCTTCCACAATATCCCTACGTAACGGAGACTTGTGAAGCAACGAAGAAAATGTAGTTACGGGACGTATGTTGGCGTAAAGTCCCAATTGCTTGCGCATACCCAGCAGACCCTGCTCGGGACGGACTTTGGCCGAGGGATTGTTGTCGTATTTGGGGTCGCCGATAGCGCCGAACAATACAGCATCGGATTCCATGCACAACTTATGGGTTTCTTCGGGATAGGGATTTCCGCAACGGTCTATCGCGCAGGCACCTACCCAAGCATGTTGGTGAGACAGTTCATGACCGAAGCGTTTACAAACGGCTTCGGTAACTTGCAGGGCTTGTCCTACGATTTCGGGACCGATACCGTCGCCCGGCAATACGGCGATTTTCAGTTTCATAACAAGATATTTTAGAGATTTTACAATTCTTCGATTTGGTTCAGCATTTTTACGGTGGCTTGTATGGCCGCTTCGGTCTGGTCGGCGTCGAGACCTCGGGTTTTGAATGTGTGGTTGTGATAGTTCCAAGTGATGACGGTTTGCACGAAAGCATCGGTACGACCCCCGGGAGGAATATCGACCGTGTAATTGGTCAACATCGGGAATTCGAGGCCCAATTGTTGTTTGTAAATGGTGCGTACCGCTTTTACGAAAGCATCGTACTGACCGTCTCCGGTGGCCGTTTGCTCATATTGTTTGCCGTGTATCTCTATTTTTACGACGGCAACCGGGTGCAATCCTTGTGCCAAAGCAAGCGAATAGTTGAGCAGACGTATCTTTTGGTCTTTGATGTCGTGTTTCAATACATCGGAGATGATATAAGGCAGATCCTCTTGCGTTACCTGCTCTTTCTTATCGCCCAAAGCAATAATCCGTTCGGTTACTTTTCGCATCGATTCTTCGTCGAGTTCGATACCCAAAGTTTCGAGATTTTTACGGATATTGGCTTTTCCCGAAGTTTTTCCCAATGCATATTCGCGAGTGCGACCGAAACGCTCGGGAAGCAAGTCGTTGTAATAGAGGTTGCTTTTGCTGTCTCCGTCGGCGTGCACGCCGGCGCATTGTGTGAATACATGTTCGCCGATGACCGGCTTGTTGGCAGGAATACGCACGCCGGAGTAGGACTCGACGACCCGGCTTACTTGATTGATTTTTTTCTCGTCGATTCCGGTCGTGCATTTGAGCTGGTCGTGTATCACGGCCAATACGCTCGAAAGCGGGGCATTTCCGGCACGTTCACCCAATCCGTTGATTGTACAGTGTATGCCTTGTATGCCGGCTTTTACGGCCGAGTAGACATTTGCTATGGCTAAGTCATAGTCGTTGTGCCCGTGAAAGTCGAACCGGCAGTTGGGGTAACGCTTTATCATTGTCGAACAGAATTCAAAACATTGGTAAGGGTTGAGGATTCCCAACGTGTCGGGCAACATGAAATGCTCTATGTATTCATCTTGCAGAGCGTCCATGAGCGTAAATACATATTCGGGAGAATGTATCATGCCGTTCGACCAGTCTTCGAGGTAAATGTTTACCCGCATATCGTTTTCCCGTGCTAAGGCGATTTCGGCTTTTATGTCGGCGATATGTTCTTCCGGAGTCTTTTTCAGTTGTTCCCTGCAATGGCGTAACGACCCTTTACACAAGAGATTGATGGTTTTTCCGCCGGCTTCTTTGATCCAGCGAATGGAAATACCTTTGTCGATAAACCCGAGAATCTCGATTTTATCGATGAAGTTTTGTTTGCTCGCCCAAGAGCATACTTGGTTTACCGATAGAAATTCTCCTTCGGATACACGCGCCGATGCGATTTCTATCCGGTCGACATGCAATTCTGTGAGCAGCAGGCGGGCAATACTCAATTTTTCCTGAGGTGCGAATGAGACACCCGAAGTTTGCTCGCCGTCGCGCAGGGTGGTATCCAATATCTCTATACGCATGGAATTATTTGTTGTGAGTTTCTTCCCAAGCCTCTGTTTCTGCTTTTTGACTCAACAGGTAGTCGATATCATCGAGGCCGTTCATAAGGCAGTGTTTTTTGTATGCATTGATTTCGAAGTGTTCGTTACGTCCGGTAGCTTTATTCGTAATGGTTTGCTCGGGCAGGTTTACTTCCACTTCGGTTTTGGGATCGGACGAAATAGAGTCGAACAGTTCTTTGAGAAAAGATTCGCTTACGACAACAGGGAGTACGAAATTGTTGAGTTCGTTGTTTTTGTGAATATCGGCAAAAAAACTCGATACGACAACCCGGAATCCGTAATCGGCGATGGCCCAAGCGGCGTGTTCCCGGCTCGATCCGGAACCGAAATTTTTACCGGCTACCAGTATTTCACCTCCGTAGGTAGGGTTATTGAGTACGAAATCTTTATTTACGGAACCGTCGGGATTGTAACGCCAGTCCCGAAAAAGATTTTCACCGAACCCCTCTCGGGTAGTAGCTTTGAGAAAGCGTGCCGGTATGATCTGGTCGGTGTCGACATTTTCGAGGGGAAGGGGTACACATGTGCTTGTTATGATATTGAATTTCTGTTTCATGATCGTTTGCTTTTGTGGGTTACATCAAAGTTCTGGGGTCGGTTATCACTCCGGTTATGGCTGCTGCCGCTGCTACCAGCGGACTGGCCAGCAATGTGCGCGAGCCGGGGCCTTGCCGGCCCTCGAAGTTCCGATTGCTTGTCGATACGGCATATTTACCGGCGGGAACTTTGTCGTCGTTCATGGCAAGACAAGCCGAACACCCCGGTTGGCGTATCTCAAACCCCGCCTCGTACAATATCTTGTCGAGGCCTTCTTCCCGTATTTGGGCATCAACCATCCATGAACCGGGAACAAGCCATGCGACAATATGGTCGGCCTTTTTCCGACCCTTCACCAAAGAGGCAAAAGCTCGGAAATCTTCTATACGTCCGTTGGTGCAAGCTCCCAAGAATATGTAGTCGACGGGTTTCCCCAAAAGGGGATCTCCCGGTTGGAATCCCATGTATTGCATTGATTTTTCAAATGAAGATTTTTCGACTTCGCTCATGCCTTCGGTCGTTGGGATATGGGCGGTAACGGCCGTCCCCATGCCGGGATTGGTACCGTATGTAATCATGGGTTCGATGTCGGCGGCGTTGTATCTTAGTTCCTTATCGAATACGGCGTTTTCGTCGCTTTTAAGTGTTTTCCAGTAGGCGACTGCTTTTTCCCACGCTTCGCCTTGCGGTGCGTATTCACGGCCTTTGATATATGCAAATGTCGTTTCATCGGGTGCAATCATACCACCGCGAGCTCCCATCTCGATACTTAGATTGCAAAGGGTGAGGCGTCCTTCCATAGAAAGACTCCGCACGGCTTCGCCGGCATATTCTATGAAATATCCGGTAGCACCGCTGGTAGAGATCTTCGACATCAGGTACAGGGCAAGGTCTTTGGCAGTAACGCCTTTCCCCAGTTTCCCATCGATGATGATACGCATGGTCTTGGGGCGTGATTGCAAGATGCATTGTGTTGCCAGAACCATTTCGACTTCGCTTGTCCCGATACCGAATGCGATGGCTCCCATAGCACCATGTGTCGAGGTGTGGGAGTCGCCGCACACGATGGTCATACCGGGTAGTGTGAGGCCGCGTTCGGGACCGACGACATGAATGATTCCGTTTTTGGAATCGAGCATACCGAAGTGGGTAAGTCCGAATTCTTGGGCATTGCGGGCCAATGTATCGACCTGTTTACGGGAAACGGGGTCTTCGATAGGTTTGTCCTGATCATGTGTCGGCGTGTTGTGGTCGGGCATGCAGTATATATGGTCGGGACGGAAACATTTCAATCCCCGGGCACGTAATCCGTCGAACGCTTGCGGGCTGGTTACTTCGTGGCAATAAAGCCGGTCTATGTAAAGTTGGGTAGGGCCGTCTTCGATTTTTTGCACGACATGGGCGTCCCATATTTTATCGAAAAGAGTATTCATAATATCGTGTTTTGTATGTTGAATGCAGGGGTTAATGTATGAATTTGTTGATGGCGTCGATAAAGGCTTCGACCGATGCTGCGACGATATCGGTATTGGCGGCGAATCCGTTGTAATGTACACCGTCGTAAGCAACGGCCATATGCACTTTACCCACGTCGTCGCTTCCTTTGGTAATGGCTTGGATCAGGAATTCCTGTATCGTCATTTGCCGGTGTATAATCTGCTTTACCGCTTTGATGGCGGCGTCGACCGGACCGTTTCCTGTAGATGCGGCTTCGAAGCGTTCTCCGGCGATAAGCAGTCCTACACTGGCTACCGAGCGCACTCCTACACCCGATGTTACTTGCAGGTAGTCGAGTGTGATGCGGGCGTTCTCCGAACGGGCTTTTCCTACGAGCATCAGCAAGTCGTCGTCGTTGAGGTCTTTTTTGCGATCGGCCAATTTCAGGAAATCTTCGTATGCTTTATCGAGAGCCTCTTTGTCGAGTTCCACGCCCAAGATATGCAGGCGGTGTTTCAGTGCGGCGCGGCCGCTGCGGGCGGTGAGGACGATCGAGTTTTCGTCGATGCCCACGTCGCGCGGGTCTATGATTTCGTAATTCTCCCGGTTTTTCAGTACGCCGTCTTGATGTATACCCGACGAGTGGGCGAAAGCGTTACGTCCCACAATGGCTTTATTGGGTTGTACGGGCATGCTCATAAGGCTCGAAACCAAACGGCTGGTACTGTATATTTTTTGCGTGTTGATATTGGTATCGATGTTCAGGTCTTTGTGGCTCTTGAATATCATGGCTACCTCTTCGAGCGAGGTGTTTCCGGCTCGTTCTCCGATACCGTTTATGGTAACTTCGGCTTGGCGGGCCCCGTTGAGAATGCCCGATATGGTGTTGGCCGTAGCCATGCCCAGGTCGTTGTGGCAATGGGTGGCGATGATGGCTTTGTCGATGCCGTTCACGTTTTCTTTGAGAAAACGTATTTTCCGGCCGAATTCTTCGGGCAGACAATATCCGGTCGTGTCGGGAATATTTACGACTGTGGCTCCGGCTTTGATGACGGCTTCGATGACACGTGCCAAATATTCATTGTCGGTACGTCCGGCATCTTCGGCATAGAACTCTACGTCCTCAACATACTTCTTTGCATATTTTACGGCGGCGACGGCGCGTTCTATGATTTCTTCCCGGGTGGAATTGAACTTGTATTTGATGTGGTAGTCCGATGTTCCGATACCCGTGTGGATACGTTTGTGCTTGGCATACTGCAAGGCTTCGGCAGCGACTTTTATGTCGTTTTCATTGGCGCGGGTCAGCGCACAGATGGTGGGCCACGTTACGGCTTTGGAGATGGTTACGACCGAGTTGAAGTCGCCCGGGCTCGATACGGGAAATCCCGCTTCGATGATATCTACCCCCAATGCTTCGAGAGCCTTGGCCACTTCTATTTTCTCTACGGTGTTCAACTGACAACCCGGCACTTGCTCGCCGTCGCGCAGGGTTGTATCGAAGATGTATAATTTTTCAGACATGATGATATATTGGTTTCATTTGTTTTCAAAAAAAAACCTTTCTGCACAGGGACGTGTGAGAAAGGTTTGTATATCGGTTTGTTTTCTGCATGTTTCAGAGCACCGGCTCACCGTCCATCGAAATCTTCGGTAGAATAATAATTCGTAGGTTGTTAAGTCGGAAGTTGCGCATATTTGCTGTTGGTTTGTTATTTCGGGTGCAAAGTTAGGAATAAATTTGGACTTAGCAAATAAAATGCAAGTTTTTTCATATTCTGTTTTACGGTTTATCCTTTTTTAGGAGAATGAAATGATAAATCATAATGATTTTCGAGACCTTCCTGACAGAGGAAACGGTTTGTCGATTTTATAAAAAACACATGCTTTCCGGGAGATGCCTATCTATTTTTGCCGTGTCATGGCATGAAAACAGAAAATAAAGATAAGCTTATCGAAATATAATGTGAAACTAAAAATGTTAAGTATGATAGACAATTCAAAACAAAAAGCGACCAGAGGTACTTCCGGAATCTTGTCCGAGGCCGATGCGGGTACAGCCTTCTCTTCTGTCATTGATACCGTTTTGGGTAAAATCTGGCAGGTTGTCGAGAATGAAGAGTATGTAGAGGTTGTTACCGATGCTGACGGAACATTCTTGCGGGGCATTAAGAGCGACGGCTCCGTAGAATGGGCAAAAGGCGTGCCAGCTCCGATACGGGAAATTTGTCCGTCGGAGAGAATTGATAATCCCGAATGGCTTTTCTTGTGGTGTGTCGAGGACTCGGAAGGAGGGCAGTATCCGTTGATGGGCATCAAGAAAGATTATACATTCTGGTGTGCGAAAAATTCCACGGAGTTCGACCCGACTGAACTCGAAAAAAAACTCTATGACTTATCCCTTGCTTTGTCGTCTACAAAAGAGGAGCTGACAGCGGCGTTGAAAAGCCGAATCTGTTGCGTCAATAAAAAGATCGAAGAGACCGCTGGCGGGCAGACAGCTCTGAATGAACGGGTGTCTACTCTCGAAAATAAGAAGATGCAGGAAAGCGATTGTTCCGAAGAACTTATGCAGAAAATCGAGAGTTCCGGCGGTGGTACGATCGTGAACGCCGCCGACGGGCAAGACATTACCTCTGTCGATAATAAGCTGCAGTTGGCGTCGCGACCGTTCGGGCAGAATAATTATGGCTATGTGCGGTTGAGGAAAAATGCCATTGAAGAATCGAGTTTCGATGAGGAACTTTTGGTTATGTTCAGAGGTGAAAAAGAGGGAGAAGAAGAAGAAGGAAATGCGAAGTCATTAGAAGAAAGTCATAAGATATGTACGGCTTCTGCCATGTCGGCGACACATACGATATATGAGGTGGTACATAAGCATGATTTGGGCGGACGTGTTGTGCGCATACCCGATGATTGTGTTCTGTGGTTCAACGGCGGTACATTTACCAACGGCACGATTCTCAGCAATAAAACCAAGGTGATAAATCTTCCTCGTGCCACGAGCGAGGTATCGAAACAAGGCAGTACATTTGTCAATACGCCTTACGAAATCGACATTATCGGGAAGATATATAATATCTACGGGCAGGAAATCACCGTTCGAGGCGATGTGATAAATCGGCATACCCCCTTGTGTTACAATTACGAAATCAGAATGTCGGACTACAAATACGACAGTAACGGGATAAACAACGCGATGCGTCTTGCCCGTAACTTGGGTATTACCGACTGCATCATTACGATGTATGCTCGAAATGATTATTCAATCAAAGAAACAGAGAATGATGTATATGATGATGAAAAAACAAACACAGATACAGATTCCATTTTCAATGGGTCGTGTTATATGAGTGGTTATTGGCGAAATCCTAAATATCGTAATAAACCGGACGATTTGGCAAAGGAGATATACTTGAACGGATTGTCTGTTAAAGCCATAAAAATCCATGCAGGAGACGAATGGAACGAAGATAAGGATAAGGGTGGTAATGATATGCCTAAATATAAAGAGTATATATGCGCATATATCGAACGGTTAAGTGAACAGCTTGCCAAGCTTGGTGTTCCCGATTTTCAAGATGTGTATATCGTCAATGAGCGGGGCGATTTGACCGATAGCGGTTCGACCCATGTGTCTATCATTCGGGATTTGGCCCAGGAAGTGAATGCTATGGGTAAAACAGCCCGTTGCTCATTTGCGGGCGAATACCAGATGGCTAATGCCGATCCCTGTCTTTACGACTGTTTGAAACCGGCGTTCAATATCTATCCCTCGCTGTCGTTTAAAGACGGCCGCTCCACACCGACCGACGACTTGGTGAAGTTGATGGATGAGCGTTTGGCGACGATAGGAACTTTTTGGCAGGGGCGATACGATATGAGCGGTATTGTCCTCTCCGAGATCGGGACCCGTCCGGCTCTTCGGGCGTTACGTGCCCCCGAAGCGTACAAAGAATCAGATGTGGGTGCGTATTACGGAGACGCCATGATTTTGTTTTGGACAGCTTTTGCCGAGTTTGCCCGAAAGATGAATTTCGAGTACATCTGTGTATGGTACTGGGATCGCATTTGCGATTGGTATGAGGCTGCCGGGTGCAGCGATGTGCCCGATTTGGTAGTCGGCGAGAGAAAGTATGTCCTTTGCAATGGTGGTTCCGAGATTGCCGATAGAATGTATGGAATATTTATAAAAATGTAAAATTATGATTGTACCTATTTATGCACCTTATTTTGCCTCGGGCGAGAACCATACCGTAGAGTATGCCGAGATAAAACGCCCGTTCGATGCCTTTATGACCGTGTGGGTAAAACGCATCGACGGCACGATATGCAAGAATGAGTATTCGCTCACTTGCCGTAAAACGGTGAAGGATTTTGAAGAGTATACGCCCGATGCCGTGATTTCGAGCGAATGGATTTTCAAAGCTCTCGATTTGCAGGCCGATATTGCGCTGTTTTTGCAAATCAATTCGAGGGGGCGCCTGTGCCTGTGTGCCGATGCCTCCAAAGTCAAGCTCATCGAGCTGAAAACCATAGAGCCGGCAGTGGTCGTAACTGTCGACAACATGCGGGTCGAGCCGATGAGTTTTATAAAGATAACCCAAGATAATAACCGATCATTAAATCCGACGAAATTATGAATAATTGTTTAGTAACGAAGTTGCCGGGAAAGGTAACCGATACCTCCCTGCTGAAAGTGGGTGATATGAAATTCCACATTGTGTTGAACGAAGGAGAACAGAGTTTGTTTACGATACAGGCTGTTCTTGGAGGCAAAGTAACCGCTACGATTGCCAATGTCGTCAAGGGTAATCCGACGTTCAGCGACGGTTCCTTGACTATTGTAAACAACTCCGAATTTCCAAAACCTATTTATCAAACCTCTGTGGCGACAGAATATCAGGAATTCGATATTGTCATTTCCAACAAATACGATTTGAGGTATTTGGATTCCCCGACTTGTACAATGGGGGCTTTTGATATGAAAAGTTTGGAATATTGCAGCCGTTTAGAGACAATCTGCATCAATGGCGAGATGGTTGGCGACTCGAGCGTGTTACGGGGTATGACGGCTCTTCAAGCGTTGTTTGTGCGCGGCGCCGGTTTCCGGTTGGACTTGAACGACCTCAAAGAGTGCCCGTTGAAGACGTTGGAAGTCGATTCGCGAGCAGGATCGGATATGAAATTTTCCATTGAACCTTTGCGGAATATGACCCATAAGAGATTGACAAATTTAACATTGTCGGGCATGTATGGGACAGAACACAGAGGTATTACGGGCGATTTATCGGTTTTACAAGGCTTTACGGGGCTTAAAAAATTGTCTATATCTTATACTTCCATCGGGGGGAATTTGAGTGCGCTGAGTGGCTTTGCCGAACTTGAAGGGGTATATGCGTCGGAGTGTAACTTCGAAGGAGACCTGACCGATCTGCCACCGAAGTGTTATGTTTTTTCCAACAATGCCGGAAGTAAAAATACATGGTTTACATGGACGGAAGACGCTCGAGCATTCAAAGGCTCTTGTGTGTTGTCGATAGAGTTTCCGATAAATTTAAAGGGCTCGGATCTGTATTTTATGGTAAAAGACCAATCTGTTTGTTTTCCGGCAGAAGATGAAGACAAAGAAAACAGACAAAGTATAATTTGTGTCAATACCGATGATAACCATCAGCAATTCTTGTTGGATTGCGATAATTTGTTGCTTAGTGATTTAATAGCAAGTGAGGTAACAAAACTGGAAATAGATGGTGTACTCTTTATTGAAAATTCTGAAATTGTCTATGAAGGACTCGGTTAGAATTTGGTGAAGATGATTTGATGAAAAGTCAGCCGGAAATTATCCGGCTGACTTTGTTTTTGAGGAAAGGATCGATATTTTCGTCAGAAATTTTGCAATTTAGGTAGAAATTTTATATCTTACGACGTTTTCTAAAAATTTTAATCGTATGAAAAGGTGTGTTATTTTGTGGGCAATGTCGTTTTTGTGTATGGCGATGCCGGTAAAAGCAGAAAATGAGGACCCTTATATTCAATTGATAGATGGGTTTTATTATTACCTTACATCTTCTAGTGCAGTACTTACGCGTGCTTTCAATATACAATATAATGATATGGAGGTTGTGCGTATTCCCGATACGGTATATTATAAAGGAAAATCTTATGCTGTACGAGGTCTTGATTCGAACGTTTTTTCGGAGTGTGATCGCATAAAATCTGTAACGCTACCCAGAGCTATTAGAAAAATAAGTGATGGTGCCTTTGAGAAATGTTTGCGATTGACATCGATAAATCTTGAAAACGTTCAGGAAATCGGAGATAGGGCATTTTTCCAGTGCGGATTGACCGAGATTTCGCTGGATGGTGTGAGTATTGGTTATCAAAGTTTTACGGCTTGCGCGTTGAAGTCGATAAAAATTCCCGGGACGTGGACATCTATATCGGATTACCTTTTTGCCGGTTGCCCTTTTACCGATTTGGTTATTCCGGATAATATAAAAACAATAGGTGAGTTTGCTTTTTCAAATGTGGATTTGAGGATCTTGACTATTGGTCGGGGTGTTACCCGAATTGATGAAGGTGCTTTTATATGTCATAATTTGGATACAGTAAAAATATTGGCAGTTACACCGCCGGACGGATCGGAATATATGTTTGGACCGAATGATTATGCCTATGCGACCCTATATGTTCCGAACGGGTCGCTGCAAGCCTATCGGAATGCAACGGGGTGGAGCAATTTTCAAAACATTCGGGAAATGCCTTCGACCGGAATGACCGGTGTCAATGAAGACCTTGTAAAGGTATATGCCTCCGAGGGATCGATCGTGGTCTCCGGGGCGGAGTCGGGCCGGAGTGTTGCGGTGTATAATACGGCGGGGATCGTCGTTCGGGAAACGGTTGTTCCTACCGATGGACGTGTAGAAATAGCGCTCCCTGCCGGAGCGATGTATATAGTGAATGTGGGCGGTACAACCCGCAAAGTGGTACTGTAATGCAGCGTATTTATCTTATATATAACGACGAAAGGCCGCTCGTAAAGAGCGGCCTTTTCGCGTCTTGTTGTCGTACTCCATGAGTTTTTTGGAAATCATAAGGTTCTCGGGTAACGATATGCACCAAGAATTTCCGAAGAACCATATGTATATCGAGAGATCCGATACCTTGTTTTTTGTCCTTGAAAAATTTGATTTTACCGAAAAAATACTTATCTTTCGAGAAGTAACCTTTAAATTTTCGTCTTATGAGAAAGCGTGAAAATAAGAATTGGTGGCTTGTGTGGGTGGCGATGTGTTGCTTGTCATTTACGACACAGGCAGTTCCGTTGGTAGAAGATATTCCGGTTTCATCGATAACGATCTCTCCGTCGATAGATACACTCTTTTTGGGACAGAAATTGACGCTTACATGTAAATTTTTACCGGTTAATGCAACCCAGAAGTCTGTCTTTTGGATATCGGACGATGAGAATGTGGCAACGGTAAAAGCTGTAAATGATAGTATGGCGGTTGTAACGGCGCAAAGTAAGGGTGTGGTAACAATTCTTGCAACAACGGAAGATGGGTTGTTTTTAAACGCTCGTTTGAAGTTGATCGTAGATGATTTTTACGATAAGGTGTTTTTGATAGATTCTATATCTTATAGAATGAGTAGGGAAGAAGCTCTGGCTGTAGATGTCGTGGGTTTTATAGAGACGACGCATCTTATAATCCCTGATTCTGTTAAGATTTTAGATGATTTGTATAGTGTGAAATCTATTTTATTGGAAAAAGGCAAGACGCTAAAAAAGAAATTGGCAGCATTGTCGGTTCCTTCCACAGTGAAAAGAATACTCCTAAGAGAAGATTGTATAGGAAAAAATTTCTCTGTATATGTTTCAGACTTGGAGGCTTGGTGTCATACAGATTTTGAAGGAGAGTATCCGGATAGTGTTGCGATATACTTGAATAATAAACTGATAACAGATTTGGATATACCCGGCTCATATGGATATTTGGGACGTGCTGTATTTGTGAATAATAAAAATTTGAGGGGTGTGAATATAGGCGAAGGGGTTACTTCGGTGAATGCATATGCGTTTGCAGGATGTAGTAATCTCGAAAGAGTGATTTTGCCGGAAAGTTTGAAAGAAATACCAGACGGTATGTTTGAGGATTGTGAAAATTTGAAACATATAAATTTACCTCAGGAGTTGCAAAATATCGGCAGTGTAGCATTTTCATGTACAGGTTTGAAAGAAATAAACTTGCCTAAGTCTTTGAAGATGATAGGCTATGGTGCGTTTTCGTACTGTAATAATCTGGTATCGGTTATTGTTCCTGATAGTGTTAATACTCTTTATAACACATTTATCAGTTGTGGTAGTTTACAAACGGTTGTGTTGGGGGAAGGTTTGAAAACCATTGGAAGAAGTACTTTTGGCTACTGTACTCGTTTGTCTGAAATATATATACCGGCCGGAGTAACGAAAATCGATCAAAAGCCCTATGCGGCAACAATTGGATATGAGTATTGGGGACCATGTGAAAAGGTTAGAGCAATATATGGTTGTCGCAATTTACAAAGGGTGGTTGTCTCGCCCGATAACAAATATTATTCCGATATTGATGGTGTATTGTTCGATAAAGGGAAAAATGATTTGCTGTATTATCCCGAAGGTAGAACATCAGTGAAGTATGATGTGCCGGAGGGGGTGGATACGATTGCTAGTTATGCTTTTTACTATGTTAAAGATCTGAAATCAATACATCTGCCTGCGACACTGAAAATAATCGGATATAGGGCTTTGCCCGGAAGTTTGACGGCGATTATGTCGCAGTCTATGAATCCTCCGGAAAGAAATTATTTGGGTATATACTCCCTTTATGAGGGTGCTGTCTCTTCGGGTGTGGAGTGGTATGTACCATTGGGGGCAGGAGATAGATATAAAATGGCATATGGAATAGATGTTATAGAGACATCTCTTCTTAATGTGGATATGGTAGATGGAGATGAAAAGGAATTACGCTTTTATGTGTTGCCCGACGGGCGTTTGTCTGTGAGCGGTGTGCTGGTCGATACCATAATTGAAATATATTCGATTAATGGTCGGCAAATATATAAGGGGATAGCCGGAGATATCCCCTATTTAGGACAAGGTCTTTATTTGGTAAAAATAGGGGATGAAACATGTAAGGTAATCATATAGCTTGCCCTATATAACGACGAAAGGCCGCTCTTTACGAGCGGCCTTTCGTTATAAAAAACAATCCGGTTCTATCCCAAATAGGTCTTGAGCAATTTGCTGCGAGAGCTTTGACGCAGGCGGCGAATGGCTTTTTCCTTGATTTGACGTACGCGTTCGCGGGTCAATCCGAATTTGTCGCCGATTTCTTCCAACGTCATTTCCTGACACCCGATGCCGAAGAACATCTTGATGATGTCGCTTTCGCGTTCGGTGAGGGTGGCCAGCGCACGGTCTATTTCTTTGGCGAGCGACTCGTTTATCAACGAGCGGTCGGCGATGGGGGAGTCGTCATTGACCAAGACGTCGAGCAGACTGTTGTCTTCGCCTTCGACAAAAGGCGCATCGACCGAAATGTGCCGACCCGATACTTTCATCGTGTCGGAGATTTTGTCGACGGGAATGTCCAGCTCTTTGGCCAGTTCTTCGGGCGAGGGGCGGCGTTCGTTCTCTTGTTCGAATTTTGAGAATGCTTTGCTGATTTTGTTGAGCGAACCGACTTGGTTCAAAGGCAAGCGAACGATACGCGACTGCTCGGCCAATGCTTGAAGAATGGACTGACGAATCCACCACACAGCGTAAGAAATAAATTTGAATCCGCGGGTTTCATCGAATTTTTCGGCGGCTTTTATCAGTCCCAAATTACCTTCATTGATAAGGTCGGGCAGGCTGAGCCCTTGATTTTGGTACTGTTTGGCAACCGAGACGACAAAACGCAGATTGGCCCGTGTGAGCTTTTCCAAAGCGACACGGTCGCCTTTTTTGATGCGCTGGGCGAGTTCTACCTCTTCTTCTACCGAAATCAAGTCCTCGCGACCTATTTCCTGTAGATATTTGTCAAGAGACGCGCTCTCCCTGTTGGTGATTGATTTTGTGATTTTTAATTGTCTCATTCCGCAGAATAAATTTGGGGACGCAAATATAATATATTTTTGCCATATAATGTTCCCCGTTGATGTAATTTTTAAGAAAAGAGGGTTTATATAAGTAACTGCCGGAGTGCTGTTTTATTGTACACTCCGGACAGTTGTTGCTGTTTTTCTCAATTGACGAGCGGGACAGCGTAGTACGAGGCACGTCCGTTTTGATAGAGCCCTTTGATAAACATGACTTTATCGCGGGCATCTCCTCTCATGAGAGACTGGAATACCGATTCGACATCTTTTACGTTCATGATTTTTGTCCCGTTGATGTCGAGAATGATAAATCCGTCGTGTATGCCGGCTTTCTTGAATTGTCCTTCTTTTACCTTGACTACTTCTACACCGCCGCGTATGCGGAGTTTGGCTTTTACGGAGTCTCCGGCTTCTTTGAGGGTTGCTCCCAGCATGTCGATATTGGTGGCTTTGGTAACGTCGGTATTGCCATAGCTGTTTTTCAATACCGCATCGGATTGTTTCTTGTCTTTTCCGCGGAAAAATTCGATTTTCACTTTATCACCGGGACGATAACGGGCAATCTGTTCTTGCAAGATGGCTACGGTAGGTGTGGCTACGCCGTTTATGGCGACAATTACATCACCCGGTTTGAGATCGGCTTCCATAGCTGCACTGCGTTCGCTCACTTCGGCAACATATACGCCCTTGCGTAGATCTATTTTCTTTTCTTTGGCAAGATGGTCGTTCATTTCCATGATAGAGACACCCAGCATGGCCCGTTGTACGGTACCGTACTGTTTCAGGTCAGTAATGACCTTGCTCACGATGCTGGTGGGTATGGCAAAGGAGTAACCGGCGTAGTTCCCTGTTTCGGAATAAATGGCGGTGTTGATGCCCACCAGTTCGCCCGAAGTGTTTACCAACGCTCCGCCGCTGTTACCGGGATTGACGGCGGCGTCGGTTTGGATAAACGATTCTATACCCAGTCGGCTGTTGGGTGAGAGCATACCCAGATTACGCGACTTTGCACTGACGATGCCTGCCGTAACGGTAGAGTTGAGCTGGAACGGGTTACCTACGGCGAGAACCCATTCTCCCACCTGCAATTTGTCGGAGTCGCCGAATTTTACGATGGGGAGTTTCTCGGCATCGATTTTCAGTAAAGCGATGTCGGTCGACGCATCACTGCCTATGAGGGTCGCCTCGAACGAGCGTTTGTCATTGAGTGTAACCTCTATCTTGTCGGCTTGGTCGATTACGTGGTTATTGGTAACAATGTATCCGTCTTCCGAAATGATTACACCCGATCCCATTCCTATGCGGGGTTGCGGTGCGTAATCGCGACGTCCTTGTCCGAAGAAATATCTAAAAAATTCTTCCTCCATACTGTTCGACGAGCGTTGTTGTACCGTGGTCGACTTGATGCTCACGACGGCATTTACTGTATTGGCTGCGGCTTGGGTGAAGTCGTTTTCCACAGCAGGGCGTGAGACTACCGGTGTAAATGCCGTGGGTGTTGCGTATGTACTGTTAGGTGTCGTCGTATCGGTGAGCGATGAAGTGTCGTCGTTCTTTTCTTGCATGGCAGAAAATAATGCGATGCTTATGCCCGAACTTATACCGGCGACCAGTAAAAAAGAGAGTAGGGTTTTCTTGAAAGATGTCATGTCGATATAGATTAATTGTTAATAATAAATTTGATTTTAAGATTTGTACTCGTTAAATTTAATACAATATACGTGCCGATGTTTCCCTTTATTATACGGCTTAGCTATTTTTAATAGAGACCTTTATATGCTTAACAGCCCTTAACCGAATTGTCTGTTGTAAATGACAGAAATGTCATTCTGAATGTAGTGTGAGCGAAGTGAAGAATCTCATACCAAGCAGTACATTTTGCATGAGATCTCTCAGCTTCGTTCGAGATGACATTAATGTCATTCTGAGGGATATAATCCCGAAGAATCTCCTATTCAGTGATGCAGCCCTCACGGAGCAATGTCATTCTGAAAGGCTTTGCCTTGAAGAATCTCCCGCCAAGCGAGAGTACAATCGCCACCGTTATGAGTAGGAAGGAGGAGATTCCTCGTCGGGCTACCGGCCTTGCTTGAAATGACAAAGGGCTGCCGCCCTTGAAAATGCATGTCATTCTGACGACCGTAAGGGAGGAAGAATCTCCTGTTAAACGTATATTTCTCATGAGATTCCTCATATCTATTCGGAAGACAATATTTGTAAAAAAGTTATGAAATTCCTCGCTGGTACATCGGAATGACAAGAAACTATCGTTCTTGAAAATATATGTCATTCTGAACGTAGCACGAGCCGAGTGAAGAATCTCATATCCAAAGAAAACATCTTATTTGAGATTCCTTACATACACTCGAAACGACAAAGAGCCGAAATAAAAAACAGGTTTCGGACTCTACTTTTGATTATATCACAAAAAGGAGAACTTCAAGAAGGGATAACCGTCCGGCCAAAAGGAAACAAAGCCACCCGCATGAGCTTGAAATGCTGGATACCGAACGGAATGCCCACAATCGTAATACAGAAAAGTAATCCCCAGCCAAGATGACTCAATGCAATCCAAATGCCCCCGATAAAAAACCAAATCACATTCATGATGATTTCGAGGCAACTGCGGCTACCTTCCTCGACAACAGTTGTTTGACTGAAAGGCAAAAGGGCTACCAATCCTATCTTGAAAACCTGTAACCCGAAAGGTATACCGATGATGGTACAGCATAATAAAAAACCAGATACCAAATATTCCAAAGCCATGAAGAAGCCTCCGAAAACCAGCCAAATAATATTACCCAGTACGCTCATACCACATCTTATTTAAATGCTTATCTACTCTTCAATTTTTATATCTTTCATGAAAGAATTGAAATCCAAATCTTTTACCAGCATCGTATCGCCTTTGAGATACGAAGCCTCCCGAGTATCGAGCATAGCCCGCCACTGCTTATGATAAAGACGGCGGTCGATCTTGAAATTTTCCGACCCGTTACGGTCGAGACGCCTTAAAAGCATGCCCACACTTAATCTCGACACATCGATTGCCGGCATATATGCCCACACACGTTCGTCGGAGGTAGGTGTACCTCGTATGATTTTGGCCTCCAACAACTGTTGCAAGACCTGTCCCGTAAGGCGTACTGGTATGCGATAAGACGACGCTATCTGATGTCGGGTGAGCGGAGCCTCTCCCCGTACAAAACGCTGTACGATGACCGAAACAACCACCAGTACGACAAAATCTTTATATCTACGGCTGATATTTTTTATGTCTTTATCGAAATTGAATTTTTCGACGTTTTGGGAAGAATACGAAAGAACCGCCCCGAAAAGGCAAATGAGCCACGAAATCCACATCCATAACAGAAACAAAAGCAGGAAAGCAAAACTGCCGTATATGGCATTGTAACGAGAAACCCATACCTGACCGCTGATATAGACAAACTGCAACAACTGGAACGACAAGCCGCATATTACCCCCGATACCAGAGCATTCCAAAACTTGACCCTCGTATTGGGAACCAAAATATATAAAGCCGTAAAAACGATACAAGTCAAAATATAAGGACTTATCGCCAATACAAAACGCAACACAGGACTCAAAAAAGCCAACATCGGTTTGGTATCGATACCCGATGTAACGAAAATCGACAATCCGCCGGCAACGATCATCAAAATGGGCAACAACACCATAATAGCGATATAATCGACAATTTTACGATATATCGATCGCTGTTTTGACACCTGCCATATATCGTTGAATGTCGTCTCGACGCTATTCAGCAGACTCACGACCGACCACATGAGGAAAAGGATACCCACTCCCACAAAAATGCCGTCTTTGGTTTGCGCTAAATAAGAATCGACAAAAGTCATGGCCTGCTCCAAAGCCTCTCGCTGAGCGGGGAAGTAGTCGAATAATTGACTTTGTACGATGGTCTGGAAACCAAATCCTTTTGCTACGGCAAAGACCAATGCCAGCGCCGGAACAATGGCCAGCAACGTATTGAACGTGAGTGCGGCGGCGCGTGCCTGCAAATCATCGGCGATAAAACGTTGTATCGAGAGATAAATGGTCTTCATCAGATTGATGAGCCGATGGCGGCTACCGGAAACTTCATTTCCCGTAATACGCCACATATCATATATGATAAACCGATATGTCCGACGAAAAATAATGCGCCATTTTTTTTGTTTTGTCGCTGCCATGCCGGAAGTTTTATTAAAAAAACAGCAGGACGATAAGCCGGGTTCTGTACTTTCCCGAGAGAAAGCGTCTGTCATTTATCTGGCCTTTATGTTGCCATAAAGATCAAGCGGTTTACCCCCCGGCATCGGACGAGCAGCCCTGATAGCGCCGGTGTACATAACCTTGCAACCCATAAGACGTACGGCTCTCTGTGTCGCCACAAAGACCGGTGAGCTCTTACCTCACCTTTTCACCCTTGCTGCCGAAGCAGCGGTTATTTTCTGTTACGCTACTCTGCCTTTACAGACAGCTTCCCGTTAAGAAATATGGTGCCCTGTGTTGCCCGGACTTTCCTCTCGCGTTTCCACGAGCGACAGACTGTCCTGCTGTTAAAATACAAAGATACGGTATTTCGGTTGTTCTACCAACGTCTCTTCATAAAATCGATTGTAAAAATACGATAAACTCGCAGGATTTTCCAAGCGAACCTCGTTCCATACATTTGAGATGACATTTTGTCATTCCGTGTGAGGTGGGTAAGCCGGTGAAGAAATTCCCAAAGTTTTCTTATCGGCTTTGTCCGAATGTGAGGAATCCCCGCCTCTCTATCGGCAGAGATTCTTCGTTTTACTTCGTTCCATGCAAAATGTACTGCTTGGTATGAGATTCTTCACTACGCTTTCGCTTCGTTTAGAATGACAATCATATGTCCTTCCGGGCAGATGCAAACATGCGAGGAATCTTTTGTTAAAGGACTGTTTTTTTCTTTTGTAATCGTGTCATCACAAAGGGGCGGCAGAAGACTTCGAAAAGGTGTTCAATAGAGAGTCTATTTTTCTTCTCTTATAGTCATGATTACTTATTAAGTGTATGCGGGGAAATTTTATTTGCGATAAAATTCTTTCGTTTTTTGTATTTCAAGATAATAAGGGAACTGCTGATAGAAAATTTTCGTTTCGTATATGAGTGGCAAATGTATTGATAGAAAGAAGTGAGTGGCTGACAAGTTCTTGTCAGCCACTCACTTCTTTCGGGAAATTAGCAGTAATTATTCCTATATATGATTTTTGCGGTTTTTCCACAATTTACTCATATCTTCGAGTGTCTTGCCTTTGGTCTCGGGGACGAGTTTCCATACGAAGATGGCGGCTATGACACAGATGATGCCGTAAAGGGCGTAAGCAAACATGTGTCCGAATTTGTCGCCCATATCGCCTACGCTCATGTTATACATGGGAACGAAAGTCGACGATACGATGAAGTTGAATATCCATTGGAATGCAACGGCAATGGCAACGGCGGCTCCACGTATGGTGTTGGGGAAGATTTCGGCGATAAGCACCCAGCATATTGGTCCCCAAGAGAACATAAATGATGCCGAATACACCATAATGCTAATAACAGAAATGATAGGAGGTAATGATACGATGTTACAGAGAGCAACACTAAATGCTCCTATTCCCATACCTATGGAACCGGTGATAAGCAGAGGTTTACGACCGAATTTTTCGACGGTGAATACGGCAACGAGAGTAAATGAGATATTGACGATACCCATAATGACAGTTTGTATCATGGGGTTGCCCATACCCATGCTTTCGAAAATACGAGGCGCAAAATAAAGTACCGCGTTGATACCTACGGCTTGTTGGAACACGCTGAGCATGATGCCGATGAAGATGACCATCCAGCCGTAAGTAAACAGTTTTTCGGTCTTTTCGTGAGCAGTGGCTTTGATGTCGGCCAGAATGGTTTTGGCTTGAGCTATTCCGTTGATACGGCTCAGAACCGAGAGCGCTTTTTCGTCACGACCGGTCATTGCCAGATAACGGGGCGTTTCGGGAACGAGCAGTACGAGCAATGAGAAAAGTGCGGCGGGGAATGCTTCGCTACCGAACATCAGGCGCCAACCTGTTTCGGTAACCCAAATCGATTCTCCGGGGTTCAAGATTTGATTTACTCCATCTATGGCTTTCACGACGGGATTGATGTTGTCGCCCAAGATAAGGAAGTTGACAAAGTAAACGACAAGTTGTCCGAAGATGATGGCAAATTGGTTCCACGATACAAGAGTTCCCCTAATGTTACTGGGGGCGATTTCTGCGATATACATGGGGCATATAGCCGAGGCGAGACCTACACCTATACCGCCTAATACCCGGTAGAAATTGAATGCGATGAGCAGGTCGAGACTGGGTTTGCCGTATTCGAAGAAAAGAAATTCCGGATAATAAGACCCAAGAGCCGATAAGAGGTAACAGATACCGGCTATGAAAAGTGTTTTTTTACGTCCCAGATTCGATGCCAGTAGTCCCGAAATGGCGCTACCGATAATACAACCGATCAATGCGCTGGAAGATGTTATACCGTGTATGGCATCGGAGTAAACGAAGTCTTTTGCTCCCATAAAGAAGGCTTGAAGACCTTTTTCTGCTCCTGAGATGACGGCCGTGTCGTATCCGAATAACAATCCTCCGATGACAGCCACCATCACGATAGAAATAAGATAGGCTTTATCGCCCTTTTCTGCGTAGTTCATGATATTGTTTTATTGATTTAGAAGTTGACATTTGGTATGATAAAATGTTTAGCGACAAATTTCGGCGGGTGGCTCGATTTTGTCGCTAAACACTGATTTATCGTGCAGCCATGTAAGGGTTAGCAATACATGTTGAGGATAGCCTCGTACAACTCTTGTTTGCCGCTGGTTTGTTTGGGTTCGCCTTTGGTTTTGGCATATGCAACGACATCTTCGAGTTTAAGTTTGCCATCTTCGAATTCTTTACCCTTGCCCGAGTCGAACGAGGCGTAGCGGTCGGCCAACATTTTTTTGTAGGGCGACTCGTTGAGTAGGTTGGCTGCGCTTTCGAGGGCACGAGCCATAACGTCCATGCCGGCGATGTGGGCAATGAAAATATCTTCGAGGTCGGTCGAGTTACGACGGGTTTTAGCGTCAAAGTTCATACCTCCGTTACCGAGACCGCCATTGCGGATAATCTGCATCATGGCTTGCGTGAGTTCGTAGTTGTCGATGGGGAATTGGTCGGTATCCCATCCGTTCTGATAATCACCCCGGTTGGCATCGATCGATCCCAGCATACCGTTATCTACGGCTACGGCCAGTTCGTGTTCGAAAGTATGACCGGCGAGAGTAGCGTGATTTACTTCAATGTTTACTTTGAAATCTTTGTCGAGGTTGTGTGCTTTCAAGAAGCCGATAACCGTTTCGGTATCCACGTCATATTGATGTTTGGTCGGTTCCATAGGTTTCGGTTCGATGAGGAAAGTACCTTTGAAACCTTTTGCACGGGCATAGTCGCGAGCGATGGTGAGCATCATGGCCAAATGCTCTTTCTCCCGTTTTTGATCGGTATTGAGCAGAGACATATAACCTTCGCGGCCGCCCCAGAATACATAATTCGATCCGCCCAGTTCGATGGTAGCATCGATGGCGTTTTTGATTTGTACGGCAGCGCGAGCTACGACATCAAAGTCGGGATTGGTAGCCGCACCGTTCATATAGCGGGCGTGGCCGAATACATTGGCAGTACCCCACAATAATTTGATACCGGTCTCGGCTTGTTTTTGTTTGGCGTAAGCCACGATTTCTTTCATGTTGGCTTCATATTCTTCGATGCTGTTACCTTCTTCGATAAGGTCTACATCATGGAAACAATAGAATTCGATGCCTATCTTTTGCATGATTTCAAAACCGGCGTCCATTTTGTTTTTGGCACGATCCAGCGCTGTTGCACCTTCGTTCCACGGGAACTTTTTTGTTCCGCCGCCGAATTGGTCGCCACCTTCGGCGCAGAGGGTGTGCCACCATGCCATAGAGAAACGCAGCCAATCTTTCATTTTCTTTCCGTTGATGACTTTTTCGGGATCGTAATAACGGAATGCCAGAGGATTTTTACTTTCTTTACCTTCGAATTTGATTTTTCCTATTTGAGGAAAATACTCTTTTGTTGCCATAATCGTGTTATTTGTTTTGATATTGAGATTATTTTATAAGGGTTTCTAATATGCCTTTCCAGCGGGCGTATGCCTCTTGGTAAGCTGCTATATTTTTGGTGTCGGGTTCTATGATCTGAATTTTTTTCAGGGAAGAGAAAGCCTCTTCGGTCGATTTGTAGATTCCGGCTCCTATACCGGCTCCTTTTGCGGCACCTACCGATCCGTCGGTATCGTATAGTTCTATTGTTGCCTCGGTTACTCCCGCCAATGTGTCGCGGAAAATCGGACTCAGGAACATGTTGGCATGTCCGGCCTTTATCGTGCGTATGTCGATGCCTATGCCTTGCATGATTTCCATACCGTATTTAAAGGAGAATACAATACCCTCTTGGGCTGCGCGCATGAGATGATAACGGTCGTGCCGGTTGTAGTTGATGCCGTGGATCGACGCGCCGATTTCTTTATTTTGCAGGATACGTTCGGCACCGTTGCCGAATGGCACGATACTCACTCCGTCGCAACCGATGTCTACTTGCGATGCCAGCAGGTTCATGCTCGAATAAGAAGTATCTTCGGGAGCGATGTTGCGTTTTATCCATGAATTGAGAATGCCCGTTCCGTTGATGCAAAGCAACACGCCCAGCCGGGTCTGTCCCTTTTTATGGTTTACATGCGCAAAAGTATTGACGCGCGATAGGGGATCGTAATTGACCGACCCGTTGATACCGTATACGACACCCGATGTTCCGGCTGTCGATGCAATTTCTCCCGGATTGAATACATTGAGCGACAGAGCGTTGTTGGGTTGGTCTCCGGCTCGGTAGGTAACAGGAGTACCGGCTGTGAGTCCCAACAATTGTGCGGCATGGGAACTGACGGCTCCCTGCACGCCGAATGTAGGAACGATTTTGGCGATAATGCTTTCATCGAACCCGTAATGTGCCAATAACTCTTTCGATACGCAAGCGTTCTTGAAGTCCCAAAATATACCTTCTGATAGCCCCGATACGGTAGTGCATACCTCATTTGTCAGCCGCATGGCGATATAGTCGCCCGGGAGCATGATTTTATCTATTTTCTCGAAAATTTCCGGCTCGTTTTCTTTGATCCATGCCAGTTTCGAGGCCGTGAAATTTCCCGGAGAGTTAAGCAGATGTTCGAGACAGAATTTTTCGCCTAACGTGCGGAATGCGTTTTCTCCGTAGGGTACGGCACGGCTGTCGCACCAAATAATGGCCGGTCGCAGTACATGTTGATTTTTATCTACAACGACAAGGCCGTGCATTTGATAAGAGATACCGATCGCTTTTATTTCAGAACCGTCGATGTTGGCTTGATTTAAAATTGAACGCGTAGCGGTTTGCAGATTTTCCCACCACCGTTCGGGGTCTTGTTCGGCCCAGCCGCTTTTATGAGCGATGATCTCCATTTCTTGTTTCGGAGAGAAGTCGCTGGCTATGCACACACCGGTCTGTGCATCGACAAGCGAAGCCTTGACCGATGAACTGCCGATGTCATATCCTAATAAATACATGGTGTTTTTCTTTTATATGGTTATGTTTCGCTGTAAAGATACATTTTTTTGATAAAACAAGAAAAGCAAAAACTGTTCTTTTTTGACGTCTTATCTGTTATTTATTATAGCCCTTTGTCTTATAGGCCTTTATTGGAAAGATGGTTTGTATGGGTTGCGGTATTTTGGAAGAGAGGTGGATTTTTCGACCATGACTCTTGCAAAAGTTATATCCTTGTTTCGGGGAATATCGGGAAAAATTTTATCTTTGTACCATAAATTCTAAAACTTTTTTTGTTATGAAAACCGTTATCGCAACTGCTGCTGCACCTGCAGCCATCGGGCCGTATAGTCAGGCCATACAGGTCGGAAATATGCTTTTTACCTCGGGACAGATTCCTATCGATCCTGCTACATCGCAATTTGTAGAAGGAGGTATCAAAGAACAGACGACTCAGGTTTTTGCCAATTTGAAGGCAGTCCTTGCCGAAGCCGGATATACGTTCGATGATGTAGTGAAGACGACCGTCTTTTTGGCCGATATGTCTCTGTTCGTTCCGATGAACGAGGTATATGCTTCGCAATTCAGCGGTTCGTTTCCGGCACGGTCGGCTGTTGCCGTGAAAGAGTTACCCAAAGGGGCGTTGGTGGAAATTGAGGTAATCGCCGTGAAGTAAAACGACACTACTGTTTTTCTATTTTATAGAAGAGATGCTTTGCAGAGTCTGGTTGACGGACGTGTGTGAAGCATCTTTTTTTGAATTATGTTTACACTCCCAAATGCTTGTCATTCCGAAGCGTCAGCGAGGAATATCATGAGAAATATACGTTTAACAGGAGATTCTTCGGTACTTCGCACCTCAGAATGACATTGCTCCGTGGGGGGCTGCATCACAGAATAGAGATTCGTCGGGTTATACCCCTCAGAATGACAAGAGACTTGTTGGGTGGAGGATTTTTCCTCCTTGCAGTTGTCAGAATGACATTTGGGTCATTCCGCTATATACGGGAATCTCTCATAGGTAATAAAAAAGTCTGCTCGAAATCCGAGCAGACTTTTTTATTACCTATGAGAAAACGGTCGATTAGAACGCGATGATCGTTTGACGGTAATTGCCGACTTTGACAATGTATGCTGCGCCCTGGTTGAGCGATACGCTTGTTGTTCCGTTGCAAATGAATTGAACCACTTTCTGTCCGGCAAGCGTATAGACTTCGGCTTGTGCGCCTTCCGCACCGTTGACGGTTATCAAGCCGTTGGCGTAACTTACCGTGATGTTTTCGGCATTTACGACATCGATAGCGCTGGTGTTATTGAAGGTTACGGTATAGACATGTTGATTCTCGGGATTTACCTCGAAGTCGTTTCCTTTGACTGTAATGGTCGCAACAGACTCGTTTACTGCAACATCGACCGATGCGCCCTTACCATCGGAATAAGCCGTTATTTGGTCGATCGACGGGGTTTGTCCCGTTACAGTATAGGAGTAAGTTTCCTTATCGAATCCTTCCAGTGCCGTTCCTGCGATGACGATGGAGTCGAGCTTGGAGTTGTAGATGATCTCGATGTCGTCAACGGTAAGCGTGTCGTTGGCCGAACCGCCGGCTTTGGGATTGGTCGTGAGCGAAGCCAGCATATATTGTTCTCCCTCGGGAACGGTCGTTCCGGTGTAGGAGAACGGCGCACTGAAACGGGTCCATTCGCCGCATTCTGGAATCAGGATTGTGGCGTCTCCTACCATGTGGGCACTGTCGGCGGACAGTTCCGGATCTTGGTACTCGAATTTGTCGTGCAGGATAAAGCGTCCTCGACCGTTTTCACTTCCTCCCGAAATGAATTTGGCATAGAGGCATACCGAGTCGGGAGTCCCTTTGAAGAGAAAGTAGTGTCCTTCATTGTCAAGGTCGGTAAAATTATAGTTTTTTGTGGAGTCTTCGGGAGTCATGCTACCCATATTGATGGCTCCTGTGGTCAGATTTCCATTGGCTTTTTTACCAAAAATATTTTTAGAATTTAATTCTACGGCCGATCCACTGTTACGACCTTCTACTTTTTGGGGAGCCGGAGACATTGAGGAGGCCCAACTCATATCACCGACTGCTGATGCAAAAGAGTTCCAGCCGTTTCCGGGTTCTTTGTCCGAAGCCCATGCCTCGAAATCGGAGTTGGGAATTTGATAACCGTTATTGATGACAGGTTTTTCTACCTCTTCCATCGTTTCTTCATAATAGACCCAAATCTGTATGTCGCCTACCATGAAGAGTACGCCATTGGAAGAGATAGGGGCGGTATAATCTCCAGTAAGAAAGTTTCCTAAATACTGAACTTGCAGGTCCGACGGAGAGAAAGAAAAACTGTCTGATGTAACAGAGGCATCCAATGCTTCTTTTGTCGTTCCCTCTTTTACATAAAAAGTTATCGACCAAATACCATTGCCGTGTGTACCGTATTCCAATGCGGCCGTACCCGTAAGTATGTCGTTTTTATCGGTGATGGTAAAACCTGTTATTTGAGGATCTTCGGTGTAGTCGGCTTTGTCGACTATAACACTGACGTTTTCAGCACATACAGATGCCAGCATACCGAATGCTGCGAATAAAGAGAGTAAAGTTTTTTTCATAATTTAATTTGTTTTTGAATCTGGCCGCAAAGATATATACTATTTTGAGAATAAAAAAACTTTGAGAGATGTTTTTAGTTTTTTTTGTTCGCTTCTAAAAAAGCGAGCAAGTCAGCTACCACAAAACTGCTGCCGCCGATAAAGACAAAATCGTCGTCGCAGCTGTCGTGTAATGCGGCACGGTAGGCTTCGGGAACGCTATCGTAGACATCGCCTTTCAATCCGGCTTCGGCAGCTTTGTCGCGCATCACACTGGCCGGCATGGCCCGGGGAATGGAGGCTTGCGTGAAGTAGTAGACGGCCTCCCGGGGGAGCATGGAGAGTACGCCCGAAATGTCTTTGTCGTTTACCATACCGAAGACGATGCGCAACGTGCGACACTTGATGCCTGCGAGCTGCTGCGAGATATATCGGAATCCGCCCGTATTGTGGCCTGTGTCGCAATAGGCGGGTGGCAGGGAGCCGACTTTTTGCCAGCGGCCTTGCAGACCGGTGAGGGTGGTAACATGTGCGAATCCCTCTTTTACGGCTTCTGGCGTTATGGCAAATCCCTGTTGTCGCAGTATGCGCAAGGCGCAGAGTATGGTTGCCGCATTTTTTTCTTGGCACAGGCCGCCCAGTTCATAGGTGAGGTATCCGTAGTCCCTGCTATCGATAGCCCATTGTCCGTTTTCGTCTGGTCGACAAGAAGTCAATACGTCGCTTTCCTGAGCGAAATATATGGGGGCCGACTCTTCGCGGGCTTTCTCTTCGAAAACACGTCGTACATCACCTTCGGCCTCCCCGATGACGACGGGAATACCGCTTTTTATGATACCGGCCTTTTCGTGGGCGATAGAGGTGAGCGTGTGTCCAAGTTGGGCCATGTGGTCGTAACTTATGTTGGTAATGACGCATGCCCGGGGAGTAATGATATTGGTGCTGTCGAGACGGCCACCCAAACCCGTTTCGATGACGGCTACATCGACGTGGCGGGAAGCGAAGTAGTCGAAAGCCATCATCATGGTAAGCTCGAAAAACGACGGGTGGATTTCTCGACTCGGTTCGAGGTACTTGTCGACAAATTCGAGTACGGCTTCCCGGGTAATCATTTCGCCGTTGACCCGTATGCGTTCGCGGAAGTCTATGAGATGGGGTGAAGTGTAGAGACCCACTTTGTAACCGCTCTTTTGCAGGACGGCAGCCAGAACATGACTGGTCGAGCCTTTTCCGTTGGTCCCGGCGATATGTATGGTGGCATAGCGGCGGTGGGGGTAACCTACCAGCCGGTCGAGTGCGAGACTGTTGCCCAATCCTGGTTTATAAGCCGATTGTCCTACTTGCTGGAAAACGGGAAGTTGCCGGTAGAGATATTGCAGCGTTTCTTCGTAATTCATGATTCAATAGATTAGGAATCCGGCGATGCCGGCCAATATAATTAGAAGTATGGCGTTGACTCTGAAAAAAAAGTTGGCGGTAAGAACGGCGGCGAAGATACCGAGGCTGAAAAGGAATTGGCGGAAGTCTTCTCCGGGAGAACCGAAATTCTCTGTATTCATCAGCACGAGAGCTGCCGATGCAATGAGCCCGATAACAGCCGGACGTAATCCGGCAAACGTGTCGGTTACCGGCCGACTGTCGTGGTAACGCATGAAAAACTTGTACAGAATGAGCATGACGATAAACGAAGGGAGTACCAGCGCAAATGTCGCCAATGCTGCTCCCCATATACTGCCGGTGGCGGTATAGCCGATGTATGTGGCCGAGTTGATGCCGATAGGGCCGGGGGTCATCTGGCTGATGGCTATAATGTCGGTAAACTCTTGCGGGGTAAGCCAAGCATGTCGGGTTACGACCTCGCCCTGTATCATGGAGAGCATGGCGTACCCCCCGCCGAATCCGAAAAGTCCGATTTTGAAAAACGAGTAGAATAGTTGCCACCACATCATTGTGCACCTCTCTTTCTCTTGATGTTCCCGTAGAGATACCCTCCCGCACCGGCTATCAATACGACCCATATTGGGGAGAAGCCGAACAGCCAGATGAGCAGGGCCGCAGCAATGGGAATCCACAGATTATAACGGGTTATACGGGCCGACTTGCCCAATTTGAATACCGGAGCAGCGATGAGTGCGACTACGGCCGGACGTATGCCTTTGAAAATACGCTCTACTACCTCATTGTCCTGAAATTGCTTGAAAAACATGGCAATGAGCAATATGATAATAAACGAGGGTAGGACAGTCCCGAGGGTAGCGGTTACCGCTCCGGTAAATTTGCGGATACGGTAGCCGGTAACGATCGATATGTTTACGGCCAAGATACCCGGTGCCGATTGGGACAGAGCGAGAATATCGACAAATTCCGAACTGTCGATCCATTTCTTTTTTCGCACCAGCTCCTCTTCTATGATGGGGACCATGGCATATCCTCCGCCTATGGTAAATGAGCCGATTTTGAAAAAAGTCCAAAAGAGTTGTAGGAATATCATTTTTTGACAACGTTTTTCCCGGATCGGGACCCGGAACAACCCCTAAAACTGCCTTGTACCTGCGCAAAGCAGGAAAAGAGACGGCAAAGGTAGAAAAAATGAGAGCAGAAGCCAAATTTATTTAGATTATGCCGAGAGTTACTACTTTCATATAACAAAGGTAGACAAAAAATCAGAAACTATTTGGTAATATCGAAAAATCAGTTACCTTTGCAACGCTTTTCGGGAGGATATGTTTTTCCTGTAAAGTAAGGAGAGATGGCAGAGTGGTCGATCGCGGCGGTCTTGAAAACCGTTGAACTGAGAGGTTCCGGGGGTTCGAATCCCTCTCTCTCCGCTAATAGTCTTGAAGATCAGGACTGTACAAATGATACACAAATATGCACCCGGAAAGGAACCCATTTTTAAGGTCTTTTCGGGTGTTTTCTTTTCATCCTTTTGAAGACTCATGTATTCGATTATAAATTCTATTGAGAAAGAGAATTTAAGAAAGGTAAAGATCGATAGCTTAGTATTACGTGTGTGGTATAGATTGGGTGATAACGGTTTTTATGAGCGCAAATAGGTCTTATTTTGCACTTTGGCATTGATAGTTTATACAAATGTATAACATAAATATATAATGGAACATCAATTTATTCTTTCCGGCGCATCGACAAAGGAGGAGCGTTATCGCGAGTTTTTGCCCCAGTTCGAGTCATTGGTAAGCGATGTCGATGATGAAATCGCCGTATTGGCAAATGCTGCGGCTGCTTTGCGTGAGGTATTCGGCTTTTTCTGGATTGGTTTTTATCGGGTGAAAGGCGATTGCCTTATCCTCGGCCCTTTTCAAGGCAGTGTGGCTTGTTTCCGGATAAAAAAGGGTAAAGGCGTATGTGGTGCGGCTTGGGAACAAGGGCATACTATTATCGTTCCCGATGTAGATAAGTTCCCGGGACATATTGCGTGCAGCTCGCTTTCGCGTTCCGAAATAGTTGTTCCTGTTTTTTCGTCCGGAAAAGAACCGGTGGTGAAATGCGTCCTCGATATCGACAGCGAGCAATATGCCACTTTCGACGACGTCGATAAATGTTACCTCGAAAAAATAGCTGACATTCTTTCTCAATCGCTTTATTGATATAATCTGTCTGCATTTCTCACATTCGTGAGAGAATCTTTATTTGGGCATCGTATCACATTCCGAACGTGGGAGGTTGTGCGGTTGTCGGAACGTTTTGTTTCGGCAGGAAGATTGTACGTGTCTGACCGAAAAGGAGTGCTTTTTGCCCATTTTGTCCTCCTCAGAGAGGAAATAGTAGAAAAAGTGCACATATATAACTTATTATTGACCCTCGGTAAAATTTTTCTGCTCTATTTTTGTAATAGGAATTAAACTTTTTATATGATTCCCGGTCATATAGACGAATATGGAAATTTTATATTCTTTTTTATTTTTCGAGAATACTTCCTGTTTTGTGGGGAGGGGTGTGAGGAATAGGTATGCTGTCCGGTTTTTGTTTTGCGGACAGGTAGATTCCATTCGTTTTTTCAGATGTAATTATCGATTTTAAGGTCAATATAAAAAAACAAGAACAGTATGTATGGTATTTTAAAAAAGAGTCTGTTTATTTCTATGGCGGGAACTTTGCTTGCGGCTACTTCTTGCCAGATGACGCCGAAAATGTCGGAAAAAGAGTGCGTGACGAAAAATGTATACGAGAATGTACCTTTTGAGATGCCCGAGGTTTTGAAACCGGTTTTTCCCGATTATCAAGTCAATATTCGTGATTTCGGTGCGAAAAGCGGAGGAAAAGAACTTTGTACCGAGGCTATCAACGAAGCTATTCGTACGGTACATGAAAGAGGTGGCGGAACCGTCGTTATTCCTGCCGGATTGTGGCTGACAGGACCTATCGTTTTGTTGAGCAATGTCAATTTACATACGGAGAAAAATGCACTTGTAACATTCAGCGACGATTATAGTTTGTATCCGATTATCGATACTTCCTTCGAAGGCTCCGACGGAAAACGTTGTCAATCGCCCATATCGGCATTGAATGCCGAAAACATTGCTGTTACGGGGCAAGGTGTGTTTGACGGAGCAGGAGATAAGTGGCGTCCCGTCAAGAAAATGAAGATGACCGATCGTCAATGGAATGCATTGGTAAAATCGGGTGGAGAGGTCGATAAAGACGGTAAAATATGGTATCCCGATGCCGGTGCGTTGAAGGCTTCGGTGCTGATGTCGAAAAAAGGAGTTTCGAAAGAGTCGATAAGCACTGACGAATGGGAAGAAATGAAGGCGTGGTTACGTCCTGTCATGGTGAGCATCAGAAAGAGCAAAAAGGTTCTGTTGGAGGGGGTAACGTTCAAAAACTCTCCGGCATGGTGTATTCACCCGCTTTCTTGTGAGTCGTTGACTGTGAACGACGTGAAGGTTTTCAATCCGTGGTATTCGCAAAACGGCGATGCCCTCGATGTGGAATCTTGCAAGAACGTATTGATTACGAATTGTCTCTTCGATGCCGGCGACGATGCTATCTGCTTGAAATCGGGTCGTGATGAGGAAGGTCGTCGGCGCGGAGAGCCCAGCGAAAATGTCATTGTCAAAGATAATGTCGTGTTGCATGGGCATGGCGGGTTTGTCATCGGCAGCGAGATGTCGGGTGGCGTAAAAAACGTCTATGTGTCGGGCTGTTCGTTTGTCGGTACCGATACGGGCTTGCGCTTTAAGAGTGCTCGTGGACGGGGTGGTGTCGTAGAGAATATCTATATCGACAACATCAATATGATTAACATATCGGGCGATGCGTTGACCTTTGACTTGTATTATATGGGAGGCGGAGCCAAGAATGCCGAGATTCCTCCTGTCGATGAAGGAACGCCGTTGTTTAAGGATATACATATCTCTGATGTATATTGCAAGGGAGCCGGGCGTGCCGCCGGATTTAACGGGTTGCCCGAAATGCCTGTCCGGAATATTACCGTGAAAAATATGGTTGTAACCGATGCCCGGAAAGGCGTGGCTATAAGCCGTGTCGACGGAATCGAAATAGAAGGTCTCGATGTAGAAACAGAAGGTGTTGCTCTCCAAATAGAAAATGCGACCGATGTTGTCGTTAATGGAAAGAAATATGCCGAAGTAACCGACAGGGAGTCTGTTTCTCTCTGACAGGGAAATCATAGAGGAGAAGGTATATGGGCAGATAGGCGAGTGGAAAAATCGCCTATCTGCCCATATTGTTGTTTACGATAAAAGGCCGATTGGCCAAAAGGTCGGCTTGTCGTTATTCTTCCGAATATTGTCTTTGATATTTTCTTTTAAAAATTAATAGATATGTTTTTGTGATTTTTTTTGAGCCTATTCCGTAAATTCCGAGGCGTATTGCACAACGCCGTGTACTCCGTTTAAACTGTTTGGAGCCAGCTCTTTGACCATACAAAATTCGGGCGGGACGTCAAAAGGAAAACGTATATCGTAATCGATCGCTTTTTTGTAACCGAATCTCGGATAATAGTCTTTATGCCCGAGTAAGACAACCGAATGATAGCCTGCTGCTACGGCGCGATTGTGGGCCTCTTTTATCAAGGCGCTTCCTATTCCCCGGTTTTGGTATTCCGGCAAAACGGCGACCGGAGCTAATCCCAGTGATAGTACCTTTTTCTCGGCCGATGCGATTTCGACTTTTGTCAGAAGGATATACCCTACAATTGTTCCGTTCTGCGTTTCGGCAACCAAAGAGAGTTCGGGAATGAATGCGTCCGATCGGCGCAGACGTTCCACCAGAAGATGCTCTTTATGATCGCTCTCTTGCATATTTGCAAAAGCCGCTTTTATGAGATTGTGCACAGTGGTATAGTCCCGTTTCTCTTCTTGCCTGATTGTGATGCCCATTTTATAAAAATACCCCCGGTTATGCGAGATGTTTTTCCATAAGAAAATTGCTCATATATAATTTGTTGGCTTTTCGTCGTTGTGCCGATTTTACTTGAAAACCTTTACGCTCGAAAAACGGTCGGGCGGTGAGACTTACCTCCGATGTGAGGCTGTATATACCGTGCACACGGGCGTATCGTTCGATTTCGTTCAAGAGGAGTGTTGCAATATTTCGGCGTTGAAAATCTTTGTGTACGAACAAGGAGTGTAAATATCCGTCGTTGCGGAGCGATGCCATGCCTACGATGCGTTTGTCGCCATCGAGAGCCACGATGAAATACAGATTGGTGATAAGTTCTTCCAATCGCTCGGCAGTACTGCACGAGGCCCAGTCTTCCACCTCCTCTTGGGTATAATCGCGACGATTTACGGCGAGTACGGTTTCTCTGAATAGTCTGTCTATTTCAGGAATATCATCGACGGTAGCCGTGCGGAAAGTGTATGGAGTATATTGCAGGTGGAGTATGGGAAACGGCATACCTTGTCCGTCGGTATCGTCGCGGCTGATAATGGTAAAACCCTTATTCCGATAGAATGTAGCGGCTTTGACATTCTGCTCATTGACATCGACGTATTTCACATGGAGTTTTTCGAGTGCGAAGGAGATCAACTCTGTACCGATACCGTGTCCGAAAAATTCAGGGGAGACAAAGAGCATCTCTATTTTGTTGTTTTCCACGCCCATAAAAGCCGATATTCGCTCTTCGACACAGGAAACAATGAGCGTTTCTATTTGGGTGAGACCTTCTTTGACAAAAGGGATAAGTCGGTGAATATCCGATTCGGAGAGAAAGTGATGACTGGCTTGTACCGATTTTTCCCACAGCCGGGTCAATGTTTCGATAAGAACGGGAGTTCTTTCGGGAACGATGGTAATCATAATATATCTTGTTTATAGTAAATCATATCTTCCAGTACGACTCCGTCATCGATGATCGGGTGGTCGTAGTGTCGGGTGAAAAAACTTTCGACCCGATGAGAAAACGTAAATCCGCAATGTTCGTAAAATGCCCGGTGTCGCGGTGTTTCTCCCGTACCGACAATGATTTGACGGAATCTTCCTTTGTAATAGGAGAGGAGGAATGAGAGCAAAGCCTTTCCATATCCCTGACGATGACATTCCGGCGCGACGGCCATGTTTTTCAGTTCGCAGCACCCGTTTCCCTCATCGGTTACGACGGCGACGGCTTTTGTCCCGCCATCGTCGAGAACGAACATTTCTCCTCGGTCGATGTATCGGTCTATCATCGATTCCTGTTCATCGGCCAATAAAAGTAAACTGAGGAATTGTTTCTTGTCCGACGTGATTTTGCGAATATTCATGGAATTATGCAGGATCGGATTTATTCTTCGTAAATCATCTTTTTTGTCATGCCGCCGTCGATGGTGATGTTTTCTCCATTGATGAAGTCGTTTTCTTCCATGCAGAGAAACAGGCACATGCGGGCAATGTCTTCGGGACGACCTACCCGTCCCGACGGGTGCTGTTCATGATCTTCGGGGCGTAATGTCTCGTAATTGTTGTTTTCGATCCAGCCCGGAGCAATGGAATTGACTGTAATGTGCAACGGCGCGAGCGACAAGGACAAGGCGTGGGTGAGGGAATAAATACCGCCTTTTGATGCGGCATAACCTTCGCTGCCGGGTTCGCTCATAAGGTAGCGGGTAGAGGTAATATTGACGATACGTCCGTAATTATTGGGTCGGGATAGAGATTGTCGGTACATGGCCATTTCTCTGGCCGTGATGAATACCGGTCGTAGGTTGGTGGCGATGATACGGTCGAAGTCGTCGATCGATGTTTCTGAAATCGGAGAGAAACGGCTGATGCCGACATTATTGATGAGGATATCGATGTCGCCCCATGTGGTGAATATATCGTGCATACAAGACTGCAAGGCTTTGCTGTCGCATACGTCGACCGGATAGAACCGGGCTCCCGAGGTTTGAGCCGTAAGAGATCCGTTTTTCCGGTCATTATCGCAAAATGCGACCCGACAGCCGATCTTGCGGAATGCCTGTACGATGGCTTTTCCTATTCCGCTTGCCCCGCCGGTAACGAATACTCGTCGGGTGGGAAAACGTACTTCGATATGTTCCGGTTTAGGACCGGTCGACACGATCTTTTTTGTTTTTGCTGTCGATTTGCGTATCGAGTATTCTTCAAATTTTTTTTCCAGATAGTTATCTGCCATACCTCTTTTTCTCGTTAAAGTTCCGGTATCGTTTTCTTATTTTGTTGTATTTGCGCAAAAGTAGCGAAAAGTTCCTGTAAATTATTATTTCGTGCAGATAAAGAATAAAATGCCCTGTTTGCTGTGAAAATCATAATAATAGATTAATTTTACGGCCGGATAAGTGATGAAGATGAAAAATTTTCTGTCCGAATCATTTTTTCGAGAGAGTGTACATATACTGAAATGGAAATTATTAAAAACAAGAACCGATGAAAAAATTATCTGTCCTTTTCTTGGGAATGGTGTTGCTTGCCGGTTGTGGGGAAACATCATCGACCCGAAAGCCCGAAAAAGAAGATGTCTTGAAATCTCTTCGTTTGGCCAACGATTATTTTATGGAGAAGTGGAGCGATCCCGGAGAGGCGATTCCCTATCCTTCGCGTAAACGCAATTATGAAACCAACGTATGGACTCGTGCCTATTATTACGAGGGGCTTATCGATTTGTGGGAAATCGACCCGCAACAACGTTATCTCGACTATGCACTGGAATGGGGAAACAAGCATGATTGGAAACTTCGCGGAACTAAAAACGGGTGGAAGACCCGTAATGCCGACAATCAATGTGCCGGTCAGGCTTATCTCTATCTTTATCAGCTCGACCCCGAGAAACCCGAGCGGTATATCGTCAACATCAAAACCTCTATCGATTCGATGATGATTACCGATAAGATCGATGATTGGCACTGGATCGATGCCGTGCAAATGGCGATGCCTATTTTTGCCCAGTTGGGAAATATTACAGGTGATACGGCTTATTACGAACGGGCTTATGAAATGTATAATTATACCAAGACCCGTCATGGTGCCAATGGCCTTTATAATCCCGAAGACCGGTTGTGGTGGCGCGATGGCGATTTCGATCCCCCTTACAAGGAACCTAACGGAAAAGATTGCTATTGGTCGCGCGGTAATGGATGGATTGTCGTCGCTATGGTGCGTATGCTCGAACTGCTTCCCGAGGACGAACCGCATCGCGCCGAGTACGCAAAAATGCTTGTGGATATGTGCGGGGCGTTGAAAGAGGTACAGCGCGAAGACGGATTTTGGAATGTCAGCCTGCACGATCCCGATAATTATGGAGGCAAGGAACTCACCGGGACGGCCATGTTTATATATGGTATGGCTTATGGGGTAAATACCGGTCTGCTCGATGCCGCTCAGTATGAGCCGGTGATTTATAAGGCCTGGAATGCAATGGTGAAGGATTGTCTTCACCCCAATGGATTTTTGGGCTATGTGCAAGGATCGGGTAAAGAACCCAAAGAAGCACAGCCTGTTACTTACGATCGGGAACCCGATTTCGATGATTTCGGGTTGGGAGCTTTCCTGATGGCTGGAACAGAAATTTATAAAATGAAATAGGAATATTTTCTACAAGCGAATTATAAAAGCGGGAGGGAACATAAATGAATCCCTCCCGCTTTTATAATCAAACCTATTTGTATCAAATGGATATTCTTTCGGGTAATATCCGACGCAACATATGACGGGTCATGATTTTCCGGCTTAGGAAACTGACGATATAGCCCGTAATGCAAGCAGCTATGACAGTACCTTCACGTATCCCTTCGACTTTGTGTGCGAGAAGCAACGAAAGCAGAAATGCCAATGTTACGAGCGAGATGTCGAATCGTACCTTCAACTTCCCAAAGTCTTTGTTGTACCGTCGGGCAGCGTAGCTGACAAAACCCTCGGCGCTCATCATGGCCACTCTGGGTTTTATTTCCAGCACTACACCTATGGCTTGTACAAGGCAGCCTGCCAATAGCAGGATAATGGCCGTTATGTAGTGAGTGGGCTGTATTGCAGCTGTTAGGTTCATATTCAGGTCGATAAAAAGTCCGAAGAGAAAAGAAAACGGTATTTGTAGCAATATCTCTATGGTATTGCGGCGATTCAGGCAATCGCGGACAAACCAGAATTGTCCGGCGATGAGTAGGAGGTTTATCAGAAATGTCCATGTACCTAAGGAGAAAGAAGTATTCAGGCTCAATACATAATTGATGCTTGAAATCGGTGTTGTCCCGAGAGTGGATCTTAGAATGAGAACGATACCAGTGGCAAGAAAATAAAGTCCGATAATAAAAAGCAGGTATTTTTCGAGAAGTTTTTTCATAGAAAAATTTTTTGCGGTGCAAATATACGCATAAAAGTTATTCGGTATTATATAGGTATATTTGATGATGTCCCTTTTTAAGATAAGATGAAAGACTGTATGCCGGGAATATTGCAAACAGGTAATTCTGCCAGTCCCCCCCAAGAGAAAGATTTCAAAGACCCAATAATAAGTAAAGCAAGTAGGTGATTATGGTTATCGTCTGAAAGATGAGTACTGTACGTGTTGCTCCGATTACAGTAACGGCATTCGTATAGAAGATGTAGCCGTGAAAGGAGAAAATGCAATTTAGAGGCATAATAACAAACGGTAATCGCGCTATTTCTCCGACGACAGTACTTGTAGAATATATGCCGATAAGAAGCCATGTTATCGCGTACATAAAAATTTTATGTTTGTTTTTTCGTATAATGATTATATCTTTGTCGGGAGAGATATCCCATAATAAAATGCTTTTTACGGGCTCTCTTGTAAATAACCGTTGAAATAACCATGAACGAGATTCTCATCATTATTTTTCTTATTTTGCTGAATGGTCTTTTTTCCATGTCGGAGATTGCTGTAATATCGGCTCGTAAATCGAGTCTTGCGTCCGAAGAAAAAAAAGGAAGCAAGGCGGCAACCACGGCGTTGAAGTTGGCTTGTCAGCCCGAGAAATTTTTGTCGACCGTACAAATAGGTATTACCCTCATCGGCATTCTTACCGGTATATATTCGGGTGCGACGCTTTCGGAAGATTTCGGGAAACTTCTGTTGGAATGGCATGTGCCGGCTGTGTATGCCCGACCGTTGGCCCAAACGATTATCGTTATACTTGTAACTTACTTTACAATAATATTCGGAGAATTGGTCCCGAAACGTATCGGCATGAGTTCGGCCGAACGCATATCGAAATTCATTGCGCCGTTTATGTATTTTATCTCGGTCATCGCCGCGCCTTTTGTGTGGATATTGGCCAAGAGTACGACAGCGATTTTCAGTCTGTTGGGTATCAAAGACGGCGGTAGCCGGGTAACCGAAGATGAAATAAAATCGATCATACAAGAGGGTGCCGAAGACGGTGAAGTGCAGGAAGTAGAGCAGGATATTATGGAAAGGGCGCTCATCTTGGGCGACTTGAAAGTGAATGCTTTGATGACTTATCGGGCCGATATGGTTGCTCTCGACGTAAGTATGGGTAGGGAAGAGGTGAAAGCCGTTGTACGCGATACCGTACATGAAATGTATCCTGTTGTCGATCGTTCTTTCGATGATGTGAAGGGGGTTGTTTCTCTTAAAAGTTTGGTATTCCATCTCGATGATGAAAATTTCGATTTTCATTCGGTGATTGTTCCGGCAACGTTTTTCCACGAGACCATGAGTGTATACGATGCACTTGCGCAGATGAAGGAAAAACGCATCAGTCAGGCTCTGATTTGCGACGAGTTCGGTTGTTGTCAGGGAATCATCACATTGAGGGATATTCTCGAAGGATTGGTCGGTTCGATAGAAAGCCCTCACGAAGAACCCGATATCGTGAAGCGGGCCGATTCGGAAAGTTGGTTGGTCGACGGACGTTGTTCGTTTTATGATTTTCTCACTTATTTCGATCAGGAAGAGCTATATGAGCAAGGTAGTTATAATACGATTAGCGGTCTTTTGCTCGATCTTTTGGAGCATATTCCACATGCCGGAGAAAAAGTGCGTTGGAACGGTTTTTCGTTCGAGGTTGTCGATATGGACGGTGCCCGTATCGATAAGGTGCTTGTAGAACGTACCGAACCCGATTTCACTTCCGATGAGTGATTCATGGCTGCTTTTGAGTAAGAAATAGAAATAGCGACAAATTTTTTGTCGCTATTTCTATTTCTTGCAGAATTGGTTTTCTAAAAACGTATTTTTTAAGCAGTGGATTTTAATCCCTATTTAATTTCTTTGATACGTAACAATATATACGGTTTTCCCGGCAATGCAATGCCTTGTCTGTGTTTATCTTTTATTCGGTAATCGTTTACTTTATCTGTTTCGAAAATTGTTGGGCATTTATCGATAGTCATATTCCATGTATCGATAATTTCAGCTTTGAATTTTCTTCCTGCATGTAATTTGGGATAAGAAGCATTTTTTTGCGGTAAATTAAATTCCCAATAAGTAGGAGCTTCTGTTCCGAAGTACACCAAGTAATATCCATCTCCGGCGGTACTGATTTGATCGTCTCGACTAATATCGGCGGCCTCCAATGGATTGGGTAAATCTGTAAGGATATTTCGCATGAATCCGATTCGTTTCCAACTTTCACCTCGCCATGAGCCTCCTTTTGCCCAAAAAATGGTATCGTAGTCTCCGGCTTTGTATTGGTAACATTCTCCATGAGTAACGTAGCAACCCATTAAGATTCCGTTCCACATGGTGTTTATCATCTCTTCTCCGCTTATACGCCCCCAGCGGTAAGGCAGATTACCTTCATAGCGTACTTCATCGAGTACTACCGGTATTTTATAGATGCTCCAAAGAATACCTGCTCTTCCTTGTTGTATGACAGGTGCTTCATCTTGAATACTGGTGTGCGTCAGGCCTTCTCGCTCATAAGGAAAGTAAGTTGCCGTAGAACCGTGAATAGAAACTAAATGTCGGTACGGGTCGTTCTTTTTTACCGCGGCGATAAGTTGGCACCATTCGTCTTCGGATTTTTGCTTTACAAGATCGTATTCATTGGCGAGTGACCACCATACATTATGGAAACTGGAAAGCCTTGCTTGAAGATACTGCAAGTAACGTAGGTTTACTTCCATAGGCATGCTATCGAATCCCCAATAACCCTTGTCATAGGGATGGAAGAGTATAAGGTCTGCTTCGCACCCGAAACTTGCAAGAGAATCGATCATATTTTCCAGATGATGAAAAAATGCGGGATTGAAACGTTCGTAGTCAAAAGTCATGCCCGATTTCTTTGCATTAGGGTTGGGATTGGCTGTTCCTGAGGAAACAAACGGGTACATTTCCGGTAGTTCACGACAGAGTGCGTAATGCTTCGGAAAGACGCACATTCTTACTTTATTGAATTGGGCCAGTCGCAATTGTTGGATAGTTTGATTGACTATTTCGTGCGTCATGTGAATCCATGCATAGGCTGTCGTACCTATGGGGATATACGGTGTACTGTCGGCATAGCAGAAATGGCGGTCTACTGCTATGACCGGCCCATGCTGTTGTGGTGTGATTTCACATGTCAGTTTTCCTTTTTTGCCATTTAATCGTTTGTCGTTGCTGTGGGTAACATATCTCCATTCGCCGGTTTGAGGAGGCATGAATCGAATGATGTATTTCCCGTCGCCGTCATAGAATCCTGTAACTCGAATGGTATCTTTTCCCGTTTGCCAGAAATCGGCACTTAGGTTTATCTCCATAAATGGGTTGCCGGTAGAGGTCCCTTTTAGTTTTATTTCGTATCGACCCCATTGGGGTACGGAGGCAAGAATGAATCCGGGTAAAAGTAAAAGTGTGAATATCAATAGTCTTTTCATAATTTATCAGAGTTTGTATTTTGTTCTACAATTTGGCCGGCTGCATTATACAATGTCCCGTCTTTGATAATCAATAGTTGACCGTTTTGGAGAAGTTTTTTTACATTGTTTTGCTTGTTTTCGTTTAATGTATTGTCTATTCCGCTGGTCGAGTCTTTGCTGTAAAGTGTGATAGCCAATCCGCATTGCTTGCCATTTATGATAAATTCGATTGTCCCCTGCACGGGTTGTTCCGAAAAGTCAAAAGTGTGGGAAGTCAACGTTGCGTTACCGGCTGCGTCTTTGGCCGGAAATACATATTCGGTACTGTTGTAATTCGTGCCGTTGAGGGTGCTGATGTAAGCGTCTGCATCGGCATAGTTGTCATAGCCATAGAATTTGATTTTATTCACGGTAAGACCTTTGGGTAGTTGGATCGTATATTTTACACCGGCCGAATATTTGATGCTTTTGATCGAAGAGAGTCCTGTTGCATATCCTTTACCTTTGTCATTGGAAATGCTGATTCCGCCTGAAAAGTTATAGGTTATGGTGGGGTCTCCTGTTGTGGAGCCGGTATATGTTTCCGTGGTCAATGGATAGGTGGTGTATCCGGCCGATTCTTCTTGGTCTTTGATTCGTTGCAGCCATGCCGGATACTCGACATTGATAACGTTCTGACACCAGTTTCCTAGGAATTGGTAGCTTGTGCGTCGAATGGCGTTCAGTGAAGTTACGACAGGGCAACCCTTATTATCGATTTCCGGCTCTGAATCTTCGTAATTGTAGAGGAAACGGTAATAGAGATGTTGATATTGGTCGTCATAAATAGCATAAATCGGCTGATAGGCCATTTCGGGCTTATACGACGTGGTAGCGATTTCATATTCGGTGTAGGTATAGGTCTTGCCATTGGTCGTATAGGAACGTTTTTGGTTACGATTTTTCAACTTGGTGAAAAAGGCATTATAGATTTCTTCGCCAGTCTTTCCGCCAAGTTGTATGAAACGGCCCCAAATAGCGCTACCCGGTTTGTCGATGACCCGGCGGTCTTTTTCTCCGGCATCATTGGTGAAATCTTCCAGGGCTTTATCTTCGATTTTGTGAGCGTCGAGCCATTTAACAGCCGATGTAATGGTTGCTTGCAGTTCTTTCGACGGATTTTCGATCGTCATCAAGAAAGAGAGTAGATGGGCCGATTCACTCCCGCTGATAGAGGGCAGTTCATGGGGACGGCCTTCTACCGGCAACAATGTTTCCGGATCGTGTTGGGCGCACCATGCCGACTTCGTCCCGTTATCGTCGACCTGACATTTGATGATGACTTCCAATCCTTTTTGGAAAGATACTTCGCATTTAGCTCGCATTTCGGCATCGACAAGGTTTTCGAAATCGCCTTTATTGTTGGCAATTTCTTGTAGAAGTTTCATTACATTTGTCATCAAGTCATCATTGAAAGTAAGGTAGTTATGATAGCTGCCATTGCTTGATAGGGGGTAATATTGAGACCAGCCTCCATGCGTCTTTTCTGCGATGAAAATCATATTCAACGCTTTGAGAAAAGCGGTTTTGTATTTTTCTATACCGGTCTTTTGGTAGACTTTGGCAAGGAAGCGCATTTCCATCGTGGTAGCGGAGTTGTCCAAGCAAGATTGTTTGTTACGTTCGTTGTATAGCGTTTGTCTTTTTGCTGGTGTCAGTTTATGCAAATCTTCATTTTTCATCCAACCTCCGGAGGTTCTTTGTACATATATTACGTCGTCGGCAATTTTCTGGGCTTCTTCGGATCCGTACCATTCGGATTCCATTTTCCCCGAACATACTTGTCCCCAAGAGAGAGAAGATACATTTTGCGCTTGTAAGGAGAAAAAACTTCCTAATAAAAAAAGAGTTAATCCCCAAATTTTTCGTTTCATGGTAAAAGATTTTAGATTTAAGTTTGTGAATAAATTATGATGTAAAGATATATTCATATTTTTTTCTATATCTTGAATATATGAATTATTTTTTTGTTATTTAACATGATTGTTCAGATGTTTGTTGTTTTTTGCGTTTGCTTGTTTATTAGCAGATTTTCCGCCGACGCAATCAAGCATCTTCCCCAAGAAGAAGGAGTTTTATTGGGGTAGACGTGGTATCTTTATGTATCGGAAAAAGGCGGCTTACATTTATGAGCCGCCTTTTGTTATAGAAGAGAGTAGATCAGTATGTCAATATTTCGAGGCCGCTTTCGGTCATGAGGAACGTATGCTCCCATTGAGCCGAAGGTAATTCGTCTTCGCTGACGACTGTCCAGCCGTCGTCTTCGTCGATGAAGACGTGCCAGTCCCCCATATTTATCATGGGTTCGATGGTAAAGACCATTCCCGGTACGAGCAACATACCCGTGCCTTTCCTGCCGAAATGGAGGACTTCGGGTTCTTCGTGGAAAGCAAGGCCTACCCCGTGTCCGCACAAATCGCGAACGACCGAGAATCCGTTTTTCTCGGCGTGTCGTTGTATGGCGTTTCCTATATCTCCTACGAACCCGAACGGCTTGGCTGCCTGCATACCTATTTCGAGGCACTCTTTTGTAACGCGTACCAGTTTCTCTTTTTCGGGTGTCGTTTTACCTATGATGAACATGCGGGAGGCATCGGAATAGTAGCCGTCGAGGATTGTCGATACATCGACATTGATGATATCGCCTTCTTTCAAAATTTCATCTTCGCTGGGTATTCCGTGGCATACCACCTCATTGATCGAAGTACACACGCTTTTGGGAAAACCTTCGTAATTGAGCGGAGCGGGAATTGCCCCATGAGATACTGTATAGTCATACACCAAACGGTCTATTTCGGCCGTCGACATACCGGCCCTTATTTCTTTTTCCACCAAGTCGAGTACGCCGGTGTTTACAATTCCGCTGCGTCGTATACCTTCGATTTGTTCCGGCGTTTTTATCAGTTCGCGTTTAGGTACTAAACAACCGTGGTTTTGGAAATATAAAACTTTTTTGTCGAGTTCGGTAAGGGGAACCCCTTTGGTAATTTTCCAGTTGTTGATAATTCTTCTGGGCATAATCGCATGATTTATATACAAAGGTAGGAATTCATATTTTATGGTGTTCTTTTGGGGAGAGAAAATTTACAATTGTTTATTCACAATATGTTTTATTGCATTTAATATATAATTTTGCAACTCGATAGTTGTAAGGTATAGGTGTGTATCGAAATATTTGAAAAACAAGATGCCGGCAAAGAGGATAGAATTTATAGATTTGGCCAAAGGGTTGTGTATTTCTTTGGTTTTATTGTACCATATTCATGATTTTGAAACAAATGTAGAGAGGGCGTTACTTTTTTTCAGAATGCCGTTATATTATTTTTTGTCGGGTATTTTTTTCAAGGATTATTCTGGATTTATCGATTTTTCCATCAGGAAAATCAATAAGCTCATAGTTCCTTATTTATTCTTTTTTCTTGCGGGATATATCGCTGGAATGATCGGTTATTTCTTGCACTTTTATGAAAAGGGAATTGTTGAAGAACCTTTCCGTTGGAATATGATTTTCGATGTATTTACTAAATTGGGTCGAGGAGAAAATATCGGGTATAACGCACCTATCTGGTTTTTGATATCCTTGTTTGAGGTAAATATCATGTTTTATCTACTGAAAATCTTGATAAAGAATAATGCGGCTCTTCTTGTTGCATGTTTCTGCATAGGCCTTGTGGCTACGCTTTGGGTTGGAGCTTTACCCTATTTTGGAGATTATTCGTTAAAAGCTTTACCTTTTTTTGCCGGTGGATATATGGCGAAAAAATGGCTTATAAATCCGGTATGGAAGAAGAAAATCTATTTTTTAATCGCAGTTATTGGGTTTGCTTTCATATATTCATGTGCAATATTGCCTTTACACATACGAACATCTTTTATAGTTACTTGTCTAGCCGGATTTGTCGGAATTTTTATGATTCTTTCCATTTCACAAGTATTGCAAAAACTTCCGTTGATATCATATATCGGTAGATATTCTTTGATTGTTTTAGGTTTTCATACGTTTTTAGTGGGACCTTTCAAAACCATTTATGCATTTGCCTCTCCTGTGGGGGCTTATGTGTTGACTTTTTTTTCTATTTTGATTCTTATGAGATGCGTTGTCATACCGATTTCCGTCAAAGTATTTCCGTTTTTTACGGCTCAAAAAGATCTTATCAAATGGCCTTGATTATCGGAAACATAGTTTTATTGCAAAAATGAATAAGAATCTGTTTTTGTCATGAGAAGAAGAATAACGGATAAGAAAAATCTTGGAAATAATTTATTTTCTTATCTTTGTTTTTGTGTGCATCGTATTTTCTTCCATGAAGAACAGAAATATATATTTGTCGCTTTTAGTCGGTTGGCTCTTGTTATGCACGGCTTGTTCGCCGCGCAAAGTGTATTTGTCGACATCGTTTCATGAACCGGCGACAGACGGCTTACGTTTTATTTACAGTTATGACGGTTATCATTGGGATTCGATTCCGGGAATATGGCTCGAACCGGCAGTAGGAACTCAACGTGTGCTAAGGGATCCATCTCTCGTACAGGCTACCGACGGAGTATTTCATTTGGTGTGGACGTCGAGTTGGCGTAACGATTATGGCATAGGGTATGCATCTTCCCGGGATTTGGTGCATTGGTCGGAGCAGCGGCATATCGACCTTATGCAAGATTACGATACCCTTACACACAATGTGTGGGCTCCCGAACTTTTTTATGAATCTGTTACCGGAGAATATATGATAGCATGGGCTTCGGCCATACCCGGACGTTTCGATGGTACGCAGAGGCAATATTACACGGTAACTCGTGATTTTAAGAATTTTTCTCCGGTAAGGATTTTTTATGACCCCGGGTATAATTCGATCGACGGCACGGTCATAAAACGGAGTGAGAATGATTATGTTTTGATTGTAAAAGATAATCGGAAACCCGGATTCAGTAATCTGCACGCCGCTTTCGGTACGTCTCCCGCAGGTCCGTGGAGAGATGAGACGGTCGCTTTTACTCCCGAGTGGGCCGAAGGGCCTACCTGCATTCGGGTAGGAGAGGATTATCTCATCTATTTCGACCTTTATCGACAATATCGTTATGGGGCGGTACGCACGCGGGATTTTAGACATTTCGAGGATATAACCGAGAGGATTTCTGTTCCGAAAGGGCATAAACACGGTACGGCTATCGTTGTCGATGAGTCGGTAGTAAAGCGGTTGTTACAAGAGGTAAAAAGAAAATAAGTTATTCAGAGAGATATGAGAAAGAGTGAGATGAAGAGATGGATTGTCGTCTGTGTTTTTACGATATTGCTTCCTTCGTTTGCGTGGGGGCAAAAGAATTCTACCGATACGGTTTCTTCGTATGAGAATCGGTTCATACGGCCTCTTGTCGATGTATTGCAGGAGATAGAGCAAAGGTTTGGTGTCCGTTTGAAGTTCACTCCGGCAGATATAGAAGGAAAGATGCTCACGTATGCCGATTTCCGTATCCGGCCTTATTCCCTCGAAGAGACATTGCAGAATGTATTTTCTCCCACCGAGTTCAAGTTTGAGCGACAAAAGAAACAGGTTTATAGAATAAGACCTTATGAGTATTACCGTCGCACGCCGGCCGACGGGGAGAAGCTGTTGGCATGGCTGCATGGGAAATACCGTAGTCGGGAAGAATGGGAAGTTCGCCGCTCTGTCTTGAAATCGGATTTCCGCAGATTGTTGGGGATAGACCCTTTATTGGCCAAATCGGTCGATTCTCCTCGGAGTTTTAAGGGAAAAGAGCGTAAATATGATGGCTATACTGTACAGAATTTTGCCCTCGAAACGTTGCCCGACCTCTATGTTTGCGGTTCGATATATGCCCCGACGAAAAGGGGACGGCATTCTTTGATTATGATGCCTGTCGGTCATTGGGCCGATGCCCGTTATAATCCCGATATGCAGTACCGCTTTGCGGCATTGGCACGTGCCGGTGCGGTATGTGTCTCTTTCGATCTTGTAGGTTGGGGAGAATCGGAAATGCAACTTGGTAAAGGTTCTCATAATACTGCTCTTTCTCAGCCGTTGCAATGCCTGTGGGGAGTGAAAATACTCGATTGGATTTTGGCCGACCGTAAGGATATCGATAAGCGGCGCATCGGGGTATGCGGTGGTTCCGGAGGTGGTACGCTCTCGGTATTTCTTACTTTGCTCGACGAGCGCTATACGGCGGCTGCACCGGCCATGTCGTTTACTTCGCATTTCGATGGTGGTTGTCCTTGTGAGAGCGGTATGGGTACGACACGTGCTGCCGGGGGCAGTTGTAATGCCGAGTTGGCGGCAACTTTCGCCCCGAAACCTATGCTCGTTGTTTCTGATGGTGGGGACTGGACGGCCAGTGTGCCAACACTCGAATATCCTTTTTTACAAGATATTTACGGTTATTATGGAGCGAAACAGCAAGTTCGCAATGCTCATTTTCCCGATGAACGGCACCAATTCACTCCGGCCAAGCGGCAAGCCGTCTATGACTTTTTTATCGAAGTTTTCGGTCTCGACGGAGATAGGTGCGATGAAAGCCGGGTAACGCTCGAAAGTCCCGCACAGTTGCAAATGTTCGGTTGTCCCGAAAAATTTCCCGCGGGTTCTGTTTTTTCTTTGGCCGAACTTAAATCTCTGATGGCTGCTCCGGAATAAACGAGTGTTTTTTCTTTTCTCGCATATACCCGCTTTCAAGGGGAATGAGAGTTTATCGTATGAATCGGGGAGGAATGAAAAGGTGTCTGTAAAGTTTATACCAGATGATGCGTTGCCTCATGTGAGGGTATCTAAGATGCCACATATCTGCAATTTCCCGACGTCGTATAGGGTTCTGTACATGACGTAGAGCACGTCGGGCATGGCGTATGATGCGTCCTTCGATGGCCCATCGGGTACGGCGGGGCAATTCGATTAGAGAAAAGAAAATATCGTAAAGCCGCAGTAATTCCGCCAATCCCGTCCCGTCGGTACGCGATGTCTGGGTAACTTTTACCTCGTGTTGGCGGAAGTTGTTATAGGGGGCATTGATGTGTGCCACTTTTCCCTGCAATGCGATTTCGACCCAAAACAACCAGTCTCCGTTCAATCGGAATTGCATATAGGTCTTGTCGGCAGGAATGGCTGCTTTTCGGAAAACGACCATGCTGGCATTGTATATCGTGTTGCAGCGCAGCATGTTCCGTAGAACGAAATCATGCCCATCCCACATGTCGCATGGCGAACTTTTGGAATAGGCTCCTTTCATACGTTTTTTCATTGGGCGGCTTTCGGCATCGACGAGGCGGCTTTCGGTATATGCCAACGTGCAGGACGGCTCGTTTTCGAGCTGTTCTACGCATGAGGAGAGAAATCCGGGGTCGGCGAAGTCATCGCTTTCGGCTATCCATATATATTCGCCTTGTGCAAGGTCAAAACCCTTTTGCCATTGCATGAATGTAGACCCGCTGTTGCGTTCGTTATATACGATGTGGGCTATTTTTTCCCGGGTGCGGTAAGTCTCGATGATTTCTCGGGAATCATCGGGCGAACAGTCGTCGAGAATGATTACTTCGAAATCGCGGTAGGTTTGCTCCAATACCGAGTCGATGCGCTCTTTCAGGTAAAGGGCATGGCGATAGTTGGGTATGATGACGGATACTTTCACGAATAGAATATTCTTTTTGCCATACAAATGTATATATTATAGAATATATTCTGCCTATTTTTTGTGATATATGTGTTTTTTTTGTACAAAAAACGCATAATGATATCCGTGATTATATGTTCGGTAAAACCTTCTCAGGTGAGCCGGTTGGAAAAAAATATTGCAGAGACGATAGGGAATGTAGAATATGAAGTCATCGCTTTCGATAATAGAAATACGCATTATGGCTTGTGCGAAATTTATAATTTATGTGCGGAGAAAAGCCGGTATGATAATTTGTGCTTTGCGCATGAAGACATACAGTTCGATACGATAGGTTGGGGTGAGAAGATAATCCCGAAGTTGTCGGAGACCGATTGCGGGGTAATCGGTTTTGCTGGGACTACGGCGAGGATAAGTGCTCTGTGCGGCATAGGTCTTTCTCGTGCACATTGGCGATCGAATTACATACAACACATGAATAAGGGCGGGATGAAAAGCTGTTTTAAAAATCCCGATCGGGTCGAATTTTCACCGGTGGTTTCTGTCGACGGCATGTGCCTATTTGTCTCGCGTAAAGTATGGCAAAAGGTCCGTTTTGATGAAAAAACTTTTCCGAATTTTCATCTGTACGATCTCGACTTTACAACTGCCGTTTTTAGAGCAGGTTACATCAATTATATCTGCAATACGGTTATCGTGGAGCATTTTTCCGAAGGCTATTATACACAAGAATGGCTTGCTGCTACAATCGATTTCAACAATAAATGGCGGGACGCATTACCACTCTATGTACCCGGGTTCCCGTGTATAAAAAATTTGGACAAATATGTACGCAGTAGAGAATTTCGTTTTATAAAAGCCATGATGAAAAGCCGGGGAAAGTGTTCGTGGGAGTTGATCGATGGGCTTTGTCGACAGTATTACCGAAAATATCCGTTTTATCGGTCAATAGTCGTTCGGTTTCATGCATATCGTTATCGTAAACGCTGGAAGCGGGAAGGTCGTCTTTAAGGTAATTTCTTATTTGTATATTGTATTACAGCGGATACAAGATTTTTTTATTTTATACCTTGTGCTTTAAGTACAACATAAAGGGTAATGATTTTTGGGGGCAATAAAAGTCAGAGGGCAGTCGTCGTTTATAAACGACGACTGCCCTCTGAGAGAAAATTTATTTATTCGAGGTGATTGGCTTCTTTCAATAAATTGAGCAGAAGTTGTTGGCCTACGATATTGGCTCTGTTTTTACTCGTCGTATTGAATGTATTCATCGATTCGTTCATTCCGTCGGTATCGACTTTTGCCGTGTAGGCTTTTGCACCTTTGATACAAGCGGGAATATCGAGAGTAGTGATGATGACTTGTCCGCGTCCGGCAGGAATAACTGTCAATGCCGAATACACCTCTTTTCGGTGGTCGGAAACACAGCCGACAAGAATTTCTCCATTTTCACACCGTAATCCGATGCGGCGGCGGTTATATGCAGCGAAGCACTGGTATTCCCAGTTGAATACGCAGTCGGATGGAAGCCCTTTGAAAATACGATGTTTGCGGTTGAAGAAATTACCTCCGTACCACGATTTGCCCAGTACTTTCGAGCCTCGGTAGTCGAGAACCTCTTTGTCGCAAAGGTATTCGGCCCATCGCTCGGGGTTATCTACGATGATGAGGGTGTGCCCCTTATACACCCATTCGAGAATGTCGCTCATTCCGCTGCCCCATTGGGTGGGCTCGTACGCGCCTACCAGTAGATAGTCTCCCGATGGTATTCCTTTTTTGTATGCAGGGAGGTTGATACCGAAAGATTGCATAAAGTCATTCAGAGTCCCTGTCGTGTCGGCAATGGAGCCGTTCGTGGAGATACCTTCGGCATTGAGTTGTACCGCGAATAGTTTGTCTTCTCCGCAAGCTGCGACTGTTTTGTTTTTGTATAGCATGGCTTCAATGGTCGTGTAACCGGCTATTTTCGGCACATATTTCCAGCCTGTATGCAGGCATTCTCCATAGGTGGAACCGCCCGATACTTTGACTTGCACCGTATGGTAGTCGAGTATTTGTCCCGATTCGTCTTTTGCCGTGAGATTCAAGGTGTATTTCCCTTTAAGATTTTTTTCATTGACGATGTATGTGTCGATGGTAGTCGTGTCGCCGACGCTCAAAACTTTCCTGTCCATTTTTACGGCGAGATAGAGTGGTCGGTTGTAGTAGGCCAGCGTTTCTATATCGCCTTTGGGATTGCGGTAATTGTCGACGATCCCCGAATGATTTTCGAGTTTCATGCTCTCCCATCCGTTTACGGCGTATGCGTCGACCGTATTGCTGATGCGAATGTTTTCGATGATACGGCCTTGGTAATAAAATGATACGTTGCCCATGGCGCGGGTCAGGTCATCAACTGTGGGGAATGCGTCCCGGAAACCCCGTTCGGTGAGGAAACAAGCATAAGCATCGTACCATTTCAGATAGTCGTCGGCCTCCCAGCCGCGGGTATGTCCGGTGCGCAGTATTTCATCGCGGATAAGTTGTAAGCGGGGCGGTGTACCTATGGCGCCGTCTTCGCCCCAATAGACGATTTCGTCGCGGTGATCGCTGTAACGGTGATAGTTGTCTTTGCCTAGATAAAGGTTATCATGATAACAGCCGGGACCTCCCGCATGATGCCGGTCGTACCAGCCGTAGTCGTAGAATGTCGTGTCGTAGGGGAGGAGGTGCAGTTTGAATCGGGCATTGGGTTCGTTGAGGGGATTCTCTCCATTGCTCGAGTTGTAGGTGAGTATACGGGTCGGATCAATAGTATGGGCCATGCGCATTTGGTCGTAGTCTTGTCGTTGTGGCCAGGCTCCTCGCTCGTTGTGGAGATTGTAGATTACGAGCGACGGATGGTTGCGGTCGCGTTTTATCATGCGTGCCAACTTTTCGTTACGGTATCCGAAATAGAATGCCGTGGCTTCGGTTCCGTCATTGAATCGAGAAGCCGAGTATTGATTTCCGCCCGGTTCTTCGAAATAGAGCAATCCTAACTCATCGGCATAATCGAGAACGTTAGGCGCACCTATCGTACGGTGGAAGTTGAGCATGTTCAGACCCAGTTTTTTGGCAATCTCTATTTGACGTCGGGCCAATTCGTCGGTCGGTGCGATACCGTTGTCGGGCCAAAAGCTCCAAGAAATAGCCGTGCGCAAAACAATACGTTTTCCATTGAGGTAAAATTGCTTGTCTCCGTTAATATCCTTTATTTCAAACCAACGAAATCCGAATCGCTGCGAACGATTATCGTTACCGACTGTAACTTTCAGGTCGTAAAGGTTGGGGGAGTCTATGCTCCACAGTTTGGCTTTGGGTAGAGCGATGTGGTAAGTTTGGGTGTTGCTCCCGGTTTGCAAAGGCGGGAGAGAATACTCTTTCTTGTATATGCTTTTCCCCGATACGTGTTCCATGATCTCCAATTGGATTTCTTTGCCTTTTTGGACATCTGCATAGCCGTTATCGAGAGATATTTCCACCTCTATTTCATGAGGTTGCGGTTTGTTTTTGATAAATACGTCCGAGATATAGAGCGGATCTGTCGCTATCAGTGTTACTTTACCGGTGATACCGCCGAATCCGTGTGAGGGGTTCGTGAAATAGTTTCCCCAAGTGTATAGTTGTGAATCTTTCCAGTTGAAATTTCCGTTAGGATCGGTTATGCGGAAAGCTATTTCGTTTTCTTTACCATATTTTACATACGGGGTAATATTGATGTCGAAAGGGGTACTGTTTACCAAATCGTATCCCGATAATTCCCTATTGATAAATATTTCCGCCCGGAAACGTACCGAGCCGACTTGTAAAACAATACGTTTCCCTTTCCATGATTGTGGAATAAATGTGCGGGTATGAAACCATGAGACACCGGTGTAATTGCCCGTAACGCCAAATGTTTGTCCATTATATCCCCAAAGAGTCCCTTCTACCGTTGCCGGTAAAGTGATTCCCGTTGTGTCGGGATTATCGAGGAGAGTCCACCCTCCGGAAGGTAAATTTATAGGCAGATTTTCCGGATTTACCGGAGGTAGGTAGAGTTTATCATTCTGCCATTTTGCCGTTTTGTCGAGGGTGATCGACCATGAAGAAGATGTAAGGTCTTTGATTTGTCGTCCTTCTTGGGCTGCGTTGCAGGGAAGAGTAAATACCCATCCTAAAAGAATGGAGAAGAGGAAATGTTTTTTCATGATATATAAGATATGAGGTTACAAAACCCGGATAGTTTTTGAGCGGAATACGTAAAAGGTGTTTATCAACAAAGATAATGTTTTTGTATAAATAAAAGGTTTATTCGGGTGAAGTTTGAAAAATAAAAGAATTTATTCGTTTGACCAAAACAAAAAAAGGAGTTTCTTTGTTGGCTATAAAAATATAAGTATGAAACATCTTCTGTTTGTCATGATGTTGTTGTGCGGAGCATGTACTCATGCGCAGGAAGGGAGGATTGTGTCTCAAGAAAAGAAAGGATATGATATGGAAAAGCGATCGGTGATTTATTTGGCGGGCGGTTGTTTTTGGGGAACCGAGCATTTTATGAAACAGGTCAGAGGGGTTGAAAAGACTCGTGTCGGATATGCCAACAGTGCGCTATCCGATCCCTCTTACGAACAAGTTTGTTCCGGAGCGACTGGAGCGGCCGAGACGGTAGAGGTGGTTTATGACCCTGCTGTGGTGGGATTGCCCCTTTTGCTGAATCTCTATTTCTTAACGATCGACCCTACGTCGCTCAATCGTCAGGGAGGGGATATAGGTACGCAATATCGCACGGGCATATATTATACCGATACGGCCGATCTCCCTTTTATAAGGGAGGCATTGAGTCGTACCGAGCGCTCTTACGATGAGCCTTTGGTGGTGGAGATAGGACCTCTTGAAAATTTTTATCCGGCAGAAAAATACCATCAGGATTATCTCGATAAAAATCCTGGTGGGTATTGCCACATCGATTCCCGACTTTTCGATGTGGCGCGTCGGGCGAATTCGGAGAATGCCGGGAAGCCCGAGCCTCGATACATCAAACCCGACGAGGCTGTTTTGCGTACCACGCTTACACCCCGGCAATATGCCGTAACCCGGCAGAATGCGACAGAACCTCCTTTCGATAACGAATATTGGAATGAGAAGCGGGACGGTATTTATGTCGATATTACAACGGGAGAGCCGTTGTTTCTTTCGACCGATAAATTCGATTCGTCTTGCGGATGGCCAAGTTTTTCCCGACCTATTGCCGATTCACTTGTCTGCCGTCGCGCCGATTTGTCTCATGGAATGAGTCGGGTAGAGGTACGCAGTGTTACGGGGGATGCCCATTTGGGACATGTATTTACCGATGGCCCTCGGGAATCAGGCGGGTTGCGCTACTGCATCAATAGCGCTTCGTTGCGCTTTATCCCTCGGGAAGAGATGATGGCAGCCGGCTATGGCGATTATTTACCGTTGTTCGATAAGTCTGTGAGTAGGTAGCTTGTTCTGCTTTACAATATTTTGTAAAAACTGTCTACTGAAATAATCATATTTAATTTTGGTGGACAGTTTTTATTTCCTTCAAAAAGATATTTTGTCATTCCGAGTACTTCATCGTCTGTCATTCCGAGCGTATGCAAGGAATCTTTCTGTCCTCCCGAATCCGATGCAGACGGTGTGAGGGATCTCTTGCTTTTGCCCGTTTAGGTGGAGATTCTTCACTTCTCTACGTTTCGTTCAGAATGACACACTTGTCATTCCGAGTGAGGCTGTCAGGCCGACGAGGAATCTTTGACTTTCTATTGTTTGAGATTCTTCGGTGCTCCGCACCTCAGAATGAAAGCGTTCCGAAACTTTTTTCCCGTCGTAAAGAAGTTACCAAGAAAGGTCGCCCACTCATTATCGGGTACTCCTTCTTTCCGCTTCGCTCGCCGACGGAGGCTGCGGAACTCGCTCCGCTCAGACAGCCCTCTCCCTATTTCTATCTTCTCTCGCGTTCCCGGCAGCCCGATAAAGGCGGGCATTTTCCTACCCCGACATTACCGACTATCAAGGTGTGGACGGTAGCTATTTGTCATTCCGAGTAAGGCCGGTAGCCCGACGAGGAATCTCCTCCTTCCTACTCGTAACATTGTACTCTCGCTTGGCGGAAGATTCTTCACGGCAAAGCCTTTCAGAATGACATTGCTCCGTGAGGGGCTGCATCACTGAATAGGAGATTTTTCGGGATTATATCCCTCAGAATGACATTAATGTCATCTCGAACGAAGCTGAGAGATCTCATGCAAAATGTACTGCTTGGTATGAGATTCTTCACTTCGTTCACGCTATGTTCGGAATGGCAAAAGTGATGTCATCTCGAACGTATGTGAGGAATCCCTTTCGGTTACGTATGTAGTGATGCTATTTTGCTATTGCTTGATATGATAGGTTGGTAAAAAATTTGTTTCTACGGTCGAAAATTGGAAAATCTTATGTGGAAATATCTCCTATTATCTCCTTGTAAACTATCTTTTGATACATAAAAGAATCCCCTGCCTATTTCTTAGGCAGGGGATTCGTCATTAAAAGAGTGTGGGTGGAATTATTTGTTGATTACTTTGGTAACTACTTGTTCGCCGTTTTCCAGTTTCTCGATCTTGATGATGACACCTTGATAAGAAGCCGATACTTTTATGCCTTGCATATTGTAATAGTCGGTACTTATCACTTGCAGGCCGGTAGTAACCTCATCGATGGCGGAGGGGGCTGTTACTATGGCCGCTTCGCCGAGTCCGCCCATTTCATTGGCGGAACGAATGGAATAAGTGGCATTGGTATCTTCTATGGTATAGGTCGGCTCGGTGGTGAAAGCAATGACTTTACCATCTTTGCAGACTGCCCAGCAGAGTACATAGTTGCTGTTGTCCCAAGTGATGACATTATCGGTGATTTTCACATTGGTAGGAGCGGATGCCTGTTCGGTATATTCTGTCGGATCCCAGTCGTCATCACCTCCGAGTACATTGGTTACGGTATAGAAAGCGGCTTCGTCGGTAGTCAGGCGCGGATTGTTTTCATGGCCGTCGCCGAAAGTCGTCTTACGCGAACTCAAATCGATGGTTGTACCACTTGAAGTCATGGAATTGTATTCGGCGAAACGGGCAGGCCAGCCTCCCGACATTTCATTCCACCCGACGGCAGAAGGCAATACTTCGCAAATGGTGTTGATCCACAAAGCAATAGGAGTCCCGCTGCCCCATGGACGGCCCAAAGTATATTTGCCGTTTACTTCGCTCTCTTTTCCTTTTTCGGCCGTAATCTTACAGTCGCGCATGATATAACCGTATTTTTTGGGAACGGAGGGAACAGCGATGTAACCAGCACCGCAGTTACGGAATTCTACTCCATTGAAGAAAATATCGTCCTTACCGCAGATGTAATCGGTACGTCCGCGAATCACGCCGCCCTCGATATAATAACGTCCTCGGCCATTGTTGGAGCAGTAGGTATCTTGATAACCCCATAAACCGACATTTTTCAAGATCGTTTTGTCTCCGCTCTCTTCATAAGCCTCGCCACGACCGCAAGCATCGTTCAGGCCGTTGATAAGTTTTAGGTCTTGAATGTAGGTACCGCTACCGGTATTATGCAGGGTATAGGCTTTACGCAAACCTTCAATAGGATTGGCTGTTCCTTCGGGAACGTCAGGACAGGTATTTTTTACAGTTGTCGTTTCCATGTCTTCACCGATGATCGAGGTGTTGCTTGCCGTCAAGTCGGTACGAGGGTCGGGATAAGGCTTGCCGTCCGAACCTTCGATGGTGGAAGTTTCGCTGGCCGGAATGACGTAATTGCCTTTCATTACGAAAATGCGATAGCGTTTGCTCTTGTCTTCACGGCTGTTAGCAGCATCGATAGCCTCCTTGAATGTTCCGTCCCGGGGTACGACAAAGTCATACAGAGCTTTCTCTATTACCGGTTTGTTTTTTGTGGTAAAGTAGATGGTGATGGCCTCTGCCAACGTATTGTCGGTGAGATCTTGTACACTGTTTGCAGGCAGTGTAAAGGTATAAGCCGTAGAGTAGGAGAGTCCTTTATATTCGAATATTACGGTTTTTCCCGATACCGTTGGAATAAGTTCCGTTGTTCCGATAGTGCCTTTGGCATTTTCGGCCATTTTCACTTTCTCGTCAAATGTCAAAACGATCTTTCCATTGGCCGAAGCACCCTCGAATCCTTCGGTGGGAACTGTACCGACCAGTTTGGGCGCAGTACCATCGTTAATCAGTTTTGCAGTTCCCGTGATATAAGTTGCTCCAATGCAGGCACCGTCGTTATTGGAAGAAGTTCCGTCGATTTTTGAAGACTTGTCGGCAATCCAACGGAGATAAACGGTTGCTTGGTTATCGGCCTCTTTCGGCAAATCGAAATTACCATCTGTCCAGTTTTTGGAACCCGTCATTTTGATTTGTCCTATGGCTTCCCATGTCGTACCGTCGAGCGAGTATTCAACGTTGTAGGTTTGGTAAGCATTGTAGTTGTACACCATAGAGGTCTGCACTTTGATGTCGGTAAATGCGCTGGCGTTTACCATTGTCTGCCAGTATGTCGTACCTATGGCTACGTCGTTTTTCCAGTTTACACCGCCGGGACGGCCTTCATAACCGCCTGCGCCGGCTTGGCTCTTGTCCAGCCAACCGAATGTGTTACCATCGGCATCGCGTAGAACGAGAGCTGCGGCATCATTGTCGGCAGAGGCAAAATCGGCCGGCCGGCCGTTGTTGCCCGGTAAGTAGAAGTCCCAACCCGCAATGAAGTCTACGGCAGAATAGTTTGCCACTAAATCGATGTTTTCGGACATTTTGAATGAAAGTTCAGAGGCCGTTTCTCCGTTGCTCCAGCTGGTGAATGTGAGGATAGGATTGGACGAGGCGGTCAATACCACCAGAGTTCCTTCTTCATACATGTTTTTCCCGTCTATGACAGTGGGAGCGGGAGTAGGTTGTACCATATAGTCATTGGCTCCGCCATCGATAGTATAATTCAAAGAGTAAGTGTTTACAGTTTTGTAATTGGCGGTCAGTTCGATATCGGAGTCTATCGTATGAGTGAATTTGGCGTCTTCCGAAATTACATTGCCGTCGGCATCGGTCCAATTAACAAATTTGTACCCGAAATTTTTGGTGGCGGTTATTGTTACCTTTGTACCTTCATCGTACACTTCGGCTTCCGGATAAATAGTGATTTCGGCTGCTTCTGTGGGAGAGGCTTGGGCTTTTAAGGAGTATTTGGCAACGTCTTCGATCGTTCCGTTGAGTTTTCCTTCAATACGTACATCGCTGAAACCACCTTCTTTGGTATTACCTACACCTATAGTGGCTTGCAATGTGAAGATTCCGGTCGTGGTTAGCTTGGTTTGCTGGTCGGCAGTCAGTTCAATAACGAATTGATTGGTATAATTGGCATTTTTCCCGAATTTGTCTTCGGATTGAGATTTGTTGTTCCGCGGAGCCGTATAAGTACCTAAGACTTCCGATGTCCCGTCTTCGAGCAGGGCCGTTACTACGACACCATTTTCGGCATCGGTACCGAAACGTTGGATATAAGCGCTTACTTTAGTCGGAGTGAAAGTCAATCCTTTTACGGGTTTCACATTCCACGCAATGGCATTTGTATTACCACCCGGTTTCAGTTTCACGAATGTAACGGTTTGGCCTTCGGCATCGGTTGCTTGTCCCGTTCCCGTTCCAGTAACGGTTAAGTCTCCGAAGTTGATTGCTGTCGTGTTGAATCCGTCGCTCGGAGTTACCGTACTTACCTTGTCGTAATCGACTGCTGTATTGAAATTCCAAATGACAGAGGCTGCTTCATCGGTATATACTTTTCCGGCAGAAGACTGTTCGATTACCGGCAATTCTATTTTGACATATCGCCAGTATGAACCGTCTCCAATTACTATGTCGATACTGTCGACCTTGCTGCTGCAAGTAAACGATGGAGTGTTGACCCCTTGATTGATAGTTTGTCCGTCGATGGTCGTTGTCGTGGTGGGACTGAACGATTCCAGTGAAATTACGGCATCGATGCAAGCCGGAATAATCAGTTTGGTACCGCTGTTTATTTGAGCCCAGTCTTCCCAACCGGCATTGGCTATCTTCCCGTTGGATACGTCGCAATCCATTTTTACATCGATGACGCTTTCGCCGATGGTAGCTTGTGTTACCCAAGGATAAGTCGTTGTCCCACCTTGCCAGCCTACGGTAGGAGCTCCGTTTTTGCGTTGGAAGTCGAAATTGAGAGTAACTGTTTCAGTCCGGTCTGCCAGAGTTACGGCGTTGGTTGTGAATACCGGTGTGAGTGTCAAATTCTTTGTCGGCGTTATTTCCTGGCCGATAGTATAGGTTGTTTCTCCATCGCTCCAGCCGGTAAGTGTACTACCTTCGAGATATAGGGTACGGTTTTGGGGAATTGTAAATGAGTTCCCTTCCGTAACTTTTCCGTTGGCGGGAGCAACACCGGTTGCCTGACTTGCCGAAATATCGTATGTATAGGTAAATTCTTGGATAACTTCGTCTACTTTCTCGAATTTATAGTAACGAGTATAACTTCCGCCGGTAATGGTCAGCGTAGTAGCTTCTCCTACATATAAGCCCGAAGCCACGTTTTCGGTTCCGTTTTTATAGCAAGCGGCTATTTGGGGGATAACGGTGGCATTGCCGGTGGCGTCGGTTACGGTTACATCGCTGCCGTATGTGCAGCAACCGTATGTGATTCTCGTATTTCCGGGAACAGAAAGGGTAACTGTCCCGGGATTGAACCCGTGATCGCTATGGTATTTGAAGTTATTGAATACCACAGTAGCCGTAGGATCGTCGGCTGCGACTCTTGTGAGAGTACCGTCTTCTCCGACGGCAATGCCGAATGACAACGAGGGCTGGTTTTCACTCGGCATCTCTTCGGCTGTGATAAGGTCGCATGTATTCAGGTCAATTTCAAAGTCATGCCAACTCTTCTGCCCGTTTACATGAAATGGCACAAACAGAACCATTGCCATAAGCAATGTTCGCAATACGAATTTGTTTTTCATGATACAAAAATTTTAGTGAAACATGATTTTACGATGTTTCCTTTCATGTATATTCTTTCGCCTACAAATATATTTTATTTACTTCTTTTTTGCAAAATAAAAGGTTATAAAAAAATAATGCTATAACGGCTCTTTTTTGTTATGAGTATAGGAAAGAAGTTTGATTTGGAAAGAAATATCTCTCCGATGGATATTTTTAGATAAAGTTGAAATGTCGACTTGAAAGAGGCCCTGCCGGTTCGAACCGGCAGGGCCTCTTTCAAGTCGTTTCATTCTATGGCATCATTTGAAGATTCTCAACCTTGTAAATTGGCAAATGGACGCATTCCGTATATACTTTTGAATTCTTGTATCAATAGGCTTTCGACCTCTTTGCGATTTTCTTCAAAGGTCTCTTTCCAGCATAGAAGCAACTGGTCGGCGTCTTTCAACTGCCAGATATACCGACCTCCCCAATGCCCGACTGATTGACCTTCGCCAAATTTGATATATTGCTTTAATCGGTTTCGCAACGATTTCGCTTTGCCAATATAAAGCACACAACTGTCGTCGACCCAATTTGCTTGCAACTCTTCTATACTTACATTCGGATTTTTTTTCTTAAAATAGCCACCGGTACCTTCGGATAAAAATCGCGGTGCGGTATTCGTCTCTCTTACTACCAGATACACTCCCGCGCCTGAGGGTATCGCACTTTTATCCGGTCGGAGTTGTTCTATCGGAACAAATCCTTCAAATCCGGAATTTTTCACCTCCTCGATTGTCTGAAATTTCATACTTGATTTTTATTTGGTTTTGTATACTTCTTTATCGCTTTTGTAATTGTGTTTTAATACACGCCGGTTATGGTAAATTCATCGTTCAGATAGAATGTTTTGTATTCTGTTACGTATGCACCGAAACTATTCTTTGCCCGATATTTATGAGTAACACGGTATCCGTTGTCTGTTTTATGTATATTCGACCAATCGACACTTTTATAGCTGTCGGGATCTTTTAAATAAAACTCTTTTAGATAATATCGCACCTGTGTTTGGACTTGCGTTTCGGGAGAGGAATTGGCAAAGTTTCCCACTATCCGATGCAGCATATCGAACTGCTTGAAAACAAAAGAATTGGCGTTTAAACGGTAGAAAGGTCATTTTTTACTTGTTTTTCTGGCCTAAAACCGTCCATTCTGTCGTTCTTCTCTCTTGAATCGGAACCAACGGGAAAACTGCCGTTCCCCGTCCGAAGTCCACCTGTTTTCTATCCGTTGCAAAGGTACGAAAATAAGCGGTAATTTCACCAACTGAAGTCAACTAAAAACAAGGTGCAGTCACGAATATTTTTGCAGCCAAAAAGAAAAACAAGTGATGTCATATGTGGATTCTGGTCAACAGGGTAGGTTGTCTGGCGAAGCCATTTCTTTTCTCCCCTTTGTTTTGACTTTACTTTATTAGGCGTATATATGAGTACGGGGATAAAGTAAAGGTAACTTTTAGAACATGTCGGATTAGGGAAAATTTGGTGGATATTGACAAAATGGCGAAAACAATTTGGTGGAGAGTATAACCCTCTTTGTTTGCCTACTTGCATCACTAAAAACATAGTTATATGGAAGGTGATATTTTCAGTAGAAAAACATGTTGAATATGCTTTTATATTAAAATAATGGCTATCTTTGTGGCATGAATAATCCATTGCGACAGTTGGGAAACATCCCTGTTACGGCTTCCGTTTTGGAATCTCTGTTTCCTCATATCAGGGGCGGAAACCAGAAACTCAGGTTGCTTGAGCGTGACAAACAGATAATACGTCTCAAGAAGGGACTTTATGTGTGCAGTCCTGAAATAACAGGGAAGACCCTTTCGACAGAATTGATAGCCAATCATCTGTATGCTCCATCGTATGTTTCCATGTCGTCGGCTTTGCGCTATTATGGGCTGATACCGGAAGAGGTTTACACCAAACAGTCCATGACTTTGAAGTATGCAAAGAACTTTGACACGCCGTTTGGCAGGTTTGAATATACGCATATTTCGAAGGCTGCATTCTCTGTAGGACTGACAAGTATCAAGAAGGACGGCTATGCGTTTGTGATGGCTACACCGGAAAAGGCTCTTTGTGATCTGATTGCTAATTCTCCAAAAGTGAATTTGCGCTATCTGAAAGATGCCGAGATTTATCTGGAGGAAGATATCCGGATGGAAAGGGAAGATTTTATGCAGATTGATGCCGGGATATTCGAGGAATACATCAAGGTCGGCAAAAAGGCCGATTCGATACGCACTTTACTTAAATTGCTGAAGAAATGAAGAATGAAATTTACGACAATATGCTCTCGGTATACGATATGGCTACGGAGCAGCAGAAGCGGAACGCCATATTTGAAGTAAACCAGCAGGTAATACTTGCCGGGCTCTACAACGGCGGCTTCTTTGACGTGGCAGCTTTCTACGGCGGTACCTGCCTCAGAATTTTCCATGGCCTCCAGCGCTTCAGCGAGGATATGGATTTTTCCCTACTGGCTCCCGATGACAAGTTCGATTTCATGAAATATTTCCAGCCTATTATAGATGAATTTGCCATTGTCGGTCGTGAGGTGGAGATTAAAAAGAAGGACAAAAAGGGATTTGGAAAGGTTGAATCCGCTTTTCTGAAAGACAATACGGATGTATATGATGTGTCGTTCCAGACAGACAAATCCATAAAAATCAAAATTGAGGTTGATACCCAGCCTCCGTTGAATTTCAAAACGGAGCAAAAGCTGCTTTTACAGCCTCATTCCTTCATGACACGTTGTTTCACTTTGCCGGATTTGTTTGCCGGAAAGATGCACGCATTGGTGTACAGAGGATGGAAAAACAGGGTGAAAGGTCGTGACTGGTATGATTTTGAATGGTACGTTCGCCATAATGTTCCTCTTGATTTTGCCCATCTTGCAGAGCGTGTCCGTCAGTTCAACAATGCAGAAATCGGGCAGGAGGAGTTCGTGGCTCAATTGAAAGACAGATTGGCTACAGCGAACATCAACCAGGTAAAGAGCGATGTCCTTCCGTTTGTCAGAAACCCAAAGGAACTCGACATCTGGTCAAACGATTATTTTGTCCAGTTGGCGGATATAATGAAGTTTGAATAATAGCAGCTAATATTTACTGATTATGGCAAAACAAATTTTGATCGACATTAAGGAGAAGAAATTGAGTGAAGTTGCGCACTATCTTATGATATATTTCCCGTATAACGAGGAAATGTGCAGCTATACTGATGTATGGATGGAAGAACTATACGAGAATAAATATCCATTGGTTTCTAAAGGTATGTGGTCAGGAATCGTCGACTTGAAAACACATAAACTGCTGAATTGGAAGCCAGAATATGGGGATTTGTACCTGCAGGCCAAGACATGCGACAGTGGGACGTATATTCTGCTCGATAAAGATAAAAAAGCGATATGTAAGATTACCGATTATGTGCCAAACGGTCTGATTCCGGAGTCAGATGACTGCGGAGACTATATCCGTTTAAGGATCAATAGTGACGGCACGATAGAAAACTGGCCTGAGAATCCGGACTATTCTGATTTCATAGAAGGCTCTGAGGCTGTAGAAAGGATTGACACGGATATCGAAGAAGAACCGATATTGGATACAAGAGTAGAGTTTACTTACAGCCAACTTATGGCAAAATTGCTTCAATTGCCTAAATTCTTGCAGCTGGAAATAGGAAAAGCGTTAGTGGCAAATGCTTCGGAAGGATTTGAAGAAGACGAATGAGTAATTGGGAAAATAGACATGACAGGTCAATTTTTATGCTATATTGCTATTTTATCGATTATAGATGTCTGAAATTGAATATTTTTCAATACATTTACAAAATGTCAAATATTACTAGTGCATATATGAAGGATGTTAATAGATTAAAGTTGGTTCTTGTTGAGCAGAAAGGACAGGAAAATGGTTGGCAGAACAATTAGGTAAAGATCCATCTACTGTTTCAAAATGGTGCTCCAATGTTACACAACCAACATTAGATATATTGGTCAATATAGCTAAAGTATTAAATATTGATGTTAAAGATTTAATAAATGACAAATAAGAATCAATATAGGAAAAAGCCTGTATTCTCGGGGCATGAATCATTTGCGTGCAAATCACATTGGTTAAAACGCGGATATGACTTTGTGCTTGCAGGGCATAGTTTTAACAATGAAGATGCTGTTGTGCACCTTGGAGTTGGTAAGAATATGGTCAATTCCATTAAGTATTGGATGCGAGCATTTGGGTTATTGAAAGCAGAAGGAGAATTAACTTCGTTAGCTCATAAACTTATGAGCAATGAAAATGGATATGACCCGTTTTTTGAAGATACAGGTAGTTTATGGCTGTTGCATTTTAATCTTATAAATGAAGATTATGCAACTGTTTATAAAAGCACTTTTATTGATTATCATAAACAGCGTAATTTAATTGATGGTATAAAACTTCAAAACTTCATTAAGCATCTATGCTTTGATGGCACAAGCTATAAAAACCTTTACAACGAAAATACAGTTAAACGTGATATAGGAGTTTTATTCCATAACTATTGTAGCCATAGTAATGGGAGCATTGAAGAGTCGAATATGCTATTGGCTCCGTTGAACCTTATTCAAGAAACGGAAGATGGGATGTATATCTTCAATTATGATACTCGTAATAGCATCCCAGCTAATATATTTTTATATGCATTGCTTGTTCAATTCCCTGATAGCAAAAGCATATCATTTGAGGCCATGAAAGACTTGGCACTAATGTTTTGCTTAACAAATAATGATTTGTTAAGTATTATAAAACAGTTGTGTGTTTCATACCCCACCCAAATAGTATTTTCTGATGTTGCGGGTATTAAAGAATTACAGATTAGAGAAAATCTATCCAAAGATACGATACTCAATAACCACTACTTGACTGAGTAATATGAAATATACCCTCTCAATAAATATAGAACATAGCACTTTTGACCCAGAGAGCTATATTGTAACGCCAAATGCTCTTGGCGTTGTGGGACGCATTATTGATGCATTCAATACAGGGATTCACTCATTTAATATTATTGGCTCTTATGGAACAGGTAAATCTAGTTTTCTTTTGGCCTTAGAGGATTCTTTGGTGAATAACTCTCATGTTCTTGTAGCAAATAAGGGTCAATTTAATGGATATAGTCGTTTCCGATTCCACAAAATTGTTGGAGATTATACATCATTACATAGCCTGTTGACTGAACAGGCTCTTTCCAGATTCGGCTTTTGAGAATCTGTTTGAGAATCTATCCCGATTTTTTGCTAAAGCAGAGAAAAGGGATGAATTTGTTTTTATTGTCATAGACGAGTTTGGTAAGCTATTAGAGTATGCTGCGAAAAATAATCCAGAGAGAGAACTGTATATATTTCAGAAGTTTACTGAGTTTATTAACAGCGATAAGCGTAATGTAATTTTACTTACAACACTTCATCAGAATTTCAATTCATACGCTCGCACATTAAGTGAATCTCAGCGTCATGAATGGAATAAGGTGAAAGGTCGCTTTCAGGAAATTGTTTTTAATGAGCCGGTTGAACAACTGTTATATCTAGCAGCCAAACGAATAGAACGTACATCTAGATCCGTCCTTAACAATGGTTTTAGATCAATATATGATTTAGCGCAAAATACAAAGTTTGCGAGTCCGTCAATTAAATATGAAGATACAGCAGAACGATTATATCCATTGGATTTATTTGCTGCCCATGCATTAACATTGTCGATTCAACGATATGGTCAAAATGAACGGACTCTGTTTTCATTTCTTGAATCGACTGGCGAAGGTTCTTTACAGTCCTTTAAAGACAGTGAACATACTACCTATAATCTAACGGATGTATATGACTACGACATATATAACTTCCATTCTTTCCTTTCTGAGATTAACCTCGATTCGGCAGCATGGGCAGGTATTCGAGTCTCTTTGGAGCGAGTAGAAGGATTGTTTGACCCAGAAGTCGCAGACGATGCAATTAAGCTTGTCAAGACTATTGGCATGATAAATTTATTTGGTAATGCTGGTGTAAGCTTTACAAAAAAAGATTTGTCATTGTATGCAATGAATGCGTTAGGAATTATATCTCCAGAGGGTGTGATTGACTTGTTGACACAGCACAAAATAATTCGTTATGCAGAATATAAGTCGCAATATGTTTTGTTTGAGGGGACTGACGTCAATATTGAAAGTGAATTACTAAAAGCCTCTGGAATCGTGCCCCGTTCTAAAGATGTTGTTGATAAACTTCTTGAGAATTTCTCTCTCCCTGTAGAGTTTGCTAATGCTGCATATTATCGTAAGGGGACACCTCGATATTTTGAGTATGTCATATCGGACTATCCAATTAATAAACAACCTCAAAATGAGATTGACGGATATATTAATCTTGTCTTTAATGAATCATTGACATTAGAGAAGCTCAAACAAGAGACCAGTACTGTCGAAGAGGCTATATTATATGCTTATTTCAAGCGAACTGATAAAGTTATTGACCATATTTGGATGTTAGATAAGCTAGCCTATGTTCAAAATATAGTTGATAGCGCAGACAAAGTTGCTCATCGAGAATTAAAAGCTTTAATGAACCATGAACGTGGTTTGCTTAATGCGAGTGTGTTAGATGCGTTGTTTGGATATAGCCAAGATGTAGTTTGGGTGTATCGAGGCAATGAGTTCCATATTGATTCGAAGACCAGCTTTAATAAATTCTTATCTCGTATATGTGATGAGGTTTATTTCTCTACACCTATATACATCAATGAGATGGTGAATAAGCATAAGCCGAGCGGTGCAATGTCATTAGCTCGTGTCAACTACTTATCTCATTTATTAGAGAACTCTACTGAATACAATCTGGGATTTGAGGATAGTATGTTTAAACCGGAAAAAACCATCTATTTGACGTTGTTGAAAAATACCGGCATACATAGACTGTTCCTCGGTACATATGAGTTAGATGCACCCCAAGAAGAATCGTTCAGTGATCTTTGGAATGTTTGTGAAGCATTTTTGGAAGGAAGTAAAGAGAAGCCTCGCAAATTGGCAGAACTCATTAACACACTTAAGGCACGTCCATTTAAGCTCAAACAAGGCGTGATTGATTTGTGGATACCAACATATCTCATTATTAAGAAGAATGATTACTCTTTATATAATGATTCGGGAGTCTTTATTCCTTTTATTAATAGAGAGGTATTGGATATTATGCAGAAATCACCGGGCGGATTCCAAATTAAAGCATTTAATGTAGAAGGAGTTAAGCTGGATTTATACAATAAATATCGTGAAGCATTAAACCTTAGTCAAGATGGTGAATTTACGGCTGCTAGCCTTATAGAAACCATTAGACCTTTTTTGGTGTTCTATAAGAAACTTAATAAATATACTAAGCAAACAAAGCGACTCAAAAAAACAACATTGCAGTTCCGTAATGTATTATCTACCGCCAAAGACCCCGAAAAGACTTTTTTTGAGGATTTGCCTCGTGCTTTGGGTTTCAAGGATAGTGTCCTAGCTAGCAATGATGAGGTTTTGAAGAGCTATGTAGATCTATTGCAGAATGCGATTAGAGAGCTTCGGAGTTGTTATGTTAATCTGATTGGACGCATTGAGAATGCGCTCGTCGATTCGTTGAGTTTAAAATCGACAGACTTTATTCAATACAAAAAAGAATTAGAGGAACGATACTCTTGCCTCAAAACATATCTGCTAACTGATAAACAAAAGGCAATACTCAACAGAATATTATCTCCGGCAGCAGATAAGGTTTCTTGGTATCAATCGTTGGCATATGTCATATTAGATAAACAGCTTGAAAATTTGCTTGATGAAGAAGAAGCGTATCTGATAGATAATTTGATCCATTTGTTCAAAGAGTTGGATAAGTACATAGATATTAGTCGTCAGAACCTTGAACATGAGGACAATTTCATTCGGATAGAAATGATCTCAAATGATGGTGCAATATCACCTCAAGTAGTACGGCTTAATAAGAGCAAGATTGACGTTGCACAAAAAATTGAAAAACAAATAGATAAACTGTTATCGGGAGACAGTGAGGTCGATGTATATGCTTTGTTAATGATTCTTAAAAGGAGGTTGGGAGATGAGTAAGGTAAGACATGTCTTAGGTATATCAGGCGGCAAAGATAGTGCAGCACTGGCGATCTATTTGAAGCGGTTGTATCCTCAGCTTCCTATAGAGTATTATAATACTGATACAAAATGTGAATTGGCAGAAACTCAAAAATTGATTGAGAATCTAAAATCATATTTAGGGCATATTGAGATATTGGTTGCGGCCGAAGATAGCCCAGAACCAACTCCATTTGATCATTTTCTTAAAATTAGTGGAGGATATTTGCCGTCTCCTCAAGCTCGGTGGTGTACGCAAAAAATGAAGCTGGCAGAGTTTGAGCGATTTGTGGGTGATGATCCTACAATATCGTATGTCGGAATTCGAGGTGATGAGGATAGAGAGGGATATGTTTCAACCAAACCTAATATTCAGGCTATATTCCCATTCCGGAAAAATATTTGGAGTATAGATGTGATTCATAATGTTATGCAAAATAGTAACATAGGTGTGATTTCATCTCTATACAAAAAGTATGCGTCTAGTGATATATTGGATGAGGCATTGCGGATTATAGAGATTCCTACATCAAAAAAGTTCTTATTCAGCCGGAAGTTCAATGCTTTATTGGATTTGAGTGTTAAGACCTTTAATAAGGTGGTCTTTGAATATCTCAAGACAACTGATTATCCCGTAGGAAAGTTAGAGGATTTTCCTCTGATAGATAATGAAGATATCTTGGTAAAAGAAGATATTTTCAATATTCTAAAAGATAATGGAGTCGAAGTGCCAGCCTATTACAATCCAATTCCGTTCGAAGTTGATGGGGAAGTTGGAACATACAATAGAAGTCGTTCCGGATGTTATTTCTGTTTTTTTCAGCAACGTATAGAATGGATATGGCTTTTGGAACAGCACCCGGACCTTTATAAAAAAGCGATGGAATATGAAAAGGATGGCTATACATGGATTCAAGGTGAGACGCTAGAGGAGTTAAGTCGACCAGAGCGAGTTCGCCAGATCAAGCTTGATCACATCAAGAAGCAGGCTAATTTGAAAGGTAAAAATTCAAGTGGTCTTTTGGTGGATATGTTTGACGATGAAATACCTTGTGCTAACTGTTTTATATAATTATTATGGCTGGATATAGAGCATTTCTTGCAGAAAATTCAGAGAATTATCAATATGAATTGATTTATTATCACAATCCGAATAGATGGAGAGATAATATTATAGCTTTAGACAACCCTATAAGAAATGTTGAGAATTGGTCTGCTGAAATAAAATATTTGAATGAATCGAATGATGATTTATCAGATGAAATTAAAAACTTGCCAAATGATACGGGCGGTATTTATGTGTTTTATGTAAAAGGACTAAACTTGTCATTTATGGAGAACTATATTCTCTATGTTGGTAGATGCCAGTTTACAGGCACACAACATATCAGGAAACGTGCCAGGGAATATTATAAGGACACTAGAGATTTAATTGTGGAAATGTTTAGTAGATGGAAAGATTATTTATATTACAGATATTATCCTGATACTGATAATGATAGGATAAAAAACAATGAGATTCAATTAATTCGGGCAATACTTCCTCAATATAATGAGGTAATTCCTGACCAAATAGATATATGTGATAGTATTCCTGCATTTAGTAACAGAATATGAAAATACCAGCAATTAAAGGGAAAATTGGAGAAACTATATATTATATAGCAAATCTTACATTTCACCAAATCAATCAACTCGTAAAAAGAGTTGACTCAGAATTACATACATCGACATCTTTGAGAGAGGAGATACAACGCTCACTGTCTGACAATTATATTAAGATAAAACAATATATTTTAAATAGAGAAGACCATTTTTTCAACTCATTGGTTTTGGCTGTTTATGATGGACAACCTATATGGACTGAAATAAGATATGAGTTAGAGGACGAGTGGTATCATAATGTCGGAGTTTTACATTTCAACGGAGAAGAAAAGATTTTTCCGGTTGATGGACAGCATCGTGTAGAAGGAATAAAAGCTGCCTTAAGAGAAAAGCCAGAAATAGGTTCGGAAACAATAAGTGTTATTTTAATAGGACATAGTAATACTAGAGAAGGAATGGAAAAGTCGAGAAGAATATTTTCCACACTTAACCGATATGCTAAACCTGTTAGGCTTGGGGATATCATTGCTCTTGATGAAGACGATGTTGTTGCCATTACAACTCGTATTTTATTGGAGAGTTTTCCCTTATTTATGGGCGATAGGATAAAAGCGAGTAATTCAAAGTCAATTCCAGCAAGCGACAAGAAATGTTTTACGACATTAATGACTTTATATGATTGTAATGTAGAACTATTAAAATATTATAAGTTTAACGGCCACATCTCGAGTGGAAAACTAAAGGATTATCTGAGAGTTCGACCTGATGATGAAACAATATTAGGTTTCTATAACTTCTTGTCTGAATTTTGGAGAGCCTTTGAGAATTGTTTCCCTGAGATTGGAAGTTATATAGAAAATACTTCTCCAAATGCTGCTGAATCGTATCGAGATTCTGTTAGTGGAGGGAATATATTTTTTAGGCCAATTTCTCTTTATCCATTTATATCAGCAATATCAACGCTTGCGATAAGGGAACCTGAGCCCAATGTTATTAGAGTCATGGAACAATTTAGAGAAATTGAAAGGACAGTTTCTGCTGATCCATGGAGCAAGGTAATTTGGAATCCGACGACTAATAAAATGGTAATGAGGAACCAAGCTTTAGTAAAATATCTGTTTATGCATATGTATAGTCATGACATCTTGACAAATAAAGAAGAAAGGGCTTTGCGAGCCAAATATGCTTTAGTCCATAATATATCAATAAATGAAGCAACAGAACGGTTAAATCACATATTTATACATAATGCTTAAATCAGATATCATATGGCCTGAACATCGGCGATACAAATCGCGTACAGAGTGGGAACCGATAGGTTTCTTCTCCGATTGTTTGTGTAATACGACGCATTTTGATCTTATGCTTGGATTCTTTTCTTCATCTGCGATAAGCGTGCTCGCTAATGGATTTGCAGTATTCCTTTATAATGGAGGAAAGATGAGGCTTATAGTTAATGACATCTTAACTGAAGAAGATAAGAGTGCTATTGCAGATGGGACTAGCGATGTTGAAATACCTTATTTTGATGTGTCAGACATTCGAAAGATTAAAGAAACATTATCAGAAAGAGATAATCATTTCTTCAACTGTTTAGCGTGGCTCATACGGCATAATCGTCTTGATATTAAAATTATAGCGCCTAAGAATGGTGTTGGCATATCGCATACCAAGTCAGGCATATTCTCTGATGGTATTAATGATGTTGGATTTGACGGTTCGTGTAATTTTTCTCGGACTGCATTGGTGGACAATATAGAAAGTCTGACCGTTTCATGTGATTGGGACGGCGATGTAGATGTTGCTAAGATCAGATATATAAAGGATGATTTTGAGAAAGTCTTTCAAGAGAGAGATGACACTGTAGTTTATTTATCGGCAGACAAGATAAAGACTCATATTACAGAGAATTATCCTGATAAATCTATATCCGAACTGCTTGAATCTGAATACAATATTTTAAAGAATCAGTATTCACAAAATGTCTCTAAACGTATTGCCAAAGCTTTGGATAATGCCAAAAAGCGATTGGAGGTAATTATTGATAAGCTCAAGGAGGGTAAATACAAAGCAGATGTTTTGAAAAACCACGAGCCACATTTTCCATATCCATCTGGACCAAGAGACTATCAAATACAGGCTTTTGAGTACTGGAAAGATAACAAACAGAAAGGATTGTTTGCTATGGCAACAGGTACAGGCAAAACTATTACATCCTTAAACTGTCTACTTGAAATTTATAAGAAACTTGGTTATTATAAAGCACTTATATTAGTTCCAACTATTACACTTGTTGAACAGTGGGAAAAAGAATGTGAAAAATTTAATTTTGTAAATGTAATCAAAGTCTGCTCCAAATACGGAGAGTGGCAGACCTCGCTGGCAAACATACGAATGTTGGAGTTGTCAGATCCAAACAACAAATTATCGTATGTGATTATTTCTACATATGCATCTTTTATTCGACCAGCCAATTTTTTGGAATTAAATCAATTCCCAAAGGCTAAATTGTTGCTTATTGCTGACGAGGCACACAATATGGGAGGAGGGCTTGTTGCAAAACGATTGAACGATATTAAATATTTGCGACGAATAGGACTGTCTGCTACACCTGAGCGACAGTTTGATGAAGAAGGGAATTTGCGATTAATGTCATTCTTTGGATGCGATAAAGAATTCACTTTTGAGTACTCAATGGCAGAGGCCATTAGAAACAAAGCATTGTGTAAATATTATTATTATCCTCATCTAGTGGAATTGACCCAAGATGAAATGAGCCAGTACATTGAGTTGTCAAAGAAAATTGCAAAAATCATTAATAGGACCGATAACGATAGTCGAGAAGTCTTAAAACGACTTTTACTGAAACGAAAGCAAATTATACATAAAGCAGAAAATAAGAAAAAAGAATTTGAAGCAATATTAAAAGATCATCTAAATAAAACCGGTTCTTTAAAATATACGTTAGTATATGTTCCTGAGGGGAACCAATTAGATGATCAAACTGCAGATATTTTCGATATGGTAGAAGGAATTAAGGATGATGAAGATACACTGCATCTTATTGATGAATATACGCGTATCGTAAGAGATATTGACTCGCATATAGTTGTACGTCAATTTACATCAGAATCCATTGATCGTGATTCAATGTTGTCTGATTTTGCGAATGGGAATATTGATGTTTTAACGTCAATGAAGTGTTTGGACGAAGGTGTTGACGTACCACGTAGCGAATTAGCAATCTTTTGTGCTAGCACTGGAAATCCTAGGCAGTTTATTCAGCGCCGAGGTCGTGTGCTGAGAACGCATAAAGACAAACGATATGCTGTTATTCACGACCTTGTAGTAATCCCAGACACGAATTTCGATCCGGAATGCTATGAGTTGGAAAAGAGTTTAGTCTCAACCGAAGTAAAACGAGTCCGAGATTTTGCACTTCTTTCTGAGAATTGTAATGACACATTAAATATTTTAGATGATGTATTAAATCGATATCAAATATCACTTTTTAATTGATACTACTATGACTACTCATTACACGAATGGAGACAGAATACTGCAAGCAGTATTGGCCGATCCTAAACTTGCCGAATTGGGTGAATATACACCAACTGGAGATGAAATAGTTGCAGACGCTCTTGATTCTGAAAATGCCACAATACGTGCTGTTGCTATGATTATTGATGGTAATGAGAATCAATACACCCCCAAAGAGATTTATACCCAGGTTTCTAATTATCTGACCACTAGCATATGAGACTAAATAAAATTATTATAAAGAATTTCCGCAGCTATTACGGTGAAAACTGTTTTGAGCTGTCGGACGGCTTAACCCTTGTTATTGGAGATAATGGTGATGGCAAAACAACCTTCTTCGAAGCTTTAGAATGGTTGTTTGATACTAGTAAGGATAATAAAAGCGAAAGTAATATATCAGAGATGCGCAAAGCCGAGATGGGAATTGGAGATAGCGATGAGGTATCTGTAACTATGACCTTTGAGCATGGCGGAGAAAAAGAAATTTGTAAACGGTTTATTTTCGAGAAAGACACAAATGGAGCTATCAGAACAAGAGATTTTTCTTTTGTTGGATATGAAATTCTTGGATCAGAACGATATAGGCGAGAAGGAAAGATATTGTTGGAGTCTTGTTTTGATACTGTAATACGTCGTTATTGCTTATTCAAGGGTGAGCGAGAGTTAAATGTTTTTGATAATAATACTGCTCTCAAAACCTTAGTGGATACATTCTCAGGAATAAAACAATTCGATAATCTTGTTGAACTGACTTCATACTTTGAGCAGCAATCTGATAACTTAGTTACCAAAGAGTTGAAAAAAGACAAAAAGCAGGAGGAGATTATCAAGCGACTTGAATATGAATTGAGTAAAGTACAATCGGCTATTTCTGATGTTCGCCATGACATTAGTATCAAAGAGAAAGCTGTATCAGACTATGAAACCAGATTAAGAGTTCTGGAGGAGAATCAGGATGCTTGTGAAAATTTACAGGATATAAATGCTCGAATTGAGCAGAAAAAAATAGAACAGCGTAGACTGATGGGTTATATCAATCTTGACTATAACGCCATGCTGCTGGATGATATGTGGATTCTTAGAGCATTCCCTTCTATTTTAAGCGAGTACCAGAAGAAAGTTGCAGCTCTTAGTCGCGCGAAGAGAAAATTACAAAAGGCAGAGGACGAAAGAATTGCTATTGAGAAGGGGAAACAAGAAGCAATAAAAGAAATCCAGAAATTGGCCAATGATGCTACACCTCTCCCATGGAATCTTCCAGATAAGGAAACTATGCAGGAGATGATTGATGATGAGATCTGTAAGGTTTGCGGTCGACCAGCAGAAAAAGGAAGTGACGCATATAACTTTATGGTTAATAAACTTAATGAGTATCTTGATCATATTCGTAAAGAATCAGAGGCGGCTCAACAGCAAGAGGCCTCAGTTAAGCCTCTCTTTGAGAATACATACATAAATGAGTTGCATACACGTAGCATTCAGTTGAGTGGAGATACAGAGCAGGAATTGATGAGGTTGGCAACCATTATTGCCGATAGATTATCTTTTGTGCAAAGCAGAAAGCAGGATTTGGAGCGAGTAAATAAAGATCTGATAGAGGCAGAAGATGCAAAAATGCAGCTTCTTATTCAGACCCCTGATCTTACGGAAGAGATGCTTATCAAGAACTTTAAGGATTTTAAAGGTCTTTCTGATAGCAGTAAGCGAGCATCATTAGATCTCCAAGACTTGAATCATGAACTTGAAGTGTTAGAGGCCAAAAAGCAGGAACTAAAAGAGCAACAAAATCAGATAGTCCCATCAAATGGAATTGTAAGAGTTTATCAGAAAGTTCATATTACGCTTGAACGAATCATGAAAGCGTTTGAGGCGGCAAAGAATAGAAATGTAGAAGAATTTATTCAAACCCTAGAAGAACAGGCTAACATATATCTTAAGAAACTCAATGCTGATGATTTTCGTGGTCTTATTAAGATAAAAAGAACCGCAGACGGTTCTGCACGAATAAACCTATATAGCTCTAATGATACCTTGATAGCTAATCCAGGTGGTGCTCAAAAGACCACGATGTACATGTCTGTCCTTTTCGCTATATCAAAGATTACTACGCTTAAGAGGGATGAAGATTATCCGTTGATTTTTGATGCTCCGACTTCATCGTTTGGAGAATTCAAAGAGGATATATTCTATAATATTATTGATAATATTGATAAGCAATGCGTTATCTTTACGAAAGATCTGTTGAGATATGATAGGGACACGGAAAAGCGAGAACTTGATTTTGATAAGATAAATCAGCTTTCTTGCTCTGTTTATCGTATACAGAAAGCTCCAGGATATGATGAAGAAGATTTGTCAACTATTAGAACAATAACCGAAAGAATTAAATAGATTATGGCAGAGAAACTATATGATTTATGGGCAAAACGTAATCCTAATTGGGAGAAACGTTTTGAAGACTCTATCATTAAGAACTTTAGTGATTATGGTAAGGGTGTAACCACGTTAGGAGAGGCCAAAGGAAAACTGTTTGGTGCTGGTTATGAAGTTTTCATCATAGCATTTTTTATTGGTCTGTATTACAACCAAAGACGGAGACTCATAGATGATAGCACGAAAATTAAATCGTTAGGACAGCCTATTCAATATTGGGGTAATATTGATTCGGTAAAAGGAAGAAAAGCCTATCCTAAATTGAAGGAGTTTATTTTTACAGCATTAGTCGCTAGAACCGATTTTGATTTTATAGCGCTTGATAAGGGTCTAGTAACACCTCGTAAAGCGGTTGACGCCTTAATGCAAACAATGGAAGAGTATGCTAATTGGGGCTTCCATTTTATGGAAGACAAATTGATGGATAACCCTAATTACTTTTATAGAGAAACGGCATTTCTTGAGGTATTTCTAACTTTTGATGCAAGTACAACAGAATCGACTGAAGATGAACCAGAATCCTTAGATTAGGAGATATACGAACCATTGTATTAAAAACTCGCTTTGACCTAGAAATACAGATGCGGTAGTGCTATATTTATCAAGCACTACCGCATTGAATAACAATAACGATTGCAAGTTTTCCATAAAGCGAACTTATTCCTATAAATTTACCAGATTTCCATTCGAGAATGGCGAAACACTTTCGTCTGTTCACATGTTATGGCACCGCTGTGCTACGCACCAAAGATAGGAAAAGTTTTTCGAAAATACAAAACGTGGGGTATTGTTATCGGTTATATGGTGTGTTGAGTTTGTATCTTATTGAATATCTGTTGTATATGTAATTTTCTTTGCCGGGGTGTAGAGGTGCGGCAGTGGAAATAATTTTGCCGTATGGAACGGTGGTAGGTCATATCGGGAAAATCATCGGTTTGTTTATGATGGTTTAATGGCTGCTTTTTTTTAAGACCAGCCTTTGCCCCGAAGGTGATGCTGTGAGTGTGAATAAGGGAATCTGCGAAAGTATCAATACTATGCCCGAGGAGGCTCTTCCGATGTAGTGTTGGTTGATGTCGTTGCGTGAAACAGATCCTTCGGTCAGCAGTTTTTTGATGGCATATCGGAATATTTCTATTTTTATGGTCTGTTGCCTACCGTTGGATGTAATGCGTTTTATACCGCCCCAATCGACTTGTACGATGTCATTGCCTTTTCCGTTGGGTCGGGAGAGTCTTTTCCCTTCCAGCGGCATAATATATTTTTCCCAAAGGTTTTCGAACATTGCGTCTGTCTCGTCTCCGGGAGTTTCCTCGTGAGAAATATCGGTCTTATATGTGAATGATTCGATAGAACTTGTGTATGTATCGTCTGTTATCGCATTTCTTTTTGTTGTCTCGAAATTTTTCTGTGCGTTGATTGGGAGAATATCTATCCCCAGTTTTTCGGCGACTTCCCGGGCGTCATCGAGAACGCGGCCGTTGGTGGCGATGATTGCTTTGTTACAATCGGCATAAGCGGCAGCCCCGTAAAGTTCGAATATCATTTGTCGATTTATCTTTCGGGAGCTTTCACCGTACATTTTAGCCTGTATGGCTATTTTTTCATCCTTTTTTGTGGCGAAGATGTCGATGCCGTAGTCGTTACTGGCAGGGGTTACTGTAACGTGATAGCCCGATTTCTTGAAATATTCGCCTACGAGGTGTTCATAATCTGTGGGTTTCATAAGCATAAAATTGGGTGGGTAAGACATTTTATTAGAGCAACTTTTGCAAGAGTCGATTTTTTAGTCGTGATAATAGTCGTAGAATGTTTCGAATAGTCTTCATAGAGGTTGAGCGGCTCTTCTAGATAATCTTCTTTGCTTAGTTTGGGTACGGGCGACGGAGGGAGTATCGTATCTTTGGGCATTGGAGCAATATAGGTTACCGTGCGGTTTACATAGTCCATGTCGCTGATTTCTTTTGGCGATCTGTTGGGGTCGATATTGAAGTGGGACTTGTGTTTACGAGGTGCCCATAATTCTTTCCTTTTCTGTTCGTACGGTTCTATGAGGAAGTAGTCCATGGCGGCGTATGAGAGAAAAATCAGCACAATAAATCCCCGTAGAAACGTCCGAAGTGAAGTGAAGGTGTTGGGCAATCAATGGAAGACTTTGATATGTAATTCTTCTTATATTCCGTGTCTCGGGAAAGAATTTTTCTGTTTCTTTCGTGCTTCACATCAGGGCGCTCGGAGTTATTGTCTTCGTAGGGATATCCGTATTCGAATTCCCCGTTGTCGTAATAGGTTATGTAATTGTTCTCATCTTCGTCATATTCTATTTGTTCTATCTGCTTATCGGAGGAATTGCCGTTGGCATGAGTATAATTGTCGATGCCATCTGCCTTATCTGCTTCATTCAGTTCATCGAGATAGTAAAAAATACTGTTCTTGTCGGTGCACTTGGGAATATACTCATTTTTCGGATTATTGAGATATTCGTGAATGGGACTGAGCGTGTTACAGCTTCTGTTCGGATTTCTTTTTCTGGTGACGGAATTTTTACCTGTTTTGTGGGATGCAACTTTGTTTTTTGTCATTCTTTCGTCGGGTGGAACTTTTTTCTTTTGGCACATGTCTTTCGATAAAGTGTCGTTTCTTGACGTTTTTCGGGGGGCTTTCGGAGCAGACGATGTAGCTGCTTCCCGGGAAGATTGCTTATTCATGGTTTTCGGGGGTATTATGTGCAGCAGCTTTTACATAAGTGTCATATAGGCGTTTGCGTAAAGAGTATGGTTTGATGACTTCGACCGAACGGCTTCGGGATAATAGTTCCATGACGAAGTCGTTGGTAATTCGCAAGCGCAGTTTTATGATGAGACCTTCATCGTTGTCCGATATTGTTTCCTGTGAAGTGTGCAACGGAAGGGTTTTGACGAATGCGCCGTCAAGGGCGTCGTATCGTAAAATGATTTCTTCGATTGGTGTTTGTGGATCGTTCCAGATGCCGAAACTTTCTCGGAATAACGCCGGAATGTCGATATCTTCTCGACGGGTGAATGGCTTATCGGCAGCGATACGAAAAAGGGATATGCGGTCGAGTGCGAAACATTTGAGCCGTTTATCGGTGTCATACCCCACGAGGTACCAGCGTTGTTGTGATTCTTTGAGGTAGTATGGTTCCACCTGTTTTGGAATGACTTTGTTGCCTTGGCGGAACAATGTGTAATCAAATTCCACTGTAAGCCTATTTCGTATGGCATCAAGTATTTCGGCGATATTGGCGTGTGTAGAATTAGCATGTCGCCTGTGTTCGGCAAGTACATATTGTTGCAGTACGCTATCGCTATCGATGGCATTTAGCATTTCAAAGTTTCGGAGTAGTTCTTCATGGAAATCGGTATATTCATTGTTTTGTACGATATAATAGCCTTTGTTTTTATTGTGGCTTATTGTGAGTCCGAATAACTCTTCTATTGTGTTGAAATCGCGTTGCAGAGTACGTTGTGTGCAACCGTTTGCTTCGGAGTAACGCCATTGCATGGTTTGGTTTACCTCATCGATAAGTTTTTGGGTCGGGATATACTCCGAACTTCGCAGTTTGTTGATAATGATTGCTAGCCGTCTTATGGGGTTTACTTTAGCCATAATTTATTTCTTTTGCGACAAATATAGAGGCTAAGGGCGACAAAACGTGTCGTTGTACGACATTTTTCGAAAAAAATGAGTAAAAGAAAAGAGCCGTTGAATTTTCAACGGCTCTTCGGGGTGAAAGATGGGGCTTGAACCCACGACCTTCGGGACCACAATCCGACGCTCTAACCAACTGAGCTACATTCACCATGTCGCTTTGCTTTTGCAAAAGCGATGCAAAGATAGGTATTTTCTCTGACTTTGCAAATATTTTCTCGATTTTTTATTCTTTTCTATTCTCTCCAATACCTATGTTATAAGTGCGAAGGTGATTGCGGGTACGATCGGCATAAAGTTGCATGCGTCGGTATGCGGTCGGCAAGAGTGAATCAGGCGGGGTCGATACGGGATAGAGTCTGAATCTTTTGCCGCCTGTGAGAAGCGGACGGCCTGTCCATACCAAGTCATATCCGCAACGGGTTATACGGGTATGGCCTGTCGAGTCTTTTTCCAGAACGAGCGTAAATGCTGCTCCGCCGTCGGTGTGGGTACGGCTCATGTTTGAGATGAAGTTTCCCAGTGAATATACGACGACATGTTGCCGGCCGGTGCTGTCGGTACGTAATTCCATCGGTTGTACGACGTGGGGGTGGTTGCCGATGATGTGTGTTACCCCCTGGCCGAGAAGCCAGTCGGCCAGTTGCTTTTGGCTTTGATCGGGGAGTAGTTTATATTCCGTACCCCAGTGCATACAGGCGATGATGGCATCGGGTTGTATGGCTCGGGCTGCGGCTATATCTTGCCGCATGACACGGCGGTCTATGCGGTTTACGATATGAGGTGGCGTTTCGACGAGGCCGTTGGTTGCATAAGTATAATTGAGAAGGACGATACGAAAACCGTTTTTCTCTATAATCATGGGATAGCGGCGCGAGCGGTCGCTTTCATTGCGGTAAGTGCCTATGCGGGGAATGCAAAGCGAATCGAGCATCGATAAGGTGCGGTCGAGACCTTTCTTTCCCCGGTCGAGACAATGATTGTTGGCTGTGAGCAGAATGTCGAAACCGCACTCTTTTATGGCATATAGGAATGCATCGGGGGCCGAGAAAGCCGGGTATCCCCGATACGGTTTCCCGCCGAGGGTAACTTCGAGGTTAGCAATGGCGATGTCGGCTTTCGAGACAAGGGGTTTCACGGCAGAGAAACAATCGGAGTAGTCGTAGGTGCCTTCGTTATATGCCGAATCGATTTGCGCCTGATGTTGCATAAGGTCTCCGGCGAAGAACAGCGTAATCCTTTTTTGTGCCGAAAGGATTACGCTGCAAGACAGAAGTATGAGAAATAAAAAGATTCTCATACTCGGCTAGTTATTTGTATATAGCTTTTTTGCCGGCCAACAGGGTATTGCGCATGAGCGATACGATGGTCATAGGGCCGACACCTCCGGGGACGGGAGTGATGTAAGAACATTTGGGGGCTACTTCCTCGAAGAGAACATCTCCATTGAGTCGGAAACCCGATTTTTTCGATGCGTCGGGTACACGTGTTGTTCCCACATCGACGATGACAGCACCTTCTTTCACCATATCGGCTGTAACGAAATTGGGTTGTCCGAGGGCGGCAATGATGATGTCGGCCTGACGGCACATCTCTTTCAGATTTTTCGATGCGCTGTGGCAGACGGTAACAGTGGCATTGCCCGGGTTGCTTTTCTGCATCATGAGCGTGGCAACCGGCTTGCCGACGATATTGCTGCGACCCAAGACTACGCAATGTTTGCCTTTTGTGTCGATATCGTATCGTTTGAGTAGTTCCATGATACCGGCAGGAGTAGCCGAGACGAAACACGGCAATCCGATAGACATGCGTCCTACATTGATAGGGTGGAAGCCGTCTACGTCTTTACGGTAATCGATGGCCTCGATGATACGTTGTTCGGAGATGTGCTTGGGTAACGGGAGTTGTACGATGAAGCCGTCGATGTCGGCATCGTCGTTCAGTCGTTCCACTTCTTTCAGAAGTTCTTCTTCGGTGATGTCGTCTTCGTGGCGAATGAGCGTCGATTTGAAGCCGCATTGTTCACAGGCTTTTACTTTGTGGGCGACATAGGTTTCGCTACCACCGTCATGTCCTACCAAGATGGCGGCCAGATGCGGGCGTTTTCCTCCATTTGCTACGATTTCGGCAACTTCGGCAGCGATTTCCTGCTTGATTTGTTCCGAGATGGTTTTTCCGTCAATTAGTTGCATACAGTTTTCGGTTTATTTTTATCCATTATTTCATCTATAATTCGAATCATTTTTTCCCCGCGCAATTTCCGTTTTAGAATCGTTCCGTCGGGAGCGAACAATATGATATATGGGATGCCGGACACTCCGTATGATTTACAGGCAATATTATCTGTGTCAAGTATCTGTGGCCATGTTATATCATATTTTTTTATCGCTTTTGATAGATTTTCTTTTTTGTCCCATACAAAGATTCCTAAGACGGTGAGGCCTTTATCTTTATATTTTTCGTGCAGTTTGGCCAGATTACGCGTCTCCTTTTTACAGGGGCCGCACCAGCTGGCCCACATATCCATCAGTACGTAATTGCCTTTTCCTATGAAATTCGATAATGATAAGGAATTACCTTCAATATCTGCCCCTTTTATATCGATAAAGCGATTTCCTTCTATCGTCGCTTTTTGAGCTTTGGTATTGGATATGATTGATTGAGCTGGTTTTGTTGATCTCAGCCACGGACCCAGATTATTGAGAACGGAATCTCTTATGTCGAGACTCGATTCTCGCATAAAAAGTGTGAATAGGAGGGTATATCCTATGATATCATCATTATGACCTTTATAGATTTCTATGCATCGTTCTCCCAACTTTTGCTTAAATGTGTCCATGTAAAGAGTCCACTGGCGGTCAAACTCTTTGGGTTCGGGGTAGAGTTTTTTCAATTCAGCTCTTTTTTCACTAGCGATTTTATATAGAGAGGATTCTTCTGCTTTTATTTGGGCATATTCTTCATTTCGAGTTGTACCCGATGGTTTATCATATTCTTTCAGATTGGCATTTATATTTCCGCTCTCTAAAATTATATTTGCAAATTCTATACTGTTATTTACAACGATACGACAATACGATGCACTATCAACAGTTCCTCTGAGAAAAAATTTATTATCTTTTATTATCGTACTATCGATGTATTTGTCGTTTTCGTATTTCATAAGATATACGGTTTCTCCGTTCAGGGAACTGTCGCTTACTTCTCCTTGTACCGTATATGTGTTGGAATGTTGTGCAGAGTTACAAGCACTTAAAACAACAGCCCATAAGCAAACTATACTTAAATAAAGTGTTTTCATGTCGTACCTTATAAGAGCTTGTCGAATTTATCTTTTATTTTGTAAAATGTATTCGACATCGGTAATCATACTTTTCCCCCGCAAATTTCGTTTTAGAATCGTCCCGTCGGGAGCAAATAATATGATGTGTGGAATACCTTCTACACCGTAATTTTTACGGACGTTATTTTGAACATCGAAAATTTGAGGCCAAGAGATTTTTTCTTTTTCCACGGCCCGTTTCATATTTTTCTCTTTATCCCATACGAAGATGCCGACAACGGTAAGACCTTTGTCCTTGTATTTATCGTGCAGGTAGGCGAGGTTGGGTATTTCTTGTTTGCAAGGTATGCACCAACTGGCCCACATGTCCATCAGCACGTAATTTCCCCGACCGAAAAAGTCGGATAAAGCGATGTCATTCCCGTTTATGTCCCGACCTTTGATGTCGATATAAGGTTGTCCTACTGCTGTGTTTTTTAGGGCCTTGACCGTCTTTATCTTTTTTTGAATATTCTTTCGAGATTTCAGCCACGGGCCTATATGATTGAGAATTTCTATTTGTTTATCTACATCGGAGGGATAAATGTATGAGTACATGATGAGATATTGTCCCAATGCATCGTTGTTGTGTCGGGAAAAAATTTCCCGACATATCGAGTCTTCTACAAAATTTTTTTGTGCAGCTATGGCAGGAAGCTGCTCATATAATACTTCTGAGGGAATTTCTCCATTCCTATTTTGAGGCGGCTCTATACCTTTTCCCTGGAAATAAGCGTCGATGAGAGAGTCGAGTTTGATTGTGAAGATGTTTTGTAGACTATCTGTCGTTCTGTTGATGTAGGATATTTGTTCGTTCATAGGACTTCCTTGTGGAAAAATATGTCCGTAGAGGTCGAGTGTGATGTTGCCGTTTTCGAGAATAAAAAAAGCATAGGCATTTTTACTGATAGAGACTTCGCAACATACCGCTGTATCTATTTTTCCGTTGAATGAAAATCGGTTCCCTTCTATGCGGGTGCTGTCTATTTTTGCACGATTGTCCCTCTGTACGATATAAATGGTACGTCCGTCAAATGTAGAATCTTTGAGTTCTCCCTTTACATGATATGCCGTTGGTGTTGCTGTGCAGGAGCAAAACAATAGAAGGCAACATATCATTCCTAAAAAAATGTTTTTCATAATTGTTGGAAATAGAATGGTACAAATATAGCAAAAAGTTTATGCAGATTTGTTACTAAATGTGTTTTTCATATATGAAAAAATAGCCGTAGACCAAAACGGCAGGGAGGCTATTTTTGTAACATTTCTTTCTACGAAAATCTATCATGCTGTCTCCCGGTAAGTCGATTTCAAAATAGTTCCTTCGGGCGAGAATTGTAAATTAGAGGAATCCCGAAAAGTTTATAAAAAATAAAAAAGGGAAAGCATGCTTTCCCTTTTTTGAAATAAGATGTATCGATGTTTATCTGCGTTTGAGTTGTCCCATCATGCGGGCCGGATTTTTCCCTTGCGTCATCATACGCATCATTTTACGCATATCGTCGAACTGCTTGATGAGCCGGTTTACCTCTTGTATTGATGTGCCGCTACCGCGTGCGATACGTTGGCGTCGACTGCTGTTGAGTACTTCGGGGTGGCTGCGTTCTGTCGGAGTCATCGATTGTATAATGGCTTCGATGCTCTTGAATGCATCGTCGTCGATATCGATATCTTTGATGGCTTTTCCTACACCGGGAATCATCGATGCGAGATCTTTGAGGTTTCCCATTTTCTTTACCTGCTGTATCTGCCCGATGAAGTCGTTGAAGTCGAACTGATTTTTGGCTATTTTTTTCTGCAACCGGCGAGCTTCTTCTTCGTCGTATTGTTCTTGCGCACGTTCTACAAGAGAAACAATATCGCCCATGCCGAGGATACGATCGGCCATACGTTCGGGATGGAATACGTCGAGAGCTTCCATTTTTTCTCCCGTACCTACGAATTTGATGGGCTTGTTTACGACGGTACGTATCGAGAGGGCAGCTCCGCCTCGGGTATCGCCGTCGAGTTTGGTGAGAACGACACCGGTAAAATCGAGACGATCGTTGAAGGCCTTTGCCGTATTCACGGCATCCTGTCCTGTCATGGCATCGACCACAAAAAGTATTTCTTGCGGATTGACGGCTTTTTTCAGTGCTGCGATTTCGTTCATCATCTCTTCATCGACGGCGAGGCGTCCGGCTGTATCGATGATGACCAAATCGTTGTTTTGTTTCCTGGCTTCTTTTATAGCGTTTTGAGCGATTTCGACCGGTTTTTTGTTTTCGGGTTCGGTATAGACGGGTACACCGATTTGCTCGCCGAGCACTCTCAGTTGTTCGATGGCGGCAGGACGGTAAACGTCGCAGGCAACGAGCAAGGGGCGCTTGGCCCGTTTGGTGCGCAACATTTGCGCCAATTTACCCGAGAAAGTGGTTTTACCCGAACCTTGTAGACCCGACATCAGGATAATGGCTGGCGACCCGTTGGTTTCGATGTCGACCGCTTGTCCACCCATGAGTTCGGCGAGTTCATCGTGTACGATTTTCACCATGAGTTGTCCAGGTTTCACGGCGGTAAGCACGTTCATACCCATAGCTTTGGCTTTTACCGTGTCGGTAAACTGTTTGGCAACTTTATAATTGACGTCGGCATCGAGCAGGGCCTTACGTACCTCTTTCAAAGTTTCGGCTACGTTGATTTCGGTGATACGGCCTTCGCCTTTAAGTACTTTGAACGACCGTTCGAGTTTCTCGCTTAAATTTTCAAACATATATTTCGATCTAAAAAAATTACATTTTATACAGCACTGTTTCTGCCTCCCCATGTAACCAACAAATCCGGAAGGTGTTGATAGTAAGCGCCACTCCGGAGTGTTGAACCCTTTTCTATCGGACGTATGTCCTTATGGAAAACGGGAATAAACTATGGTTTCCCTTATTTTTGTATCAGGCGATTGGTCTGTGTGTCGGGAAAAATGACAGAAGGTTTGAACCTGCGGGCTTCTTCTGCGTCCATCATGGCATAGGCTATGATGATGACAATATCGCCGGGTTGTACTTTGCGGGCGGCCGCGCCGTTGAGACATATCGTACCCGAACCTCTTTCTCCTTTGATGACGTAGGTCGAGAAACGTTCTCCGTTATTATTATTTACGATATGCACCCGTTCGCCTTCGATGATATTGGCGGCTTCCAGCAATTCTTCGTCTATGGTGATGCTTCCGATATAGTTAAGATCGGCTTGCGTTACGGTTACGCGATGAATTTTCGATTTCAGTACCTCTAACAACATGATTTCTGCTTTTAAGGACGATAAGAGATATTATCGATTAAACGTACTTCTCCGCAATATACGGTAATACAACCTACGATATAAGGAGCATCTTCCCATGAATCGACCGGTTGTAACGTGTCGCCGTTTACGATTTCATAGTATTCTACTTGTAAATCGGGCGTTTGGTTGATGCTGTCGATGACAAACGCTATCGTTTCGGCTACCGTATGTTGTGTGGCAAAGGTACGACTTTTAAATAGAGTTTGCGAAATGTTTACGGCATTTTTTCTTTGTTCGGGCGAAAGGCGTGTATTCCGGCTGCTCAGGGCCATACCGTCAGCTTCTCGCACGATAGGGCAGGAGATGATTTCGATAGGAAATTTCAGCTGTCGGGTCATTTCTCTGATGACGGCGATTTGTTGAAAATCTTTTTCTCCGAAATATGCCCGGTCGGGTTTTACGGTGTCGAAAAGTTTACTTACGATTTGAGCCACGCCGTTGAAGTGTCCCGGGCGGTATTTGCCTTCCATGACGGCGGCAACAGAACCTAAGTCAAAGACGCGAGTATCTTTTTGGGGATACATCTCTTCGACAGAAGGCATGAATACGATATGGCAACCGGCGCTTTCGAGAAGTTTGCAATCGGCTTCGGGAGTGCGGGGATAATGTATCAGGTCGTTTTTGTCGTTGAATTGAGTGGGGTTGACAAAAACACTTACGACGCAACAGCCGTTTTCGCTAACGCAACGTTTCACGAGCGAAAGGTGCCCGTTATGCAATGCCCCCATCGTAGGAACGAGGCCTATCTGTTTCCCTTCGGCACGATATGCGGCGATACGCGCTTGTAAATCCGAAATTTTAGAAATGACTTCCATGATCAGTTTTTGAAAAAACGGTGCAAAAGAAGTAAATAAAACTCGAACAAAGAAGTTTTCGTGTGGAAATTTCATGAGAATTTTCGTAAGAAATGCCTGTTTAGAAGAATATATTATCAAAAACTGTTAATCTCCGAAGGGGATATGGCTGTTTCCGATATTTTTTTTAGTATCTTTGCAAGACAAATTTTATAGAGAACTGCACGATGGAAGCAAAAAAGGTTTTGTTCATTTCTCAGGAGATGACCCCGTATCTTCCCGATTCGGAAATTGCCACGATATGTAGGAACTTGCCGCAAGGTATTCAGGAAAAAGGGCGAGAGATACGCGCTTTTATGCCCAAGTACGGTAATATCAATGAACGGCGTAATCAGTTGCACGAGGTAATTCGTCTTTCGGGAATGAACCTGATTATCGACGATACCGATCACCCGTTGATTATCAAGGTGGCATCGATACAACCGGCTCGTATGCAGGTCTATTTTATCGATAACGACGACTATTTCCAGCGGAAAAATGTCCTTGTCGATGATGAGGGAAAAGATTTTGATGACAATGACGAGCGTAGCATATTCTTTGTGCGAGGGGTAATGGAGACAGTAAAAAAACTCCGTTGGGTACCCGATATTATTCATTGTCATGGTTGGTTTACCGCTCTCGCCCCTCTTTACATAAAGAAGGCGTATGCCGAAGATCCCTCTTTCAGAGATGCGAAAATCGTTTATTCGATTTATGAAAACAAATTCGATGAGCCGTTCTCCGAGACTTTCCCGGCTAAACTTTTGTGGGAAAACATTCAGGAAAAAGATCTCGGTTTCGGGCTGAACGAACAAGTCGATTTTGCCCGACTCTCCGAGTTGGCCATACGATATTCCGACGGTCTTATACAAGCTTCTTCCCAAATCGACGAAGAGGTTGCGGCTATTGCAAAGGCTTCGGGAAAACCATTTCTGACTTATCAGGATTCCGACACCTATGTCGATGCATACAATAACTTTTATGATGAAGTATGGGAGGCTGCCCATAAATGATTTCTATATGAAAAGTAAACGGATATTCCCCTTTTCTTTGCTCTTTATAGCGCTTTTTTTCTCGTGTAATGACGATTCCGGTACGATCGGATTTTCGGTTGATACGACTTCGCTTACTATTTATATCGACTCGTCGTTTGTATATACACAGCATAGCGATTCGGTGTCTACTTGTCGTGTCGATTCCTTGCCCAACCGTACGATTGTGCAGATGTTGGGCAATGTGGACATTCCCGGTTACGGAACGGTGAAAGCCGACTATCTGACCCAGTTCTATCCTGTGGCCGATTTCGATACGGTATTGGTAAAGCCCGATATGGTCGATTCCGTGGGTGTCGAAATCGCGTTCCAATACAATAGCTTTTTGGGTGATTCTTTGGCGCCCATGCAACTTACCGTATATGAGTTGAATAAGTTGTTGAGAGAAGATGGTAATGTGCGTGTGCCCATTTATAGTAATCTCGATCCGGCGGATTATTACGACCCGGCCGATAAGTTGGGAAGTAGTTTTTATGTGGCTTCTATGCAGTCTTATCCCGACTCTCTTCTCGATGAGAACGGGTATCGTTTTATCAAACAGACATTCGGGAGCTCAGTTGCCGATAAAAAAGAGTGGGCTGCAAATTTCTATGATTTTTATATCAAGAATGGAGGGAATATAACCACAACGGCCATGAACGAATTCTTCAAAGGACTGTATATAACCAATACATTCGGGCGAGGAACATTATTGTATATCGTGTCGACGGCGGTGGTCGTATATCATCGTACATATGCCTATAATAGTAGCGGGGGGCTGAGGACTATTAGCGATGAGTCCGATTCTCTTTATGTAGAAAATACCTCGACGACCTATCTGATGACTTCGTACGAGGCGCCTACGATCAATCATATCGAGGCGACGCCGGCCGCTTCGGTCGATGCGTTGCGGGCGCAAGGAGAGGCGATCATTCAATCGCCCCAAATGTACGATGGTGCAATTATTTTCCCTACGGCAAAAATCATAGAAACGTTCAATAATTCACGCAGTCTCAATAGTACCGATACCGTAGGAGTCCTTAATACCATAAACCTGACGATTCCGTTGAAGACGATGCCTGCCGAGTTGAAAGCACTTGGAATCATACCGCCTCCGTATCTTTTGTTGATGAGGAAAGGTGGGAATGCAACATCGTCGACAAATGCCGTTATTCCGATGGATAAGAAAGAATTTTTTGCCGATCGGTTGATAAATGATGATAAAAATTATTTCTATGCGGCTTATGATTCGACGTCGAATAGTTATACTTTTACGGGATTGCAAAATTATATCATGAATATTTTCCAATACGATCCTAACAATATATTGAATCCCGATCATTCGTTGAATCCGGCAGCCGATTATGCCTATGATTCCGATATGATACTTGTTCCGGTAACGGTATCGAAAACGACAAGCTCTTATTCGTCCGATACCAATATTATTCCCTATTTGGGAGGATTGACATATGCCGATATCGACAACGAAAATATAAAAATACAGGTCGTATATAGTACAAAAATTTATTGAAGCAGAAGCTATTATAATTTAGGAAATACGGCGTTTCTATGAGGGGGAATGCCGTATTTTTTTTATTCTTCCTGAAAAAATATCCTTGATATTTTGTAAAATATCGGGGAAAACATTATCTTTGCATCGCTTTTTCAGAAGACGCCGCAATAGCTCAGTCGGTAGAGCGTTTCACTCGTAATGAAAAGGTCGCCGGTTCGATTCCGGCTTGCGGCTCAAGGAGGACAATCATTGTTCTCCTTTTTTCTTTTATAGTTTCTTCTTCCTGTGTGTTTTGTTTGCAGTACTGCAATCGTTATAAGTTGAGATTTATTATCTGTTATTTGGAGGCCTTTGTTTTCTTTCATTTAACAAAGTGGTGTTTTATGTATATTGACAAGTTTTTTTAGAGAAATAAGGTGGTATTGTGTAGGGGTGATGCATAGAAGTGTGAGTTGTTTGGGGGAGTTGGGTCATATTGTGAACTGAGGTTTTTTTTATTGACCTTGCATAAGGTCGGTTAAGGAAGGGGGGGCTATGCTGTGATTTTTAAATTGCTGGGGAACATGTCTGCCCAATCAGGTGGAATAAGTATTTTCGAGGCTCATGTCTTTTCTGGGTAAAAAAACTCTAAGTTGGCCAAAGGCTGTTGAGTTGAGATCTGGGTTAAGCGTATTCCGGGCTATAAAGCCATCATTTGATAACCTGGAGTCATAAGTATTAAAGTATCCGCAAGCCTAAGGAGGCTTGCGGATACTTCTTTTTTGTTTTGGGATATTTGATGTGCGTAATGAGGGTAGTTTGAATAGAGTAATTACGGTCTTGTGTGGCATATCTTTATTGTGTGTGGTGGTGGATAAAAGTTTTCGAGATGTAGGTTGGTTGTGTATTGATAGTTTTGTTTTTGGGATATTTAATGAGCGAGGAGGTTGGTATGGAATATGTGTGGAGGTCAATAATGGGTGTGGGAGAGGGGGTGGATATGTTATAAAGCGATGTTAAGGAACATGGGAATAAATTTGCGAGGAGGGGATTTTAGGGGTATATTTGCAATTCCCGCCAAAAAGAAGGAGTATAGGGCAAAAAAATATTGCGATATAATAAAGTGGTTATTAGGTTGTTGTGGATTTGTTCAAAAAAAAGATGAAAAAAAGTAGCAAAAATATTTGGTGGGGAAAAAGAAAGGCTCTATCTTTGCACTCGCTTTTCGGGAATAACCGATACGCACTGCGAGAGAGGCGGTGAGGAAAGAGCGAAAGATCTTTGAGAGAATGATAGACAAAGTAGTACGAGACGAGTAAAAAAAGTCAACGTCAAAACCGGCGAATCGCGAGCCGCTCCCTTAGAGGGAGAGAAGGCAAAGTTTTCGATGGAATTATATAAAAAAGAAATAATACAACGAAGAGTTTGATCCTGGCTCAGGATGAACGCTAGCGACAGGCCTAACACATGCAAGTCGAGGGGCAGCATTTTTGAAGCTTGCTTCAAAAGATGGCGACCGGCGCACGGGTGAGTAACGCGTATGGAACCAACCCGCAACAGGGGGATAACCCGGAGAAATCCGGACTAATACCGCATGGTACTCTTTGCACAGAAGTGTGAAGATTTAAAGATGCGAATCGGTTGCGGACGGTCATGCGTTCCATTAGCTAGTTGGCGGGGTAACGGCCCACCAAGGCGACGATGGATAGGGGTTCTGAGAGGAAGGTCCCCCACACTGGTACTGAGACACGGACCAGACTCCTACGGGAGGCAGCAGTGAGGAATATTGGTCAATGGGCGAGAGCCTGAACCAGCCAAGTAGCGTGAAGGACGACGGCCCTACGGGTTGTAAACTTCTTTTATAAGGGAATAAAGTGCGTTACGTGTAATGTTTTGTATGTACCTTATGAATAAGCATCGGCTAATTCCGTGCCAGCAGCCGCGGTAATACGGAAGATGCGAGCGTTATCCGGATTTATTGGGTTTAAAGGGTGCGTAGGCGGGTGATTAAGTCAGCGGTGAAATGCGTCAGCTTAACTGGCGAACTGCCATTGAAACTGGTTACCTTGAGTGTAGCGGAAGTATGCGGAATGCGTGGTGTAGCGGTGAAATGCATAGATATCACGCAGAACTCCGATTGCGAAGGCAGCATACCATACTATAACTGACGCTGAAGCACGAAAGCGTGGGTATCGAACAGGATTAGATACCCTGGTAGTCCACGCAGTAAACG
>OIWT01000030.1_pt1 | contig 186317 bp, 178 predicted proteins | sample 1587701 | NCBI WGS metagenome assembly OIWT01 (sample SAMEA3888904, study PRJEB22519) | human gut metagenome | biome: human gut; feature: human-associated habitat; material: faeces | place: Denmark | collected 2009
TGAAAATAAACAAATTGAAATGCTTAGACAGTTCATGAAAAACGGACGTACCTTTCAAGAATTCATTAAGTTGTTCAATATCACAGATAAAAATGAAATTGCTTTTTTGAAAGAAAATATTCAGGTACAATAAGAGCAATAGCAGTTACCGCATTGATGCAGTAACTGCTATTTTTATCTACGCCTTTTTCGGGATATATTTACCTCTCCGAGACGTAAAAATCTGTAGTTCCCGATGAGAAGCCCCCTGCTTTTACGGAGGTATCGTTATTACAAAACGTACAAGCGAAAAAAAAGAAAGGTTAGTTGTTCGGTTTTTTCAGCATTGCTTGTTGCGGTAATACATGGTAAAATTAGAATGTTCGTATATCGTGCTTTAGAAAAAATTAAATATATTGGAGGAGATTTCAATGGCAATTGAAGTATCGGAAAGATTTTTCCCTTCCACATCCAAGGCCGGCATAAACATCAGATACCTTGTGTGGAAAGACACGGCAAACAAAAAGCCTGTAGGCGTTATCCAGCTCACACACGGCTGGGGAGAGCATATCGAACGCTATGACGAAATGGCACGTCTTTTCGTTAAGAACGGTTATGTTGTTTGCGGACAGGATCATCTTGGACACGGACACACGGCAACAGTACCTTGTGTCGGCCTTTATCCGGAGGATGCGGGCACGGCAATGATCGAGGACATGCATGAGCTTCGCAAGATTATGCAGGCAGAGTACAAAAAGCTTCCTTATATGCTTTTCGGACACAGCCTCGGCTCGATGATGGTGCGTGACTACATCATGAAGTACAGCAAGGGTCTTTCGGCTTGTGTTATCTGCGGAACGGTTCCCACACCGAACTTTGCTTTCCTTTTAAGCGCACCGCTTCACCTTCTTTACAAGCTCACTCCGGCCTCCTTTGAAAAGTCATGCGCGAGAGCAAGAAAGAAGAGAAGTGCAGACGACACCCCGTTAACAAAGAAGCCTCCGCTTTACAAGCTCATTGCAACAAGCTGGATTTCTTTTGACAAGCAGAACATAATTACATATAACCAGAGCCCGTACACTTATATCGCTCCGGACTTGTCACTTCTCAACATGATTGCAACCTGCCTTAACACAGGTAAGCCGTTCTGGGCTTTCAGGGCAAATAAAAAGGTTCCTTACTTTGTTTGCTCAGGAAAGTACGACATCTGCGGTGTTCATTGCATAGGACCGAAGAAGGTTTACAAGGAGCTTAAGCGTGCCGGAAGAAACGTTCAGCTCAAGATTTACCCGAACGCAAAGCACGAGATTCACAATGAAACCGAAAACGGCACAAAGCTTGAGGTTTATGCGGATCTTCTTAAGTTCTTCAACGACAACAACCCACTGATTAAAAAATAATTTTTTAAAGTATATGAGAAAAAGAGCCGCGGCGCCAGCCGTGGCTCTTTTCCCTTTGTCATAGTGACAAATTCATTTATTTCGGAAGATTGTAAGAGGATAGCGTTTTTGCCTGTTTGATGACGTTTTCGGGTGAGGGTGCGCCGTATGCGGTGCGATCCTTCACGCATTTTTCGAGACTTATGGCATCATAGACCCCGTCGTCAAACAATTCGCACACCGACTTATATCCGGAAAGCGGAAGCGTTTCAAGTGTAAGACCCTTTGAGATACACAAGGCAACGAGCTCACCTGTTGCCTTATATGCGTCACGGAAGGGAAGACCCTTCCCCACAAGGAAATCCGCACAGTCGGTTGCGTTTATGAAGCCGGCGGCAGCGGCTTTTCTCATGTTATCCTTAAGAACCGTCATTGTGTCCACCATAGGAGTAAATGCCGTAAGGCACATCTTTACGGTATCAAAGGCATCAAAAATTGCCTCCTTATCCTCCTGCATATCCTTATTGTACGCGAGAGGGATACCCTTCATAACGGTGAGAAGCGTCATAAGGTCACCGAACACACGGCCTGATTTTCCGCGCACAAGCTCGGCGATATCCGGATTCTTCTTCTGCGGCATGATGCTGGAGCCGGTTGAAAATGCGTCGTCAAGCTCCACAAACTTAAACTCCCATGAGCACCAGAGAATGATCTCCTCTGCAAAGCGTGAGAGATGAACCATGACCAGTGAAAGAGCGAAGGAAAGCTCGACACAAAAGTCTCTGTCGGAAACACCGTCGAGAGAATTTCTGCACGGAGCTTCAAAGCCGAGTGCCTCGGCAGTCATAAAGCGGTCGATATCGTAAGTGGTTCCTGCAAGAGCGCCGCAGCCCAAAGGACATGCGCTCATCATACGGGCTTTCGCGTCCTTTATACGTGATACATCACGCATAAACATCTCTGCATATGCAAGTAAATGGTGACCGAAAACAATAGGCTGTGCCCTTTGAAGATGCGTATATCCCGGCATAACCGCGTCACTGTAAGCTTCAGCTTTTTTGCAGAGAACATCTATGAGCTCATGAAGCTTTGCAAGCACCTCGTCGCACTCCTTCGAGAGGGTCAGGCGCAGATCAAGTGCGACCTGGTCATTACGCGAGCGCGAGGTGTGAAGCCTTTTCCCCGCGTCACCGATACGGCTCGTAAGCTCCCCTTCGATAAACGTATGGATATCCTCCGCATCAGGGTCAACGGTCAGAACGCCGTTCTCCATGTCGTCAAGAATCCCCTGAAGTCCGCCGAGGATTTTATCGGTATCCTCCTTGGAGTTTATACCCTGTGCGCCGAGCATTGCGGCATGAGCCATGCTCCCCCGTATATCCTCCTTGTACATGCGTTTGTCAAAGGAGATGCTGGAGTTAAAGTCATTTGTTTTTTTATCAATTTCTTTTGAAAAACGTCCTGTCCAGAGTTTCATAACACCTCTCCTCAGTTTTCGTTGTTCTTTTCCATCATAGCCTTAACCTTTATAGGAAGTCCGAAAAGGTTTATAAAGCCTGCGGAATCAGTCTGGTCGTAAACATCATCCTCGTCAAAGGTTGCGATTTCGGGGCTGTAAAGGGAGTACGGCGATGTAACTCCCGCATTTATGATATTTCCCTTATAAAGCTTAAGCTTCACCTTACCCGTACAGTGTTCCTCTGCCTTGTCGGCAAAGGCGGAAAGAGCCTCACGAAGCGGTGTATACCACTGTCCGTTGTACACGAGTTCACCGAAGGTTATAGCGAGCTTTGCCTTCTCGTGCGCCGTGTATTTATCAAGGCAGATTGTTTCAAGGATGCCCAGTGCCTTATAGAGTATGGTTCCGCCCGGAGTTTCATACACGCCGCGGCTCTTCATACCCACAAGACGGTTTTCGACGATATCGAGAAGGCCGATACCGTTCTTTCCGCCAACCTCGTTTAAGGCGAAAATTATTTCAGTCGGGCTCATTTTTTTGCCGTCAAGAGCAACCGGAACACCTGCTTCAAAGTCAAGTGAGATATATGTAGGAGCATCCGGTGCGTCTATCGGAGAAACTCCCATCTCAAGGAAGCCCTCCTTCTCGTACTGCGGCTCGTTTGCGGGGTCCTCAAGGTCAAGCCCCTCGTGTGAGAGATGCCAAAGGTTCTTGTCCTTTGAATAATTCGTCTCACGGTTTATTTTGAGAGGTATCTTGTGTGCCTCTGCATAGTCAATTTCCTCGTCACGCGATTTTATGCTCCACTCACGCCACGGAGCAATGATGGGCATATCCGGTGCAAAAGCCTTGATTGCAAGCTCAAAACGAACCTGATCGTTTCCCTTACCCGTGCAGCCGTGACAGATGGCGTCGGCACCCTCTGCCTTTGCGATTTCAACAAGACGTTTCGCAATTATGGGACGCGCAAAGGATGTACCGAGAAGGTAATCCTCGTACTTTGCACCCATCTTGAGAGAGGGAATGATAAACTCGTTTACAAAGTCCTCTTTAAGGTCCTCTACGTATAGCTTTGAGGCGCCTGTCTTTATTGCTTTTTCCTCAAGTCCGTCAAGCTCTGTTCCCTGTCCGACGTCTCCCGAAACAGCGATTACCTCGCAGTTGTTATAGTTTTCCTTAAGCCACGGGATGATGATAGATGTATCCAGCCCGCCCGAGTATGCGAGAACTACTTTTTTTATGTTTTCCTTATTTACTGCCATTTTAATTACCCCTTTTTCTTCGAAATAAATGATTGTTTTGAACTATGTGGCTATTATATGCACCATTATGCAAAAAGTCAACCCATTTTTGCATACTTTTTGCATAAAATCTTTATTTTCTCGAATAATAGTGAATATTTATTCATAAGATAAATCGAAAAATCATTGTCCCCCGTGCAATCTGCGAAGATTCATAAAAAAAAGTACAAAAAGTACCGCGTGCGTGTTATACTATTAAACGTATATTTATGACCAAAGGAGACTAACCTCAAAATGGGACTTTTTAAAAAGATATTCGGAGACTACTCTTCAAAGGAAGTTAAAAAGATGGACCCGCTCAAAAATGCGGTTTTAGCTCTTGAAGATGAATACAAGGCAATGAGCGATGAAGAGCTCAAAGCCGTTACACCTAAGCTTAAGGAGAGACTTGCAAACGGAGAAACTCTCGATGACATACTTCCGGAGGCTTTCGCGGCATGCCGTGAGGCATCAGACCGTGTGCTCGGAATGAGACACTACCCCGTACAGGTTGTCGGAGGCATCATTCTTCACAACGGCGGTATCGCCGAGATGAAGACAGGTGAAGGAAAGACACTCGTTGCCACCCTGCCCGCATACTTAAATGCACTCGCAGGAAACGGCGTACATATCGTAACCGTAAACGATTACCTCGCACGCCGTGACTCGGAGTGGATGGGAAAGGTTTACCGCTTTCTCGGTCTTGAGGTCGGACTTATTGTAAACGGTCTTGACAATGAGGACCGCAGAAAGGCTTATGCGGCAGACATAACCTACGGAACCAACAACGAATTCGGATTCGACTACCTTCGTGACAACATGGTTCAGTATAAAAAGGACAAGGTTCAGCGCAAGCCGTTTTACGCAATCGTCGACGAGGTTGACTCAATCCTCATAGATGAGGCAAGAACTCCGCTTATCATTTCGGGCATGGGCACGGAATCAACCGAGCTCTATAACCTTGCGGACAAGTTCGTAGGAACCCTCTCCATGACAAAGGTAAAAGAGGTTGACTCAAAGACCGAGTACGAGAGCACCGGCGACGGAGATTATATCGTCGACGAAAAAGCAAAGACCGCTACTCTTTCGGAGTCCGGCGTTGCAAAGGCAGAGAGCTACTTCAACATAGAAAACCTTATGGATGCCGAGAACTCAACGCTTCTTCACCACATAAACCAGGCAATAAAAGCCCACGGCGTTATGCACAGGGATATCGACTACGTTGTAAAAGACGGAGAGGTTCTCATAGTTGACGAGTTTACGGGCCGTATCATGCTCGGGCGCCGTTATAACGAAGGTCTTCACCAGGCTATCGAGGCAAAGGAACACGTAAATGTACGCAGGGAGTCAAAGACTCTTGCGACAATAACCTTCCAGAACTACTTCCGTCTTTACAAAAAGCTTGCCGGTATGACCGGTACGGCTATGACAGAAGCAGACGAGTTCTCAGAGATTTACAACCTCTATCCGGTTGAGGTTCCGACAAACAAGCCGATGATAAGAATCGATAACCCGGATGTTGTATATAAAACCGAAAAAGCAAAGTTCAATGCCGTAATAGACAGAATCTGCGAGTGTCACGAAAAAGGGCAGCCCGTTCTTGTAGGTACCATTTCCATAGAGAAATCTGAGCTTCTTTCAAAGATGCTTAAGAAGCGCGGCATAAAGCACGAAGTCCTGAACGCAAAGAATCATGAGCGCGAAGCTGAGATAATCGCACAGGCCGGCAAATACGGCGCCGTTACCATCGCCACCAACATGGCCGGCCGTGGTACCGACATCATGCTCGGCGGTAACCCGGAGTTCCTTGCAAAGTCAGAGCTGCGCAAAAAGGGATATGCCGAGGAAATCATTTCCGAGGCAATGGGCTTTGCGGACACAGACAATGAAGAGATACTCAAGGCACGCTCTGAATTTGCGGAGCTTGAGGCAAAGTTCAAGGATGAGATAAAGGATGAAGCCGAGCAGGTATGCCGTGCCGGCGGACTTTATATCGTCGGCACCGAGCGTCACGAATCACGTCGTATAGATAATCAGCTTCGCGGACGTTCAGGTCGTCAGGGTGACCCCGGTGAAAGCCAGTTCTTCCTCTCAATGGAGGACGACCTGCTCCGACTCTTCGGCGGTGACAGAATGACCAGAATCATGGACACTCTCAACGTTGACGAAAATCTTCCCATAGAGGTAAAAATACTCTCCAACACCGTTGAAACGGCGCAGAAGAGACTTGAGTCGCAGAACTATGCGATACGTAAGCACGTACTCCAGTACGACGACGTAATGAACAAGCAGCGTGAGATCATCTACAGCCAGCGTGACAAGGTTCTCGACGAGGCAGACCTTAAAGATACCATTATCTCCATGTTTGACGAAACCGTTGACGGAAGCGTTGACATGTACTGTCCGAAGGGTACCGAGGAGGCAGACTGGAACCTCGCGGGACTCCGTGAGAAATTCCTCGGATGGATTCTTTCAAAGGATGACAGTCTTGAAGGCCTTACAGCTGACGAGGTGAAGGACCTCATCACAACAAAGGGTCACGAGATCTACGAAAAACGTGAGGAAGAGAACACACCTGAGGTCACAAGAGACCTTGAGCGCATGATTCTCCTTCGCAATGTTGACATAAACTGGATGGATCATATTGACGCCATGGAAGAGCTCAAGAAGGGCATCGGACTTCGTGCATACGCTCAGAAGGATCCCGTTGTTATGTTCAAATTTGAAAGCTTTGACATGTTCGATGAAATGACCGCAACCATACGTGAGGACACCGTGAAGCAACTCTTTACGGTAAAAGTTACAAAGTCTCAGGAGATAAAGCGTGAGCAGGTTGCGAAGGTAACCGGAACAAACAGCGGTGACGGAACCGAAACAAAACGTCCCGTGCGCAAGGGAACAAAGATCGGTCCAAACGATCCATGTCCGTGCGGAAGCGGAAAGAAATACAAGAAATGCTGCATGTTAAAGGAAAACGCTGAAAAGTAATCCTACATCGGCAAAGAGGGAATAATGAGGAGTATTTTAAAATGAGGTCCTTAAAGACATTGGCTTCACAGGTGTACGGAGCACAACTGCCTATACGGCAAAGGTTCTTCAATATCATTTTTACATGCGGATTTTTAGTTGGTCTTGCAGGTATCTTTGCCTGCATACAGCTCGGCTCTTCTTATGAAGCAATCATGGTTTCCGCTACGATGACCTTTGCCTTTCCGTTGCTTGCCTTTTTCGGTATACGTTCAAAAAAACACCAGGACAAGATAATAAACCTCTCCCTCGCCGTGGTAAATTTCTTTATCTTTCCGGCGCTCTACCTTACCGGAGGAGAAATACATTGCGGTATCCCCGGATACTTTTCACTCGGAATTGCATTGACACTCTTCCTATCAAAGGGTATACCGGGAATAATCCTTACCGCCGCCGAATCGGTTTTTTATCTCTTCATCTTCTACGTATCGTGGAGATTTCCGGCAGTCTGTGTAGACGTTCCGGCATTTGCAAAAGAAAACGGCGTATCGAATTTCGCCTTTCAGGCAATTTCGTCAAACATCTTCATGGTGTGTATCGCCATAGGAATTCTCTCAAAGATCATCTTCAATATGTACCAAAAGGAAAACCGTGTTGTAACCGAATCGATTAAAAAAGTCGAAGAGCAGTCAACCGTGGATCCTTTGACAGCGGTATACAACAGAAGGTACATGTACTCCTATCTCCGTGAACGTGTTAACGAAGCACAGAGTACGGGTGAACCACTTTCGGTAGTCCTTTTTGATATTGACAAATTCAAAAATCTCAACGACACCTACGGACACCTTCTCGGAGATGACGTTCTGAAAGCCATTTCCTGCCTCATAAGGTCGTCCTGCAGAGAAAAAGAAATTGTTGCACGCTACGGCGGAGAGGAGTTCCTGCTCATTCTCCCAGGCTTCACAAACGAAGACGCTCACGCCCGTGCGGACAACATAAGAAAATGTATTTCCGCATCTCGACTGTCTCCGGATTTGCCTGCAGACAAACCGGTAACCATAAGCGGAGGAGTCGCAACCTTTGAAAGCGGCATGAATGAAGAAGCCATGGTAAAGATTGCGGACGAAAACCTTTACATCGCCAAGGACACGGGCAGAAACCGTATAGTAGGATAAGGAAGGGAAAAAATGAGTTATTCCATAAAAGATTTTCTCAAGGGTCAGGGAATAGAAAATGCCGAGCTCAAGAAGAAGTTTTTCTCTCTTCTCGTGGATCTCGGTCTTTGCTCAACTGCCTTTTATCTGATTCTTTCCCTCATTCTTAAAAAGAATACGTACTGCCTTTTGGTTTACGTTGCAATGTTCCTGTTTCTTATGGTTCTCTACTTCGTCGGCAGGTTCAATGACACCGTATTCATGCAGAAAAGACTGTACTTTGTATATTGCTTCTTCATGGGCAATGTATTTCTTCCCTCCCTCTACCTTCTCGGAGGCGGAATACACAGCGGCCTGCCACTGTTTTTCATGGTTGCGGGAATAACGACGATTCTCATGCTCGACAACCTGCTCATGGTAATCATGCTGCTTCTGAATTTTATTTCATCCATGGCAGCCTTTAAGATAGACCAGACGCACCCGGGCCTTGTTGACAGCTTTACCCAGCTCGGAGACGCAACGTATATCGACATAGGAATTTCCTCAATCATCGCAGGAATAGGTATAGGATTTTTCCTGCGCCACCTTACAAAATACTTTGACAAAAACCAAAGAAAAGCGTCCGAGCTTTTGAACAAAATAGAGGACGCATCCAAGAAAGACCCGCTCTGCGGTGCATACAACCGCCGCTATCTCATGGAGTTCCTTGGCGGGTGCATTGAAAAGGTTGAAAAGGGTGAGATGGAAACCTTTTCGATTATTATGTTTGATATCGATCACTTCAAAAAGATAAACGACACCTACGGTCATCTTACCGGAGATGACTGTATAAAGAGTCTTACATATATCTTCAAGCGCTCCGTAAGAAACATAGATATCGTGTGCAGATACGGCGGAGAGGAATTCATATGTGTTCTCCCGACAGCCGAGGACACACCGGCTTTTCGCAGAGCTGAGCAGATACGCGCCTCTGTGGAAAACACGCAACTTTCAACCGAAATCGACAAAAAGGTTACGATAAGCGGCGGTGTTGCCATGTACAGGCCGGGTATGACCCCGGAGGAACTTATCAAGGAAGCGGATTCAAATCTTTACCTTGCAAAAGAAAACGGCAGAAATCAGATTGTATGGCACAACGGAGGCATCCCTCCCCTTTGCTATGCAACCTACTCAAGCGACATATTGAACCCCGTCCAAAACTCCGGAAGACGTTTTTCGGATGTTACAACATAAAAGCCTCGCTCATATCTGTTTACGAGCTTGTTATCACAACGCATAAAAATACCCTCTTTACCGATTCGGTAAAGAGGGTATATCTTTTTGGAAAAACCAAAGTTCTTTTTGTCGTGGTTTTCCGCACCAAATCAATTATCAGCTGAGAAGACCTTTCTTTTCCAGTACCTTCTTATAGAATTCCTCTGCTTCTCTGTGACAAACCTTAAGCCATTCCAGCTCACGGTCACTTGACAGCATTATCTCAAAGTCAGCCGGAAGGTCGATGGGTGCCTTTGCGATAAGGGATGCTACATAATCCCAATCGATGATACCTCTGTCAAGTTTTCCGTCAACATTCGGAATCCAATGGCGGTCATACTTCAGGACATTGTAATCCGCATCAACCGGGTCAGCAGCATAAAGCAATTCGTCGGTGATGGACTCATTGTCCTGCAAGTGTGTCGCATAGAGCCTTGAGATATACTTCTCAAGGAAGTGATAGTGATTCTCCCTACACATAAGAGTCGCATGGCCCGAGTCCCAGCAGAAACCGAGAAACTCTGACGGATATCTGTCGAAAAACATATCAAACTGTTCTTCCTGATACTTCTGCGGAGTGCATATGAGATTCTCCAATGCAATCCTTACGCCGGAGGCAACCGCATAATCCTTGATTTCATCAAAGGACTTCATCACCTGACGATAATAAATATCCTTCTCCTCCGGCTGCTCCTCGAACAGCATGAACGGGAGCTGCATATGCAGTACCATGACAGATGCGCCGATATGTGTACAAAGATCTATCCTGTTTTTAAGAAGGTCCACGCCTGCGAGTCTTGCATACTCATTCTTCGACGTGTAATCCTTACGAATATCGGTAAAGCGGTAACGATTATCATAGATAACCTTGCCGTTAACCGTTTTTGTACGAACACCGCCCTCACTTGCATGTATGCTGTGTGCGTTTATGTTGTAATCACGCAGGATATCTCTTGCCTGAAACATCTCGCTCGGGCTATACAAGTATTCGCCTTGCCAGTTCTGCATCCATTGAGTGTGGGTAAACCCACACTCTGCGAGATTGCGTATCTGGCGTTCAATATCTATCCAGCTATGTAAGTCACTGTTATAGTCTGTTTCACAAGAACTCAGGAGCTTTATTTCAGGCATCACTCTCACCTGCCATCGCTTCTTTTTCAGCAAGCGCTTTTTTGTTCATCTTCATAAGAACTGTGCCGCAGATGAATCCGATAACAGAGAGAACTGCCATTAAGATAAAGCAGATATGGTAGCCTCTGAGCGGAGTAGCAGTATCAACATATTTATCTACGATATTTCCCGATACGGAGTAAAGGAACATCTCGGGAGCGTATGTACAAAGAGATATGATACCAGAAGCAGTACCTGCAAGTCTCTTAGGAACAAGCACCTCGTCGATAGTTGAGAAGTACATCGCCTTGATAGAATACAGGAACAATCCGTATACGATGAAGTTGCATACAACAAGAGGTACGCCAACACCCTTTGTAGGAATAAGAACGTAGAGCGATGCGAACACAGCCATGCCTACGAAAGCCCACTTGATAAGCTTGATACGGCTGCCGATCTTATCTGCAAGGAAGCCGGCAACAAAAGCACCGAGCATCATCATAACGTATGTACGGATAACGCTTAAGTTTCCTACAACCGTGTCGCTGAGACCGAATGCGTTGGAAAGATAACCGGTGATATATCCGTGGAAAATAAGTGCCGAATAGTTACAGATACCGAGAGCTCCGCAAAGCCATACACGCGGCATTTTTGCAACCTCTATAAAATCTTTCTTGTTGAGCGGATTTACTATAGCATTGTCTTTTCCGGTAGGCTTGTCGTTTTCAAGGAAGAAGAAAGCGAGAACACCTATAACAACCATGAGGATACTGTAGAAAAGAATAGCATTCTTCATACCTCCGATAGCGTCGGAAGCAAGACCGAAAAATGCAACGGAAGCAAAAGCAACCAGCGTACCGATAAGTCCGCGTCCGCCTTCTAACATACCGAAGAGACGTCCTTGCTCATTTGCGTCGCCGAGCCTGTTAATCGACTTAACCATAGCTGCCCAGAAGGTGAAGACTGTTGTTATAGCGAAGATTGCATGAATAACAACGAGCCAGATAAAGCTTGGCAAAGTCCAAAACCAGAATCCTGCTAGACCGGTACCTACGCAGGAAATAATGATAAGTGTTTTACAGCTGAACTTATCGGCAAGTATGCCGCCCGGGAAGTAACATATAAAGTTTACAATGCCGTATGCGGACATAATCAAGCCCAACTGCGTGTAGGATGCTCCTGTTGCCTGAGAAAGCGGTTCCATGTAAGTCTCACGAAGATAGGGAAGCTTAGTGATAACTCCGCCTGCCAAAGCAACAATGAAAATAGTCAGATATTTTCTAAAAGTCGCCTGTTTAGGGTTTGCCTGTTTGGTAGTTGCCATTTCTTTTTCCTCCTTTGAACATGACTTTTGATTTCGACGACATCCCGGTAAAGGTTGCTCGTCACCCTCAAAGTATCATACTTTTTGAACGGTGTCAACAAAAAAAGTATTAACAAAAATTCATTTTTATTGAAATTGCCACATCGCACGTAAACAAGCCTTGGAATATTTCCGAGTCAGCAGATAGGAATTTCCTTATAACAAGTACAAAAAGAAGGGAGAGCGGCTATTTTCCGCTCTCCCCTTAAACCTGTTTTTTTATGTTTTAATCATGCAAGAAATTTTCTGAGTTCTTCATTTTCCGTAATGAAATTTCTTCCGAACGCAAGAACATTTTCTCTGTCCGTCTCCGGCGGCAATGTAGCCTTTCCGTCCGGCATGATAAAGTAAACGCTCATAAGCGTCGCGTCTGTTCGCATATCTGAATAGATGAACTCAAATACCATAGGCATGTTTCCGTCTGCGGTTATTGAAACAAGATTCGATGCCGGAACATGGAACTCGTCTACAACGGCTTTTATCGCAGCATCATCGCCCTTATCAGAAACCACTGCGTCACCGATTTTAACGGTTGACCCCTTGGCATCAACTGTTTCCTCTGCGGCACTTTCTGTTACAGGTGCTTCCGGAGCAGGTGCAGGTTCTATAGCAGCTTCAGGCTCTGCGACAGCTTCGGGTTCTGCAACAGCTTCGGGTTCTGCAACAACTTCGGGTTCTGCAACAGTTTCAGTTTCTACTGCAGGCTCAACAATAGCAGGTGTAGGTTCCTCAACCGTTACGGTCTCATTGTGTGTTAAGTCATCAAAAGTTACGGGTGCCGGTTCGGGCTCTGAAAAGTCCGAAAAATTACTTGTAGACTCTGCCGGCGGAAGCTCTTCTCCGTCAATATCCGACATACCCACAGCATATCCCTGCTCATGAGGATTGAGATCCGCAAAGGTCTCTGCTTTTTCCGTCTCCTGACCGAGAAGCGTCTCGGTAGCGGGAGACTCGTCCATAATTGGAGCTGATGAAGAAAGGATTACCTCCGGCTCAGCAGCTGCAACAGGTGTAACGGGTACGACCGGAGCAACAGGAATAACCGGCTCAACAGGAGCAACAGGCACAACGGGAGCGACAGGCTCAACGGAAGGCTCAGCGGCAACCGGAGGCACAACTACCTCTTCCGCGTCCTTTTCCTCCTCATCAAGCTTTCCTGCAAGATAAGGCAGATCCATAGGCATGTCCGAATAATCAACAACGGTTTCCTCTGCCTTTTCTTCGGGCGCAGCTTCTTCAACAACAGGAGAAGCCTCCTCCACAGGTGCTTTGTTCTTCTCTACAGTAACAACAGGCTGCGGTGCTTCTTCCACAGTGGGAAGAACCTCAGGAGTAACAGGTGTTACCGCAGGAATAAACTCCGGTACAGGAGTTTTTTCCTCTGCCGGCGAAGTTTCCGGCTTATTTTCTACAGGTATCGTTGACGGATTTGCTGTTGTGCCGCCCGAAACCTTGTTAAGTGCTTTTGTCGTAATCAGCACGGAACCGGCAGCGGCAGCCGTTGCAGCAATACCGAGAGCTCCGAGCTTTAAAACTGTTCCAAGTTTCATACACTTTTCCTCCAGACATCAAAAAATTAAGTGTTCTTCATTATAATATCATTTGAAATGAGCAATTACAATAAAAGGCAGATAAATTTTTGTTACTGTTTTAAAACTGATTCAAAATATGTTCACTTTAACGGTAAGCAAAAATCAGGTTCTTGAAATGCTGAACTTATACCGATCCTTACCGTTTCTCTTTGCCTCATAGAGAGCGGCATCCGCTTTCTTAAAGAGCTCCTCATATGTTCTGCCGTCCTTGTTGAACATGGCAACACCGATACTCGTAGACAAACGGCCCGGGAAGCCGTGGTCAATACCGTATTTTTTAAAGGATGCCGTGAGATGCTGAAGCTTGTCACAGACCATGGCTATGGACTGTACGTTCTTTATCAAAACAATAAACTCATCTCCGCCCGCTCTTCCGAGAATATCCGTCTCACGGAAATTCTTGTTGAGCTCATTTGCGAACGCAAGGAGAATCTGATCTCCCACAGCATGTCCTCTGGTATCGTTTATAGTCTTAAAGTTATCAATATCTATGATGATAAGCGCGTGCTGAGAGGAGAAATTCTTTTCAAGGCACTCCTCAATAAGACTCCTCGTTGTCATCTTATTGTAAAGCTGTGTAAGAGGATCCTTTTCTGCCTCAAGTCTCAGCTTATCCTCATTCTGCTTTCTCTCGTTTATACTCTGGACAAGGCAAAGAAGATACGCATCATCCTTCTCCGAGGATTCCTTTGTAAGAAGAACGGATATCCATCTGTAATCTTCATTCGATGTAAGAACTCTTCCTTCAAAGTAAATCTGATTCTTTCCGGAGCGTATTTCCTCATTTATATAGTTTGAATTGAAATTTCTCATAAAGACCTGGATGTCGTCTTCATATATGTAATTATCAATTCTGTTCTTAAGATCCTCGAGAGTCATCTTCGAAGAGGAAGTAATGCCGTAGAATTTCTCGCCCTTAAGAACTTCAATCTCATTGGTAGTCATGTTTATCTCAAGCGCCATATCATAGACCCTGGAAAAGATGTTTCCGAGTCTTCGCTTATTTTCTCTCGATTCCTCGATTGATTTTGAAATTTCATAAAAAGCTTCAAGTCGCTCCGCATGGTTGAACTGAATAATAATAAAGAAAAGGGCGACCATGGGGGTACAGGTTATAACTATTGTCTGATCAACCTTAGTAACTATAGAAAAAATAACAATGGTTGCTATTGAAAACGGATATATAAAAATTGCTTCCGCCCACGAAATAATAGGTATAGACAAACCGACCACCATCAGCAAAAGCCAGACGATAGTATTCTCTACCGGATTATCAAACGTCATGGACGCAAGAATCGCCACTACATAATAGAAAATCCAAAAAACAACAAAGAGGACCGACACAATTACCTTACTCTTCTCCGTATGGGTATCCGCGGTGGAAAATATTCTGTGGTACCTTTGTGCCACGGCGATGTATGCTAAAAGGAAAACAGCAAACGCGCCCATAACAACAAAATCTCTGCCCGACAACTGAGTGTTTATAGTCGGTATAACAAAAAAGAGAAAAATCATAAAAAGGAAAAGAACGGAAAGCAATATAGAACGGCGAAGGTTGGTTTCCCTTCGTCTGGAATCTATGAATTCTCTGTGTTCTTTTTCCTTTTCATCACCACTATCTACGAATCCGAGCAACAATCTTGCCTTTTTAACTGAACAAAAAAACTCCAGTAACAAATCTTTCACTTTTTCACCCCTTTTACAGGATCGTTTTATAACGTCTTTGACATACGTAATATTATAACAAAAAAATGACCCCATTCAATAAGGTAAAAGGTCATTTTTTTAGTAAAGCATATAAAAAATAACGTCAATAAATTGTGTAAACTGTACAGGTTGTTCAAAAACTATGCAATCTTTACACCATTATTAACTTCAAAATGACCTATGAAGGGAAGGTCAGAAACCAATCTGCAACTGTCACCGTCAAAATAAAAGGTTGCGGCCACGGATTTTACCGCGGGAACCATAGCAGAGCTTCCTCTGACATAAAGTGAATTGCCGTTTTCGGTCACTTCGTCGATAGAGTACTCAAGCTTTCCTTCATATCCCGGAAACTCGGGAACAAATTCATACTTTCCGTTGTTATCTTCTATTTTGAGAAAGACATCTCCCTTAAAGAAGAATGTGTTTACGGTAAACTTCCACTTTCCTATTCCTACCACTCAATCATCTCCATAAAAAAAGTGTTTGTTAGACTTTATGCAAAAAACACCCGAAATATGCGTAAAGCAACAAATTCGAGGTGTCTTTTTTTGAAAAAAAAGGCGGGTCGCATACTGTAGCGACCCGCACGGATTGCAAAAATCAGCCTTCTTCTTTCATCTTTGCAAAGCATTCACTGCAATAAACAGGGCGATCCTCGCGTGGTCTGAAAGGAACTGTTGCCGGCTGTCCGCAAGACGCACATACAGCTTCAAACATCTCTCTGTCAGCTCTTGCTGCGTTCTTACGTGCATCTCTGCAAGCTTTACAGCGCTGTGGCTCGTTCTCGAATCCTTTTTCTGCGTAAAATTCCTGCTCGCCTGCTGTAAAGATAAACTCTTCGCCGCATTCCTTGCAGATGAGGGTCTTGTCTTCGTACATGATAGTTAACCTGCCTTAAAATAATATGAATTTGTCAAAATGACGTATGCTAATATTATACTAAAAAAAGCGGTTTGTCAACAAAATCAAAAACTTGTTAATTATTTGTCGTTATTTTGGCTATTTTCGACAAAAAGCTATTTCTTTTTTATAACTTTTGGCAGGATAAGACTGCCCGCACCCAGTACAACGGCGACAACCGCAACAATGATTATAACCTTTGTTCTTGCCGTATCACCGGTTGCGGCAACAGTCGCAAAGTCCGAGGGTCCTGCCGCAAGAGCCTGTATGGCAACGATAGCAACGCTTCCTATCATGAGTATTGCGAGAAAAATCGCCACAACTCTCGTAAATAAGCTTCTGTTCATTTTAATCAATCCTCCAACCATTTTTTTGAATCATTGAGAATGTTTTTGTACTGAGCCTCGGCAGCTTCAAAGGTTTTTGATACCGAGGTGATGTATATCTTTATCTTAGGCTCCGTGCCCGACGGTCTCACAACCACACCGTTTCCTCCGTCAAGCTTAAAGCTTATTACGTTTGAAGAAGGAAGTCCCGTTTTTTCCGTATCCTTATAGTCTGTTTTTTCCAAAACATCCAGTCCTCCGATTTCACCGAAGGTTGAGCTCCTGAGAGAGGCCATGATATCCGCCATCTTCTGCATACCTGCTGCTCCGTCAAATTCAAAGCTGTCAACACGGTTAAGATAAATTCCGTATTTGCCGTATATCTCATTCATAACGTCTATGAGTGTCTTACCGTTTGACTTGTAATACGCCGCCATTTCACAAACAAGCTGGCTCGCAACCACAGCATCCTTATCTCTTGCGTGAATACCGAGAAGATAACCGTAGCTCTCCTCCATTCCTATGATAAAGTCAGACTCCTGACCCTTTCTTTCAAGGTTTGTGATATACTCGCCGATATACTTAAAGCCCGTAAGGAGATCCGCAACCTTTGCGCCGTAGTCATTCGCTATAACCCTTACGAGGTCCGTGGTAACAAACGATTTTATTACAACCGGATTCTTCGGCATGATACCCTTTTCCTTGTACTGTGAAAGAACATACTCCGTAAAGAGGGCTCCCACTTCATTTCCGGTCATGAGCTTATAATCCTTTCCGTCATAAACCGCAATTCCCATACGGTCGCAGTCCGGATCGGTAGCGAGAAGCAAGTCCGCAGGCTCTGTCTTTGCCATTTCAATAGCACATTCAAACGCCTGTCTTATCTCAGGGTTGGGGTACGGACAGGTCGGGAAGTTTCCGTCGGGAAGCTCCTGCTGTTTTACAACCTTGACATTTTTTATTCCGAGTCTGTCAAGTATCTTCCTTACCGGCTTATTTCCGGTTCCGTTAAGAGGCGTGTATATAATCTTAAGATCGGTATTTTTACATACGTCGGGATTTATCACCTTGCTTGAAACAGCGGAGAAAAACTCCTCAGAGATCTCCTCGGAGATATACTCGATAATTCCCTCCGAAAGGCCCTTTTCAAAGTCCATACGCTTTACGTCTTCGAATATGTCAACCTTTTGGATGAATTCGTACGCAGCAGCCGCTGCCGCATCCGTCATCTGATACCCCTCGGGGTCATAGCACTTATAACCGTTGTACTTTGCCGGATTGTGGCTTGCCGTTATGATAACACCGGATGAGCAGGAAAGTCTGCGCACGGCAAAGGAGAGCATGGGAGTCGGAACAAGTTCGGGATAGATATAGACCTTTATTCCGTTTGCCGCAAACACACCTGCCGTCTCCTTCGCAAAGACATCCGAATTGATACGGGAATCATACGCTATGGCAACCGACGGATTCTCAAACTCGGAATTAAGATAGTCCGCTATACCCTGCGTTGCCTGATTAACAGTGTATATATTCATACGGTTTGTGCCCGCACCGAGCACCCCGCGCAAACCGGCTGTACCAAATTCAAGCTTTTTATAAAAACGGTCGAGAATCTCATCGTCCTTACCGTCAATTTCAACAAGTTCGGCGCGAAGCTTTTCATCTTCACACTTTTCCTTCCACAGGCTGTAAACGTCATTGTAATTTTCCATTAAAACTGCCTCCAAAGAATAAATATAAATATCATCTAATTTTAATACGTTCTACCGACATTTGTCAATGTATACCGGCCTACGAAACCCGACGAATTTCGATTTCGCTTGAAAAGGGATGTGCTTTCGTGAGAGAATTACATCGCACAGTTAAAAAGGAGTAAATATGTTTTCCAAGGTATTCAGCATGGGAATGCACGGTCTTTATACTCACCTCGTTGAAGTTGAGTGCGATTTATCAAACGGACTTCCGAGATTTGACCTCGTCGGGCTTCCGGGAAGTGCCGTTTCCGAATCAAAAGAGCGTGTGCGTTCCGCGATAAAGAATAACGATTTAACCTTTCCGATAAGCAGAATAACGGTAAATCTCGCACCGGCAAACTTTCGCAAGGAAGGTCCCATATACGACCTGCCCATAATGATTTCCGTGCTGCTTGCCTCAAGGCAGCTTAAAGCAAAAACGGACGACACGATTTTTATCGGCGAATTGTCCCTTGACGGTGAGCTGCGCAAAATCTCCGGTGTCCTTCCGATGACAACGGAGGCAAAAAACAGCGGCTTTCGTAAAATCTTTGTTCCTGAAGAAAACGCGTCCGAGGCCGCGCTCGTCTCGGATATGGAGGTGTATCCCGCATCGAATATCTCCGAGATACTAAGCCATCTGCGAAAGGAAAAAATTATTTCACCGCTTACAAAGGAAACCCGTTCCTTTGCAGACGAGCAAAAGTCACCTTATGCGGAAACTCCGGATTTTTATGATGTTTTCGGTCAGGAATCGGCAAAACGCGCGCTCGAGGTTGCGGCCGCCGGAGGGCACAATGTCCTGCTTACGGGAAGCCCGGGCTCTGGTAAAAGCATGCTCGCAAAGCGCATACCCGGAATTCTGCCGAGCATGAATGAGCAGGAGGCTCTTGCAACAACATCGGTCTATTCCGTAGCAGGAAAGCTTGTGCCCGAAAATCCTCTTATAAGCAAAAGACCGTTTCGGGCTCCGCATCATACGTCTACTCCGGTGGCGCTTACGGGCGGCGGCGCGCGTGCCGTGCCGGGGGAGATATCTCTTGCACACAACGGTGTCCTGTTTCTGGATGAGCTTCCCCTTTTCAGCCGTAAGACTCTCGAGGTACTCAGAGAACCGCTTGAGGACGGCGTGATAACCATTTCCAGAAATCTGTATACGGCAGTTTACCCCGGCAGAATAATGCTCGTCTGCGCCATGAATCCGTGCCCGTGCGGTTTTGCCTATGATCCGCACAAGGAGTGTACCTGCAAGGATTCCGAAATAAGGAGCTACACCTCGAAAATATCAGGTCCGCTCCTTGATCGGATAGATATTCACGTGCGCGTTGACCCGGTCGACTGCGAAGAGCTTATAAAAGCCGAAAAAAATCATTCGTCGTCCCCGCGTGAGCACTCTTCGCAGATACGTGCCCGGGTTCTCGCCGCACGTAAAGTCCAGCAAAACCGCTTTCGCGGCACGGACACACCGTGCAATGCGTATATGTCTCCCTCACAGGTTCGCACGCATTGCACCATGAGCGCAGGCGCCGAAAACATACTGATAGGCGCGTTTAAAAAACTGAATTTTTCAGCCCGCTCAAACGACAAAATTCTGAAGGTTGCATGCACCATAGCCGACCTTGACCGCTCGGACATCATAGAGGTAAAGCATATCTCCGAAGCCGTACAGTACCGCTCTCTTGACAGGTTATAAATCACAAAAAGCAGATGAAAAGAAAAATTCTCTTCATCTGCTTTTTCGGTAAAACAAAACTCAGCCCTTAAGGCCTCTTGACTGTCTGTCCATATCCTCAACAACGATGTCGAAGATTTCTCCGAGAGAGCGGCAGTATTCAAGAACCTTCCACGGCTCATTAGTGTGATAGTGAATCTTTATAAGGTCGATGTCTCCTACCGCGAGCAGACAGTCGCCTTTGAAGTTTTTCATGAAGTAATCATGAATATCATCCTCGTCAAGGTCTTCTCCTTCAATGAGAAGCTGTGTGTCGTATCTGTATTCTTCCACTTATAAACATCCTTTCTGTTTCCGCATACGCACTAGCCGAGCATCTTTTCAAGCGCTGCCTTGTATGTGGGGTTAGACGGTGCAAATGTATAATTCACAAAAAGCACATCCGTTATACTGTTGTTGTTTACGAACTGTGTAAGATTCACGTCTCCGCGGCGCGGGTCAAGAACAAAGACCTCTTCAAAGTTATCCACAAGAAACGGAGCGAGTGCATTTCCGTAAGACTCTTTTATGATGGCAATCTTTCTTCCGTTTTTGTTAGCCGTCACAATTTTTTCAACGGGATTGTCGCCCTCAATAAAGCAAAGGTATTTATTGCTTCCGGAAACACTCTCCGAAACAATCTTCATCGCCCTGCCGTTTGTAAGAGATGCATCTTGATAAATGGTTCCCTTCGCCTCTGTAAGAGGAAGAAAATACTCAACGTAATCCGGGTCGTTTGCAAGGCTCGCCGAGAATTGCTTAAAGCTTCCTACAAACCCGTCAATGCGTCCCGTTTTATGGTCCTCAAGCTTTGTCGGAGTGAAGCCCGCAGCTTTTCCGAGTGCGGTATAAGCATAGTATGCGCCTCTTGCCGTCCAGTGATGATCGGTCCTGAAATAAACATACTCATTCGCATGCGGAACAATCGCCGAATATGCGTCTACCGATTTTACGTTTTTCCCTGACAGCGCGGAATATGCAAGCTTTATGCCCTCCTTCTGCGACCTGTTTCCCGTCCTGTAGGAATCCGGGCCGTAAAGCTCTATGGAAGTCGGTGCAAGCATAACATACACGGAAACGTTCGGAACCTTTGCACCGAATGCGGATATGATCTCTCCGTAGTGCTGAAGACTCTTAGGTGCTATACCGTAAAGCTCCATGCATCTGTTCCCCTGGATGGCAACACTTCTTGTTATCTCATAATCGGGAGCAGAGGTCGGCGGCAATGTAACCTCTGTTGTACTCGAGGCCTCCGGCTTGGTTTCTTTCTTTGTTTCGTTTGCGGCAGTCTGGCTTTTGCTCTCCTTGGTATCCTCAGGTTTCTTTGTGTCCGCACCTTTTCCGAATACAAGTACGCAGACAATAACGGCAACCACGACCACTACGGATGCAATTGCAATCGGAATCTGTTTTTTCTCAAAAGCCTTGATATGCGCCATTCTGGTTTCCTCTTTTCAAAAAATTAACTCTGTCTTTGCAGAATCGACTTGCCTGTATTTACTTCAAGTATATTTGAAAAGACCGCAATCTGAGAACCGGAAATATACTTGTCGAGATGAAGACTTCCGAAGTACCACTTTGAGTACTCGCAGGAATTTCCCAGTTCTTCAAGATATGTGTTCAGCAAAGTAAGTCTGGTCTTTTCAACACTTTTAAGCTGTAAAAAATCTTTTATCCGGGCAGAGGGCTCATGTGTGATAACGATATCCACCTTGTTCCCGTTTCTCTCCATGTTTTCTGCACCCTCTATAAGCTCCTGCTGATTCGGGTTTTCCTCTTTTGACCAGGTATTGTTTGCAAAACGGATTTCAAGGTCCGGGCTTTCGCCGCCGCCCATGGTAAAGACCTTCAGTCCCTCTATTTCAAACACCTGACCCCTCATGAGGTGGTAGAGATTTCCGCAGATATGATGAACCTTTCCGCCGTTCCACTCACTCACCTCATACTTGTTTAAAAGCTTAAAGTTTTCGTGAGTTCCGTCTATAAAACAAATGTTGTATTTCTTGTTTCCGAGCTTCGTAAGAAGCTTTGCCTCTTCCTTCGAGCCATCCCATATGAAGCCGAAATCACCGCATATAATAAGAGTGTCACCCTTCTTCAGCTTCCTTGCTGCGGGTGTTCTGAAGCGGTCGATGTCGCCGTGAATGTCTCCGGTTACATATACCATTTTTTCACTTCCCAAAAATATATTAGTTAAAAAATTTAATAAGTCAACAATGTAATAAGAATTTTAACTCTATTGTTATCTATTTTAACATTATTGTTATTTATTTTGTAAAAGAGACCTGCTATACTTATACAATAATACAATATTCACAAGGTGGTTGTCTATGAAAAAAAGATTAACATTTATCTTTTCTCTTGTGTTAATTTTTTCCTGTATATTTTCTGTTCCGGCACATGCCGCATACAACGATGAGGTTGAATTCGAATCAAAGATAGTCTATATGGAAAGCCTCGACAGGGGAACCGTTATTTTTAATAAAAATTCCGACAAAAAAACCTCTGAAGCATCCCTTACTAAAATCACCACAGCTATGGTTGTGCTTGATAACTGCAAGGATCTCGACACGGTTGTAACCGTATCTCAAAAGGTTATGGATACTCTGGCAGGGACAAACAGTTCCACTGCGGGCATCTCGGTAGGAGAACAGCTCACGGTCAGACAGCTTTTAAACCTCATGCTCATAAAAAGTGCCAATGAAGCAGCCAGTATTCTTGCGGATTATGTGGGCGGAGATATCGCCTCATTCGTGGAAATGATGAATAAATTCGCCGCAGACCTCGGCTGCAAAAACACACATTACACAAACCCTCACGGTCTTGATGAAGAGGATCACTACAGCACGGCGGAGGACATTGCAAAAATCATAAAATACGCTCTCAAAAATGAAACATTCCGGGAGATTGTTGCCTCACCGTCATATACATTGGAGGCTACAAATAAAAGGGACACCATTTCTTACCCAAGTACAAACCTCATGCTGCAGAGCAACAGTATGTACTACTATGAATACTGCAAGGGTATAAAAACGGGAACAACCGAAAATGCGGGCAAATGCCTTGCCTCTTATGCAACAAAGAACGGTTACTCCTATCTCTGCATCATCATCGGCGCTCCTGAAAAGGACAGCAACGGTTACGCCGTAAACTACGCCTTCAAGGAAACAAAAAAGGCATATGAATGGGTCTTCAACAACATAAAACTCAAGGTAGTTGCCGAGCCGTCGGATGTTGTGACAGTGGTTGACGTTGACCTCGCAAAAAAGGTCGACCATGTGCGGTTGGTGCCGAGTGAAGAGGCAACCGCTCTCGTTCCGGCGAGCGTCGACCCGTCGGCGATACTTATCGAGCCCATAAAGGACAGCATTCCGAAGGACATCAAGGCCCCCATAAAGGCGGGAACCGTTCTCGGAAAGGCAAACGTCATGTATGCCGGAGATGTTCTCTACACAATTGACCTCGTTGCCGGTGAAAACGTCGACAGAAGCTTCTTTTCGTATATCGGGTACCTCATAAAGAACTTTTTTTCTTCCTCCGTTATGAAGATTGTTCTTGTGGTTGTAGGAATTGCCCTTGCTTTTTATATCCTTGTAAACATCATTTATTCAAAAAAGAAGAAGGATCGCAGAATAAGAGTTGTACACGGGTACAGAGAAGCGGAAAACCTGAAAAAGAAAAACAGTAACCGTGGCGCGGGCACAGGCAGTTCCGATTACGGCAGCCGCAGAAGTAGCAACAACAACACAAGCAGCGTAAAACACGGTAATCGTACCAATCGCGGAAATAAACGCACTCGCGGAAGATAACGATAAAAAAGCATAAACGCAAACAAGCGGTACAGAACCTAACGTTCTGTACCGCTTATATACTGTCTCTTAATTGTTATTGCTTTTTCCGACTGTTATCGAAATACAATCAGCCAAGCTCTGCAAAGTACTTTATTGTACGAACCATCTGGCTTGTGTAAGAGTTCTCGTTGTCGTACCAAGCAACAACCTGTACCTGCCAAAGACCGTCGCCGATCTCAGTTACCATTGTCTGTGTTGCGTCGAAAAGAGAACCTTCGGTGATACCGATGATATCAGAAGAAACAAGAGGCTCCTCTGTGTATCCGAATGAAGCACTTGAAGCGTTCTTCATTGCCTCGTTTATGCAGTCAACACAAACCTTGTCCTTCTTAACTACTGCAACAAGAATTGTTGTAGAGCCGGTAGGTGTAGGAACACGCTGTGCGGAACCGATAAGCTTGCCGTTAAGCTCGGGAATTACAAGACCGATTGCCTTTGCAGCTCCTGTTGAGTTAGGAACTATGGAGCAGGCTGCGGCACGTGCTCTTCTGAGGTCTCCCTTTCTGTGAGGTCCGTCAAGAACCATCTGGTCACCTGTGTAAGCGTGAACTGTAGTCATGATACCGCTCTGAACAGGAGCATAGTCGTTGAGAGCCTTTGCCATAGGAGCAAGACAGTTTGTTGTGCATGAAGCAGCTGAAATGATCTTGTCGTCCTTTGTAAGAGTCTTCTCATTTACACCGTAAACGATTGTCGGAAGGTCGTTACCTGCCGGTGCGGAAATAACAACTTTCTTTGCACCTGCTTTGATATGTGCTTCAGCCTTTGCCTTTGAAGTATAGAAGCCAGTACACTCAAGAACAACGTCTACTCCGATTTCACCCCAAGGAAGATTGTTTGCGTCTGCTTCCTTGTAAATCTTAATTTCTTTTCCGTCAACTACGATAGAGTCCTCTTTTGCGGAAACCTTGTCAGCAAGAGCGTATCTGCCCTGAGCTGAGTCATACTTAAGAAGATGAGCGAGCATTTTAGGATCGGTAAGGTCGTTTATAGCAACTACCTCGTATCCTTCTGCGCCAAACATCTGACGGAAAGCAAGACGTCCGATACGGCCAAAACCGTTGATTGCAACTTTAACCATTGTAATGTCCTCCCACTAAATTTTTGAAGAAATGATATTGACAAAAATTTGTCAATCTAAAAATATTATATACATAGTTTGAAAATATGCAAGCATTTTATTCATTTTTTGAAAAAGTTCTGTGAAATATTGTGAATTATATTAAAACATGAATGATTTTCTCTTGTTTTTTTATATAAAATATTGTTTAATTACATTTAATTATTATTCCCCGGACACTATATATTGTCCAAGATTATAACATCACCGCCAAAAAACGTCTATATTTAAATCATTATCAAAAAAATTTCTTCAGTTGTATGGTTTTTGGGGACTTGTAAAATCTCATTACTCGGAGTATCATAATACTGTTGTTTTTTTTTTAACAATCTTTTGTTTTACATTTTTTATGGGTACCTATACAAAGGTGCCGGTTGTATGTCCCGTACATCGTCCGGCCGGCTGCAATGCCGCTCATAGAAGTTTATAATAGATACTATAAATATAAATGTGAAAGAGACTTATTCAGGAGGTTTTCATCTATGGAGAGAAAAATCAAGACCATGGACGGCAACACTGCCGCTGCGCATGTTTCGTATGCGTTTACCGAAGTTGCTGCCATCTACCCTATCACCCCATCATCCGTAATGGCAGAGGTAACGGATGAAATGGCTACTGCAGGTACGAAGAACCTTTTCGGACAGACCGTAAAGATTGCCGAGATGCAGTCCGAGGGCGGTGCCGCAGGTGCGGTACACGGCTCACTTTCAGCAGGTGCCCTCACAACAACCTACACCGCATCACAGGGACTTCTTCTCATGATCCCCAATATGTACAAAATAGCCGGAGAGCTTCTTCCCGGCGTTATGCATGTTTCTGCCCGCTGCGTGGCAACACATGCTCTGAATATCTTCGGAGACCACTCCGACATCTACGCATGCAGACAGACAGGCTATGCTATGCTCTGCTCCTCAAACGTTCAGGAGGTTATGGACCTCGGTGCGGTTGCGCACCTCTCATCTATAAAAGGAAGAGTTCCTTTCCTTCACTTCTTCGACGGCTTCCGTACCTCACACGAAATCCAGAAGATAAAGGTATGGGACTATGATACTCTCGGTGAGATGCTTGACTGGGACGCAGTGAATGAGTTCCGCAGACGTTCTCTCAATCCGGAGCATCCGGTTCTCCGCGGTTCCGCACAGAACCCCGACATCTTCTTCCAGGCAAGAGAAGCATGCAACAAGTACTATGACGAAATCGTAGACGTTACCGAAAACTACATGAATGAAGTAAACAAAAGAATCGGTACCGACTACAAGCTCTTTAACTACTACGGCGCAAAGGATGCCGAGCACGTAATAGTTGCCATGGGCTCTGTATGTGACACCATAGAAGAAACCATTGACTACCTTGCAGCAAAGGGCGAAAAAGTCGGCCTTATCAAGGTACGTCTTTACAGACCGTTCTCACAGAAGCATCTCCTTGCAGCTCTTCCGGAGACAGTAAAGACTATCTCCGTTCTTGACAGAACAAAGGAGCCGGGTTCATTCGGTGAGCCTCTCTTCCTCGACGTTCTCGCTGCTATCAAGGGAACAAAATTTGACGGTGTTAAGGTTCTCGGAGGTCGTTACGGTCTCGGCTCAAAGGACACCGTACCTTCACATATCATTCCTGTTTTTGAAAACATGAAGCTTGACGCTCCGAAAGAGAGATTCACTCTCGCCATCAATGATGACGTTACAGGTCTTTCTCTTCCGGAATCAGGGGTTGTTGACACAGCTCCGCAGGGAACTATCTGTTGTAAATTCTGGGGTCTCGGCTCCGACGGTACGGTAGGTGCCAACAAGAACTCGATAAAGATTATCGGCGACAACACGGACATGTATGCTCAAGGATACTTCTCATACGACTCAAAGAAATCCGGCGGTATCACTGTTTCACACCTTCGCTTCGGTAAGAATCCGATCAAATCAACATACCTTATCAACCGTGCGGACTTCGTTGCATGTCACAACGAGTCATACGTAACAAAGTATAACATGGTTGAGGATATCAAGCCGGGCGGAACATTCCTTCTCAACTGTCAGTGGAAAACTATCGACGAGCTCGACAGAAATCTCCCGGGCGACATGAAGGCATATATCGCAAACAACAACATCAAGTTCTATACAATTGACGCATCCGACATCGCTATAAGCGTAGGTCTCGGAAACAGAGTAAGCACCATTCTTCAGTCCGCTTTCTTCAAGCTCACGGGCATTCTTCCGCAGGAAAAGGCTATTGAGCTCATGAAGGCTGCGGCAACAAAGTCATTCAGCAAAAAGGGTGACGACATCGTAAGAATGAACCACGAAGCAATTGACGCCGGTGCAACAGCAGTTGTAAAGGTTGACGTTCCGGATTCATGGAAGTCCGCTTCGGGAAGCATAGAGGTTGAAGAGATTCATACCGACAAGCCTGCTCTCAACAAGTTTGTAAACGACATCCTTATTCCGGCAAACAAGCAGCAGGGAGACAAGATTCCCGTTTCGGCATTTGCTGACATCGTAGACGGTACATCGCCGTCCGGTACAGCAGCATTTGAAAAACGCGGTATCGCACTTTACGTTCCCGAGTGGCAGCCGGATAAGTGTATTCAGTGTAACCAGTGCGCATACGTTTGTCCTCACGCTGTTATTCGTCCTCTTGCTCTCAGCGAGGAAGAGGCAAAGAACGCTCCCGAAGGCATGAAGCTTACAGACATGAAGGGTCTTCCGGGATACAAGTTCACCATGACTCTTTCACCTATGGACTGTACGGGCTGCGGCTCCTGCGTAAACATCTGTCCCGCAGGCGCAAAGGACAAGGCAAACAATGCTCTTGTTATGAAGCCGCTTGAGACACAGAAGGATAAGGAAGAAGGCTTCATCTTCGGTACAAAGACCGTTATAGATGCTGCCGTAACTGAAAAATTCAGTCCTGAAACAGTTAAGGGCTCTCAGTTCCTCACACCGCTTCTTGAATTCTCGGGTGCATGTGCAGGCTGCGGAGAAACACCTTACGCAAAGCTCGTTACTCAGCTCTTCGGCGACAGAATGTACGTTGCAAACGCAACCGGATGTTCTTCAATCTGGGGCAACTCGGCTCCGAGCACACCGTATACCACAAACCTTGAAGGAAAGGGTCCGGCATGGTCCAACTCACTCTTTGAGGATAACGCAGAGTTCGGCTACGGCATGAAGCTCGCAAACGACCAGATTCGTGAGAACCTTGCCAACAGAGTCCATAAGTTTACAACCTCAGACAACAGCGAAATTGCCGCTGCCGCTAACGAGTGGCTCAACACATACAACGACGGAGAAGCTTCAAAGAAGGCTTCGGCTAACCTCGTAAAGGCTCTTGAGGGAGCAAACGACAAGGATGCTGAGTTTATTCTTGAGAACAAGGATTATCTCGTTAAGAAGTCACAGTGGATCTTCGGCGGTGACGGATGGGCATATGACATCGGCTTCGGTGGACTCGATCATGTTCTTGCTCAGAATAAGGACGTAAATGTTCTTGTCTTCGACACAGAGGTTTACTCAAATACAGGCGGACAGTCATCAAAGTCAACACCTGTAGGTGCTATCGCTCAGTTTGCTGCAGGCGGTAAGGAAGTTAAGAAGAAAGACCTTGCAGCTATCGCAATGAGCTACGGATACGTTTACGTTGCACAGGTTGCAATGGGTGCCGATTATGCACAGACTCTCAAGGCAATAAGAGAGGCAGAGGCTTATAACGGTCCTTCAATCGTTATTGCATATGCTCCGTGTATCAACCACGGTATAAAGGGCGGACTCAGCATCGCAATGACTGAGGAAAAGCGTGCGGTTGCTTCAGGCTACTGGCATATGTTCCGCTTTGACCCCGTAAAGGCCGAAAAGGGTGAAAATCCGTTCACTCTTGACTCAAAGGCTCCTACAGAGGATTATCAGAACTTCATCCTGAATGAAGTACGTTATTCATCACTCAAGCGCGGAAACCCCGAAAAAGCTGAAAGACTCTTCGGTATAGCAGAAAAATCCGCAGCTGAAAAGTATGAGCATCTTCTGAGACTTAAAGATTTGTATAATCCGGCTAAATAATATATAATATTCATACAAGCGGCGGTGCCGGGACCTTTACTTGGCACCGCCTAAAATTTCGGATTTTATTTTAGTGGAGGTTATAAATATGGCTCAATACGTTATGGCCCTTGATCAGGGAACCACCAGTTCCCGTGCCATTGTTTTTGACAAACACGGAAACGTAATCACAAAATCTCAAAGAGAGTTTGAGCAGATTTATCCGCAGGCAGGATGGGTAGAACACAATCCGATGGACATACTATTCAGTGAGTACCAGTCCATTTCGACAATCCTTTCCGAAGGAGTTGTCAATCCGTCTGAAATTGCGTGTATCGGTGTGACAAACCAGCGTGAAACAACCATACTGTGGGACAAGAGAAACGGACTTCCCATAAACAATGCCCCTGTCTGGCAGTGCAGACGTACTGCGGCAATGTGCGAAGAGCTCAAGGCTCAGGGACTTGAAAAATATGTAAGGGAACACACCGGTCTCGTTATAGACGCATATTTTTCCGCGACAAAGATAAAGTGGCTTCTTGACAATGTACCCGGTGCTATGGACCTTGCAAAGGAAGGAAATCTTCTTTTCGGTACAGTTGAGACATGGCTTATCTGGAACCTTACGGGCGGCGCTTCTCATCCTGAGACAGCTGTCCATGTAACCGACTACTCAAATGCATCCAGAACAATGATTTTTGACGTGGACAAGCTTTGTTGGGACGAATTCCTCTGTGAAAAGATAGGAATTCCGATGAATATTCTTCCGAAGCCGGTTCCGTCAAGTATGGTATACGGAAAGGTCGCTCCCGGAATCCAGGGCCTTGAAGGTCTTGTGGGAACACCCATAAGCGGTGCTATCGGTGACCAGCCGGCCGCTCTTTTCGGACAGGCATGCTTCAATCCGGGAATGGCAAAAAGCACATACGGTACAGGTTGCTTCCTTCTTATGAACACCGGAAATGAGCGTGTAAAGTCCAAAAATCAGCTCACCTCAGGTGTAGCATGGTCAATAGGAAACGAAGTTACTTATTCGATAGAGGGCTCAGCTTTCAACGCAGGCTGTGTTATTCAATGGCTTCGTGACGAGCTCCATCTCATAGACAACGCTCCCCGCTGCGACGAGCTTGCCGAAAGCGTTCCCGACACAAACGGTATCTACCTTGTACCCGCATTTACGGGTCTCGGCGCTCCGTATTGGGATATGTACGCAAGAGGCTGTATCGTCGGACTTACACGAGGCGTAAACCGCGCTCATTTTGCACGTGCGGTCCTTGAGGCAAACTGCTATCAGGTTGTTGACCTCATAACGGCAATGAAGGACGATTCGGGAATCGACATCGCCTCTCTCCGCGTTGACGGCGGTGCATCCGTCAGCAACATAATGATGCAGATTCAGTCCGACTTCCTCAACTGCGAGGTAAACAGACCGAAGGTAGTCGAGACAACCGCTCTCGGTGCCGCATATCTTGCCGGTCTTGCAGTAGGCATCTGGAAGGACACGGATGAAATAGAGCAAAACCGTGAAGTCGCAAAAATATTCAGACCGCAGATGGACGCTGAAAAGCGTGAAGAGCTTTACAAAGGTTGGAAGAAGGCTGTCACCCGTGCAATGTCATGGGTAGACCCTGAATAAACATATTTTGCAAGACCGTAGGAGGTTAGAAAAATGGCACGAAACATAATTGATTTTGAAACTCTCGACAGATTCATGACAGATGCGTTTGCCGCAATAGGAGTTCCGAGAGACGAAGCCGCAATTGTTGCCGATGTACTCATCGAGTCAGACAAAAGAGGCATCAACTCTCACGGAGTAAACCGTTTCAAGCCGGTTTACATCGACAGAATCAACGACGGCATCCAGAGTCCTGTCACAAACTTTGACATCCTGAAAGAGACTGAAACAACCGCTGTTGTCGACGGTCATAACGGAATGGGACAGGTTATCGGCTACAAGGCTATGGAAATGGCTATAAACAAGGCCAAGAAGTACGGTATGGGTATGGTAGCTGTTCGTAACTCATGCCACTACGGTATTGCCGGATACTATGCATCCATGGCATGTAAGGCAGGCTGTATCGGTATGACCGGTACAAACGCTCGTCCGTCCGTTGCTCCGACCTTCGGTGTTGAGGGTATGTTCGGAACAAACCCGCTCACTATCGGAATTCCGACAGACGAGGACTTCGACTTTGTTATCGACTGCGCAACATCAATCACACAGAACGGCAAGATTGAGTACTATGAGAGAATCGGCGAGGACGTTCATCCGGGAACCGTTATAGATATCGACGGAAACCCCGTAACAGGAGATGCCGGAGTAGCACTTAAGAAGATTCGTCAGGGTACGGCAGCTCTTACTACCCTCGGCGGTATCGGCGAAGATCTCGGCGGATACAAGGGCTACGGCTATGCTATGGTCATAGAGCTTCTCTCCTCGATTCTTCAGGACGGCGCTTACGGTAAGGACCTTGACGGTAAAGGACCCAACGGAGAAAAGATTCCTTATCACCTCGGCCACTTCTTTATTGCAATAGACACCAACCACTTCCTCGGCGAAGAGCTCACAAGAAAGAAAGCAGGAGAAATCCTTCGCTCGGTACGTGCTTCTAAGAAGGCTCCGGGTCATGACCATATCTTCACCGCAGGTGAAAAAGAGTGGAACGTATGGCTTGAGCGTAAGGACAGCGGTGTTCCCATAACAGAGCCCGTACAGCTTGAGTTCAATGCAGTACGTGACCAGTTCGGACTTGACTATAAATTCCCCTGGGAGGACTAATTATGGATTATGCAAAAGAATCATTAAAGCTTCACTACGAATGGAAGGGCAAGCTCGAAGTAGTTTCAAGAGCTGCGGTTAACAGCAAGGAGGCTCTTTCACTTGCTTACACCCCGGGAGTTGCACAGCCGTGCCTTGAGATTCAAAAGGACGTAAACAAATCCTATGAGCTCACACGCCGCTGGAACACGGTTGCTGTTGTAACAGACGGTACCGCAGTTCTCGGACTCGGAGACATCGGACCCGAAGCAGGAATGCCCGTAATGGAAGGAAAGTGCGTTCTTTTCAAGGAATTCGGCGGTGTAGACGCAATTCCTCTCTGTGTACGTTCAAAGGACGTTGACGAGATAGTAAAAACCGTTTCTCTTCTTGCCGGGAGCTTCGGCGGTGTAAACCTTGAGGACATCTCCGCTCCGCGCTGCTTTGAGATTGAGAAAAAGCTTAAAGAATGCTGTGATATCCCTATCTTCCATGATGACCAGCACGGTACTGCCGTGATAACACTTGCAGGTCTTATCAATGCTTTGAAGCTCGTAGGAAAAGATATCAAGGACGTAAAGATTGTAACCAGCGGAGCAGGTGCTGCAGGTATAGCAATCATAAAGCTTCTCATGAGCATGGGTCTTCAAAATGTTATAATGACCGACCGCACCGGTGCCATCTACAAGGGACGTGAAGGTCTCAATCCCATAAAGGAAGAAATGGCTGAAATAACAAACAAGAACCTTGAAAAAGGTACGCTTGCAGACGTTATCAAAGGTGCCGATGTATTTATCGGTGTTTCCGCACCGGGTACTCTTACAAAGGACATGGTTAAGACAATGGCAAAGGATCCTATCATTTTTGCCTGCGCAAACCCTGTTCCCGAGATTTTCCCCGACGAAGCAAAGGAGGCAGGTGCAGCCGTTGTTTCAACAGGAAGATCCGACTTCCCGAATCAGGTAAACAATGTACTTGCTTTCCCGGGAATCTTCCGCGGTGCGCTTGATGTTCGTGCTTCCGACATCAACGACGAGATGAAGATTGCAGCAGCATACGCTCTTGCAAACCTTGTTTCCGACAGCGAGTTAAACGCAGAGTATATCCTTCCTGCCGCATTTGATCCGCGTGTTAAGGATGCCGTTGCAAAGGCTGTTGCAGAGGCTGCAAGAAAATCAGGCGTTGCAAGAATCTAAGCATTTATAACCAATCCATATAAAAATCCGACAATTCTTGACGAATTGTCGGATTTCTCTTTTTCTTATTTAAAATCAGCCAAGTTCCGGTACGGGTTCATCGGAATTGTAAACAGCACCGAACTTGCACTTTTCCATACAGAGACCGCACTTAAGGCACATGTCCTCATGAATAACGTGCGGAGCCTTAACCTTACCCTCAATAGCATTTCCCGGGCAGACACGTGCACACGCCGTGCATCCCTTACACTTATTCGGGTCAATTCTTATCGGCTTTTCATAGTCTATGTATATTGCCTCTTTTCCATCCGCGGGTTGAGTTTTTTGCATGATAATCGCCTCAACGGGACATGCACGCGCACACACGCCGCAGCCTATGCAGCGCTCTATCTCCTTCGGGACGGGAAGCTCACGGCGCATTCCGCGTCTTGTAACATAGTGAGATAAGTCAAAAAGGCTTACCGGACAGTTATAAAGGCAGGCCTTACAGCCGTAACATAAATCATAATTGATAACGGGAATCTGATTAGCCATAAACAGCCACCTCCTCACAGAATTCCGAGTCGGGTGCGTTCAGGAGCCTGTTGAGACCGAGCATTTCAACGGTCTCCTCAAGAGGAATACCGGTTTCATAGTCAAAGCCGGCGTTCTTCCACGTCATCTTCATCATTGCGTCTATAGGAACCGTTTTTCCGGCATTCTTACCCACCTTGAGAGGAGGCTCACCGACCATACGACCGTGCGGGCGTGAGAACCACGGGTCAAGACCCTGCTTTATGTTAAAAAGATGTCTCATGGTAAAGACTCTTCTTCCTATAAACATATACTCATCAGGCGTCAGACCCCATCCCGTGGCTGCGTTGAGCCATTCAAACATAGGATAGTTGCCTACGCCGAGGATAAATCCGAAATAACAACCGCCCGCACCGTCGACAATACGCTTGAAGTACGCACACGCAAGCACCTTCAGCGCCTCTTCGTCAGACGGCTGCCACTCACCGGCTTTTGAGCCCACAAGCACTGCCGGCGGAGCCCATGATACCTTTTTCCAGAGATGCATACAGCCGTAGTAAAGCGAACCACCGGAGGTATGGCGCGACGGAGTCGCGTCCGTAGCATAAAGCGTTGCCTGCTGAGGGTCGGGTCGTGAATCATGCATCGGTGGTTCGGTACCGCCGGCATGAACACCGTATTTTGCAAACTGAGGTCCGAGACGCTCAACAGCCTTCTTGCAGCCGTCTGCAAATACGTCTCCTATTCCCTCTCTGTGGATAATCATTTTAACAAATGCAATTATTGCTTCCGGGTTACCCCAGCGAAGATCAAGACCGCCGACATCCTCCTTTGTAAGTAGACCGTTTTCGTATGACTCAATCGCCATTCCAACGGTACCGCCCGTTGAGATAGTATCAATTCCCGCACGGTTACAGTACTCGTTCAGGTAAAGCATTGCATCATTATCGTCATTGAGAAGAAAGCCCGTGAAATCCCACTGGGACTCATACTCCGGCTTATGTACTCTTGTATATCCCTGATCGTTGTACTTGGTCTTAGAGATATCAATCTCACCGCCGCAGCCGTAAACACAGGAATAACAGTAATAGCGGTTTGTCTGAAGGCGGAGGAGCTGAGAGCCGTCCGTCTTGTTTATTTTACCGATATGAAAATCTTCCTTTTGCGAGCCGCCCCAATTCTTTACGGGCGCCTCCCCTGTCTGAGCGGCAAAGCCCGAGGCACCTGCCGTACCCCATGTACCCATAAGAACACCCGTAAAAATACCGTCAGGTGAAAGCTGAAGCTCAGGCAGAAATTTTGCCACGTTCAAAAGACCGGCCGGCACCTGAGGCGGAAGAAAAACGGCGTTTACACGCTTTGCGCACATCTTTGAGAGTTTCTTTATCTCTGCCGTGTCATCTCCGAAAACAGGTCTTGTACCCGCAAGAACTATGCCTTTGAGCTTTTTGGAGCCCATTACACCCCCTACGCCCTGCCTAGCAGCAATTCTTCCGTTATCATTACAGATACCTGCCATATAGCTTTTGTTTTCCCCTGCCCAACCGATAGTACATGCGGCGGGAATTTTCTTTCCGGGGATCGTGTTTTCTTCAATAAGCATCTTTTCTGACACAGCGGCGTCCTGTCCCCATATGTGCGAGGCATCCTTAATAACGGGACCGTTGTTGTCGCAGTAAAGATACACCGGCGTATCCGACGCACCTCGAAACGCAATAAGGTCGTACCCGCACGCCTTTATGTACGGAGCAAACGTACCGCCGCAGTTTCCTTCACCGATTCCGCCCGTTGCAGGCGATTTGGTGACAGCCATCCATCGTCCCGTTATAACTGAGCCGGTGCTTGTAAGAAGACCGGATGTTATACAAAGAACGTTGTCCGGTCCCATAGGGTCCGCTCCGGCAGGAATATTTCTATAGCACCACCACGCGCCAAGAGCCGCACCGGAAAGAAAGTTTTCATAAATCTCATCCTTGATTTTTATTTCCCTGCAAACCTTGTTTGTAAGGTCAACATCAAGGATTTTTCCACAGTACCCTTTCACGTTAAACCGTCATCTCCCTTTTTCTGTTTTCGGCATATTCACGTATCAGCCACCACCGCTGGGTGAAAATGCACTTACAATATCTCCGTCATGGAGCACCGTATTCATCGGTACCTTTTCATAGTTCACAAGAAGAGGAAACACCTTACGCCACACAACCGGAAGCTTAACGATTTTTAAGAACTGTTTTACGGTTGTCCCTTCGGGAACCTCGATATCTCCGTTCTTGTCCATCCTGGAAAAATCACATATCGCCGGGCCATGAAATTCTATTTTCATAAGCAGGACCTCTCTTTATTTTACCTAATCAATGTACAAATACGATTCAACTCAATTATAGTTTACAAATGTAAAATTTTCAATAGATTTTACATCATTTGTAATCATTTGTCACATGTTCATAAAAAGGTTTTTGGCTATTCCGGTATTTTCTTGTTTACACAGAGCGGTGTTGTTGCTATAATAGTGTGGAATTTTGAAAACTATTTTCGGGAGGTAAAAAAGGTGAATTCAGATAGGTATTCCAGACAAATCATGATCCCGGAATTCGGAGATGACGGACAGGAAAGACTTTCGGACTCCAGTGTTCTTGTCATCGGAGCAGGCGGACTTGGTTCAACTCTCCTTTACCACCTTGCAGCCGCAGGAATCGGCACAATAGGTGTTGCAGATCATGACATCGTCAGTATAAGCAACTTAAACAGGCAGTATATGCACTTTGAAGAGGATATAGGATGTCTTAAGGTTATTTCGGCATCAAGAAAGCTTCGCCAGTTCAACAGCGAGATAAATATCATTCCGCATGCAACAGCCATAAACAAGGACAATGCATACGAGATAATCAGTCAGTATGACATGGTTGCTCTTGCAGTGGACAACGCTCAGGCGAGAATGATAATAAACGAGGCCTGTGTAGAGCTCAACAAACCGTTTGTTGACGGAGGAGTTAACGGCTTTGTGGGAACAAGCGTTTTTGTAAATCCGCATCATACTCCTTGTCTTGCTTGTCTTTACGGAACGGATCTTCCTCCGGAGGAGCGTTTCAGCTCAGTTTCGTCTGTAGTGGGAACCATAGCCAGCATAGAGGCAACCTCGGTTATTCAGCATCTGCTCGGAATAGAGGTACCGCTTTCAGGCACACTTCTTTACTATGATGCAAAGACGGCAGAATTCGAAAAGCTTCCGATAAAGTTCAAGGATGAATGTCCTATTTGCGGCGGAAAGCATTGATTCTAATCAGTGACAGATAAATATCGCTTATAAGTATAAGTTATAATACAAAGATCTGCTTACAAAAGAGCCCGGCTTAAGGGCTGAGTGTTCACAAGGCAGTTTTGCTTCAAAACAACATCTTTTTGCACAATAATTCGTTAAACCCCACAGATATGCGTCAGCATTATCTGTGGGGTTTGCCTTTTCTTGTATCAAAAATATATTATTTTGAAGTGCGTTGCAGTTTCATAGTTATAAGATTTTTTTATGCCGAAGCCGGGAAACGAAGCAAAAACAGCCCGGATTTAACAATCCGAGCTGCCTTCATTGTAAGCATTAATTAATAATTACACATTTCGTACGCGATAAACAAACTTCCAAAAACATAAATCTGCTGAGATAACAACCGGGAAACGACCTTTCGATCGTTTCCCATTTTGTTATTAGTGTTCTGATTGTTCAGTCAGAGATTAGTGCTTCTTAGCTGCAACAAATGCTGCGCCAGCTACTACAGAGAGAGCAACTACTGCTGCTACTGCTGCGTTGTCGCCTGTCTGTGCAACCTTCTCTACAGGAGCCATCGGAACTGCTTCTACAACGTTAGCCTGCGGAGTCTGCTCGTCAACCTTAACTGTTACCTTCTCCTCTGTGGTCTCAGGAGTTGTCGGAGCGTTGGTTTCAGGCTCTGTGGTCTCTTCCTTCGGAAGGTGACCTGAGAGGATTCCGCCTGCTGCGTCCCAGCTGAACTTAACTTCCTTAGAGAACTCGTTTATGTTCTCGTTGAGTACGTGCTTCTCATAAACAACCTTACCTGTGAGCGGGTTGATGATAAGGATATCATAACCGTCCTGAGAGGTTCTCTTTACGTCAACTTTGAAGTCCTGCTCAAAGATGATACCTGAATCATAGAGAGATGTGTAGATGTTGTTAGCAACGTCCTTGATTGAAGGAAGAGTTGTCGGAAGCTCAGGAAGAGCCCAGTCATTGTGCCAGATCCACTTGCCCTGACCAGCGTCATATGCAAGGTAGTTGTCACAAAGAGTCTTACCTGTAAGAGGATCGATGATGTGTACACGGTAACCGTATACAGAATCGCTCTCAACCTTTACGTCGTAATCTCTGCCGTATCTGAGACCTGTACCGTCAATGCTCTTCTTAACGTTTTCAATTACTGATTTAACTGAAGGAAGAGTCGGTGTCTTGTCTTTGTCTGAACCAAAAATCTTTGAGAAAAGAGATGAACTCTTATCTCCGTTGTTTGAGCCGAGTGCTGAAGCAGAAGTTGTTGCTACACTGAATACAAGTGCAAGTGCAAGTACTACTGCAAGTACCTTTTTCATTTTTGCCATTGGAATCAATCCTTTCTTTCTTTTCACAAATAAATATATTGGAAGTTCCCTTCGCTTACAAGTACACTTTACATCAGTTAACAAAATTTGTCAACAAAAAATGAACAATCTTTAAACTTTCGTCATAATAAACAAAACCTATTCACTTTTTTATGCTCATCTTATACAAAATGAGATAGAAAAAGCGTTTTTTTCTTGACAATCTCTTCCTGTTATTTAGAAAAAAAGTCTGATTTTCATTTATATTACGTTGTTTTTCGGTAACAATAAAAAAAGCGTTAATTATTAACAAAGGAGAAGTGAAAATTAATGAAAATCGAAAAAATCGATGGTAAAAAAAGAAAAAACAGTAAAAATAAAGCTATGAGTTTGGTTGAAAGCCGAGAGGATTGTGAACAAATTATTACAGATGTTCTCGGTTCATATACAGGAAATCCGTACGACGGTACGGAGCCTATACAAGATGTAGATGATTTGTAGGTTTGACTTTTTTTTCACCAGCCGTATAATAAATTGTGTAAATCTTTTATACAATTGTATATAGGGAGAGTCACTATGAAAGCATCAGAAACAAGTGAACGCTATGCAGGAAAGTTACGCGAGTGCTGTAACTACGCTGCACGTTCGGCAAAAAATTTCGCCGCCGGTGAAAACAACAAGAGCAGACAGGCATGCGGAAAGGATGAAAAAGTACTGGCAGAAACTCTGAAGAAGGATCTTTCGTCCTTCTGCGACTCTGTTTCAGAGGATACCTTTTCCGTAAATCAAAAGGCATATATATTCTCAAATCTTCTGATTTTCATCTTCATGCTTCTTTCCGCAGCAGCAGCCATATGCAGCTTCTTTATTGACGACATGCTGCTTATCGTCGCAACCGTCTTTTCCGTTCTTTCTCTTCTCGCTTTCTCGGGAGTGTTCGGAGGAACCTCCAAAAACGTAGAGGGGATAAATATTTTCGCAGCTAGGGCCCCTGAGAAAGACGTGAAGCACAGGATAATTCTTGAGGCAAACCTGGACGCCCCCTTTAAGAGAGCCCTTTCACCGAAGACCTCAGCCATCTTAAAAATGATAAACTTTTTTTCCATAATTATTTACATCATTTTTGATATCGCCGAGCTTCTGATAACCTACAATAAGATTTCCTTCGGCGGATCGGACGTATTTGTTTACATCTCGTTCCCTCTCGCGATTTTTGCATTTATTCCTCTGTTTATCGCAAGGAGCGTAAATGCCTCCGCATCCTTCCCGGGTGTAGTTGATAACCTTGTCGGATGTTATACGGCATGCGGAGCTCTCCGCTATATGTCCGAGATGGACTTAAGACTTAAAAACACCGAGCTCTGTGTTTTGCTTACAGGAGCGAAAAATGCCGACCTTAAGGGTGCAAAGGAGTATTGCAGACTCCATAAAGAGGCTGACAAGGCAGTTGACACCGTCATTCTCTCTATAGACACTGTTTTCAATGCGGAGACACTCGCCGTTGTTTCAAAATCCGGCAAAGCAACCGACCTTGTTGCAAAGGCTTCGGAAAATGCCGGGGTAAACATTTCAAGCACAGTTCCGAAAAAAATTATCAAAACCGGTTCCGGAAGGATTTTCAAAAAGAATCATATACCGTGTGCGACCCTTACAACACTCGGAGAGACCGTACCAGAGTACCTCGGAACGGCAAAGGACACTGAGGAAAACATAAACGTAAAAGCTATTGAAGCCGTAATGAAGATTACACTCGAAGCAGCTTACGCGAAGGATTCCGAGTAACGGATGCTCAAGGGAAAAATTCTATACCTTTATTTGAATAAACGAATCTTTATAACAGATACAAGGATAAAAAAAGCGGGAGTCACCGAAAGGTGATTCTCGCTTTTTGAATTTTACTTTTTGATTTTCAGTCTTTCCCGACAAACGTGTTGTCTCTCAAAAAGAAAGGCTTTCACTTTCATTTCTCGGATTTTTTGTCAACGAGCTTGAGTATCATAGGCTCAAGTATGTTGAGAAGTGAATCCGGAATTCCTGCTCCGGCAACCTTAAGTGACTCGGGAACAGAACCGCTGTTGAGAAGATGAACAAGAGCGTCTATCATCGCCTCCGAGGCGATACCATGTGACTGAAGCTCAAACCTTGTAATCGGACAGGACATAATAGTATTGTAAACTATCTCATACATAAGAGGATCTTTTCGAAGAGCTTTTTCAAGGCTTCCCGAAACAAGTTCGTCAATCTTCCTTCCCCAAGCGGTATTTACCGTTTCGGAAAGACAATCATACTTCGTCACTCTGTCATCCGACTTGTGTGAAACGAGATCCTCCGGATAAATTCTGAGTAAATCTGCAAAGTCCTCATCGGTAACAGCCTTTATGTCACCGGCAAAGTAGAGCGGGGCCGCTCTCATATAATCAATCTCATTCAGAGCTTCATCGGATTTTACGGTAACAGTACCCTTAAGTCTGATATCTTCACTCGAAGAGCCTACATATATGTCATATGTGCCCTCTTCAACAACAAAAGCTCCTATTTTTTCCGAGTAGTATTCGAACGCATGTCTGTCAAGCTCAAACGCAACCTCGGCTGAAGAGCCGGAGGTAAGATAAACCTTTGAAAAGTCCTTGAGCTCCTTCGGTGCTCTGTAAACATAAGAATCCCTAAGACCGATATAAAGCTGTGCAACCTCAGCTGCATCATAGGCCCCGGTGTTCTTAATTGTAAACTTAACCGTGAGCTTATCATCCGGAGTCATCTCCTGCTTATCTACAGACAATCCGGAATAATCAAATAATGAATAAGACAAGCCGTGTCCGAATGGGAACAACACCTTAGTTCCGGTCTTTTCATAATAACGGTAGCCGACAAAGATACTTTCCTTATAAAGTACATTGTTATTTGCATCTGTCTGATAATTTTCCGGACACGGAGTATCCGTCAATGAAACAGGATACGACTCGGGAAGCTTTCCGCTCGGAGATACCTTTCCCGTAAGAATCTTTGCAAGTGCTTTTCCGTATCCCTCTCCGAGGAGATATGTCTGCATAATTGCCGCAGGAGCATCTGCCCAAGGCATCTCTACACAGCTTCCGGAAGAAAGAATAACCGCAACGTTTTTGCATACGGCACAAAGATTGCTTATAAGTGCGGACTGATTTTTCGGTATGGAGATAGATCTCCTGTCAGCCGTTTCGGCAACATCAATTTCATCACAGCTTACAAAAACAAGCGTAACGTCATTTTCATTTGAAACTCTTATTGCCTCGCTTGTAAGACGGTTGTTGATATACTCGTCATATTCGCCTATACGGTATCCTTCCGTGTATTCGTACTGTACTCCCTCTTCATCGAGGGCTTCAAACAAGCTGTCAAGCTTATACGTGTTTATCTGAGCGCTGCCGAAGCCCTGATACAAAGGATCCTTGGCGCGCGGACCTATAACGGCAACTCTCTGTCCGGGTTTAACGGGTAAAACTCCGTTGTTTTTCAGAAGGACGGGACACGAAACGGCGAGATCCGCAACCAACTTATGATGCGCTTCAAGAGGCATCTCCACGGCAGGCTTCATAAGGTTTTGTGCAGACTTGTCAACAAGGTCAAGTACCCTGCGGGCACTTCTGTCTATGGTTTCCTCCGAAACCTTTCCCTCTCTGTATGCCTTGGCTACCTTCCTTACGTTTACGTAACCGGTTCCCGGCATCTCTAGGTCAAGACCCGCATTCAAAGCTGGAACTCTTTCACTGACAGCAGCCCAGTCTGAAACCGTAAGACCCTCAAAGCCCCAGTCCTTTCTGAGAACATCCTCTATAAGCCATGAGTTCTGTGTGCAGTAGGTTCCGTTGAGTTTATTGTAGGCAAGCATAACCGTCCACGGCTGCGCCTTTTTAACGGCAATTTCAAAGCCTCTTAAGTAAATTTCACGAAGAGCACGCTCATCTACAACCGAATCAGATACCATGCGTCGAAGCTCGGTGTTATTTGCCGCAAAGTGCTTGAGCGATGTACCGATTCCCTTTTCCTGTACGCCGTTTATGTAACTTGCCGCCATCTCACCCGCAAGAACCGGATCCTCCGAGTAGTACTCAAAGTTACGTCCGCAAAGGGGCGAGCGTTTGATATTTATTCCCGGTCCGAGAAGAACGGAAATTCTCTTGGCAATGCACTCATCCGCAAGTGCACCTCCGACCTGCTTCATGATGTCCCTGTCCCAGGAAGAAGCAAGTGCAACGGCTGACGGAAAACATACGGCTTTTATGGTATTCTCTTTTGTCTCCTTATTTTTTTCCTGCTTACGGAGACCGTTCGGACCGTCGCTTACCATCACAGACGGTATTCCGAGACCGAGATCCGAGTATGTATGCCAGAAGTCGGCACCTCCGAGGAAACTTATTTTCTTTCTGAGCGACATGCGCTTCAGCAAATCCTTATACTCCATCAATAGTCCTCCTCACGATTTGTACACATGGTTAAATTATACACACCCTAAAGTGTACGGTCAAGAAAAACAGGCGGTTTTCAGTCACTTTCAAATGATTCCAGTTCCAGAACTTTTTCCGCTTCGTCAATTTCAATATCTTCAACGCCCTTGAGCTTTTTATTTATGATTGAATTTCTGTGCTGTGCCTCCTCAAGAGTCCTTCCGGCTTCCTCGATTTTCTTATGTGCCTTGTCGAGGACATCTCCGAATTTTGCATACTGAACCTTCGCAACCGACAGCATCTGACGAACCTCGTTTGCCTTGTCGTTTATAGCGATTGCACGGAAGCCCATGGAAAGTGAATTGAGCAGCGCGGTTATGGTGGTCGGGCCCGCAATCATAACGTTGAACTCCGACTGAAGCTTCTCCGCAATTCCGCTTCTAGAGGATGCTATCTCGGCATAGAGACCTTCGGTTGCAAGATACATAATGGCAAAAGGCGTAGTAACCGGCTCATTTATGTATCCGCTTACTGCCTTCGCTTCTCCTTTAACACGGTCCTCAAGAGCTTTTCTTGCACGTGAGAGCGCCTCTGCGTCTGCATTGTCCGCGGCATCACATAATTTTATGTAATCCTCCATAGGGAATTTTGAGTCTATGGGAAGATAAACTATCTTGCTGTTGTCGTCACCCGACGGGATTTTTACGGCAAACTCCACCCGTGCCTGTGAACCGGGCTTCGTCGCAACATTTGTTTCGTACATATTCGGAATAGTCTGGTCAAGTATACCCTGAAGCTGAACCTCCGCCCATGTTCCGCGTGCCTTCACGTTAGTAAGCACACGGTTAAGCGAGGTTACATTGCTTGTAACCCCGGCTGAAAGCTCCTTCATCTCGCCGAGGGATTTATACACGTTTTCAAGCTGTTCCGAAACAGTCTTAAAGGTACTGTCAAGCCTTGTGCCGAGTGTTTCGTTAAGCTTTTCGTCAACCGTCTGCCGCATCTGCTCAAGCTTCTTTTCATTGCTCTCCTGAAGCTTTGTAAGAGCCGTAAAATTGTTTTCGCGTATTTCACCGAGAGAACGGTTTATTCTGTCGCTTATGTTTGCCTGATTCTCAAGGGTCTGCCTCGTCATCTCGGAAAGCTTTCCGGTTATGGCCTCACGGTGATTCGCCTCATCAATACGGGCGCGCTGAAACTGCTCATTTGTGGTGCTTTTCAGGTCATTCATCCGCTCTGACATGTCACTGCGAAACTCGTCGAATTCTCTGTCGCCCCTTCCCGAGCTGCCGCTTTTTTTCAGAATGAGTACAATACATACAACCAATAAAACAATGATTGTAAAGAGTAAAGCATAAACAAAAATATTTTCCATAACCATTCTCCTTTTCAACTATTTATTCTAGCATACAAATGCCATTTATGATAGAATTAATTAAACTTATGCGGAGGTAATTTCAAATGACAAAAGGCCGATTTTTTTCAAAAATTCTTATATTGCTTCTCTGTGTCGCACTGGTTGTGCCGCTTTTGTCGTCATGCAAAAAGAATAAAACCACCTCCGTAAAAATCCCGCTCGCCACTGTTCCCACCTGCTTTGACCCGCAGATTTCATACGGAACAAACGAGGAAAACATAATAAACAACTGTCTTGAGGGACTTGTGCGAATTGACAAAAACGGAAACATAACAAACGGTGTAGCCAGCTCATGGGCTGTTTCCTCCAACGGTCTCGCCTACACCTTCACCTTGCGTTCAGACGCAAAGTGGCATCTGCCGTCCGACCTTGAGGACATACTCGGGGAGGATTATAAAAAAACCTTTGACACGCGTGTAACCGCATACGACTTTGCTTTCGGAATAACCAGAGGCATGGACCCGGAAACAGACTCACCTATGGCTGATTCTCTCTCTTGTATCCAAAGTGTTTCCGCCGAAAACGACACAAAGCTCGTTATCACACTGAAGCATCCGAACGTAAACTTTCTCACAGTCCTTGCGTCTCCCGTAGCCATGCCGTGCAATGAGAACTTCTTTGAAGCAACCGCCGGAAGATACGGACTCAAAGCAAACCTTCTTCTTTGCAACGGGCCCTACTACCTCGGAAGCATAGATGAGGAAAACGGAATTGTCATTTATAAAAACAGCGACTACAAGGGAAGCTGCACAGCCCTTTTCTCCACAGGGAAATTCCTCACAACAAAGAGCTTCTTAAGCTCCTCCGCAAAAGAAAAAAGTAATGACGAAAAAACACTCCCCTCTGTTTTTTCGCTTCTCACGTCAAAGGACGGCGGGTATGATATCGCGACCGTTACAAAAGCGGAAAGCGAAGCGTTGAGCTCCGACTTCACCGTTGATAGGTATAAAAACACAGTCAAAGCCTTTTGCTTTAATCTTCACAACGACGCTCTGAACAATTACAATATACGAATGGCTCTTGCCCATGCCACAAACCCGGAGCTGTTCACCGGCGACTATCCTCTTGCGGAGGGTATCGTTCCCTCATGCTGCGGAAGAGCCGCAGGTGTTTCATACAGGTCGGAGGGAAACATAATAAAGGCACCGGCATACGACCTGAGCACAGCCGAAAGCTTTTATAAAAAAGCGGTGCAAAACAACCTTGATGAGGACGGAAAACAAACAGAACTTTCTTTAAACCTCTCACTCTTCTGTCTCAAAGAGGATGAAACCGACGTAAAAAGAGTTCTTCAGGATTGGCAGAAAATCTTCGGCGTTTCTCTTTCCATAACGGTAACCGCATGTGATACACAGGCGGAGGTGGATACCGCCGTTGAATCCGGAAACTTTGATGTTGCATATACCTCTGTAACGGCATCCGAGTTCCTCGCAACCGATTTTCTCGGAAGGTTTGTGAGCAGTTCCGGAAAAAATATAGTCGGACTTAATGACAGCACATATGATGAACTCGTTTCAAAAGCCATAAATGCGGCTTCGGAGGAAGAGCTTATACGCCTTACACGGGACGCGGAAGCTCGCTTACTGCAAAGCGGCTGTCTGCTTCCGACCTGCTCTGCGGACGGATATCTGGCAAAGAACCGTAATGCCGAAAAAGTAACAGTCCGTCCCTCGGGAAACATATATGCATTATACACTTTAAAATAACTTTATATGTCCCAAAAAGGTACAGACCGGTATATGCCGCACAGGCATATACCGGTCCTTTTATTTTGTGTTTTAATCAAGCCCCTGCTTATCTCTCGAATTTTCCGGATTTTCCTCCGTCCTTAAAGAGAAGATAACACTCGCTTATTTCCATACCCCTGTCAACAGCCTTGCACATGTCGTATATGGTAAGGGCGGCAACATTGGCGGCTGTAAGAGCCTCCATCTCCACACCGGTTTTATAAGTACAGCTTACCGTTGAGACAATTTTTACCTGTGTTTTCGATATGGGCTCGATATCCACCGCTATTTTCTCAAGCGGCAGCGGATGGCACATGGGAATTATCTCAAAGGTCTTTTTTGCAGCCATTATTCCGGCTATTCTTGCACAGGAGAATACATCGCCCTTCTTCACCTTACCGTCAAGTATGAGCGAGAGTGTTTCCGGCTTCATAGTGATTATCGCCTGAGCCCTTGCTTCCCTGTGAGTGTATGTTTTTTCGCCGACGTCAACCATTCTTGCCGCGCCTTTTTCATCTATGTGTGTCAGTCCCATGTTTCATAACCTCCGAGTTTTTTGAGTCTCTCTCTAAGCTCGTCGCTGTGCAGAGCATCTATAAATCTCTGAACCCTTTCGCTGTCATACGCTTTCTCGTCAATAAGGAAATCATACTCCTCGTTGCATACGGGAATAAAATCAAGCCCGTATGTTTTGGCTGCGGAATAAATTCCGAGCCCCGCGTCTGCCGTGCCCGAGGCAATCTGAGCGGCAACAGAGGTGTGTGTAAACTCCTCGCGGTCATATCCGTAGATATCTTTTGGGTCCATTCCGTTTTTCTTTATAAGGAAATCACAGAGAATCCTCGTGCCCGAGCCCTTCTGTCTGTTTACGTATGAGATATCTTTTCTCTCCATATCCTTAAAGGATTTAATATTTTTCGGATTACCTGCGGCAACCATAATTCCCTGAATTCTCTTGACACCCTTTTGGAGCCTTACGCCGCCGTCCTTAAAATGTGTTGAGATATACGAGTCGTTGTAAAGCCCGGTCTTCTCATCAAGCAGGTGAATTGCTCCCATCTGAGCTTCTCCGCGCTTTATCGCCATTATCGCACCCATTGAGCCCACATGTGATGAAGAAACGACAGTGTCGGGATATGTCCTTTTAAGTATGTCGGTGATCTCATCGATAATCGGGTCGTGACTCCCTATGATAGTCAGTGTATTTTTAAGGTCGTTTTCGGATTTGAGAAGAGTAACCGAAACCGTATCTCCGACCTCGTATCCTTCGCAGTCCTGAGGTATATCGATAATTCCGTCCGCTTTAACAAAGGATGTAACCACACCCGCTCCCCTGCTTAAGGGAACAGCCGTGTACTCGCCGTTTTCATCCACTCCGAGCCTTACACGTACAAATTCTCTGTACTTAAGCGGCGATGTAAGTATTCTTGAAATCCTCGCGGAAACCACCGTTTGATCATGAAGATTGCGCCCCGTCATTATCTCTGCAACAGGTCTCATTATTTCATTTAAAACAATTATTCCGGACACGGGGTATCCGGGCACACCGAGTATGGGCTTATCCTTTGAATATCCCAGGATTGCGGGTTTTCCCGGTTTTATGGCGATGCCGTGATAAAGAACCTCTCCGACGGTTTTTACCGCGAGACACGAATAGTCATCTCTTCCCGCAGATGAGCCCGCGTTTATGATAACGGCGTCACACTCCGAAACGGCCTGCCTCATTGTGTTTATGATATCTTCCTTTATATCCTTAACTATGGGATAGGTCTTAGGTACGGCACCCCAGCTTTTGAAAATACCGCTGAAGATAGTTGAGTTGAATTCGATTATGTCACCGGGCTTCGGGTCAGTGCACGGTGAAACTATCTCATCTCCCGTGGGAATGATTCCTATAACCGGAGGCTTTACGACATTTACGGAAAGCACGCCGCCGGCAAGCATTGCCCCGAGTGCCGCCGGAGTTATTTCCGTATACGAGGGAAGAAGCATGTCTCCCGCACATACGTCCTCACCTATCTGTCTTACGTGCTGCCACGGAACCGCAGCGCTGTAGAGAAGGACGTCATCTCCGTCGCGCACAACATCCTCTATCATTACGACGGCATCTGTGTTCTCCGGCATCGGATCTCCCGTATCCACCTGTACAAAGTCATTTTCGGTAAGACGTACCGGTGTTGTCTCCGTTGCACCGAAGGTAACGGATGCCATAAGCGCAATTCCGTCCATTGCGGATGCATTGTAATGCGGTGCGCAGATATGCGCATATACCGCCTCGGAGGTTACACGTCCGCCGGCCTCAAAAACCGAAACCGTTTCCGACTTCGGAGAAAGACCCTGACTTTTAAGCACATGGATATATGCTTCAACGGCTTCGTCAAGCGGCGTATTGGTAAGGTATTCGTATTTCATATGATAAAACCTCCTGTTGTTAAGAGATGTTTTTTTGTAGTGTATCCTGTGCTTATAAGCTCGGAAAATCAGAAAAGATTTACGTCGATTTCTTCTCCGCCCGAAAGGCCCTCACAGTCACGGGCAATTCGGATAAATCCGTCACTTTCGGAGAGAACACTTATGAGACCGGATTTTGCGTATACCGGCTCGGCGCATAACTCACCGTCCGATTCCTTAAACTTTATTCCCATGCACTCCTCACGACCGTGGTTACACGGAATACTGAGTGAGAGAGGAGCGCGCTGCGTTGTGCCGAGTCGTTTACATCCGTTCGCACTTGTAGCCTCACCGCTCATGCTTTCTATAAGCGGCTTTACAAAAAGGTTAAAGATATAGTATGCGGCGAGCGGATGTCCGGGAAGCCCTACTGCGGGTTTTCCCGAGATTTCAGCAAATATGGTCGGCTTTCCGGGCTTTATAGCGATGCCGTGAAAAAGCACCTCGCCGAGCTTGTCATATACCTTGAAGGTCGCGTCCTTGACGCCGACCGAGCTTCCGCCCGAAACTATGACCATGTCACACGGATTTGTATTTTCGTCACCGTATATAACCGATTTTATCTTCCCCTCAAGGAGCGGAAGCTCATCAATCACAATACCCACCTTTTCAAATTCGCAGCCCATCTCGGCGAGTGCCGCGCATATGGTAAAGGTATTGATATCACGCACCTGTGCGCCCGAAGGCCTGGCAGTTACGTCCACAAGCTCGTCTCCGGTTGAGATGACCGCAATACGCGGTCTCCTGAAAACGGAGACGGTGTCGTAGCCGAGCGAGGCAAGGGCGCCTATATGGCGAGCTGCAAGGCGGGTTCCCGCCTTTAAAACCGTCTGTCCGACCTTTACGTCGTCTCCCCTGTATGTGACATATTGACCCGGAGCCGACGGTTTCAGCATGGCGCGCGTTCCGTCACCGTAATCCTCCGAGAATTCTATCATCACCATGGCGTCCGCGCCATGCGGCAGCTCGCCGCCGGTAGGCACGTATGCACATTCATTTTCTGAAATTTCAAACTCAGGTGCCTGTCCCATAAGCACCTCGCCCTTATAGTCAAGAATTGAGGGTATGGACTCGGAGCACCCGAAGGTAGAGGACGCCTTTACGGCATACCCATCAACTGTCGACCGGTTAAAATCCGGGACATTTTCCTCTGACACTATGTCCGCCGCAAGTATTCTGCCGACAGCGGAGAGCAGGTCTGTTTCCTCTGTTTCTGTTCTTATTTCTCCGAACCTGTCAAATATTATTTTTTCTGCTTCATCTGAGGTTTTTACCGTAAGCATTAAAATAACTCCTTATATCTCTTTATGAATCGTCAATCTTTTCTTGCACACTCGGATGCATCGCCGATCAGGATTTCGACACCGTGGCGAAGCTCTCCGATGATAAACTCAAGACTTTCCCGAACGGCCTTGGGGCTTCCGGGCATATTTATCACAAGTGTGTGCTTGCGGATTCCGGCTGTAGCCCTTGAGAGCATCGCACGTTTTGTAACCGTCATTGAGTAAGAGCGGATTGCCTCCGGGATTCCGGGTACCGCTCTGTAACAAACAGCCCTGGTTGCTTCGGGTGTGACATCCCGTTCCGAAAATCCGGTGCCGCCGGTCGTAAATACTATATTTGCAATTTCTTCATCTGCGATTCTTTTAAGCTCCTTACAGATGATATCGAAGTCATCCGGAATGATTTTATACTCTGCAACCTCATATCCGAAGGGCTCGATTATCTCTTTTATCGCGGGGCCGCTTAAGTCCTCGCGCTCTCCCCTTGAGCCCTTGTCAGACATGGTAAGGATAGCGGCTTTTATTACTTTCTGTTCCTTACTTACTTTTTCGTGATGCTCATGATTCTCGTTATGCTCATGTCCCATTTCCGTCAACCTCCGATTCTTGACATTCCCCTGTCCTCGATATCCTCTTTGTCAGTATAGTCGTTGAAAGTATGTTTTCTCGGCTTGTTTTTGAGTGCGTCTGCAAATGCCTCTGCAAGCTCCTTGTCCGTTGCGCCGCCTCTCATAATATCCCTCAGTGAAACACCCGTGGAAAACTGCAGGCAAAGCTTTAAATAACCCTCCGCCGTGAGCCTTACACGGTTACAGCTTTCGCAAAAGCAGTCGGTCATTGCGGTTATAAAGCCAATTGAGCCCTTAAAGCCCTCCGGCTTCAAATACCTTGCAGGCCCGCTTCCGTGTCTCACTTCGTCCGAAACAAGTCTTCCGTAATACCGGCGGAGCTCTTCTCTTATTTCACTCGCCGGCACATACCTTTCAAAGTCGTTTTTCCCGACCGGCATGTACTCGATAAATCTAACACATATGTCGCGGTCCTTTGCAAGTCCGGCTATCTCCGTAAACTCATCATCATTTACACCCTTCATTGCAACACAGTTTATCTTTGTATTCAGCCCGCGCTCACAGCAAAGTTCGATAGCCTTCAGGACCTCTGCATGCCCGCCGCGCCTTGTTATCTCTTCAAAGCGCTCCGGCTTCAGCGTATCCAGACTGATATTCACACTGTCAAGTCCCGCCTCCGTAAGCGAGTCGATTTTTTCAGGTATAAGTATCCCGTTTGTCGTTATGCCCACCGTTTCAATCCCCGGCACGGCCTTTATGTCACCTATAAGCGCTTCAATCCCGCGTCTTACGAGCGGCTCGCCTCCGGTAAGGCGTATTTTTGTAACCCCCGTCCCTGCGGCAACTCTTACCAGTCGCAAAATCTCCTCATAAGACAAAATATCCTCATGAGACAGGGACGGCACGCCCTCTTCGGGCATACAGTAAACGCATCTCAGGTTACACCTGTCTGTCACGGATATACGCATATAGTTTATCTCACGTCCGAAACCGTCCTTCAAAACTGTTCCCTCTCCTCAACACATTCGCTTTTTATATGACCAACGAGGAACTGCAAAGCATCCACCACGTGCGGACGGATATCTCCGCCTATAAGGACATACATGATGTCGTCTCCGACCTTAAGTTCACCTCTCGCAAGCCACACCCTCACATAATAAATGCCCGGCAATGTATACGTCTTTTTTATATACTCATTCACCATCTCGTCATTATATGAGAAATACATACCCTTTACGGGCTGCGTGTTCTCGTCGCCGAGGCGCACCTTTGCCTTTGCATCCTCACGCACTATCCCGTTGTGAGTAAGATACATCCCGCACTTGCCAGCGTCCGGATGGTTTTTTGCTTCTGCGAGCCATTCATTAAGATCAATCATACAAATTCCTCATTCTTTATCTGTTTCCCACAAAATCCATGAATAAAGTGATTCCGTCCTTCTTATCACTCTTCCGTCCGGATATGCTTTTTCAAGATATCTGTAAACCGCATCTATCTCCTTCTCGGACGGCGCTCTGTCACGGATGATGTTTACGGCGGCATCCTCCGCAACGGTTTTTGTCAGTTCGTACTCATAGTCTATTTTTTCACCTGTATAGTCCATACGGGGATTAAGGCCCATAAGCCATAGAATATTCCATATACAATAGGGAGAACTGTTGCCCCAACTTGTGTTTACGGGTCTTTCAAAAACATTCTTTCCCACCTCATCCTTAAGACTGTCCTTAAGGTAAACAAAGCTGTTGTTAAAAGCCCATTTTCGGCTTGCCTCATTTATTTTACGTATACACCCGACGTTATCCATGGCGGGGGTGAGTGATGTAAACACCAGATCAAACTTTTTCTCCCAATGAAGCTCCTTCACCGATTCCGTGAGAAAATCCGCCTCAGAGAAAAATACATTTTTCATACCCGCGGACGCCGCGTTTTCACGGGCATAGTCAAGCATGACGGGAGATATATCAGAAAGAGTTACTCTCCTTACATGCTTTGCAAATTCAAGCCCATATTTTCCGGGACCGCAACCGAGGTCAAGAACATCATAGTCCTCCGAAAGTGCGCCGGCTGCCATAAGATAATCCGTAAGCTGAATTATCTTTTCGTCCTTTTTAAGCCTTACCTTCCGGCTGTCGTGATCCCAGTTCTGTGCTATCCTGTCCCACGTTTCCCTTGTATGCTTCATTCCGTCCTTTGGCTTTGATTCCTGCCATAGGTTGTCGAAGTATTCAATATCTTTGTTTTCCATCTTTTCACCGCTAATCAATGTCAGGAGAAACACAGACCGTCCTATGTACCTCTTCGACATATACAAGTTTTATTTCCGTTCCGTATACACTTTGAAGCCTTTCCTCGGTAAGGATTTCATCCGCCCTTCCGCATTCAAGCCTTCCGTCTCTTGACAGGACGGCAACCGAGCCTCCGAGCAAAACAGCATGGTCGGGATTGTGCGTTGTCATGACAACGGCATATCCTTTTTTTGAAAGACCCTTTATTATCTTGAGCGTCTTGAGCTGGTTTCCGTAATCAAGGTGTGCGGTCGGCTCGTCAAAAAGCAACACCTTCGGCTCCTGTGCCAGCGCACGGGCTATCATTGCCTGCTGTCGTTCACCGCCCGAAATCTGCATATACGACTTATTTGAAAGATGTGTAAGACCCATATCCGAAATAGCCCTTTCGGCAATCTCCCTGTCCCCTGCCGTCGGTCTTTCAAACAATTTCATCTTAGATGCACGTCCCATAAGGACAAATTCAAGAACGGTATAATCAAATGCCGCCGCATGGTTTTGAGGAACGTATCCCACTATGTTGGCTATTTCTCTGGGCTTCATTGAAAATATATCTTTCCCCATAAGCTCGATGCTTCCGCCCTGCGGCTTTAAAAGTGCAGCCATGCACTCAAGCAGAGTTGACTTTCCCGCACCGTTCGGGCCGAGAACCGACATTATTTCTCCTGACGACAACGAAAGCGAAACCGAATCGAGAACCCTGCGTGTTTCGCTGCCGTATGAAAATTCGATATCTTTTACACAGTATATCATTCCGTCGACCTCCTTTGCCTGTAAAGGAGGTATGCATAAAACGGCGCGCCTATAACGCCCGTAAGAATGCTAACCGGCATCTCACCGATAGAAATGGTTCTTGTCACGGTATCAACGAGCAGCATAAAAATCCCGCCGACAAGCGCCGCTGTAGGAATGAGCTTTGTGTTTCCGGGGCCCACAAGAAGTCTTGCAAAATGAGGAATGACGAGTCCTACCCATCCTATGGTTCCCGAAAGGCAAACCGAGCTTGCGGTTATAAGCGTCGCGCAGAATATGGCAAGGTTTCTGATAAAGGTTACATTGGCGCCCAGAGACTTCGCCTCATTTTCTCCGAGAGAAAGAATATCTATCCACCAGGACATCGCAAGCAAAACTATAAGAGGAATTACTATCGTCGGCAAAATACTGACTATGTCCTTGAGCGTTACATACGAAAAGCTTCCCATTGTCCAGAAGGTTATGGCGGCGAGCTCTGTCTCCGGGTCTGCAACATACTTTATAAACCCCAGGACAGAGGACATGAGACCGCTTACTATTATGCCGGACAAAACAAGCGTTATATTTGATTTGCTTCTCATTGCATACGGAATAAGCACTGTGAGCAAAACTGCGACAATACCCCCGAGAAAAGCCATTCCCTGCATGGCAATACCCGAAAGTGAGAGAAGTATCGCTACTGCCGCACCTATACAGGCTCCACTCGAAACGCCCAGAAAATCCGGTGCCACCAGCGGATTCTTAAAAATGCCCTGATAAGTCGCACCCGAAACCGAGAGTGCCACTCCGCAGATTATACTTGCAATTATTCTCGGAAGTCTGAGCCCTATCACGACATTTCTAGCCATCTGCGTGTATTCGCCGGTTTTGCCGAAAATCTCGCAAAACAGAATCTCCATAGTCTGTGACGGCGTAACGGGATACTTGCCGACACACATTGCAAGTACAACAAGTATCAGCAAAACGGCGACAAGGAAAATATTGAGTGAAATTGTAAATGCCGTGCGTTGTTTTATCTCTGAGAATTTTTTCATCTTTTCAGCGTCCTGTTTTTCAGTATCCTATAGCTTCACCGTCAAACGTCTTTCCGTACATCGTTTTGTAGAATTCATCGACCTTTTTCTGCAGCTGTTCATCGGAAAAGCACTCTGGGTGCATCTTGTTTATCATAAAATAAGTTGCGAGGACAAAACCCGTTCCGGGCATATCCCACGAGTCTTTTTGTGCGGGTATTTTATAAACATTTCCGCTCTTTACTGCCTTTACCGCGGACCATGCCTTGTCACTCATCAAATCTTCAACCTTATAGTCAAGAGCCCCCGAGCTTGTTACAAATATATACTCCGGGTTGAGTTCAAAAACCTTTTCCGTGCCTATGTCCACCCAGTTGGTTTTGTCGTTTATTCCCTTTATAACAGGAACGGAGCCGGCGTACTCTAAAAGACAGGTCTGAAGCATATCATCTCCCGCAACTCTTCCCGGCTGCGTTCCGAGTACAAGTGCCGTGGGCTTATTTTCATCCTTTATCCCTGCGGTGACAGTCTTGATGTTTTCAAGCTGAGCTTCGATATATGACGCGATTTCCTCCGCTCTCTCCTCAACACCGCAAACCTTTCCTACCAGCCTGTATGTTTTTATTATCTCCTCGGGAGTTTCCGCACTTATTGTAACTGTCGGTATACCGAGCCTCGACGCAATTTCGATATTTTGCGGCATCCCCGTCTTGCAAAAATATACGGAGGGATTTGCCTTTGCCATTGCCTCCTGGTCGATATTGTAGTTGCCTATAGTACCGACATCACCTATACGCTCGTCACACATCTTCATAAAGGCCTTATTTTTGAACGCTATGCCCACAGCCCTGTCTGTAAGACCGAGGCTTACAAAAACAGGTGTGAGAACTCCGTAGGTAGAGGCTAAAGTGTTAGTCTTTGTATCCTTCGAAACTTCAACGTCCCTTCCGGACATATCCGTAACCGTTATAACATCTTCCTTTTTTGAAGCCTCGCCGTCTTTTTTATTGCTTTCCGAGACCTTGCAGGACGAAAAAGAAAAAAGAATGCAAAGGGTCAGAAGAAAAGCAATTTCCCTTTTAAAGATTTTTTTCATAATCATATCTCCGAACTGAAAAATTCAAGAAAATCTCTTGTTTCGCTATGAGACGGTGTGTTAAGCACCCTAGACGCACTTCCGTGTTCAACTATCCTGCCGTCCTTCATAAAGATTACTTCATCCGAAATTCGCCTTGCCTGACTTACGGAATGAGTTACCACGATAACCGTTGCCGGTCTTTTGTTTTTATAGTCAAGGAAAAGTTCCTCCGAAAGAAGCGTTGATTCGATATCCATGGCTGCGGTCGGCTCGTCGAGAAGCAATAAATCCGCTCCTGTCATAAGAGTCCTGCAAAGAGCCATTTTCGCCGTTTCTCCGCCGGAGAGTTTTGATGCGGACTGCTTTTTCAGGGTATCTATTTTCATACGCTCCATAAGCTGCTGTGAAAAGTTGTCCTTTTTGTACTCCTTGTCCGCCGCAATCAATATGTTCTTTTCGAGGGACATCCTGAATGCGTGGTTTTTCTGCGGCATAAACGCCGCTTTTTGCCCCTCACAGTCAATGACAGCCTTTTTTGAGTCCGATTTAAGGGTTTTTGACATGAGCTTCAAAAAGGTTGATTTACCGCATCCGTTTGTTCCGATTATAGCATAGATTTTATTCGGAACAAAAGTAAATTCGTCTATTTTAAGTACGGTTTTTTCGCCGTACGTCTTTTCAAGATTCATTATTCTCATCTTTTTACCACCCTTTCCGAAATAAGGTGTACGATAACGTTTACAAAAAGGGAAATAAGCATGAGAATTATACCTATCGCCATTGCGCGTGTAAAATCTCCGCGACTTGTATAGTTCATTATAGCCGTAGTCATTACATTGGTCTTGTATACAATACCTCCGCCGACCATTGATACCGCTCCGACCTCGGCTATTGACCTTGCAAAGCCGGCAAGGTATGTGGATACAATCTGATATTTGCTTTCGAGTATTGTGAGATAAAAGGTTTTTAAGGGTCCTATACCAAGGCCCCTTGAGGTTTCAAGGATGTCCGGCACAACCGCGGACAAAAATGTTTCCGTGTTTCCTGCGACAATAGGAGTTATGAGCATGACCTGCGCCACAACCATACCGGGAATGGTGTAAAGAAGCTGAAGGTGTCTCAGCGGACCGACTCCCGAAAAGGCGATATAACAGATAAGTCCGCAGACAACGGGAGGCATACTCATAAGAGTTCTGTTTAAGACAACAAGCACTCTCCTGCCCGGGAAGCGGGACAAAGACAAAAAAGCCCCAAGTGGCACTCCTAAAAGGAGTGCCACAATGGAACTTGAAAAGCACATTTTAAGTGTAACACTTATTATATTGAGTAAAGCGTCGTCATGTGACAACATAAGCTCAAAGGCTTTTTCAAATATACTTTGCATCTTTTACCTCAGGAATTACTTGTTAAGGTTATCAAGAAACTCTGAATAGTTCTTTGATGCTGTAAGGAATGTAGCCTTGTCTGTAAGGATATACGCACCCTGCTCGTCAGCCATCTTTATGCAAGCACCCATTCCTGCATTTGCTGAGATATACCAATCTGTGTAATTCTTGAAGGACTCAGGCTCTGCTGTGATTCCGAGATCCTCCGGCCAGAGCTTAAGTTCAGCCTTATGTGTTCCCGACTCGTCACCGCGGGAAATGAACTTTGACTTTGTGTCCGCGATTGCCTTCATGGCAGCCTTTACGTCAGCAGCTTCCTTTACCTTTGCAGGATCAGCCTTCGGTCCTACAAGTACAAAGTAGTTGTACATGAATGTAAGTCTCTCGCTCTTGAAGCCGTCAACAACTCTTGCATATCCGTCCTTTACAAACTCTTCCTCGGAAGCCTTTGCGTGAACGAGGATAACGTCAGCGTTTCCGCTCTTTGCGTTGGCAATAGCCTTACCTGTTCCTGCTGAGAAAACCTCAACCTTGTATCCGTACTTTTCTTCAAAAATCTTGAGGATTTCTCCGAGAAGACCTGAGTCGTTTACGGATGTTGTTGTAGAAAGACGAATTGTCTTTGTTTCGTCCGTAGCCTTTGCTATGGTGGCTGTTGACTTCGGAGCATCATCCTTTAAGGTGAAGAGAGGCTGGCCATAGGTCTCCTTGCCGTATTCGGCACAGGCCTTAAGTCCTTCCTCTGAAAGAAGCCAGTTGATGAATGCGTCAGCGCCTGCTGTGTTTATCTTAACGTCAGCTACTGCCTTTCCGTCTGCATCCTTCCAGCTTGCCTTATCGTTAACAGCTATTACCGTATAGTTGTTGATGAGGCTGTCGTCCTCTTCCTTGAGTATCTCAAGTCCGAGCTTCTTGCCCTCTGTCGGTGGCTCTGACGGCTTGTTATCTTCTGCAGGTTTTTTTGAACAAGCAGCAAGTGCAAGCACCATGATAAGAGCCATAAGAAGAGCAATGATTCTTTTTGTTTTTCTCATGATTAAAAACTCCTTAAAAATTTTTTCTCCCGATTTTTTCAAAGCAGCCACCACGCCGCCAGAAATAACATACATATTTTACCATGTTATACAATCGGCTTCAACGATTGACAATTATTTATCATTTGATTTCTCCCGAGCCCGAGATTGTAACAACGAGCTTGGAGGCATATTTTATGGAAGCTCCCTGATTCGTCTCGGCGATGAATCTTAACGGACCGAATGCATTGCCGACAAGACTTGTGTAGCCCTCATGGTCCTCGGAGTCAACAAGAGGATATCCTCCTATCGCATAGCAAAGAAGTATCGGTTTTCTGTTTCCGTTTGCATCCGGCACTCCGTTTTTAACTCCGTCCTCATAGAAAATTGAAAGGAAGTCCTTTGAGTAACCGTCATTGGCAAAGCCCGTGACAGCGACAGGGTTATCCACACCCGGGATATCCCCCGCAACAGCCTTTACAAGCTTCCATATGTCAATACCCTCGCAGGTACCGAGGTCAAGAACCGTATAATCGCTTCTTGTTACGCAATCCTCCATTTCCTCGAGTTCCCTGAGCGTGAGCTTCTTAGACCATTCGTTTGTGTCATTCTTTACAACAACCTCAAACTCGTAGGACAGGAAATCCGAATAGATGTCGTTGCTTGCGTGGCCCCAGCTCTCCATCTCGATTGCCGTGACCTCAACAGCCGCAATATCCTTTATACACAGCTTTGCGTTTTGCGTCTTGTCATTCGCCTGAGGCATTATGAATTTGAGTGGTCCTCCGGACTCCGCAGTCAGCGGAGCACCCTCCTTGAGGGCCTTTTTAACGTCTCCCTGTCCGTAGGCTATAAACGGTGCAAGAGGATCCTTGCAATTCTTATCCGCAAAATTTTTATAGTCCTTTTTGCGGATATCCGAAAGCGGGAAAGTCATCGTTGAGCCGTCACGGGCATGAAGAATAACCTCGTGCGCATTGTAATTAACTCCGACTCCCATCATAAGGTCGTAAAGCCCTATTCCTCTGTAGCGCTCGTTTTTGAGAATTCCCTTTCCGTCAAGAATGCTGAAATCAAGCGTCCTTGCAAGCTTCTGCATACCCTCGATATCGGACACCTTGTACTCGACGGATTTTGTCAGTCCCTCTCCGTAGAATTTTATCGTTTCATCGGCATACTTAACCGAATCCCCTGAAAGGTGCGCGTATTTGTCAGGCTCAACATTTACGGTAATTGTTTTAACGTCGAATACTGCTTTGCCGTTTGCCTTCTTTTCATCGGAGGACGGGATAAGAACTGCCAGCGGACCGCCCTTGTTTTCAACCTTGTAGCTTGTCGGGTCTGTCTTTGAAACCGCATTCAGTTTTCTCGAAGCAATATATCCCTTGCTCTTTTCGTTTTTAACGAGCGGAGCTCCGTTCTTGGCAAATGCAAGTATTGAAGCCTGACCGTCTATTCCCTTTTCTGTGTTGTATCCCTTTTTGAAAAGGTCGGTAAGTTCAAGTTTTATCTCATTTTTACCATCGGAGAAGGTCACCGTTCCGTTAGTTCCCGGTATGCCTATTACGTCAGAAAGGAAGTACTCAAGGCTTACGCCCTCGTATACATCGCTCTCGTACTTATCTCCGTTTTTAACTTCATAAACTCCCTTTTCTTTAGCTTCCCCCGCATCCTTGGCCGATGTATCCTCTCCGTAGATAAGGTCCTCAATATCTCTTACGGACATCCTTTTGTCGGTAAGCTTTGACCCGTCGATATTGTTTACGACGATATTTATCTCCTCGTCGCGCAGCTCTTTATGGTCTGCATCCTTTGTATATGTGTGAGTATTGTAAAGAATATTGCTTCCGACGGCAATTTCGCTGAGATACTGAATCTGATTTGAGCCGTTTACGTGGGAATATTCCTTCTTACCGAAGATAATTCTCATCGGGCCGCCGTTATTTGAAAGGCCGCTTAAATAACCGGGGTCGTCGGCGGTGATTGTGTACGGATAATTATTTACACCGTATGCAAGCAAGACCGGATATCCCGTTTTTACAAGATCTGCGGCATTTGAAACATATTTTCCGTCATTTAAGTCCGCCGAACTCTTTTTGTAGTAGCCGAAGTTGTTGGGATCCGAAAGAGTCAGTACATCAAACTTCTCGGCAGAGGCAAAGCCGTCGCTCGCGCGGAAGGTTACGTATGTCTCAGACGCTTCCTCTCCGAGTTCCTCAGCGGAGGGCATTCCCACATACTTAAGAAACTTATAAAGATCAAGACCCTCATATTCGTTTACATACCAGTAGGTGTTGTTTGCAAGACTGTAGAAATCCTTGTAGCCCATTCCGCCCTCTTTGACATTTCCTTTTTTGTCATAGGAAACGAGAGCCTCAAGCTGCTCCACCGTAAAATCCATCTGATAGCCGAGCGTTTTTCCTCCCACGGAAATAACATAATCCTTGTATTTCGGAGACGCATAATCTTTTCCGCTCTCCTCACTGTGCTTAAACCCCGGCTCTTTTTCCTCGCAGACATATACGTATGCGATGTTCGAATATTTCTTATACTTTTTATTTTTACCGTACTTTGTGGTGTTATAAACAAGCTTCAGACAGCCGTCCTCGTTGTTAAGCGCCTCTACATAACCCAGGGTATGCTCACCCTCATTGGCGCCGCTGAAAACAAATGGCACCACGGACTCCTGCTTCTCATCTGCGGTACCGTAGGCAATGATGACCGGCTGCTTGTCTTTGTGTGCCTTTTCGATATCCTTAACCGTAAGCTCCGCTATGGTTTCGCGGTTACAGTCCTTAAACACAACCTTGTATGCCTTGTCGGTAAGAATTATACCCTTATCTCCCTCACTCATCTTAGTGAGAAGATAGTATACATCCATGCCTTCATAGACTCTTTTACCGGTCTTGTCTTTATAAAGCACTCTCACAAGTCCGTCATTGGTATTTTCAAGCTCCTTCGTTGACATCGGAACACTGGCCTTTACCGCAGGGCCCTCAACCGTAAGCGTCGCTCCGGTTATGGCACTTATGTTATACGGGGAATCTCCGTCCTGTCCGCCATTCGTGATATGCTTAAAGGCGCTCTCCTTAAAGTCTACACCGTCAAACAACACAGCGTCATAGCCGCAAGCCGTAAAGGCAAAAAGGCTTATGACAATAAGCGCCGCTATAACAAAAAGCCTTAGAGCTCTCTTTATCCCGCTCACCTTCTCCATCTATCTCTCCTCCTTACTTTTCGGTATTTTTATCCTTGTAGTATTTCTCCGCGTGGTACTCAAACAGGGATTTTATGCACGATGTAATATTGCTTGTAGACACGGAAGCCGACGTTACCGCATCCGCATCAATTCCCTTTATCTGGGTTTTGTAGCCTCCCCAGTTGTCAAAGTCCGCCTTCGTTTTACCGACCAGCGGCTGTATAAAATGCTCGTCAAAGTATTCCGGTGTATACTCGGTTGTTCCGTATGTCGGGTTGCTGTCACCCCAAAGGCCCTTGTTGTCTCCGAAGCTTATCGAACGTATCGAAGCCTTTTCTGCGCTGTCCTTTGTGTTCAACAGCTCGATATACATCACTGAATAGTAATTCACACTCGGATCTCTGCATGTGCAGGAAACAAAAGCCACCTGATAGGAGGTAAAGGTCGAGTTCGCATTTTCAAAAAGGATGACTGCGGTCTCTTCCTCTTTTGTTCCACCGGATGCGAAATGAGTGAAATTGAACATTTCATATTCCTTTTTTACTGCGCCGGCGGACTGCTTTTTTTCCGACTTGCATGCAGACAGGCAGGACAGCGCCGTAAAAAGCACAAGGAAAAAACAAAAAAGTTTTTTATGAAAACTCATACATCGACATCCTTTGAAGAATCTCCGAGCGGATGAAGCTTTTCAAAATCAATAAAAGCATAGTCGGCACGCCATGTTGCCATTACATTGTCATCCTTTGCATTCTCGGAATATGTGATTATTTCAAATCTGTTGCTTCCCTTGTATGCCCATGCGCCCCCGACGTTATAAAGCTTTGATTCATCCCATCCGAGCTTTATAAGCAGATTTTTCATCATACCTGCGTATCCGCCTCCACCGCAGATAAGGAAGATATTTTTATCCTTCGGGAACAGCTCCTCAAGGCATAGCATAGACTCCTTGTAATTCGGAGCTGCGGATTTTACGGTTCCGTCTTCGTTCCACTCAACTGTAAACAGAGTTTCCCCTGTGTATGCTCCGTCTACCGGAAGAGCCTGCAACGTACCTATGAACGGATAAGGCACAACCTTAAAACCCTTTATCGTAAACGAAAGGTCCGCATCTCCGCCTATTGCGGCATAATCCGCAGGGTCAAAGAGCATCCGCATATCTCTGTAGACGGTATCCTCCCTGCCGAGGTACTTATCAATGGTTAAAATATTTATGTTCTTATCCACGCCAAACATGCTGTCAAGGTCCGCATCCGGTTCCGGGATTGAAGCCTTAGCACAGGATGATAAAAGGATAAGACACGAGATAATAAGCGAAAACAGCGAAACCGCGAATATATTTCTTTTCATCATGATTTTACCTCATAAGAAAAAACGGGAGGACTGTTATAGTAAGCCCTCCCTATTTGTTACCTGGTTTTATTATTCGGCAACTATCTCCACCACAGATCTTGCAAAATTCTGTGATACTGTTTCAAGACACGGTGCAAACCATACTGTTCCGTCACCTGATACTTCCTTGTCTTTTTCAATGGCAAGAAGTGAATACGGTGCGTTCTCATCGGTGATAGTATACTCTACCTCGTATCCGTCGTTTGCCACTGCCTTTATCTTTGTTGCGTTCTCAACGCCTGCTGCCTTAAGGACATCTCTTATCGCATATCCGCTGTATGTAGCCTCAGAGCTGTTACCCTTTGAGTTTACTGTCTCAACGGTGATTTTGTAAACCTTAGCGTCCTTAAAGTCTGCGTTCTTTAATTCTTTTCCGTTAACCTTAAATGAGAATTCGGAAAATTCAAACTTACCCGTAACATCTCTGATTTCGGGACCGTCAGCCTTCTTTGCCTCAGTTGGTGCTTCGGATGAAGCAGGTGCCTTTGACGGATCTTCAGGTTTTTCCTTATCTCCGCCGCACGCCGCAAAAGAAAATACCATTACAAGCGCAAGGATAAGAGATAAAAGCTTTGATGTGTTCTTCATTTGAAAATCTCCTTAACTTTTTATTTTTTATTTATGCTCAACGTAGCTTTTACGCCGAAGCATTAAATATGAAAAAAAGACAGTACTCGGAAAGTACTGTCTCAAATAAAACGAAAACACCGACATGCATGTACTACACAAATACGCACACGCAAGTAACGGTCATTATTCATTTTCCATAACAGTTTTCTTTCCAAACACGGGAGGCAAAATGTTCTCATTTTGCCCTTTGAGCGGACTCTTTGCCCGCTCCGGCTCATACGAGCTCGAAAGCCTATGTCCCATATATATTACACTGTTTCGAAAAATAAATATAGTTTAAACACGTTTTTCTCTGTTTTAGACAATCAGAGGCCAATTACTTTGTGCAATACAACAAATTAACCCAACTGCGAATAAGTGTTCCATTTTATACCGTCATCTCGTCTTAAACCACGAAACATCCGAGCTTGTCGGTAAGAAGAAATAATATCCTCCGTCCTTTTCGGTGAGGAATCTGTCGACATTTTTCCTAAACCGCTCCATATCAACAAGAGAGGGATCATCCGCAAGATTTATGAGATCCACATATGCCTCTTCCTTCGAAGAAAATTGCTTATCCCATCCCTCTTTAACAGTTGTGACATGTAGCTCGATTCCCTCCTTTTCAAGGATTTCGCGAAGAGCGGGACCGCGCATCGGAAGCTTGTCAGACATATCTATGGGCGGTCTTTCGCCAAAAAGAGGATTTCCTTTTCCGTCTTTTTCTTTTTCGGGAGGTTTTCTGTTTCTGTCAAACGGTCTGAGTTCGGGATGCTCTTTAAGCACTTCCTCCGAATAGCATCCTTCAAAAAGCTTTCCCCGAGACTCCGGGAGACAAGGCGCGCCGTCTGACCACATTACACTCACAGCATATCTTCTTGCCGCCTTTTTTAGCATGGAAAGAGAGCTCGGTCCGCCCCCTCCCCTAGACTGTATAACCATATCAACCTCAGGGATAGTTTTTCCTATTTCGGTTTCCTGCCAATCAGCATATACAAACTCAACATTTTTCACACCTGCAGCCTCACAATTTTTTCTGCACTCGTCGAGCATTCCCTCCGAAGAATCAAGACAGATAACCTTTTTCACCCGTTTTGCAAGCTGTATTGCGACTCTTCCCGGTCCGCAGCCGCAATCAAGAACCTCCATGTCAGGCTCAAGAGGCATTGCATCAAGCTGAAGATTGGTTCCGTTCACCTCCATAAGTGTCATAAGACTGTATCCTCGTGCAGCCTTATCCCACATACTCGGCTTTACCGGTGTTCCTATTTTAGTATTTTCAAAGCCCATATTCTTCTCCTTTCGGTTTTCGTATTTCTAAAAATTATGTTTTAAAATTAAAGTCCCATTTGCCGACCGACCTTTGCACATCGGTAAACCCTTTCTGTACAAAATCGGTTTTCAAAAATTCCTTTACAAACTTATTTGCATCGGCTTTGTTTTCGCTGTTTATCGGTATGCATATCGCATGAAAAATGGTTGTACCCCGTACAATTTCTCCGCCGTCTACTTCAAAGAATACGGAATTGTAATCTTTTTCAAATACCGGATTTCCAAGATTCATCACACCCGGAAGTGTCGCAAAATTTCTTCCCATACCGACAGGAGCACTTTTATAAATGATGTCATAATGCCCGGCGTTCATCGTTGGGATCCCTTTTGGGGCATATCTCTTTTCAGGCGGTTTGCCTCCCCAAAATGGCGGCGGCGCTTTTCTTACATATTGAGCTCGGTCAAGCCCTTTGTATCCCGGATTTGAGAAAATACGCTCAGACAAACCCTTCTCTATTTTTTCCGAAAGCTTAAGAGCCATCACGGCTCTGTATCCTCCCGGGTCATCATAAGGATTTCGGTGCGTTATCACCGACGTCGGATCAAGGAGTTTTTCCTTCCAATTTTCATCTGTGATGTCATTTCCCATTATAACCATCTCATTACCGCCCCATATGAAGTATCCGTCAACATATGACGGCATGAGCATTTGATCGATATTTGAGTTGTCCGCCAAAATCATCACATCAAAATTATCTCCGGAAAGAAGCCTGTTCACACCGGCAGTAGAACCGCCGCGAGTAAGTTCAACCTTGATATCCGGATACATCGTTTCGAGTCTTCCGACTGCTTCATCTGCAAGCTTACCTGCAACTCCGGCACAGAAAATTTTTAAACTCTCCATTCTTTTCCTCCTTTCTTTGTTTTTCAAGCCATACTTTTCCCTTCCCGTGAAAAAGCAATGTATATATCTTTTCAGTTTTAGTATTTCAACTGCTTCGGATCCCATCCCAATACAAACATCTGTGATTCATATGCATATCTGTATAATCCGGACTCTGTTTTTGTTATTCTCTTATCACAATTTGCACGGAATACTTCTTCCTTGCTTTCTGCTATAGGTTCCGAGACAATTTCACGAAGATAGTCATAAATTTTTTCAACAGAATCGGCCTCATGAGCCCATGCTCCGGCAGCATATGATACCTCGGGTAAGACCCCTCGGTTATAGAGGATATTAAAATAGATATCCAGGTTACTGTGGTTTCTGTGCCCGTCCATAAGTGCAGACATCATAGGATCTCGAGATCCTCCGACAGAAGGCTTTCCGGAAGCACCTCCGTTTTCCGGTTCATCCCTCAATCCCTCAAGTAGTTCCTTCATCATTAGCATATATCTGTCCCCTGTGAAGGACAGAAAATAACAGTACTCTGTTGCAAATTTCGAAAAATTCAGTATATCCGCCTGTGGAGGTCCTATCACTGATACCGCAATATCCACTATCGGAAACTCTTTGCCGGGCTCCACCGTGTGCCAGTTATATATCTGTTGCACCGTCATATTCGTTATACCGAGTTTTTTCGCATTTTTTCTGCAATGCTCCAGCATATGCGGTGCACCGTCAACCGCATATACGTGCTTTGCTTTTTTTGCGAAGGACAACGCCGTCCTGCCCGTACCACAACAAGCATCCAAAACCGTAGTATCTTTGTTTATTCTGGTACATGCATCGACCTGCGCCTTTGTAAATTCTTTTTCAAAGTCTATTCTTCTCTGCCATCCGTCGGCACCGTTGTCCCATGTGTCGCCCGGTCCTGTCTCGGTTTTTCCTGCCGCCCATGAGGTATATTTTTCAGCTTCTTCCCAATTAATAAATGCCACTCTTTATTCCTCCTGAAAAACATAGGCTACAGGCAGGCAATTCCCACCTGCAGCCCTTAAAAGCCTTATAAAATCTCGCCACCACGCGAGATCGGTTAGATCAAGTACTTATGCTACCCATACGCCGCTTGAATTAAACCTATATGTCCTTCCGCCTATTCTCTGTGTACCTGTAAGCATAGCACCGTTGCCATTGAAGTAGTACCATTTGCCACCTATCTGCTGCCAGCCAGTTACCATAGCACCACTGTTGTTGAAGTAATACCACTTTCCGTCTACAGAAGCCCAGCCAGTTACCATTGCACCGCTGTTATTGAAGTAATACCACTTTCCGCCTACAGAAGCCCAGCCGGTTACCATAGCACCGCTGTTATTGAAGTAATACCACTTTCCGCCCACAGAAGCCCAGCCGGTTACCATTGCACCGCTGTTATTGAAATAATACCACTTTCCGCCTACAGAAGCCCAGCCGGTTACCATTGCACCGCTGCTGTTGAAGTAATACCACTTGCCATTTATCTGAGCCCAACCGGTTACCATTGCACCCCATTTGTTCATGTAGTACCACTTTCCACTTATCTGTGCCCAGCCGGTTATCATTTTTGCATTTGATCCGAAGTAGTACCATTTTCCGCCTACTTGTACCCAGCCTGTTGATGCAAGTCCGGAATTGTCGATATAATAGTAATCCGAATCAATTTGAAGCCATCCTTTTGAATCTTTAAGCTTATTTCCGTACTGATATGCATACCAGTTACCGTCGGCATCTTTTTCAACTGTGATTGTATCGTCATCAGAGCCGATACCCTTTGTCCAGTCTATAACCCATCCGGTCATTTCACCGGTTACACCGTTCTGATAGAGAAGGCAATCTTTAAACTCAGCCTTGTTCTTTTCATAGTACTTCATACCGGCAATGATTTTGCTTTCAAGATTTTTGATTGCGGCATCATTGTAGCCTGAGATATCACAGGTGTACTTATCTGCATATTCCTTCTGTACAGATGCGCCCTTGAAGTTTGCGAGCATTGCGCTCTTAAGAGCCGCATTGTCAGAGATATGGTAGAAGTTCTGATACCAGTATGCGGCAACCTCAAACTGGTTGAAATATTCAGGATAAAGATATGCCGTATAGTATGCCATACCGAGAAGATTTTCTACAGAGTTAACTCCTATGGAGCCGACACACTCAAACTGATATGCCATGCACTGAATTTCATTCTTTGCTCTGTTTGCAAGAGCATCGGTTGTACAACCGCTTATAACGTCATTCTGAAGTGTGGCACTGTTAAGAGCACCTGACTCCGAGCCGGCAACAATTGCATCTGCCGTCATTATGATATCGCAATTTTCAGCTATCTGATCGGCAGTTGCGACATAGTATTCACCCTGCTTACCCGAAGCAACATTTCCGGTTTTCTTTTCAAGCTTCAAAACATCCGTAAGATTGTTTGTTGTATCCTGAACAAATTCAGCCACACGTGAATATGATGCGGTATTTCCGCCTGTATCGTTATCAATGGAGTTAAGAGCATATTCATCACTTGAAAGGACATTTATGCTTCTGAGATAGGTCGTCACCCTTGCATCAACAACTGCAACGGTGTCAAGGGAGAGATTGTTCTCCTTTATCTGCTTTATAACATATGCCTGTATGCCTTTTACATACTTTTCAAGGTTAGAAGTAATGATATACGGATTATCATAGCGTGTTGTCTTTCCTGTCCTTTCGGAAATTTCATTGCAGATATCCGAAAGCTCATACATACAGTTAAGGAAGTTATATACACGTGTCGTTGTGTAGTTTACCTCATAAGGATTGTAATTGTTGGTTTCATCCTCGTCATTATTTTCCGGAAGCGCGTTTATCGCATTGGTATATCCGGTCGTAATGGATCCGTCCGTATTCGTTTCTACCGGCCCAATACCGAGTAAGATGTCGGGTCGGAGGAAAAGAGACGCGCAGATTGTGTTTCCGTTGCCGTCATCATATCCGCCGCTTGCAGCCGCTTGCATCGGACCGCCGCTTACATCCTTGGACAGTGTATATGTTTCGAATTCCGTACGGTCTTCTTCCTTTGCAAAGCAGTTGTAATAGTAGTTGTACATGTAAGGATTGGGATTCGAGTTGATATCCGAACCGAACACGCCGAGACATACCTTTCCTCTGGCTTTGTTGAAGGTGTCCTCGGAAAAGCCGTTTGTAAACGCATCCGGAACCTCCATGCTTCTTGAGGTTACATTGTTTATACCGAGAACCTCTGGTGTAACCCATCCCTGTGAATGTGCGGCCATGGTTATAACATTTTTGTCAATCTCCATAGCCTCTGTAGGTGGAGTGAACTTCATTTGTTCTGCAGACGCAGTAAGAGGCACACATGAAATAATAAGTGCCAATAAAAGAATCACACTCAATGAACGTAAATGCTTCATTTTAATTTCCCTCCTGAGATATATTTTATTTTTTAAACGCGTCTCCCGAACGTTTATTTACACTAACCAAAATTTAAATACATACTTTGTTTTTCCGACATAATTTTTCATATTTTTGAAAAAGCCGTAATAATAATCCTTGAACTTATTGTAATCGTCCTCATCAGGTACATATCCGCCATAAACCTCTTTTACGTAAACCTCCGTTATCTGGCCGAAGGTTGTCCCCGACTGCGTATCAAAGCCTGCAAGCTCCTTATAATTGTTTTTCACATACTCAAGAAGCGTTGAATTTTCTGGCTTTGTAAACCTTGCAGCCTTAAATTTCTTAAGGAAATAGTTGTAAAGATATATACAACCGTCTGCGGGTGATAAGTCCTCGATTTTTTTGCGCTGCTTACGCCTTTGAAGGTATTTCACCGCAAAGGGAACAATCGGTACAATCACAATAAAAGAAAGCATCCATAGGTTTCTCTTTTCTTTATAATCATACTTTATCGCAAAAGCCGGCAATTCTCTCTTTTCCTTTTGTGTAACATCTTCTTTTTCTTCCTGCTTCGGTTTTTCCGTCGGCTCCTCCCTTTCAAGCTCTTTATCCGTTATCCTGTCAGACTTTACAGTGTCGGAAAGAACCTCTGTTTTTGATGAAATACCGACCTTATCTATGACGTCCCATGACAAAAGCTTCGTTACGAGCTTTAAATCTCTCGTAGGCATGTTCGCAGGTTTAATGACAAATATATAAACAGGGTATGTTATACACGAAACTACAAGAGCAATTACCAGACTTTGAATAAAAAAATGTCCTATATTGTAGCTTCCGAGAGCCGCCTCCATAAGCGAATCATAGTAAACCTTGTAAACCAGCTCAAGCCCGAGACCGAGTACAAGTAAAATAAATCCTGCAACCGAAACCGGATATTCAAGAAATCTAAATGCCGCACACACTATGAGTGAAGTCGGAATAAATACAATCAGAATCTTTCTGTTTCTCGTCGCAAGGTATACTACCGTGGTACATACAACAAGGATAATAATCATCAATGAATATCCCGATTTTTCGCCCTCAAGAGAGGTAAGCCTCCCGCTCGAAATCATATAAACCGTTCCTGCAGTGGCAAGTAAAACGTATACAACTATACCGACAATTGCGGTTTTTTTGTTTATCCCCGCCACAAACAACAGCAGATTTAAAACAGCCACAACCGCTATCATCAAAAGACGATTGCTTAAAACCGAATCTTCCATGACAAAAGAGGATGCAACATTTATTGCAAGGCCGAAGCTTATCATCAGAGTAAAAAAATACTCACATATGTGTGTTTTTATGTAACTAGACTTTAACATTTAACACCTCATAATAAATCCCAAACTCATCGAGCATTCTTACTTTATTTGCCAGTACCTTTTTCTCGCGAGAGGAGGTATCCGGCAGGACAATAAAGAACAGCATGGGGTTGCGCTGCTGATTCTTCGCGGCTATAAGAGCGTGCAACAGGCCATCTGTTACTCTGGAGGTGCAAACAACGATGTTTGCACACCTGTTTGCGGACTGCATCTCATCAAGCACCAATGCTTCCGCATCCTTCATCTCTTTTTCCGGGGATGAGGAAATTTTTGAGATATTTCTCACAAGCTCAGAGTAGTCATACTCCGACCGCGGCTCCATAAGAGAAACCTGCATATCCTCATCTACGAAAATAAGCTTATTATCAATTTCTTTTTTGCGGGCAAGATTTATAAGTGAAATTCCCGTTTCGATTATTCCGTCGTTCAGGAACAACAGCTCATCATCTTTTGCATCTTTTTCGGCAACCATGTCCAGAATTACTCCGACGTCACTTCGAAGACCTGTTTCATTCAGCTTTGTCATATACTCAAGAGAATGTGCGGATAACTTCCAATGTATTTTTTTCATTGAATCGCCGAGCACATACTCTCTGACTCCGGTGTAGTCAAATCCGTCATTTTCGGCAAAGCTCGATGCATCCGGACTGTCAGTCAGCAAATCATCCGAAAGTGAAATTTCACGCTCGCTTTCCTTCGGAAGAACGGTAACGAAAAATTCATTTTCAACCGGAATTCTCACACTGAAAAGTCCGAGGAATCCATAGACGTAAATATTTCTTATCCCCGTTGTATACACGCCGACATGCGGCATTACAACGTCAAACTCCAGGTTTGTCGAACTTCTTGAGTCAAGCGTAAACACGGTCTGGGTTGTAGAGTCATCATTTCCGAAATAATCAGAAATAAAGATATCCGCTTTAGCCTTTGAACACACCAGAAATGATTTGTTGGTTATCACCAGAGAAATCAGCACCTGTTGACCGCGTACCACCTCGATATTCTGTACCTTTGCATCAACCGAGATTTTGTTTTTCATTATCAGCAGATATATACCTGACAGGAGAAACAAGGAGGTAGCCGCAATAATCGGTAAATATCCGAACAAGGAATTGGTATACACGGCAGGCAGAATAAGTAAAGCAATAACAACAAGCAGAAGTATTATACTTAAGCCTTTTTTGTATGTTTGTTTTAGTACCTTTTTCATGAAAGCCCCTGATTATTTTTTACCCGGAGTTACCGGAACAACGGTATTTTTTATTATCTCCGCGATGATATCCTCCGGTTTTTTCTTTTCGTTTCTTGCAGCGTTTGTAAGCATGATTCTGTGAGAAAGGACAAACGGCGCAAGAAATTTTACATCGTCCGGCAGAACATAGTTACGTCCGTTATAGAGGGCATAAGCGCGAGAAAGACTTTTAAGTGCGATTGATCCTCGCGGAGAGCTTCCGAGTTTTATGTCGCTGTTACTTCTTGTTGCCGAAACTAGGCTTACGATATACGACGCAACAAGGTCAGACACCGTAACATTCTTTGCATCTTCAATTATTTCTACAACGTCATTTTTCTCGATTACATATTTTATGTTCTCTTTTGCCTTTTCAACGCCGAGTACGATATCTATTTCATCCTTCAAATCCGGATAGCCGATAGAAGTTTTTATCATAAATCTGTCTATCTGTGCCTCGGGAAGCTTATAAGTACCGAGCGACTCTATGGGGTTCTGAGTTGCCAAAACCATATAAGGCTTCTCCATCTTATAGGTGTTTGAATCAACCGTCACCTGTTTTTCTTCCATTATTTCAAGCATGGCCGACTGTGTTTTTGCCGAAGCACGGTTTATCTCATCTGCAAGGATTATATTGCTCATCGCCGATCCCTCGCGAAATTCAAACTCGCCTGTTTTCTGATTGTAAATGGAGAATCCCGACACGTCGGACGGCATTATATCCGGTGTAAACTGTATTCTCTTATAACCGCAGTTAATAGACTTTGCTAGGGCGGAAACAAGGCTCGTTTTACCTACTCCCGGTATATCCTCGATAAGCACGTGTCCCTCTGCCACAAGTGCAAGGACAACAAGCTCTACCACACTTCTTTTTCCGACAATGACAGTTTCTATGTTGTCAATAACAGACAACAATTTTTCTTTATCGGATTTTGCCTTTTCCTCTGTCAACACCGTAACTGTTTTTTCTTTTTTACTCATGTTTCTCTCCTTTTAATTTAGTAACGGTAAGCAAACGCGTACCGGATTACCTTTATCGTCTACTATTTCCACAACTCTTATGTCTGCGTCGTATGCAGCCTTGAGAGTCTTTTCATTGACAATCGAATTTGCCTTTCCCGATAATGCGGGATCATTTTTAAACAAAATGATCGTTTTAGCATTCAAAAGCAGAGCCTGCTCGGGATCATGCGTGGTAAACACAATGCTTATGCCCTTTTCAGCCAGTTTTTTAATAGTATTGAGCACTATCACCTTGTTCCCGTAGTCCAGATTCGCGGTAGGTTCGTCAAGAACAAGGCACTGCGGCTCCTGTGCAAGTGCTTTTGCGATCATTACAAGCTGACGCTCACCGCCGGAAATAAGGTTATATGCCTTATTTCTCAGAAAGCCTATTTCCATATCATCAATTATTTTATCTACTATCTCTTTATCCTTTTTTGATGGCGATGAAAAAGCTCTCATGTGAATCATTCTGCCCATTGTAATAACCTCTTCAACCGAATACGGAAACGGCGGAGTATGGGACTGAGCGACATAAGCCATTTTGGTAGCCAGTTTTTTATGGGAAAGTTTTTCTATTCTTTCACCGTCTATGGAAACATTGCCCTCTATAGGGTCAAGCAGCTTAAGAATTGTTTTAAACAGAGTTGATTTGCCGACGCCGTTCTCACCTAAGATACAACAGATGTCACCCGGAGAAACCGTTGCATTGATATTTTTTACTACTGCTTTTTTATCATATCCGCATGATAAATTGTTCATTTCAAGTATCATGAAAAGCCCTCGTCTCTCTTAATCAGACTAACAACAAAAATCGGAAGTACAATCAAGGTCGTTATCGCTCCGACTGTTACCGGCAATCCGGCGTGGAAGAAGAAATTATACACAGAGCGGGAAAGCAGCGTGAGTGTTGCTCCTATTCCCATGGATGTTATGGCAACCTCACCAAACTCCGCATGCAGTTTTTTACGGCATAAAAACGGTATGACCATCGACAGAAATCCTATTTCGCCTCCGTGTATTGTAGCCGCCGCCGACATAAAGCTTCCCAGAATAAGTCCGACCGTTCTGAGCTTGTTGCCGTTGACACCCATTGCCAAAGCCTCTTCATCGGAAAAAGTAACAATGTTGTATCTGTACCTTATGAGCAGCATAGGCAAAGTCGTTACCATGAACACTAAAACAAAAGACAAAAAGCTTACCGTATCAACGTATATAACATTTCCTCCGGTGATAACACTGTAAATATCGGCAAGTCCGTTTTCATCCATCGTTATCTGATAAGAATAATACGTTGTAAAAACCGAGCCCAAGTGACTGATTATCATCCCGAGGATAATCATGGTTTCAACCGAAAAGTTATTATATTTTCTTCCGGCAATTTTTCCGGAAAGAACAATAATAAACACAATCAGGGCTGCCATTCCATAGCATATCGGATACCTATAGGAAATCATTGCATAAGCATTAAGCTGGAATACAAGTACAAAAATAATATTTCCGAGTGTAACACCCGTGGATACTCCCAGAAGATTCGGGGATGCCAGCGGGTTTTTGAACGTTGTTTGAAAAATCGTTCCGGCAAAGCATATCGCCAATCCTGAAAACATGGATATAACAGATAACTTAATTCGGGCTATTGTCTGTCCGTAATAGGGTAATGAATTCCTGAGTTGCTCAACACCCTCTCCCGAATTAAAAATATCTGCAAACGCAATTTTAAACGCAGCACCTATATTTTTTACTGTCTCTGCCGGAATGAACTTGCTCTCGGCTGTACTAAAACACAGACTGAACAAAAAGGCTACCAAAACGCCGGAGTATATAATAAGATATTTTTTTCTCTTATTCCGCATCTGCTGCAACCCCTCCTTTCCCTTTAAAGAAGGAGTATATCATCATAAGGCAGCCTATAGTGCTTATTATGATGTTCAGATACGTAGTAAGTCCGAGAGCAAACGCAACATTGTACACGAGAATCATCAAAAGTCCGCCCAGACCGATAGTCATCACAATCAGTCTTTTGAAATCAGGTCCGACCAGTTTTCTGGCAATCTGCGGTACTATGAATCCCATAAAACCTATCTGTCCGCAAAAAGCAAAGACTGTCGCGGACATAAGTGTTCCGACTGCAATCAGAAGATTGCGATAAAATCTTACATTGAGACCCATAGTGGCAGCCTCTTCCTCTCCCATAACTAAAACATTCAGCTTAGAAGAAGTAATTATCAGCACAATCAAGCACGGCACAAGAAAAACCACAATGAATGCAAGCTGCTGAACCGTAATAACCCTGTCGAAATTTCCCATCGAAAAAATCTGCATACTCTGCGCTCGCGAATTGTCTTCGTCATAGAACAGAAAGTAATTGTTTATCAGTGAGGTTATTGCCCCTACAAATGATGAAAAAATCATTCCGCTGAAAAGTATGTTTGTCGTGCTGAACCTTCCTTTTCCGAGAGCAGAGGTAATAGCCACTACCGTTACAATAGCTATAAAGCTGCCGACCATTGCAAACAGTTGTTGCGTATTTAGCTGTGCGAAGCTCATTTTTGATGTTTCCGTGACGTCGTTATGTATCTTTACAACTCCCGTAGCAGAAGAAACCGAAGATGTGAAAAACAGGAGATACAACGCATTGCCCAGAGTTGCACCCGACTGCACTCCCATAGTTGCCGGCGAAGCGATGATATTTTTAAAGCTTCCCTGAAAAACCGCACCGGCAGAGGCCAGCGCTGCTCCGGCAAGCACCATAATCGTATACTTTACAACCGTTCCCGTACCGTAGCTTCCCTCTCCTCCGACAAAAAGAATAAACGAATGAAATTTGTCCTTCCACGCCTGAAGAAGTCCTGCGAGGGAGAACGATGTATTTTCGGGAACAACGAAGCTTGTCACGGAAAAAAAATATATAACAACCAGCAAAATGAAGGTTATAACGACAACCGCATTTTGCTTTTTGTATTTTTTTGAAGTCCTGATTTCATTTTTCAAAGATGAAATCTGCGAATTTTCAGGCTTTCTCAGGACAATATGGTTTTCTTTTTCGGCCATTTGAAGTCTGCCTTTCCCGAAATGATGTTATCGTTAATTATCTTCCTGCAAGAACTCTATCAAAAGCAGCATCTGAAAGTGAATAATTATAAAACTTGCTGTAAAAATCCTTTGTTTCGGCTTTAAGTTCTTCTTTTGAACAGTCGCCGTAAAAAATCATATTTGCCCACAGCATCTCAAGAGGTGATTCCGGCGCACCCGACGCCCATTCACCGACTCCGCTTGGAGAAACGTATACCGTATATTCTCCGCATATCGACGAAGGAATATTGACTCCTTCATTTTCGGTATTATAGTTACCCGTAAGGCTGTTTATAGTCTGCTTTGGATAATACTTCCAGAGGCCGTTTGCAGACTGAGCGCTCAGCTTAACCTTATCGGCAACCTTATTTGATGAAGCAATTATCTTGTTAAACTTGTCATTTCCGAGTGAAGTGTTTGAAATTGTAAAAAGAGAGTTGTTTATGTCGTTACTGAAGGTGTCGGCACCGCTGACCTTCATTACAGTCGGCAGAAGAGGAGAGAGATAGTTGTGATAAATGCTCATTCTTAAAGGATCTCCCTTAAGTGCCGCTGTATTGCATGCTCCTCCAACTGACAGGTAATAGGATATCGGAGTTTCCATTCCGAATCCGAGAGTGGCAGAAGCCATGCCCGCTCCGGTGAAAATAGTGCGTGCATCCGTACATACCTGATAGGTTACATCTTCATCCCATGAAGAAAGAAACAATGTATAAAAGCCATCCGTCTGCATATTTTCATTTACTCTGTTAGGAATCTTACGTGTTGAAGCATAATTAAAGTCATACCTGTTCACGCCGGAAAAGCCACGTTCAAAGCCCAACGCCTTATTTTCAATTTTGTTCAGCCAGCGTATATACTTATCGGCAACAGATTTCGCGTTGTTTTTTCCTTCCTCTGCGGATTTATCCCCGAGGACCTCCGCAAGTATGCTAACTGTTATTTTTATATTTTCAGTCGTCGCAAGTGCCGGAACCGTGACAATGAAAATTTTCTTCTCGGATAACCTTTCAAGTTGATTATCCGTAAAATAAGTATGTCCGCTTTCAACAAAGCAAACTTCGGGATTTATTTCGAGAAGCTTGTTAAAATTTTCATCTGTAATGCCGATATCACCCTTGCCAGACCATAGAGCGGGAATCGAATTGATTTCCTTTGACCCGAACACAGCCGACACGAAGTCTGAGTTTTTAAAGCTTTGCGACGTTGCGGCAACTCGTCCTCTACCGCCGAGCATCTCCACATACTGTGCTACGGTGTCGAGCGCCGCAACCGTGTCAACATCTTCAGGGATATCAACCTTCTCTCCCGACGCATCCACTACCTGCCTTAGCTTTGTGCGATCTTTTGTCGGTTTGAGTATAGGCTCTTCTTCTGATGTCACATTTTTTTCTTTCTCTTCATTTGCTTTTGTCTTATCCGCCTCATTCGAATTTTTTTCCTGTCCTTCCTGAGGTAACGAATGCTGATAATCATTTTCGTTCTTTGCATCGTCTTTATTTTTACGAGTAGAAATATTTTCATCCTCTAAGTCGTTTTTTTCATCATTATTGTGCTTTTTCTTATCGTTATCCGTTTTTTGATTATTTGTATATACCTTTTGCACTAAAACGGGACTTTGTCTGCAAGCAGAAAAAGAGCAGAGCATTGCAATAATAAGAAGCAATGCCGTACTCTTTTTCAAGGCACATTTTTTATTCCGCTTTATATTGTATTTTCTTTTCACTTTTCTCTCCTTGAATCCCTAAAACAAATAAAAAAACAGGCTCCGAAAAGGAGCCTGTATAACACGCAAAAGCGCAAAAACCGCACAACACACAATTCATGATGTGCACTCTTTACTGTCTCCTTTTCAAACACGGAAGGCAACTCCGTTTCCGGAACCACCCTGGCTGCAAAACCATGGGATACTCCTTTAGGTTAAACAGCTCGAAGAACACCATATATCAACGTATAAAGATAGCTTGCATACGTATTTTGTAAAAATATTATACATATATAAATTTTAGAACGCAATAATTGACAAACATTTAACAACGTGCGGTCATCACCAAGCGCTTGACAATAGTAAGGTACCTGTGTAATAATATCACCAGACTATACAGGTACCTTACTATTTTTGAACGGAGTTGTTTAAATGCGCCCTTTGGCACCGCCCGGAATCGGCTTTGATGAGCCGGAAAAAAACAAGAAGCTTAAGATAACATTGCCGCTTTTAAAACGTATTTTTTCGTTTCTGCTTCCCTACAAAAAAGAGCTTGTCGGCGTAGTTTTAGTTATACTTATTTCTTCCGTATTGGGAGTAATCCCCTCGGTTCTTACAGGCAAAATAATTGACGATGGCCTTATCGGAAAAAACCTTGAAGTGCTTATAAGGCTTGTGATTCTGTCCGTCATTTTGATTGTTTTTTCAAATGCCGTTACTCTCTTTGAAGCCTATCTCAACGCCACCATTGCAGGCGGTGTTACTTATGATATGAAAAACAAATTGTACAGCCACCTGCAAAAAATGTCCTACGGATTTTTTATGAACAGAAGACAGGGCGAAATCATAACACGTATGACAGAGGATGTTAACGGTGTACAAAATGTCATCTCACAGACATTGACAAAAGCACTCAAAAATCTCGGAACCATAATCATAACCGCAATTACACTTTTCAAAACCAATTGGATACTTGCTCTAATGGGAATAATTTTTATTCCTCTTTTCATGATTCCGACAAGGGCTGCCGGAAAAAAGAGATGGAAAATAGCAAGGGAGATTCAGTCAAATTATGATGAAAGCAACCAGATTCTCAATGAAACGCTGGGAATAAGCGGTCAGATGCTTGTAAAGCTTTTTAATCGTGAACAGGATGAATATGATAAATTTGAGAAAATAAACAAAAAAGTATACGGTCTCGGAATTAAGGAGCTTCTCACAGGAAAGCTTTTCTTTATCACCTTAAATATTTATTCCAACTGCCTTCCCCTGCTGGTGTATCTAGTTGGCGGATTTCTGATGATGAAATATCAAGTGGGACCCACAGTGACAGTCGGTGAATTGTCTATCATCGTAACCCTTCTTACAAGGGTACATCACCCTTTAAATGAGCTTCTTAACTTAAACGTTGATATCACACGTTCACTTGCTCTCTTTGAAAGACTTTTTGAATACTTTGATCTTGAGCCGGATATCAAGGATTCCAAAAACGCCGTAAATGTCGGCAGGCTTCAGGGAAATATCGAGTTCAAAAATGTTTCATTCAGTTACAACGAAAACCAAAAAATACTGAACAACATAAGCTTTTCCATACACACCGGTGAAACCTTTGCTCTTGCAGGCAGCTCAGGCGCCGGAAAATCAACGCTCATAACGCTTCTGCCGCGCCTATACGATGTATCCTCAGGGAAAATAACAATAGACGGAATAGATATAAGAAAAATGACGCAACAATCCCTGCGTGAAAATATCGGAATGGTAACTCAGGACACATATCTTTTCAATGCAAGCATCCTTGAAAACCTGAGATACGCAAATAAAGACGCAAGCTTTGAAGAAATTGTTGAGGCATGCAAGCGTGCCAACATACATGACTTCATTGATTCTCTTCCCGAGAAATATGACACACTTGTGGGCAACAGAGGTCTCCGCCTTTCCGGTGGTGAAAAGCAGAGAATCTCTATTGCCCGTGTCATACTCAAAAATCCGCCGATAATAATACTTGACGAGGCAACATCATCGCTTGATTCCATCTCGGAAAGTTATATTCAAAAAGCAATCGAACCTCTTTTGAAAGACAGAACCGCACTAGTTGTTGCACACAGACTTTCCACTATCATTTCTTCCGATGAGATTGCAGTCATTGAAGAAGGAACTATTGTCTCAAAAGGAACACATGAAAAGCTTCTCAGGTCATGTGATATATACCGGCAGTTTTTTGAAACACAATTTAAAATCCCATTAAAGGAGGAAGCACTATGAATCCTATTGCAAGAGATGTAATACACGAGCTTCGAATAAATTCAGTTCTTATGAAGCGTGCGTTCTGCAGAAGACATCAGAAACCGACCGACAATTTCGGCGGACAGGGAAAAATTCTCCACATGCTCAGAGATAATCCCGGAATGAGCCAACGGGCTCTTGCAGAAATAGTACATATACGCCCTCAAAGCTTGGGAGAAACCATAGGCAAGCTTGAGGCATCGGGCCTTGTGATAAAAAAACAGAATGATTATGATAAACGGGTAACAAACATTTTTCTGACCGAGGAGGGCCTGGCCGAGTGTGCGGCAATTGATGCAAAATCAGACGCAAAAATCGAAGCGGGATTTAAAGACCTAAGTGACGAAGAGATTGAACTTCTCCTTCAACTTGTAAAAAAATTTAACGACTCCATTGAAAAAAATATCGACCCATCCGAAATGGCAAGTGAAGAAGAAGTGCGTATGCCCCCTCCTCATTACAGGCACGAATAGTGCCGTAAAACCGTTTTGATATAACAGGCAAGGGCCTTTTATACAAAAGCAAACGGTTATACAAACAAACCAACTCAAAAGCCCCTGCGGAAATATCCGCAGGGGCTTTAATAACTTTATTCAGCTGTACTATTAAACAAGCTCGATTATGCACATCTCAGCTGCATCGCCGCGACGTGGTCCTGTCTTAATAATACGGCAGTAACCGCCGTTTACGTCCTTGTACTTCGGACCGATTTCATCAAAGAGTTTCTTTGCTACGTCTTCTTTTGTAACGTAAGCGAGAACCTGTCTCTTTGCTGCGAGTGTATCGTTCTTTGAGAGAGTAATCATCTTCTCTGTCATTGAACGTACTTCCTTTGCACGGGTAACGGTGGTTTCAAGTCTACCATTTTCAAGTAAATAAGTAACCATTCCGCGAAGCATTGCTTTACGGTGATCACTTGCTCTTCCGAGCTTTCTTGTACCTGGCATTCGTAAACACTCCTTCCCTTATTCGTCTTCTTTACGAAGAGCAAAGCCGAGAGAATCAAGTTTCGCAACAACCTCATCAAGAGATTTCTTTCCGAGGTTGCGAACTTTCATCATGTCGTCTTCAGACTTATTTGTAAGGTCTTCTACTGTATTTATGCCTGCACGCTTCAAGCAGTTGAAAGAACGAACAGACAAATCAAGTTCTTCAATGGTCATCTCTAAGACCTTTTCTCTTGAGTTATCATCCTTCTCTACGAGAACGTCTGCCATAAATTCATTTTCTGACAAGTCGATGAACAACTTGAGGTGATCGTTGAGGATCTTGGCTCCAAGCGATACAGCCTCTTTAGCGGAGATTGTACCGTTTGTCCATACTTCAAGTGTAAGCTTATCAAAGTCAATTCTCTGGCCTACACGAGTATTCTCAACAGTATAGTTGACCTTAAGAACAGGTGTATAAATTGAATCAATAGCGATAACACCGATCGGGGGTTGCAACTCTGCCTTGTTTCTTTCGGCAGAAACATAACCGCGTCCGATATCAACAGTAAGCTCCATCGAAAGCTTGGCGTTTTTGTCGAGCGAAGCAATATGGTGCTCCGGGTTGAAAATCTCAAGCTCTGAGTCACCCTTTATGTCACCTGCGGTTACTTCACCCTCACCTGAGGCCTCGATATATACTGTTTTCGGTCCTTCACCGTTTATTTTGAGGATTACGCCCTTTAAGTTAAGAACGATTTCGGTAACGTCTTCCTTGACGCCCGGAATAGTTGAAAACTCATGGAGAACTCCGTCAATCTTAACGGATGTTATAGCATAGCCCGGGAGAGATGAAAGAAGAACTCTGCGAAGGCTGTTACCTACCGTTGTTCCGAAACCTCTCTCAAGCGGTTCAAGAGTGAACCTGCCATAAGTGTCGCCATCCAAATCGAAGCATTCGATTTTCGGCTTTTCGATACCTATCATTCAAAACCCTCCTTATTAATTCTAATGAGCCTTTTATGCTGCATTATCTGGAGTAGAACTCAACGATGTAATGCTCTTCAACAGGAGCTGCGATCTGCTCACGCTCCGGAAGATTTACAACCTTGCCGTTTGTTCCGTCTTTTGAAAGCCATGTCGGAACCGGTCTTGAACCGTTAGCCTCAATAATTGTCTTGAAGCTTTCAGTATCGGCACTCTTCTCCTTGATTGAAACTACGTCACCTGCTTTAAGAAGGTAAGATGGAATGTCAACCTTCTTGCCGTTTACCTTGTAGTGACCATGAACAACAAGCTGTCTTGCCTGCTGACGTGAATTTGCCCAACCGAGCAAATAAACTACGTTGTCGAGACGGCTTTCACAGATTCTGAGTAAGTTCTCACCTGTCATACCCTCCTGCTTTTCAGCCATGAGGAAATACTTGTGGAACTGTCCTTCCTGAATACCATAGTATCTGCGAGCCTGCTGCTTTGTGCGAAGCTGGATACCGTATTCAGTTGTCTTTTTGCGGCCCTGACCGTGCTGACCCGGAGCATATGAACGACGCTCGAGCGCACATTTACCTGTGTAACATCTGTCACCCTTGAGGAAGAGTTTCTTTCCCTCACGGCGGCACTGCTTACAAACCGCACCGGTATATCTTGACATATTGTTGCACCTCCTATTATACGCGTCTTCTCTTCGGCGGACGGCAGCCGTTATGCGGAATCGGAGTAACGTCCTTGATAGATGTTACTTCAAGACCTGCTGTCTGCAATGCTCTGATTGCGGCTTCACGTCCTGCACCGGGACCTTTAACATAAACTTCAACAGTCTTCATACCATGATCAATTGCAATCTTAGCAGCTGTTTCTGCAGCAGTCTGTGCTGCGAACGGAGTAGACTTCTTTGAACCTCTGAAGCCCATCTCACCTGCTGATGCCCATGATACAGCGTTACCCTGTGTATCTGTTATAGTAACGATAGTATTGTTGAAAGTGGATTGGATATGTGCCGAACCGCAGTCGATATTCTTGCGGTCACGACGTCTACGTGTGGCTGTGGTTTTTTTACCTGAACCTTTAATAGCCAATTGTACCCCTCCCTAAATTACTTCTTCTTGTTTGCAACAGTCCTCTTCGGACCCTTACGTGTACGTGCATTTGTCTTAGAGCGCTGTCCTCTTACCGGAAGACCCTTTCTGTGACGAATGCCGCGATAGCAACCGATTTCAATAAGTCTCTTTATGTCAAGAGCTGTCTCACGACGAAGGTCACCTTCAACCTGTACATTGTGGTCAATGTACTCACGAAGCTTTGCGACATCTTCCTCGGTAAGGTCCTTAACTCTTGTGTCAGGATTAACGCCTGTAGCCTTAATGATATCCTTTGCTGTCTTTTCACCAATACCGTAGATGTATGTGAGAGCAATTTCCACTCTCTTCTCTCTCGGTAAGTCTACACCTGAAATACGAGCCATTTCTGCACCTCCATAATAATGGTTTTATAAAGAGCTAAAATTAGCCCTGGCGTTGTTTGTGCTTAGGATTTTCACAGATAACCATTACTTTTCCTTTGCGCTTGATTACTTTGCACTTTTCGCACATTTTCTTTACAGAAGGTCTGACTTTCATTGTGTTACCTCCTAAAACTAAACTTTGTTGTTTATTATTACTTTGATCGCCATGTAATGCGCCCGCGAGTAAGGTCATATGGCGACATCTCAACCGTTACTTTATCGCCCGGAAGTATACGAATATAATTCATTCTGAGCTTTCCGGAAATATGGGCAAGTATCTGGTGACCGTTTTCAAGCTCAACCTGAAACATTGCGTTCGGGAGAGCCTCGACAACGGTTCCCTCAATTTCGATCATATCCTGCTTTGACACAACTTAACCTCCAAACAAATTGCTCAAATCATACCCTTGTAAGAATCACCGGACCGTTGTCCGTGATTGCCACGGTATGTTCAAAATGAGCTGAAAGTTTTCCATCGGCTGTTTTCACAGTCCAACCATCGGATAATTGCTTTACCTTGTAAGTGCCCTCATTAATCATGGGCTCTATGGCAATGGTCATACCCGGTAGTAAACGTATGCCTCTGCCGGCTGTACCGAAGTTTGGTACTCCGGGGTCTTCATGAAGCTTTGTTCCGACACCGTGTCCCTCGTATTCACGAACAACACCGTATCCTCTGCTCTCACAGTACTCCTGTACTGCGTGACCGATATCTCCGACTCTGCCGCCAGCGACAGCTGCCTCAATTCCTTTGTAAAGTGACTCTTTGGTAGTGTCGCACAACCGCTGCGCCTCCGGGGATATCTCCCCGACTGCGAATGTAGCGGCGTTGTCGCCGTTGTATCCGTTTATCTTTGCGCCGAGATCTATTGAAACAATGTCACCCGGCTTCAGGATACGCTTTTTACTCGGTATTCCATGAATAACCTCGTCGTTTATGGAAATACATGCAGTGCCGGGAAAACCGTACAGTCCCAGGAAGTTGGGTTCCGCTCCCTGTTTGATGATGTAATCATGGGCAACCTTATCAATCTCCCATGTTGAAACACCGGGCTTCACAGCCTCCCCTGCAAGCTGTAGTGCTTCCGCAGAAATTCTGCAGGCTGTTTTCATAAGCTCAAGCTCATGCGATGTTTTAAGCACTATCATGTATTATTCCTCTAATGCTTTAAGAACACGTTCCGTAATTTCCGAAACTGTTCCAAGTCCTTCTACTACGGAAAGCTTTCCTGCTTTTCCGTAAAAATCTTTAAGTGGCTCTGTCTGCTCATGATAGACCTTAAGTCTGTCAGATACAGTCTCGGGAGCATCGTCCTTACGCTGTACAAGTTCGCCGCCGCAGCTGTCACAGATACCGTCCTTCAAAGGCTTCTTGAACATGAGATGATAGGAAGCGCCGCATGTACCGCAGACTCTGCGTCCTGTCATTCTCTCCATGATGTTCTCGTCGGGTACCTCAATATCAACAACCTTATCAATTGAAATTCCCATAGCATCAAGAGCTTCAGCCTGAGGAATTGTTCTCGGGAAACCGTCAAGAATGAAACCGTTTTTACAGTCGTCCTTTGCAAGACGCTCCTTGATGATTCCGATAACAACCTCGTCAGGTACAAGCTGGCCGGCCTCGATGAAGGACTTTGCTTTAAGTCCCATCTCCGTGCCGTTCTTTAAAGCCTCTCTTATGATGTTACCTGTCGAAACGGTCGGTATGCCGAACTTTTCGGCAACGATCTCTGCCTGAGTTCCTTTTCCCGCGCCGGGAGCGCCCAAAAATATAATTTTCATACAAAGCACCTCTCAGTTATCAGTCAAGAAATCCTTTATAGTGACGCATCATCATCTGTGATTCAAGCTGTCTTACTGTTTCAAGAGCGACACCTACAAGGATGATTACAGATGTACCACCGAGCGAAATATTCATCGGCTTATGGCAAAGTGTCGTAATCTGAGAGAATACGATAGGAAGAATTGCTACAACACTTATGAGAAGTGCGCCAAGCAATGTAATCCTTGACAAAACCTTTGCGATGTAATCCGATGTGGGCTTACCGGGTCTGATTCCCGGAATAGAACCGCTGTTTCTACGAAGATTGTTTGCCATCTCCACGGGATTGTACTGAATTGTTGCATAGAAATATGCAAAGAAGATGATAAGTACAAAATAGAGAAGTCCGTAGAACCAATTCGTTGAGTTGAATAAGTTGAAGAACTTATCCCAGCCGCCGCCTTCCTTGATTTTGTTTGAAACAAACATCTCAATTGTCGGTGGAAGGGAAAGAATTGAACTTGCGAAGATAATCGGCATAACACCTGACATGTTTACCTTGATAGGCATGTGGGTGCTCTGTCCGCCATACATCTTACGTCCTACAACACGCTTTGCGTATGCAACCGGAATTCTTCTCTCCGAGTTGTCCATCCATACTATGAAAACAACAAGTGCAATCATAATGATGAACGCGAGCGGTGCAAACAGATAGTAAAGACCGCCGTACTGGAAGTAACCGAAGATGTATGTCATGGTTGTCGGTATACGTGAAACGATACCGGCAAAAAGTATCATTGAAATTCCGTTGCCTATACCTCTCTGGTTTATTGCCTCTCCCATCCACATGAGGAGACAAGAACCTGCAGACAAAACGAGGATTATTGCAAAAGCTTGAAGTACTGCAGAGAAACCAGTAAATGCGGCTCCGTTTGCATCAGTTGCAATGAATCCGCCGCTGCGGAGGTAGAAGAAATAGCCGGTTGACTGAAGGATTGCGATGATAACTGCACCTATTCTCGTGATAAATGCAATCTTTTTCTTTCCCTCTTCTCCCTCTTTTGCGAGATTCTCAAGTGCAGGTATGGCAACTGTGAGAAGTTGAATGATAATTGATGAGTTGATATACGGTGTGATTGACATAGCAAACAATGTACCGTAGTTAAACGCATCACCGGTCATCATACTGAGGTAGTTCATGAAGTTTGAACCTGCGGTATCCTGTATGATACCTGCCGCAGCATCCGTGAAAGGAACCGGAATGGCAGCTCCCAATCTGAAAAGGAAGATAATAAGAGCTGTGAAAAGCATTTTCTTTCTAAGGTCTGGTACTTTTAAAGCATTGCGTAATGTCTGCAACATTTTAAACCACCTCTGCCTTTCCGCCGGCTGCTTCTATTTTTGCTTTTGCAGCCTCTGAATAAGCGTTCACCTTAACTTCCAATTTCTTTGTAAGATCACCGTTACCGAGAACCTTGACACCGTCAAGCTCCTTCTTGATAAGTCCCGAAGCCTTAAGAGCAGCTACGTCTACAACGTCTCCGTCGTTAAATCTCTTTTCAAGGTCCGAAACGTTTACTGTAACGATTTCCTTTGCGAAAATGTTATTGAAGCCTCTCTTTGGAAGTCTTCTCTGTAAAGGCATCTGTCCGCCTTCAAAACCCGGACGCATACCTCTACCTGCTCTTGCGAGCTGTCCCTTGTGACCCTTGCCGGCAGTCTTACCCTGGCCTGAAGCCGGGCCTCGACCGATACGCTTTACTGCTTTTTTCGAACCGGCAGCAGGTGTGAGTTCATGCAATTTCATGTTTGCACCTCCTAAGCTTTGGTAACTTCGATAAGGTGTGCAATCTTACGAACCTTACCTTGAGTCTGAGGATTGTCAGGCTGTGTTGATACATCGCCTATCTTGCGAAGGCCAAGTGCATGAGCGGTTGCAATCTGGTCCTTCTTGCTGCCGATAAGGCTTCTTACGAGCTTTACTTCAACAGTTTTAACTTTTGCTTTAGCCATTTAAACCGCCCTCCTTAACCTAAAATTTCATCTGGTGTTTTTCCGCGAATTTCAGCAACTTCCTCGACATTGCGAAGTCTTGAGAGACCGTCTATGGTAGCTCTTACAACATTGCACGGATTGTTTGAACGAAGTGCCTTTGAACGGATGTCCTTTATTCCTACTGTCTCAACAACAGCACGAACAGGACCGCCTGCGATAACTCCCGTACCGGGAGCAGCCGGCTTAAGCAGAACAACGCCTGCTCCGAACTTACCTGTTATCTCATGAGGGATAGTTGTACCCTTAAGAGCAACCTTGATTAAGTTCTTCTTCGCATCCTCGATACCCTTGCGGATAGCATCGGGAACCTCGCCCGACTTACCGATACCGAAACCGATAATGCCGTTGCCGTCTCCGACAACTACGAGAGCTGCGAACTTAAAGATACGTCCACCTTTAACTGTCTTTGATACACGGTTAATGGTAATGACACGCTCTTGTAACTCTAAATTAGAAGCATCTATCTTAGCCAAAAGTTTTTCCTCCTTACCATTGATTAGAACTTAAGGCCACCCTCACGGGCACCCTCTGCAAGCTCTTCTACACGACCATGGTAAACATAGCCTCCACGATCAAAAACTACTTCTGTGATATTTTTCTTTACAGCACGCTCTGCAATGATCTTACCGATCTCACGAGCTGCTTCTTTGTTTCCGCCGTACTCCTTGAAAGTCTTCTCTGCTGTGGAAGCGCTTGCAAGTGTAACACCTGCCTCATCATCAATTATCTGAGCGTAGATGTTGTCGAGTGAGCGGTAAACACAAAGACGTGGACGCGCTGCTGTACCGGAAATTTTTCCGCGTACTCTCTTATGACGCTTAAGACGTGCTTTATTGCTGTCTGTCTTAGTAACCATACTGTTTTTTCACTCCTTTTATTATTTACCGCCTTTACCGGCTTTACCTTCTTTACGACGAATATGCTCAGTCGCATACTTGATACCCTTGCCCTTATACGGCTCCGGCGGACGCTTCTCACGGATTTCCGCTGCAAGCTGACCAACCTTCTGCTTATCGGCACCCGAAATAATAATCTTATTCGGAGCAGGTACGTCGATTGAAATTCCCTCAGGAGCTGTCATTACAACGCTGTGTGAATAACCGATTGTGAGAACAAGGTCATTGCCCTGCTTCTGAGCACGGTAACCGACACCGTTTACCTCAAGTTCCTTAGAGAAACCGTTTGTAACACCTTCAACCATGTTGGCAATAAGTGTTCTGGTAAGACCATGAAGAGATCTGTTCTCTTTGTTGTCGTCCGGACGGGAAACGATAATCTCTGCGTCCGAAATCTCAACCTTCATGTTCTGATGTACTGTTCTGGAAAGGGTACCTTTAGGGCCTTTAACAGTAACAGTGTTTCCGTCCATTTTAACTTCAACGCCGGCCGGAATAGCTATTGGCATTCTGCCTATACGAGACATATTACTGTTCCTCCTTACCAGATAAATGCGAGAACCTCGCCGCCTACGTTGGCTTTACGAGCCTCTTTATCTGTCATAATACCCTTGGATGTTGAGAGAATAGCAATACCAAGACCCTTCATTACACGAGGCATGTTCTCACAGTCTGTGTAAATTCGAAGACCAGGCTTTGAAACTCTCTTAAGTCCGGTAATAACCTGTGACTTGTTAGGACCGTATTTGAGTGTGATTTCGATCATACCCTGCTTACCGTCTTCTGTTACGGTGAAGCTTTTGATGTATCCCTCATCAACAAGAATCTGAGCAATAGCTTTCTTCATGTTGGATGCGGGAATCTGAACTGTATCATGTTTAGCTGCATTAGCATTTCTAATTCTTGTAAGCATATCTGCTACTGAATCTGTGATTTGCATTTGCGTTCCCTCCTTTGTTATTGCTCAATAATTACCAGCTTGCTTTCTTGACACCGGGGATCTGACCCTTGTGAGCAAGTTCTCTGAAGCAGATACGGCAAACGCCGTATTTTCTGAGGTAGGCATGTGGTCTACCGCAGATTTTACATCTGTTATACTGTCTTGTTGAATATTTAGCCGGACGAGCCTGCTTAACTTTCATAGATTTCTTAGCCACTTTGTCTACCCTCCTTATTTAGCAAACGGAGCACCCATAAGGGTTAAGAGCTCTTTTGCTTCTTCATCTGTCTTTGCTGTTGTAACAAAACAAATATCCATACCGCGGATGGCATCAATCTTATCATAATCAATTTCAGGGAAGATAAGCTGTTCCTTAACACCCATTGAATAGTTTCCTCTGCCATCGAATGAATCCGGATTAATTCCTCTGAAGTCTCTTACTCTCGGAAGAGCAAGGTTTAAGAACCTGTCAAGGAATTCATACATTCTGTCACCACGAAGTGTTACCTTAACGCCGATAACCATACCCTCACGGAGCTTGAAGTTAGCAACTGACTTCTTTGCCTTACAAAGAACAGGTCTCTGACCTGTGATGATTGAAAGGTCATTTACTATAGCGTCAACAACCTTTGAATTGTCCTTTGCTTCACCGCAGCCTACGTTGATAACAATCTTATCGAGTTTTGGGATCTGCATTACACTCTTGTAGCCGAATTTCTTCATAAGAGCAGGGGCAACTTCGCTTCTGTACATTTCTTTAAGTCTAGCCATTGTGCATTGTCCCTCCCTTATTCAAACTGTGCGCCGCACTTCTTGCAAACGCGAACTTTTTTGCCGTTCTTGTCAACTGAATGACCTACACGTGTTGCCTTGCCGCACTTCGGGCAAACGAGCTGAACCTTGTCTGCATAGAGAGCACTCTCTGCTTTTATAAGGCCGCCTGCCTCACCCATCTTGCGGGGCTTAACGTGCTTTGTGATGATGTTGATACCCTCAACAATTACCTTACCCTCGGAAGGTGCAACCTGAAGAACCTTACCCTTCTGGCCACGGTACTTACCATTGATAACGATAACTTCATCACCTGTTTTAACGTGAACTTTACTCATTATCTCTTTGCACCTCCAATTAAAGTACTTCCGGAGCAAGGCTCAGAATCTTTGTGAATTCCTTATCACGAAGTTCACGAGCTACCGGTCCGAAAATACGTGTTCCTTTCGGATTCTTGTCGTCTCTTATAATAACAGCGGCATTTTCATCAAAACGGATATATGTTCCGTCATCACGACGAACGCCCTTAACTGTTCTTACTACAACTGCTTTTACTACTTCGCCTTTTTTAACAGTTCCGCCCGGAGTTGCTTTCTTTACGGAAGCAACGATGACGTCACCGATGTTGGCATACCTCCTGCCGGTTCCTCCAAGCACACGAATGCACATGATTTCCTTTGCGCCCGAGTTATCGGCAACCTTGAGGTAACTCTGTTGCTGAATCACAGTGGTTCCCTCCTTTTAATTACTTAGCCTTTTCGATTATTTCAACTACGCGCCATCTCTTATCCTTTGAAAGAGGACGTGTTTCCATTATGAGGACCTTATCGCCTACACGGCACTCGTTGTTTTCGTCGTGTGCCTTTATCTTTACTGTACGATTAACGATCTTCTTATAAAGTGGATGTCTAACTCTGTCTTTAACAGTTACAACAACCGTCTTGTCCATCTTGTCAGATGAAACCATTCCGACCTGAGTCTTTCTAAGATTTCTTTCCATGAGCTTTAACCTCCATCTTTACTTACGCGTCTTCGCCGTGAAGTTCGATATCACGCTGAATTGTCATGATTCTTGCGATATCCTTTTTAACGGCCTTTATACGCATTGGATTTTCGAGCTGATTTATAGCCTGCTGGAAGCGAAGCTTGAAAAGTTCGTCTTTAAGTTCGAGAAGTTTTGCGTCAAGCTCGGAGGCTGACAGTTTTCTGAGTTCTTGTGCTTTCATTACTGCTCACCCTCCTGTTCTTTCTTAGTAACAAACTTGCACTTTATAGGGAGCTTATTTGCAGCAAGACGCATAGCCTCACGTGCAAGCTCCTCATCAACGCCGGCAATTTCAAACATAACTCTGCCCGGCTTAACTACTGCAACCCAGTATTCAGGGGAACCTTTACCTGAACCCATTCGGGTTTCAGCCGGCTTTTCTGTAATTGGCTTATCAGGGAAAATCTTTATCCATACCTGACCGCCACGCTTTATATAACGTGTCATAGCAATACGGGCTGCCTCGATCTGATTTGCTGTGATCCAAGCCGGCTCAAGTGCTACAAGACCGTACTCACCGTAAGTAACAGTGTTGCCGCGGGTTGCCTTACCTGTAAGACGACCTCTCTGCTGCCTTCTGTACTTAACTCTTTTCGGCATCAACATTATTTAGCTCCCCCTTCCTTTTTATTTGTCTTACGTGTGTCGTGAAGTACTTCTCCTTTGTAGATCCATACCTTTACACCGATACGTCCGTAAGTGGTATCTGCCTCTGCAAAACCGTAGTCAATGTCTGCACGGATTGTCTGAAGCGGAATAGTACCCTCGTGATAGCTCTCTGAACGTGCAATTTCTGCACCGCCGAGACGACCTGAAACCTGAGCCTTGATACCCTTTGCACCGAGTCTCATTGTTCTGCCGATAGCGAGCTTAAGAGCTCTACGGTATGAAACACGCTTCTCAAGCTGAGCAGCAATGTTTTCTGCTACGAGCTGAGCATCGAGGTCCGGCTGCTTTATCTCAACGATGTTGAGTGAAACTTCTTTTCCGAGCTTCTTCTCACAAACTGCCTTGAGCTTTTCAATCTCTGCACCGCCGCGTCCGATAACCATACCGGGCTTTGCACAGAAGATGTTTATGCGAACGCGCTTTGCGTCACGCTCGATTTCTACTCTTGGTACTCCTGCAGGAGCCAAAGTTTTGAGAAGGTACTGTCTAAGCTGATAGTCTTCTATGAGAGTGTCGCCGAATTTGTTTGGATCTGCATACCAGCGAGATTCCCAATCCTTGATTACGCCGATTCTAAGACCTGTTGGATTTACTTTCTGTCCCATATTCTTACCTCCTCCTTTCTTATTCTGCTTCCTTGAGTACAAGGGTTATATGAGATGTTTTCTTATTGATTCTGTAAGCACGTCCCTTTGACATGGGTCTTATACGCTTAAGCGTCGGACCCTGATCAACCGAACAAGCTGCAACATAGAGCTTTGTTGTGTCCATGTCTTTGTTCTCAGCATTTGCGATTGCTGATTTGAGTAATTTCTCAAGAACTTCACACGCAGCCTTAGGTGTGTGCTTGAGAATTGCCATTGCCTTATCAACAGGCTGATTTCTGATAAGGTCAAGAACAATTTTAACCTTACGAGGTGCGATTCTTACGAATGTTACCTTAGCTGTTGCTTCCATTGTTACACACTCCTTTGACTATTATTTACCGGTCTTTGATCCGGCATGACCTTTGTAAGTTCTTGTCGGTGCAAATTCACCAAGTTTGTGTCCTACCATGTCCTCAGTAACATATACCGGAACGTGTTTACGTCCATCGTGAACTGCGAAGGTATGACCAACGAAATCTGGGAAAATTGTTGAAGAGCGGCTCCATGTTTTAAGAACAATCTTTTCTCCTGCTTCGTTCATCTTCTGAACTCTTGCGAGAAGCTTAGGTTGCACGTATGGGCCCTTCTTAGTACTTCTGCTCATTATTCATAACTCCTTTCACGATTACTTTCCGTTACGACGTCTTACGATCATCTTATTGGAAGCTTTCTTCTTGTTACGTGTCTTATAACCGAGAGCAGGTTTACCCCAAGGAGTAACCGGACCCGGACGACCGATAGGTGCTTTACCTTCACCACCACCGTGCGGATGGTCATTCGGGTTCATTACAGAACCACGTACCGTAGGTCTTATGCCGAGGTGACGTGTACGTCCTGCCTTACCTATCTTAACGTTCTCGTGATCTGTGTTTCCTACCTGGCCGATTGAAGCCATACATGAGATAGGAACGTTACGGAGCTCGCCTGACGGAAGTCTCAGAAGAGCGTATCCGCCTTCCTTAGCCATAAGCTGTGCAGCGTTGCCTGCCGAACGTGCAAGCTGTCCGCCTCTGCCCGGGTAAAGCTCAACATTGTGTACGAACGTACCTGTCGGGATGTTTTCGAGAGGCAATGCATTGCCCGGCTTTATATCTGCGTTAGGACCTGCTTCAACCTTGTCGCCAACCTTAAGTCCTACCGGAGCGAGGATATACTTCTTCTCTCCGTCCTCATACTGAATAAGAGCAATATGAGCTGAACGGTTAGGATCATACTCAAGGGTCAAAACTGTTGCAGGAGTATCAAACTTCTGTCTCTTGAAGTCGATGATACGATACTTTTTACGGTTTCCGCCACCGCGATGACGGACTGTGATTCTACCGTAACTGTTGCGGCCTGCCTTCTTGTTAAGAGGAGCAAGTAAGCTTCTCTCAGGAGCAACCTTTGACAGTTCGGAGTAATCTGTAACGGACATATTTCTTGTACCGTTTGTCATTGGCTTGATATTTCTTATTGCCATTGGATTTCACACTCCCTTATAGATTACATCATACCGTCGAAGAACTCGATTGTCTTTGAGTCTTCTGTGAGTGTTACGATTGCCTTCTTCCATGAAGCTGTGTAACCCTCAAAACGGCCCTGACGGCGAAGCTTGCCGCGTACTGATACTGTGTTTACTTTTGCAACTTTAACACCGAAGAGATCTTCTACTGCCTTAGCAATTTCAATCTTGTTTGCATCCTTAGCTACCTTGAAAGTGTATTTCTTAAGAGCTATGTTCTGCATACTCTCTTCTGTGATTATCGGACGGAGGATTATGTCCTGTGAAAGCTTACTCATGCATATACCTCCTCAAGTTTTTCAACTGCTTCTTTAAGGATAATTACCTTGTTGCAGTTAAGAATGTCATAAACATTTAATGTGTTTACAAGTGAAACCTTTACGCCGGGAATGTTGCGTGCGCTCTTGTAGATGTTATCGTTCTTCTCCGGAAGGACGATAAGCGTCTTCTTGGTCTTACCGAGAGCCTCGAGAACCTTTACCATTTCCTTTGTCTTGATTTCCTTGAGCTCGATGTTGTCAACAACCGTGAACTCGTCGTTTGCAACCTTGTCGGAAAGAACTGAGAACATTGCAAGTTTTCTTACCTTTTTGTTTATGGAGAATCCGTATGTTCTCGGCTTAGGACCGAGAGCGATACCGCCGTGTGTCCACTGTGGTGAACGTGTTGAACCCTGACGAGCTCTGCCTGTTCCCTTCTGTCTCCATGGCTTCTTTCCGCCGCCGCTAACTTCTGCGCGTGTAAGGGTGGATTGTGTTCCCTGACGCTGGTTAGCCAAATAATTAACTACTACAAGATGAACAGCTGACATGTTCGGAACGATGCCGAATACCTTTTCGCTGAGATCCATAGTACCAACCTTTTTGCCGGTTGCGTTAAAAACTGATACGTTAGGCATAACTAATCTCTCCTCCCTTACGAATTCTTAACGCTGTCTTTAAGAACAACGATTCCGCCGCGCGGTCCCGGGATTGCTCCCTTGATTGCGATGAGGTTGTTCTCAGCGTCAACTTTAACAATGTCGAGGTTCTGGATAGTAACTCTCTCACTACCGAGGTGACCTGCGAGCTTCTTTCCCTTGAACACTCTTGACGGGTCAGAGCAAGCACCGAGTGAACCTGCGTGTCTTGCTACGGGACCTGTACCGTGTGATTCTTTAAGGCGTGAGAAGTTCCAACGCTTAATAGCACCGGCTGTTCCCTTACCCTTACTTGTACCGATAACATCTACCTTGTCTCCGGCAGCAAATGTGTCTGCCTTAACGATGTCACCAACGTTCAATGTAGCGCAATCATCAAATCTGAACTCTTTAAGGACCTTCTTTGGCGCTACGTCAGCCTTTGCAAAATGACCCTGCATTGGCTTGTTTACTCTCTGTACTTTAACATCTCCGAAGCCGAGCTGAACAGCCTCATAGCCGTCGTTTTCGATTGTCTTCTTCATTGTTACCGCACATGGACCTGCTTCAATGACCGTTACGGGGATAACGTTTCCCTTTTCGTCAAAGAGCTGTGTCATACCGATTTTCTTTCCGATAAGACCTTTCTGCATTATGTTTTCCTCCTTTGGTTATTGGTTTAGTCTGTCGGCTAAACTTGACCCGCGTCGAAACTGACTTTTCGTTTTACAAAAAGCTGAAATCAGAGCTTGATTTCTATTTCAACGCCTGCCGGAAGCTCAAGACCTGTCAGAGCTTCAACTGTCTTGTTTGAAGGTCTGAGGATGTCGATGAGTCTCTTGTGTGTGCGCTGCTCAAACTGTTCACGGCTGTCCTTATACTTGTGTACAGCACGAAGGATTGTTACAACTTCCTTTTCTGTAGGAAGAGGAACAGGACCTGAAACCTTAGCGCCTGTGCGCTTTGCGGTCTCTACAATCTTCTCTGCTGCGCTGTCGACAAGATTGTGGTCATAACCCTTAAGTCTGATTCTGATCTTTTCTTTTACTGCCATTTTTAATTCCTCCTAAAGATAAATGGCGGGCTTTCGCTGCTTTTTGTCTACACACCGCCGGGCGTTTCCCTTTTCAGTACTTAAAAAACCTGGAAAACGAGGTTGTTCCCGGGTGGCAAAACAGCAATAATAGTTTCGCCCGGTTTAAAATCGGACATACTCCGCGGAAATTTCCCACTTCTGAAAACGGCTTCGCAAGCACCGTAATCAGGGCGGCCACCTCCCGCATCTACGCATATCTGCAAGGAAAAAGGCACAATTCACCCCTTTTCACATGCTCGAATATCATAACATATGATTTTGTAAAACGCAACAATTTTTTTGCTTAAATTTCGTGAGAATTACCAAAGTTTTTTTACAAAAAAACACAGGCTCAAGATATGGTTCTTGAGCCTGTATTTAACACAATATATAAGGTTTTATTTCTTTTTAAGACCTAAAACTGCCGCTATAGAGTATCTGGGAGTAAAATTACCGCTCTCACTCACACTTACTCCTATGCGTCTCTCCGCATCGAGCACCGCAACGAAGTCATTGTTCATGTTTATCGGCATATCACCGTAAAGGGGTGAAAACCTGTAAGTAATCTGATAATCAGGAAATTTTTCCGAGACATCCTTCTCCACAAGGTCGCAGTAATCCTCGAGGGCTGCGGACGCAACCGCATCCAGCATAATCGCCTTTTCGATATCCTGTTTTTCTATGAGGCCTATCTCCAAGTCGATATCACCGGAGAGTGTGATGCAAAACAGCACCGCTTTTTCACAGTAATAGAGTTCGGAAATAATCTTTTTTCCGAAGATCTCGATATCGTTCCCTCTGGTCTGACTGTCAGAAAGACAGATACGGTCTTCTCCGTTTTTTACATTGAAGCATTTCCCCATATAGCGAGGGTGGATGTTATTAAGAACCAGCATCTCACAGTCGTCTATTTTTTGCAATGTATCCCGGTCGACCATCTCATTTTCACAATTGAGGTTTTTAAAAATCTGCCTGCGATTGATCGCCTTAAGCTTTTCCAAATCATCATCCCCTGATAATTAATCATTAAGCTCTCCACGCCTTAATTATAGCAAAGAGAAATACCAAAGTAAACCTTGACCTCTTATTGTGTGAAGTATTATATTATAAAGGTATATATATTTAATAAGGAGATGTCACATGAATTCGCCTCTTGCAGACCGACTAAGACCACAGACAATTGATGAAATGGTCGGACAGGAACACCTTCTCGCACCGGGGAAAGCACTCCGGACGATTATTGAGTCCGGCAACATACCGAACCTCATTTTTTACGGACCGTCAGGAGTCGGAAAAACGACACTTGCAAAGATTATCGCAAAGCAGACAAACAAGCGACTTTATAAGCTCAATGCAACCAATGCATCCCTTTCGGACATAAAAGACATGGTTGCGGAGCTTGACACATTTATGACTCCTAACGGAATTCTCCTTTACCTGGATGAGATTCAGTATTTCAATAAAAAACAGCAGCAATCCCTGCTCCAGTATCTGGAAAGCGGACAGATAACCATGATTGCCTCCACAACCGAAAACCCCTATTTTTATGTTTATAATGCGGTTATAAGTCGCTGTACTGTATTTGAATTCAAATCCGTCAGTGTATCCGAAATCGAAAAAGCCATAACGCGGGCAATTGATATTGCGGCGGAGGAGAACGGCACGAGGTACGTGACGGACGACGGCGTTAAAACCGCAATTGCCCGCTCGAGCGGCGGAGACGTCCGCAAAGCGATAAACACGGTCGAGCTCTGTGTGCTGTCGGCAAAGCCGGACGAGGCCGGCGAAGCGCACATCACAGCCGACCTTGTGACACAGCTCACCGGTCACAGCGCCATGCGCTATGACAAAGAAGGCGACGACCACTATGATATCGTTTCCGCCTATCAAAAATCCATGCGCGGCTCCGACCCGGACGCCGCCGTGCACTACCTGTCTCGCCTTCTTGCAGCCGGTGACCTGCCGTCAGCGATCCGCCGCCTGCTTGTCTGCGCGTGTGAGGATGTCGGTCTCGCATATCCTCAAATAATTCCAATCGTTAAATCCGCTTGTGACATAGCGCTTCAGGTGGGCTTACCCGAAGCGCAGATTCCGCTCGCCGACGCCGTGATTTTAGTAGCAACCGCTCCAAAATCAAACTCCGGCTGCGTAGCTGTCGAAAAAGCCATGGCCGACGTGCAGTCCGGCAACAGCGGAACCATCCCGCGCAGACTTCAAAACAAGCACTTTGACGGGGAGGATAACCAAAACAAAGGACAGTTCTATGAGTATCCGCATTCTTACAAAAACCACTGGTGCAAGCAGCAGTATCTTCCCGACGTGATAAAGGATGTTAAATATTATGAATACGGTGAAAACAAGGTTGAACAGGCAGCAAAAGCATACTGGGATGCCATAAAAAATCAGTAAAATACCACTTTTTTCAACTTCTTGACAAAGTATTCAGCAAAATATTCATTTATTATTCTGTTTTAGAAAAATATTCAAATCTTAATTTTAGATGCTTTGTTCACAAAACTTTCAGACAAATCGGTTTACAAATGTAAAATCCCCGACCCCTGTAAAACCCAGTTACTATGTGGTTTTTTATAAAACCGCGGAACTACGTTCTTTTTGTTTGTCAAGTTATTTTTTTCAGTGATTTAAGGACAAATGCCAATCAATTATTACAGTTAGTATAATTTTTTCAGCGGCAATTGTTCAAAACTCGGTGGAAAATGATGATAAGTAAAAAAATTTAGCCTATTACTGTGGCTTTTTTCTCTTTTTCAACGTTTTGTGGAGAAATTCATACTTGACAGCATTTTCAATTACGAAACGTTTAAATCGCTTTACATCGAAAAAAAATAAATAGCAAAATGCACATTTTTTCTGAAAAATTTTGGAACTTAATTTCTACTCACGAGGTAACCTAAGTATGGATAAAAAATGCATAAAACTTGAGTCTGTCCCCTGCATAAATCTCGACCTGACTCTCGACTGCGGACAGTCCTTCAGATGGAATAAAAAGTCCGACGGGAAATGGTGCGCCGTTGTAAGCGCAGAGCAAAACGGTAAGGCCGTAAGCAAATACCTTGAGCTCTCACAGACAGAGATCAAAGACGATAAAACGCGTGACATCCTTTTTTACAACACTACACAGGAAGAAATTGACAACATATGGAAGCCGTATCTCGACCTTGACAGAGATTATGACGGTATATGCGAAGTGCTTCGAAGGGACGGATATATCGCCAAGGCAATAGATGAATTTTACGGAATACGCATACTGAACCAGGAGCCGTGGGAAACACTCTGCTCGTTTATCATCTCACAAAACAATAACATACCCAGAATCAAGGGTATTATAGACAGACTCTGTGAAAGCTTCGGTGAACCGATAGCGACTGCGGACGAAAAAACGCTCTATTCCTTTCCGAGCGCACAAACCGTTGCAAAGCTTACGGAGGAGGATCTCTCGCCGCTTCGCGCGGGCTTTCGAAACAAATACATAATTGACGCGGCACAAAAGGTTGCCTCAGGTGAGGTTGACCTCAAAAAAATAAAAGAGCTCCCGCTCGTCGAAGCGGAAGCTGAGCTTCTGAAGATAAAGGGAGTCGGCCCGAAGGTCGCTCAGTGCGCTCTCCTTTACGGTTGCGGACAAATTGACGCGTTCCCGGTGGACGTCTGGGTGAAACGTATTATGGGAGAGATGTACCAAAACGGGCTCCCCGATTGTACAAACGGAGTAAGAGGAATTGCGCAACAATATCTGTTCCACTGGCGCCGCAACTCAGCTCATGAAAACTTCAACCCTGAACACGTAAAAACTTCAACTTAAAGTTCATGAAAACTTCAGCTTTTCAGAGTCTGATTCATAGTCAAAGTCGCAGAAATCCTTATAAAGAGAAATTGAAATAACCTGCCTGCCCATAGAATCAAACACTTCCTCAAGTGTTTTTTTGTCGATTTTCTGTTTCTCTTCTTTAAGAGGATCATTGACATAATAATACTTCTCATCCATGCCGGTAACGACAACTGCGTGTGAATACTCGGGATAAGTGTAGGTATACCTCCCGTCGTAGCTTTTCCACTCGTATATCTTGTCTGCCGGCTTATAATTTGTCGTCGCCCAGATAACAATCGGGCTTCCGTCGCTCATACAAAATTCGAGCGGCAGTTTACCCTCACTGCCCGTTATGGAAAAAGAGATATCGTCATCAAGCTCTTCTGACAGGCACAGAGATACGGACTTTATAAGTCCGGGCTCAAAGATACCCCAGCCCACGCCGGACGGATCTCCTGCGTAAAACTGGCTCGGATCAGGACCGTATCTTTTATTGTCCTCAACATATATCCGGTCTTTCTGAAGATAGTTATTAACAAAATCCTCAACGCTTATGTCTACTCCATAGTGTTGCAGAAGCATGACCGCGGAGACCGCCTCACAGCCATTCGGAAAATCAGGGTTTTGCTGAATAAGAGGCACATCATTCTCCACAAATTGTGATGCTATATCCTTTGCCGCAAGTTCGTATTTTTCTTCTCCGTCTTCAAAATAATTATATCTGTCATTGTCTTTATTCAAACGAACCATATAGAGCTGTGTCTGAAAATAGTCATTGCGAAGAGAACTCCGCAATGTATTGCGTATGTCATGCCTTGCACCCATATAAAGCCTGATAAACACTGCGTTTGAACATACAAGCGCAAAAATAACAACAAGAAAAATTGCCAAAGTCCTCTTTTTCACCGCAAATCCCTCCAATTTAAGTCAGTCTATCATCCTTATCTTAAGTTTTACTTAATTAAACAAAAGGTGTAACCTCTGTTTAAGAAGTTACACCTTTTTCTCTTTCTCTATCTTTAAAAAACATAACCCGCAAACCCGGGTACAGCATGCTCAGTCATCGTCTCTGTCATCAAGGTCATCGTCCTGGTCATCAAGATCATCGTCCGGGTCATCAAAGTCATCGTCCGGGTCGTCAAGGTCACTCATCGGATCCTTCTTTTCCTGTTCTGCCTTTACAACTTTTCCGGTGACAGCATCCACCTCATACTCATATTCCATACCGTTTGCAACAAATTCAAATTCATAGACTCCGTCTTCAAGATCATATTCCTGATCATGGAAAACCGCATTCTTTATTCCCAACTGCGTGAGAACTATTTCTTTGGCTTTTTCAATACCGATAAGACCGTCTTTATTGAGATTTGTTTTATCAACAGCTATCGTCTCAGACGAAATATTATTTGCATTGACCGCTTCGCGTACTCCTGCTACAACTCTTTCAAGAAATCCGTTGTCGGGATAAGATGAACCGTCTTCAAGCTTAACAATGATATTTCTGGAATTACCGTCAATTGTATTGTCAAAATATCCTGAATTGTAAATCTCCTGAACAAGCTCCTTTACTACTGTTTCGCTGTCTTTACCGACAAGATCACGGTACCTTTTAACGATTTCTCTGCCTTCATCGTTTTTTCCCTCGAGCTCAACAACAATTCCTTCTTCATCGTATTCAATCTCTATTTCCGGATTGACGCTGAGAAGAAGTTTTCCGAAAGCCTTTTCCTCTTTGGGAGTATTATGTACCTTCCTTGTAATAGCTGTCTTTGCCGTACAGCCTGCAAAAAGTGATAAAACAAGAAGTACAGCAAGAACAAGACTGATAAGTTTCTTTAAACTGATTTTCTTCATGAGTATTCTCCTTTGCATTTTATTGGACTGTTGCCCTTTGAATAAAGAATACGCAGAATTTTTTTGTTTTTCGGGGTATGAAGAAAAAATTTTTAATCAGTCATCTTCATCGTCATCATCGTCTGTATGGTTGCCGCTTTCCCCATCATCTTCCTCATCATCTTTTTCATGCTCGTCGTCTTCTTTGCGGTCTTTTCCGCGACTATCCTCGTCGTCATCATCGTAGTCATACTTATCGTCATGCTCATACCAATCCTCGAAATCATCATCAGTATCTCCGACATTTATAACAAAGTTCGGCACTTTTTTATTATCTTCGTCATGATCGTCATCCGTATTAAGATGAAATTCAAGCTCCACAAGTATTTTTTCTTCCATTGCTCTTTTCCATTTATCACGTTTTGAATCCGCCGTAACCGAGATATGTCCGCCTGCTTTCAAGTATCCCATTTCAACAGCTTTATCCGCAAGAGTATCGGAAACCGTCTTTGCGTCTTTTCCATATGCATTATAGCCCTGTATAAGTTTTTTACCGTCTTCGTTGATTCCCTCCAGTTTTATAACCCGGTCGAATCTGTTGACAGTCATCCGTACATCCGGGTTGATTTTTATACGAACTGTTCCCGCAGGTGCACGCCATAGCGTTCCGCCCAAAAGAATAATACAGAAACACGCTGCAACAGCAATCCATCTTTTGACCCGGCTTCTGTTTGACGGCGACCTTTCAATCACCGACAGTTTTTCAGTCATAGACACTTCTTCAACATAATCCAGTTCCTGCCCGACCTCGTATCCGAGGTTCGGAATCCTTTTAAACCTACCCTCATTGTCAAGAACCACGGCATAGCCGAGAGAACATTCCATTACAAGGTATTTCATATGTTATGTCCCTCCTCCGACGGCACAAGCTGACTTAAATGCCCTCTTATTATTTCATATCCGTTTGTATACGCAAGCAAAAGCGCGACCATATACTTTCTGTGACGTTCAAGGGTTTTTCGTTCAACGCCACTTCCCTTTGAAATCGCTTCAATGGGTAATTTCTTTGTTTTCAGCAAGCTGTCGAGAAGGCCCTTCTCCTTTTTTGCATATAAGAGAGCCCTGTGACACGCCCGCAGTGTTCTTTCCTGCTTCGGACAGCTATCCGCGACATCCGAAAGGGTAAGACCGAATGTTTTCAATTGCTCCGAAAATTCGGTTATTTCCTCTCTGGTAAGAAAACGCACTCTATGCGCATCCGCACTGTCAACTTTTTCTTCCAAAGTATCCGCAATTGTACGTTCATCATTATCGCCGAGTGCTTCATGAATTGACAATACCCCGCCGTGGCGCTTTTCCTTTCGCTTATAATCAATAAGACTGTTTTTTATAAATACACTTGCAAGAGACAAAAAAGTCCCCTTCTTTTCATTATAAGAAAGAGTCGCTTCGTAAAAGGCAAACATCGCAATACTGAGTTCGTCATCACTTTCGGAAACTGAATGTCCAAGAACTCTTGACGTCTCTGCTTTGATAAACGGCATATATTTTAAAATAAGAGCGTCCGCCGCCTTTGAATTTTCCCTGGCAGCGTAAACCATTTTAACATTTTCATTTTCTATTTCCACGAAACACACTCCCATCACTTAAAGAATACGTTTACCCTTTTTGTTTTTCGGGGTATAAATTTATTTTTTCCTTTCATACTCGATATCTGACTTTAGTATAATTCACTCTGCAAAGAAAAAGCAACAGCAGACCGACTTTTAAAAATATACAGCAAAAAGACCATAGCCTTCACGGTTATGGTCTATTGCTTATTAAACATTACCTTTTGCTACTCTGTTTTTTCCTGTTATAGTTTCTCTCCTGACTCATTCATTCTGAGCTTACACGTCAAGACCCTTTTTGCCGTAGTACTTTTTGTACTTTCTGAAATGGTTGAGCTGATTGAGAGTTATCCTTACAAAACGCTTCGGACTCATGTCTTTTTTATAAAAGAGAGAGTTTGTACACTTGCCGGTTTTTATGAGTTTTCTCACCTTTTCCTTCAGCTTTTCGTCAGGGACGTACTTATAAACGATTCCCTTCGGAACCTGAAGCCAGAGATGCTCCTTGCTTGCGATAGTCAGCGGCTGCTCATAGTGGAAAATAACATCCTCCGTTATCCACTTTGCAAGATTGTATCCGCTTGCGGTTACAAAGAAGCTGGACCTTCCCTGACGTGGATTGGTTTCAAAAAGCTTATACTTTCCGTCACGCATGTCATACTTCATGTCGAAGTTTACAAAGCCTCTCCAGCCGACATCCTCAAGAAAGGTCTTAAACCGGTTGAGAAGCTCCATGTCAACCATATTAATTATAGCAACATAGCTTCCGATTCCCGCCGGTGTGTGTTCCTCAAGAAGCGCATGACCGAGTGCCATGAGCTTTACCTTACCGTCCGAGCCGACATAGCAGTTGAGAACACGCATATATGAGTCATCGCCGGGAATAAAGTCCTGCACCGTAAGGTGGTCACTATAGGTAGAGGAATAAATGGCATCCAGTATAGCTCTGTACTCCGCCTCGTCATTGGCGACAAAGACCTTCATCTTACCGGGAAACGAGCACTTCCAGTACTCCACGGAATTTGACGCTTTGATTATTGCCGGAAAACCGAAAGACGGTATATGAGTGTCCTTTTCTTCCTTTGTAACGATTTCTGTTTTCGGATAAAGGAATCCGTATTTTTCGCAGGTATCATAAAAGTTTTCTTTAAGTGTGAGCTTGTTCAAAACCTCTATGGTCGGGCAATTCAGCGCATAGTATTTGCGAAGTTCATCCTGGTGTTCAACAACAAGCCTTACATAGCCGTCGCTACACGGTATAAGAAGTAAAACCTCCTCCGGGTGATTTTCCTTTACTTCTATAAGCTTTTTCATAAACTTTTCGGGATTTTCAAGGTCGGGCTCATGCGTGAAATCTATAAGCTTTGTGTCGGCGGTTGCAGACAGAACTGTCTTACTCACTGCAATTGACCTTATTCCGTATTCCTCATGAAATGCGCGCGCCATACCGTAGACGTTTACATCGCTGCCCAAAAGCACCGGGCGAAATTTAATTTCTTCCATATCTATCTTCCTTTTAATGTTTTCTTCGCAGTTGATTTATATCTTCTTTTTGCAAAAATCGTTCATACAGCACACGTCGCAATGTGCCCTTCGAGAAATACACACCGCACGACCGTGAAGCACCATCCTGTGGCAAAAGTCATTGCTCTCGTCGGGAGGCAAAAGCTTTTTAAGCTCCAGCTCTACCTTTTTCGGGTCCTTTGTTTCCACAAGTCCGAGTCGGTTTGAAATACGTATGAGATGAGTATCCGCCACAACAGCGGGTTTACCGTAAACGTCTCCGACTATGAGGTTTGCTGTTTTTCTGCCCACACCGGGAAGAGTCGTAAGCTCCTCTATGGTATCGGGAACACGTCCGTCAAACCTTTCGAGGACTCCCTGTGCCGCACCGATTATGTCCTTCGCCTTTGAACGGAAGAAGCCGCACGAATGGATAAGGTCCTCAACATCCGAAACATCCGCCTCCGCAAAAGCCTTTGTCGTTGGATATTTTTCAAAAAGAGCAGGTGTTACAAGATTTACACGGGCATCCGTACATTGCGCAGAAAGCCTTGTTGCGACAAGCAGTTGGAACGGGTCCCCTGCCACAAGCGAGCACACGGCATCCGGATATTCTTTTTTCAGAGCCTCGACCGCCCTCTTCGCAATTTCCTTTTTAGTCATTTACAAAACCTCACACATTACTCACTATCCATTGGTAAAGCTCAAGTAAAACATATACGACGGGCAAATGAAGAATATACACAAGAAGTGCATGTGTTCCGAGCCAGTCAAGAAAAGGTACTCGCACGGGATACATAAACCGCGGGATTTTTCCGTCCCTCACATACTCTCCGAGAAAAGTTCCCCAAAAGAATACAAACATATAAGGAATCAGCGGAAAGTAGTCAGCCGAAAAAAAGCCTCTCGATGTGATTCCGAACGGGAAAAGCCACTCGATTTCATGGACCTTTTCGGGCAATGTATATGCTATGTTTCCGAAAAGCGATACCGTACCTTCAGACAGCCAGTTTCTGAAAATCCACATGAGAAGCACACATATGATACTGCCGACTATCGGGTTTATCCTTGAGACAGGCTTTTCGAGAAGTGCAAAGAGCAAAATGCACAAGGATAAGAAATCAAGTATACCAAACCATATCTCCGTCTCAACAAAGCCGAGCTTCGGCAAAACAACGATAGAGACAAAGTTTAAAAGCAAAGCAAGTACAAGCAGCTTAAGCCCCCGCTTCAGATTGCTGTGGGAAAGCCTGCAGCATATACCGCAAACCCACATAAAGGCGCACGAGAAAAACGGCTGCACCGGAGTAAAAAAGCTGTATGCCCTGTATCCGAATGAAATGCCGTACTGATTGTACATAAAAATAAATGAATGATAAAAAATCATGCAAAGCACGCAGAAGCCTCGAAATTCATCGAGGAGTGCCACACGATTCTTGGCTGCTGACATATAATCACCATTGCCGATTATAGCAGATTGATGTATAATTTACAAGCAATGAAGGGGGACATCAAGGATGAAGTTTGAAGCCGTGATATTTGATTTTGACGGAACGGTCGCGGACACGGGCAGAGGCGTAAAAAATGCAATTAAGCACGCACTTAACACATATAACATTCCCGTAGGAGACGAAGCCAGACTCGATTATTTTATCGGACCTCCTCTTTATGAGGGCTTTGAGCATGTATACGGACTCACTCCGGAGTTCGCCTCAAGACTTGTCGACGAGTACAGGGTTTATTACTCGGAAAAGGGTGTATACGAGTGTGACCTCTATCCCGGACTTATGGAGCTCCTTAAAAAACTAAAGGAATCCGGAGTGAAGCTTGCGGTTGCCTCGTCTAAGCCGAAGCATTTTCTTGACACCGTTGTTTCGTTTATAGGAGCGGATAAATATTTTGATTTCGTCATAGGTCCCGAGCTTACAAACCACAATGCAAATAAGACAACTCTCATTCTTTCCGCATGCGAGGCTCTCGGCGTAAGTCCGTCAAAAAAGGTCGCCATGATAGGCGACAGATTTTATGATATAGAGGGAGCTAGCGGAGCAGGAGTTACCTCCGTCGGAATAACCTTCGGATACGGAAACTATGAAGAACTTTCGGAGCACGGCGCGGATATCATTGTCAGTTCCGTAGAAGAACTGAAAAAAGCCGTACTATGACTTAAAATTTTATTGACAAGCGGTTTTCAATACGTTATAATGATTTTCGCTTGGCAAATGGCGGCATAGCTCAGTTGGCTAGAGTACTCGGTTCATACCCGATTGGTCGTAGGTTCGAATCCCACTGCCGCTACCATAAAAGTCGGGAGCAGATTTTCTGCTCCCGCAGTCTTACGGCCCGGTGGTCAAGAGGCCTAAGACACCGCCCTTTCACGGCGGTAACACGGGTTCGAATCCCGTCCGGGTCACCAAAAAACCGTTTCATCATCTGATGAAACGGTTTTTTATTTTGTCGGATTCAGTCTTTTGTGAGGACAATTATTAAAATTCTATAGAATAATTGCACTGCCTTAGACAGTTTCTATCTTTATGAGATTGGTATTTCCTACTGCACCGGAGGTTCCACCTGTTATGACGATATGCTCACCCTTTTTAAGGCTAAACATCTCTTCGGTCTTTTGCTTAGCCGTATAAAAGAGAACATCTGTTGACTCGTAAACGTCCGTAAGACACGGCACAACACCCCATGAGAGCGCCAGCTTATACCATGTTTTTTTGTTTGTCGTTATACCGAGAACATCCACCGGAGGTCTGAATCTTGAAATCATGCGTGCGGTTGTGCCGGAGAGCGTGCATGCGGCGATTACCTTTGCTCCTATGTCAATTGCCATTCCGACTGTCGCATGCGAAATTGCATCCACGGTATTCTTTATCTGGAAATCCGCTTCGCGGAATCTTCTTGCATAATGTACGCTCTCCTCCGTACGTTCCGCTATTCGCGCCATCGTTCTTACGGTGAGCACCGGATATTTTCCGGCTGCTGTTTCACCGGAAAGCATGACGGCGCTTGTGCCGTCGTAGACGGCATTCGCAACGTCCGAAATCTCCGCACGCGTCGGCCGCGGATTATGAATCATCGATTCCAGCATCTCCGTTGCCGTTATAACTCTTTTTCCGAGAAGACGGCATTTTGTAATAAGCTGCTTCTGTATGGCGGGAAGGTCCTCAAAAGGAATCTCGACTCCCATATCTCCGCGGCCTATCATTATACCCTCGCACTCTTCGCATATCTCTTCGATATTGTCAATTCCGGATCTGTTCTCAATCTTTGCAATTATACCGACGTCGGCGGATGTACCTATGAAATTCTTTACATCTACAAGATCCTGCCTGCAGGACACAAAGGAACAAGCGATAAAATCTATGTCATTTTTTATTCCGAACTCAATGTCCGCCTTATCCTGTTCGCTCAGATAAACCTGCTTTAAAACCTTGTTCGGGAAACTCATACTCTTTCTGTCCGAGATTTCGCCGCCCGCAATTATTTCACAGACTATGTCTCTGTCCTCAATTTTTTTAACTTTAAAAATAAGGAGTCCGTTATTTACAAGAATTCTGTCTCCGGGCTTTACCTCCTCATGAAGCATCGGATAGCTTACGGAAACAATCCTGTCTGTTCCCTCAACCTCTCTTGTCGTGAAGGTAAACTCTCCGCCGTCCTTAAGAAGCTCCTTTCCGTTCTTAAAGGTCTTTATTCTGTACTCCGGTCCCTTTGTGTCGAGGAGAATAGCTATCGGGAGATTCAACTCCTCGCGAATCTCTTTTATGAGATTTATCTTCTCAAGATGCTCCTCGTGTGTACCGTGTGAAAAATTCAGTCTTGCAATATTCATTCCCGCTTTTGCCATCTCGGTCAGCGTTTTTTTATCACTGCAGGCAGGACCTATGGTACATACGATTTTAGTTTTTCTCATAAAATCAACTCCTCTAAGTTAGATGTTTTAAACTGATATATGAAGCAGCTCTATAAGTATTCCGAAGATAACTCCGAAGCCATAGAGAATCCCCACGATTTGAAAATTCTTTTTCATGTTTCCGTTTATTTTGAAAAGGACGAGCAAGCCTATACCGGCGCCGACTAAAAGACCCGACATCATTCCGCCGAAGCTCAACGCCCCCTCGAGATAAAGCTGTGTGATAACAACCGAGGCTGCACAGTTAGGAATAAGACCTATAAGTCCGGCGATAAGCTCACCGATAACCGGTTTGTTTGTTATGAAGCCCGACAATGTATCCTCTCCGACAAACGCGATTACCAAACCGAGTGCAAAGGATACAAGGAACAGAAAAACCGTTATCTTTAGAGTATGGTGAAGGGCCGACTTCAAAACGCCCTCCTCATCACAGTGGCAATTATCATGCTCACAAAGATGACCTATCTCAATTTCCTTGCTGTGCGGCTTGTTTTTATAAAAAAACCTTACACCGAAGTCAAGCATAAAGCCCGCAAGCATACCTATCGCAGCCTTTAAGCCGAGAACCTTAAAAATGACAGGTGCCGGAACCTGTTCCGACAGAAAAATAGGAAGCATCTCATCCGAGGTGGAGAGGTATACTGCCATAAGCGTCCCTACCGTTATTATTCTGCCGGCATAAAGGCCGGACGCCGCAGCCGAAAAGCCGCATTGCGGTACAACACCCATAACCGCACCGAAGAACGGCCCGAATCTACCGCTTTTCTTTATTAAATTTTTTGCTTTTTCACCGGTCCTGTGCTCTATAACCTCCATAAGAAGATACGTGAGGAAAAGAAACGGTATTATTTTAAGCGTATCTTTTCCGGCATCAACCAGTACATCCAGAAACATATCCAATTTTTTTCTTCCTTGTTCAAATTAATTTGCTTTTATAATTCTTTTTCAATACTTTAAAAAACTGATTTAAAAAGACTTTTTAATTGTGCTTTATTTATGACAAATATTTCATTTACTCAAAACAAGCGTTTTTTCTGTTTGAAATAACTGTCTCTTATTATAATAAACATTTTATAATAATATTTGTCTTTTCAATCACAAAATACTAGCATTTAGACGGCATTTTGTCAACTTAGTGAAAAGGATGGGGGAGTCTGTTATAAACAGACTCCCCTTACCGGGTTTATACCAACATTCTTATTTTTCTTCTTCTCTTTTTTTCAGTACAAGAGAACAAGCACCCACGCCTGAAGCCAGAGCAACAAATACATAAGACAGCTTGTTTGTATCTCTTGTTTCCGCCACCTTTTCATCGCTTGTATCTTTTTTTACAGAAGGCTTTATACCGTTATTAGCCGCACCTGCAAGGATATTTATTTCGCCATTGGTTTTTCCGTAATTTGTTACAACGGTAACACTGTGTCTGCCAGCTGAAAGCGTAGATAAATAATCCGGTTTAAGCTCAATAATTATGCTTCCCTCTTTAAGGAGATAAGAGTCCGCGGAAACCTCTGCTCCGTCTATAAGAACTTTGATAAAAGCTCTTAACGGTACATCAACATATATTTTCAAGGCTTCCCCTGAACCCTTTGTCCACTCGCCTTTGTTTCCTGACAAATCATTTACTTTGTCAATTTCAACCCCGAATGCTTTTGAAAGCTTTTCCGCATCTTTTCCGAGAGGGTCATCTGTACGGTTATAATCAGGATACAACATTCCCGGATACATCTGCGCAACCTCTTGCTCGGTTTTTCCTTCGGTATTAAGATAAACTACACCGTCTGTCTCAACAACATCTTGATTATTTGTATCTATAATCTTTATAAAGCCGATACCCTTTTCCGCACCGCAATTCTTTATATAATAGTTGTTTTTAATGACATTTAACTTATTCACCGAATTTATGTAAGCAACTGTTCCGCCAATGTATGCATCTTTTTCAGTCGCATAAATTTTTCCGGAGAAAATATTATCTTTAACTATTCCGCTTCCGTTAGTCCAGCACTGAACAACACCCGGCTCTGCACCGAGTATACCGCCAACATAATTTTTACCCGTTATTTCACCGGTAACATCGCAGTTAATTATTGATATACACGGAGTATTTGGAGCGCTTCCGACACCGAAGTTGGTACCACCGTAGCCGGCACCGTTTATTCCTCCCACGTAGTTTCCGGTCGCATTAACTGTTCCCCCGAAAACACAATCTTTTATCTCCATGGGACCCATTGTCTGACCCTTATCTGCAACTATTCCGCCGACAAAATTAACACCGTAAATATCTGCATAACACTTCGAATTCGTGATATATCCGTTGTATTCTCCCCCAAAGCCGCCGATATTACTCTGCGTTTTGTCATAGCCGATTGTTACACCTTTTTCTATAGTGCAGTTGTCGATATTTACTACATTGATACCGGAAGCATATCCTCCTATAAATCCTGATTTCAAAGTTTTTGAACCGCTTTTCAGTGTAACGTTTTGAATGGTTGCGGTTTTTATTATTTCCCCTGTATATTTTCCTGTTTCACCATAATCAACATTATAATTGTTTATAAGACCGTAGCCGTTGATTTTTTCTCCGAAAATATTGAGGTTCTTTATAACTGCACCACGAGTAAAGCCGAACAGCGGAAGACCTCCCTCCGGTACGGTTAAAAGATGATTGTCGCCATCAAAAACACCTGTAAAGGGTCCGGCTTCCTGCTTTATTGATAATCCTCCCCCTATAGGTACCCAGTCATCGGGAAGAGTAATATCATTTATCATTTTAAAGTGTTTTCCCACACATCCGTCTTTCGTTGCCAAAGCAGACAGAACAGTTAAATCATTTTGATTTTTTATAAGATAAGGTTCAGTCTCCGTGCCCTTTCCGTCAAAGGTATCATAGGAAACCGACGTAACTGTTATGGGCTGTGTTATTTTGCATCCGTAATAATCGATAGTTACTTCTTTAGTCCCCAGATCTATAATGCCCGGTGATACCCTGCACTCATCAAGATTAATTACCTTTTCTGTTTTGTCACGATAATAAGCCGTAATCTCCAGACCTTTGTAATTAAACTTCGAGCCGTCAAGATAATTTTGCTTGTTTTCGGCTTTTGTTATAGCAAGCTTGTCCGGGGCCTGCCTTACACGAATAGTGTATCTGACAGACGATATACCCTCTGTTCCGACCTGTGAATCAATAGTAAAGGTTCCTGTTTTGTTTTCATTGTCCCATACAGGCTTGACATCAACAGAAGCTCCGTCCTTTATCTGTTGTCCGTTTATTGAAATACATACATCGTCTTTTTTATTATAATATGAGTTTCCGATAAATTTTACTGTTCCGTCAAAATCCAACGAATAATCTTTTTTTGTGTCGGGATTAACCAACGTAATATCTGTTTTCTTATTGAGGACAAAGTGTTCCCTGTATTCTTCATCGGTACCTCTTTTGGACAATTCTTTGTCGTTTATATCTTTAAAAAGCAATGCCCTCATACGGATTTCTTTTATAAATTTGATGGTAAAAACTTGCTTGTCGCTCTCTGTTCCGACATTTATTTTTATCACATCCGGTGTTGGGTCGTCTTTACGGAAGAATCTCAACATGGAAGTTATTTCCGCACCGATTATTTTCTTTCCGGTTTGAGTGTTCGTATAATCAACGGTTATCTTGCTTCCCTCCGGCGCTTTTTCATCCAGTTTTGCATGTACATAACTGACATTCATATAAAACATTTCTATCGGAACTGTTACGGTATATTCGAATTTTCCGCTTTCAAGAGGAGAATCCAAATTATAACCGGGTTTTGGTTTCATACCAAAAGCAAGGCTTTTCAGATAAAGCGGTGTTTTTGGTGTATCTTCAGCAAGTACAGCCAGTGGGAAGATCCCCAGGACCATAATAAGGGAAAGAATTAAACTGATGATTTTCTTTTTCTGTTTCATTTTCAACTTCCTTTCTTTTCACCGTAATCGAAAAAACAAAAAGCCGTAGCAGAAAAAACTCTGCCACGACCGAATATTTTTCGTGCAAAAAAATCACAAATATAACATTATCGACATTCCGGCTTGTACATTTAAAGCATATACTTTATGAATCTTTCCCTACCTTCTCGGATTTCCAATGGCCGGCTCACACCGCGGGAAAAACTCTCCTGTACTTACGGCAGCGGTAACTGCTCAGGACTCCAACCTGATTTCCTAATTCTAATGCCTATTATTTTCATAATAGCCTTGCAAAAGAACATAATGTTTTTTCATAATTACGTATAAAAATTATATATACATATATACTGCGTCAATTCGAATAAGCAACAAAATTACATTTGACTTTTTGTGAATAAGTCCAATTAGTAACCCCTTTCACCGAGATTTTTCGATGAAAGGGGTTCTTGTATACATTAAAGTTATGTTTTATTCTGCCTCTGCCTTGCTTGCCTCAATAACCTTTGCAGCTACTGCTTCAGGTGTTTCCTCATAGCGTGCAAACTCAACCTCAAACGAGCCCTTGCCTCTTGTTACCGAGCGAAGAACTGTCGGGAAGTCTGCGATTTCAGCCAAGGGTACCTCTGCAACAAGCTTCTGCATACCCTTCTTGCCCTCTATAGGCTCCATGCCGAGAACACGTCCGCGTCTCTTAGTGATGTCACCCATGATGTCGCCCATGTTTTCATCCGGAAGCTCTGCCGTAAGAGTTCCGATAGGCTCGAGAAGTACCGGATTTGCCTTCGGGATACCGTCCTTATACGCAAGGGAAGCCGCCGTCTTGAAGGACATCTCGGATGAGTCAACCGGGTGGTATGATCCGTCATAAAGAGTCGCCTTAAGACCTACCATCGGATATCCTGCAAGAACACCCTTCGTGATAGAATCCTGAAGACCCTTTTCAACTGCCGGGAAGAAATTCTTCGGAACAGAGCCGCCGAATACCTCTTCACAGAATTCAAGTCCCTCGCTGTCGCAGGGCTCAAAACGAATCCATACGTCACCAAACTGTCCGTGACCGCCGGACTGCTTCTTATAACGTCCCTGTACCTCAACCTTTTTCTTTATAGCCTCACGGTATGCAACCTTCGGAGGAGCAAGCTTTACGTCAACTCCGAATTTTGCCTTGAGCTTTGCAACGATAACGTCGATATGCTGCTCCCCAAGACCTGTAAGAATCTGCTCCTTAGTTTCCTTGTTAGTACCGAATGTGATTGTCGGATCTTCCTCCATGAGCTTCAAAAGGCCTTGGGCAATCTTCTCCTCGTCACCCTTCTTAACTGCCTTTACAGCCATCTGCATACACGGCTTCGGAAGGTTAAGTCCTTTGAGCTCAAGAGGATTCTTTGCACTTGTTATGGTGTCGCCTGTCTTTATACCGGCAAGCTTTGTTATAATACCGATATCTCCGGCGATTATCTCCTTTGCATCCTCCTGCTTTCCTCCGTGCGGAAGAACTATCTTACCCATTCGCTCGGTCTCGCCTGTTCTCGCACAGTAAGCAGGCGTATCTGCGGTTATCTTACCTGAGATAACTTTAACATATGAGAGCTTACCTACAAACGGGTCGGCAACCGTCTTGAAGCAAATGGCTGCAAGAGGTCCGTTTTCATCACACGGAAGCTGTACCTCATCTCCGTTTGAATCAATTGCCATCTCACCGGCCTTAGATGTAGCGGACGGTCCGAGATTTACAAGGCCGTCGAGAAGAAGGTCAACGCCCTCAAGAGTTGCGCCCGAGCAGGCATATACAGGATAGAGCGTACCCTCCGTTACGCCCTCAAGAAGAGCGGTAAGTGCTTCAACCTCGGTGAAAGGCTCACCGGCAAAGTACTTTTCCATAAGCTCATCGCTTGCCGTGGCAACCGATTCGTTGAACATATCTCTCATCTTGTCGAGCTTTTCGCTGTGCGGCATGTCAACTAAAGTTGCCTTGCCGTCTTTATATTCATAAGCTTTGTTCTGAGCAAAGTTTACTATATACTTTATTTTGCTGTCCTCAATAAACGGAACAACAACCGGACAGAGTTTGTTTCCGTAAATCTCCTGTAATTCCTCAAAAAGATTTCCGAAGTTTGCGTTTTCAGCGTCTGTCTTGTTGATAACAAATATCTTTGAAAGGCTGCGTGCCTCTGCGGCAGCAAATGCCTTTTCCGCGCCGACGTCATACTTTGCTTTCTCGGCGTCCGTTACGATAAGCATACAACCCGCAGCTCTTGCACCCTCTGCGAGTCCTCCGGCGAAGTCAAAAAGACCCGGAGTGTCTATAAGATTTATCTTTACGTCTTTCCACTCGAGACTTGCCACAGCACTCTGTAAAGTAGTTCCGCGCTTCTTCTCCTCAGGGTCAAAGTCCATAACGGTTGTACCGTCAGAAACCTTACCGAGTCTGTCTGTTGCCCCGGCCACATAGAGCATAGCCTCACAAAGAGTGGTTTTTCCGCGTCCTGCGTGGCCGGCAACCGCAATGTTCCGAATGTTGTTTGAGTGATAGGTTTTCACAAAAAGTCCTCCTCATATGTGGCAAAATTGCACAAAAATTGTCTACGCCTTTGCAAAGACTATGTACATTTTAACATATAATTTTTTTCTGTTCAATACTTTAAAAAAACAATCTTAATCATCAGCGTAGCAATGACCGTTTACAACCGTAAATTTTCAACATTCTTCATTGACTTTATGTACAAAAGTGTATAAAATGTTTGTGTTGTTTAAAAGACAAAAATATATGCAGATATTATTTTGTATAATTAAGGAGTTGTATTTCAATGAAAATCTGTATGATCGGCGGAACCGGACTTCTTGGTTGCGAAGCTGCTAAGCAGATGATCGCTAAGGGACATCAGGTTTCAACAGTTGCTCTTCCTCCTCTTCCGGAAGGAGCACCAATCCCCGAGGAGATGGAAATCATCTTCAAGGATATCAACAAGGCAAGCGACGCTGAGCTCGAAGAGTGGCTCAAGGGCGCAGACGCTTTCGTTTTCGCAGCAGGCGTTGACGAGCGTGTTGAATTCCCTCATCCTGTTGAGGAGTATTATCACAAGTATAACATTGCTCCCCTTGAGAGAATCTTCCCCATCTGTAAAAGGGTTGGCGTAAAGCACGCTACAGTTCTCGGTTCTTACTTTGCTTATCTTTCAAAGCAGCATCCTGAGAGAACAGATCTCAGAAAGAAGAACCCGTACTTCCGTTCACGTCTTGCTCAGGAGAAATTCTGTGAGGATTCATGCACAGATGATTTCACAGTAGACGTACTTGAGCTTCCGTACATCTTCGGCACACAGCCGGGTCGTAAGCCGGTTTGGGTTATCCTTATCGAGCAGATCAAGATGATGGACAAGTGGCCGTTCACCATGTATCCTGCAGGCGGTACAGCAATGCTTACATGCCGTCAGGTTGGTGAGGTTATCTGCGGTTCAGCTACAAGAACTGACGCTAAGGGCTTCAACGCATTCCCGATTGCAATGTACAACATGAAGTGGAAGCCTTTCATGAAGATCGTTTACAACGCTCGCGGCATGGGTGCTGACAGAACCATCATCTCTGTTCCTCCTATCGCTATGAAGTTCGGCGTTATCAAGATGTACAAGCATTACAAGGACAACGGTATTGAGCCGGGTATGTCTCCGTTCTCAGTTGCTGACGTAATGGACCTTGACATCTTCATCGATGATTACTATGCAAAGATGCTCGGTGCTACACCGGACGACATCGAAGCTGCTATCTTCGACTCAATCAAGATTTCAGAGGCTGCTTACAACGGAACTCTTAAGCTTCTTGAAATGAAGGGTGAATAATTCTCCCTCTTACTTAAAACTTAAGTAAACTCAACCCCCTTGCCGTATCTACGGCAAGGGGGTTTTTATCATCCGAGTAGGGGATCAATAATTATCCTTGTAAAAACACGGCAGGTGAACCAACGTCACCTGCCATAAATATTTTCTGTAATAATTTTATTCCTGCGGAATATCCACTTTTATGCCAAGCTCCGCAAGTTGGTCGCTGTCAACCGCACTCGGACACGAAGTCATCGGCTCGGTTGCGTCCTTTATCTTCGGATAAGCGACAACGTCACGAAGAGTTTCACAGCGCAGCATCTGCATACAAAGGCGGTCAAGTCCGATACCCATTCCACCGTGCGGCGGAGGGCCGAATTTGAAAGCATCCAAAAGATAGCCGAATTTCTGATAAGCCTCTTCTTTTGAAAGGCCGAGCAGGTCAAAAATTCTGCTTTGAAGCTCAGGGTCGGTTATACGAATGGAACCTGATGAAAGCTCAATTCCGTTGAGAACAAGATCGTAAGCCTTTGCTCTGACATTTGCTTTATCGGTTTCAAGATACGGGATACACTCGTCCATAGGCGCGGTGAACGGATGATGCATCGCCACAAAAGTGCCGAGGTCCTCGTCCCAGTCAAAGAAAGGAAATTCCGTAATCCAGAGAAGATTGTACTTTTCCTTCGGGATGATATCCAGCTTCTTTGCAACCTCGGAACGAAGTGCACCGAGTATACTCATAACATGAGTGCTGTTTGTGTCGCCTATGATAAGGATAACGTCACCTGTTTTTGCACCGGCCCTTGCAAGAATCTCGTTCATTTTTTCCTCCGAGATAAACTTGCCGAAGGATGATGAAACTCCGTCATCGTTGAGTCTTACCCAAGCGAGACCCTTTGCTCCTATTCCCTTTGCAAGGTCCGTAAGCTTGTCAATCTCCTTACGTGAAAGGGTTTTAACTGCATCCTTTGCCGTAATTCCGCGAACAGAACCGCCGCCGTTTATCGCCGATTCAAATACGCCGAAGCCGCAATCCTTAACTATTTCGGAAAGGTCAAAAAGCTCCATCTCATAACGGGTATCCGGTTTATCGGACCCGTAACGCTCCATAGCTTTCTTATATGTAAGTCTCGGAAGCGGAAGCGGTATGTCAACATCTATGGCATCCTTGAAAACTCTCTTGATAAAGCCTTCGCCGATACTAAGAACGTCCTCCATCTCAACAAAGGACATCTCAAGGTCAATCTGTGTAAACTCAGGCTGACGGTCGGCACGGAGATCCTCGTCGCGGAAGCAGCGGGCAATCTGCATATACCTGTCAAAGCCGGCAACCATGGAGAGCTGCTTGTAGAGCTGCGGCGACTGCGGCAGAGCATAGAAATCACCCTTGTGAATACGGCTGGGAACAAGGAAGTCCCTCGCACCCTCCGGGGTTGACTTTATAAGCATCGGGGTTTCAATCTCGATAAAACCGTTCTCGTCAAAATAATCACGCGCAATCTTCGTTATTCTGTGGCGCATAAGTATATTTTTTTGAAGGTCAGGCCTACGAAGGTCAAGATATCTGTACTTAAGCCTTGTAAGTTCTGAGGTCTGGCAGTCTTCAATAATTTCAAAAGGAGGTGTTTCCGACTTCCCGAGAACACGCAGGTCGTTTACGAAAATCTCAATCTCGCCTGTCGGTATCTCCGTATTTTTCGAGGATCTCTCACGTACAAAGCCTTTTGCCATAAGAACAAATTCCGACCTTGCCGAAAAAGCCTTGTCAAAAATCTCTTTATCCGTGGTATCGTCAAACGCGAGCTGAACCACACCGGTTCTGTCACGAAGGTCAATAAAGATAAGAGCGCCGAGGTCCCTTTGCTTTGCAACCCATCCGCACACCACAACCTCGCTTCCGATATCCGAAGCCCTGAGATCTCCGCAGTAGTCGGTTCTTTTAAGACCCGTCATCAAGTCCATTATGCCTTACCCCCAAAAAGTGAATTAAAATTTATTCCGGAAACGTCCAGATTTTTGAATTCGTCCCCGTCAAGAGAAAGCTTTGAAACGGATTGCTTTATCGCAACGTCACAAAAATCCTCCGCAAAAGAGTCAAGCTTCATCTGTGTAGTCACGCCCGTCTCCATATTCTTAAGTGAAAGTTCTCCGCTCACAAGCTCATCATCGCCGATAACGGCAACGAATTCGGCGCCTATTTTGTTTGCGTATTTCATCTGCGCTTTTATTCCTCTGCCGGATACATCGAACAGAGCATACACACCCTCCTCACGAAGATGCGTTGCTATCTCAGCCGCCTTAAGGCTCGCCGCCTCACCGACCGGCGCAAGGTATATGTTGCATATGTTATCCTGCGGGAGCTCGATTTCCTGCGACTCGAGAAGAAGCATAAGCCTCTCCATTCCCATAGCAAAGCCGAGTGCCGGGATATGCGCCCCGCCGAGCTCCTCACAAAGTCCGTCGTAGCGTCCGCCGCCGCAAACTGTTCCCTGCGCACCGATTCCGGTAGCGACAAACTCAAACACGGTTCTTGTGTAGTAGTCAAGACCGCGTACTATGGTGGGGTTGACCCTGTAGGAAATATTCATGGCGTCGAGATACTTTTTAAGGCCCTCAAAGTGTGCCCTGCAGTCATCACAGAGGTATTCGAGCACAGTCGGCGCACCCTTCGCAATCTCACTGCACACCGGACTTTTACAATCGAGTATTCTCATCGGGTTGCGTTCAAGTCTGCCAAGACATGTTTCACAAAGCTCGTCCCTGTGTCCCTCAAAATACTCACGCAAAGCCTTCTGATACTCAGCTCTGCAGGCCGGACAGCCTATCGAATTTATCTGGAGCTCCAAATCCGTAACCCCGAGAAATCCGAATATCTCATTTGCAAGCGAAATAACCTCGGCATCCACAGCCGGACCCTCTGCGCCGAAGCACTCAACACCGAACTGATGGAACTCACGAAGTCTGCCGGCCTGAGGCTTTTCATACCTGTAGCATGAAATCTGATAAAAAACCTTCTGTGGCATGGGCTCGTTAAAAAGTCCGTGTTCAAGGAAGGACCTTACCGCACCTGCCGTCCCCTCGGGTCGGAGAGTTATCGAGCGGCCACCCTTGTCCTCAAAGGTGTACATCTCCTTCTGTACAACGTCCGTCGTGTCACCGACAGATCTATTGAAAAGCTCCGTATGCTCGAAAACCGGCGTACGAATCTCTTTAAAACCATAATTCATCGCAATATCCGCAATTGTCTGCTCAATGAATCTCAGCTTGTGGCTATCCTTCGGCAATGTATCCTGCGTTCCCTTTATCGCGTTTGTCAGCAATGCCATGATAGAGCCTCCTTCAATTAGTCTTTAACCTGTAAATTATAATACATATAGTGTGGTTTTGCAAATAAAAGATACGCTTGTTTAGACGAAGCTATGTCCTTTTTTGCAAAAACAAGCGCCGTCACATAACGTGACGGCGTTAAGCTTCAGCTTGTACTGTTCTCAGTTCTTATTTTTGGGATTTACGATATCTCTCCAGTCAAGGTCTCCGCGTGCAAGAGAATGGATAAGAGCCTCAGCTGTTGCAATGTTGGTTGCAACAGGTATGTTGTGAACGTTGCAAAGTCTTAAAAGGTTTGCCTCGTTCGGCTCACTCGGCTTGGGATTGAGCGGATCTCCGAACATAAGGAGAAGGTCTATTTCGTTGCAGGCAATGCGGGAAGCAATCTGCTGCTCTCCGCCCTGTGCGCCGCTTAAAAATCTATGTATCTCAAGACCCGTTGCCTCCGCAACAATCTTTCCCGTCGTTCCAGTTGCGCAGATATTGTGCTGACTTAAAATACCGCAATATGCTATACAAAACTGTGTCATTAATTCTTTTTTTTCGTCATGTGCAATCAAAGCTATGTTCATAATTATCTTAAGCCCCCTGATAGACTTGTATATGTATCATTTATTTTAACACAATTTACACTCTTCATCAATACGTTTTTGTAAAAAATGTCTAAACATTGAGTGGAATATTTTCACCGTTCATCCTTTTTATTATTCTTCTGACCGCTTTCACGCTTGGAAGCGCGGGGTCTATAAGCTCACCGTTAAGCATAGAGAGAGAAAGATCCATGTCGTCCGGCACAACACCTATAAGCTGAACACCCGTTGCGTCAATAACATCGTCGATGTTAAGAGCACGTCCGTTTGTAACCGTGTTCTTTTTGAAGCGGTTGATAATAAGCCTTGTCGAAACACCTTTGTCAGCCGCTTTTTTTGCGGCAACAGCGGCACTTCTCACACATACCGAGTCCGATGTGGAGATGATAAACGCCGTGTTGGCCGCAGAAAGAGTAAGGGAGAGAACGTCTCCCACCCCTGCCGGGCAATCAAGGATTATAAAATCAAAGTCCTTTTCATAAAGTGAAACGAGTTTTTTTATGTCCTCCTCATTTACGCGAACATCACCTATAGGAGCCGCGAGAAGATACGGACCTCTTGTTTTAAGGAGAGCCGCTTCACTGTCACATCTCTCGGTTATAACATCATACCAGTCATACAGAACCGTGTCACTCACCGACAGCATGATATCAAGTGTACGGAGTGAGATATCAAAGTCAATCATCAATACCTTCTCACCCTGCGAGCTCAAAATCTTGGCAAAAGTAGTAGAAAGAGTCGACTTTCCTACGCCTCCCTTTCCGGAAGTGAACAAAATCTTTTCAGCCTTTTTCTGTTCCATTCTTTTGCCCTCCCTTAAGAAAGAAGCTCGGAGTAATTCTGAACGCCCTTAAGTTCTTTCTTTGAAAAATAGTACTGGTAGATATCCGCAGCTATTGATGAGCAAAGACTTCCCGAGTCTGCTGTCTCAACAACTATAGCCATGGCAATCTCCGGATTGTCATACGGTGCGTACGAGATAAGGAAGCCGTTATTACCCTCAATGGTTTTTCCGTTTATAACCTTCTTTATTTCAGACGTACCCGTTTTCGCAGCCGCCTTTACCGGCAGTGATGAAAAAGCCCTCTTACAAAAGCCCTCGTTTGCGACAAGGTACATTCCCTCACGTACAAGCTTTAAGTTTTTATCACTTATGTTTAGCTTTGCGGCAACCTCCGGCTGCTTTTCAAAAACCGTATCCGTATAGTCATAGGACAGGATTGATTTTACAAAGTGAGGAACATACCTCGTGCCGCCGTTTGCTATGGTCGCACAGTAGTTACAAAGCTGCATGATCGTAAACTGGTGGTCAGACTGTCCGATTGCCGCCTGAAGAGTATCACCCGGACGCCATACTCCGCCCTGCGACTCTCTGTACTCGGGACCGGCAAGGATACCCTCTGCCTCGGAGAGCTCAACACCTGTTTTCTGTCCGAGACCGAAGGCGGTCGCCCATTCATCTATCTTTTCTATCCCGACCTTACGGCTTGTTTCATAAAAGAAACAGTTACAGGACTTATCGATGGCATGAGTCACGTTCATAACGCCGTGAGCCGTATGGTATGCGCAGGAGAAGGTATGGTCAAGGTACGGGTAAAGACCCGTACACTTCCATGTAAAGCTTTCGTTTATAGCCTTTTCCTGTAATGCCGCTATAGCGGTACAGGGCTTAAAGGTAGAACCCGGCTCATAGGTGCTCATAAGAGCCCTGTTCCAAAGAGGAGAGTTAATTGCCTTAGCCCATGTGCTGTAATTTTCCTTCCACGTGGAGTTGTCGTATGACGGATAAGTCGCGCAGGCGAGAACCTCGCCGCTGTTTACGTCCATAACGACAACCGCAGCACCTGCGACAGATGCAAGCTCACCCGAAAGGGAGTCAACATTTCTTTTAAGAGCATTCTGTGCTATAACCTGCAGGTTTGTGTCAATCGTAGTTATAACCGTATCACCCTGCCTGGGCTTAACGGAATAGTTTTCGGATACATTGCCTTCCGAGTCGGTCGATACGGTTTTTACTCCTCGTTTTCCGCGGAGGTACGACTCAAAGCTTGCTTCGAGGCCGCTGCTTCCGTAGTCGTCTGTCATGAGATACGCGTTTCTCTTTATGGCTGCTATCTCCTCGTCGGACTTCTTTTCTTTTTCCGCCTTTTTCAGTGCTTCCTTGAGCTTTTCCTGTTCGGCGGCGTATGTCTTTGCCGAGATGCCCGACACCCTTCCCAGAATATGCGGAGCAACCGTGCCGTCCGTATACTCTCTGTAAGGAACTATCGAATTTTCAACGCCCTTGTAAAACGCGCTGTTTTCCATAACAACGGCGACAAGCTCTGTGGGAACGTCCTCGGCAAAGGTGTATACCACAGAATTGGAAAAGCCTAGTTTTTTCATCTCTACGCAAACGGAGGCTATCTTTATTGCGTCCTCCTTGCTGTAGTTTTCAAGCTTATACCTCTCAACAAGCGCAGTCATACAGTTTTCCGCCGTTGCATAACTGTTGAGGTTGAGCATCTCCGACGACTTAAGCCACTTTATGTCGTCATCCCTCTCTTCTGCATAGGAATAACTCCCGTCAGAGTTGAGAACAATCGGCAAATTGTTTATGTACTCTCTGTTATTTTCCTCAAAAAGCTTTATGAGAGAAATAATTATCTTATCTCTCTCTTCCTGATCCTTCGGAAAATACGCGTAATTGAACACAATAGAATTTCCCTGTCTGTTCGTCACCAGAGGGGAACCGTTGCGGTCGAGAATTTCTCCCCTCGCCGCGTTCACCGTGATACTGTAGGACTTTACGGTATTTCTTGTGTGCTTATCCTTATCGATAACCTGAACCTTGAAGAGAAAGCAGATGAATACGACAAAAGACAGAACAAAAAACACGCTCACTATTATGCTGCGTATCTTTGTTTTTTTCATGGCTCTTCTCTCCTTTCGGCAGGTATTTTAAAAATCAGTTAGGGCGGATAACCCTTGACTTATGAGGATAGCGATCCCTGAGCTTTCTCAGGAACTTTCTCATAATCACATAAAAAATAGGGGTAAAGACGAAGGTATATACTATAGACGGAAGATAAAAAGTTACAAACAGCAGCAGTCCTCCCTCAATTCCCCTGCATATAACGAAAATAAACCAATGCAGAAGCGCATAGAGAACGATTGCAACAGAGGACAAAAGAAGTGCTGTTGAAAGGTTGTTTCTCATAAGATAGTTGATAAGCAGGCCTACGACGGTCGCTACTATCATGAGGAACAATGCATTGAACCCGTCACCGCGTGCGGCAGTTGCGTCCCAGATGGCACCGGCGAAGATACCCATAAGCGTTGCAGCCAAATCCCGTTCGAACATGGCAATGCAAACCACCGTCGGTATAAGCAGAAAAGCGTGTGCTCCGAAAACAGTAGGAAACATATACGGGGTGTTTTGAAGTACACCGACAAAAAGAATCAGAAAAATAAACCCGGTCCGCCGGATACAGAGATTCATTTTTGATTTTGAAACAGCTCTCGTCACGGTAAATACCTCTATTCGGAAACGTTTTGGCTTGCGCCCTGACCGTCAAATTCAGTGATGATAAGTGCATCTTCGAGATTGTCAATATCCGCACTCGGCTCAACGATAGCATAGGATGAGATGTCGCTGTCCTCGTTCTTTACTTCCTTTACGGTTCCGACAATAAGGTCACGCGGATAAACTCCTCCCACACCGGTGGTACAAACGATACCTCCGGCAGCAATAGATGTGGTTCTGTCAAGACCGGAAAGTCTGCAAAATCCGTCCTTTGAGAGAGATGCCGAGTTCGAGATAAAACCGGATTCCCTGGTACGAACCTCGTATGCGCTGACGTTTACATTGGGGTCGAGAATCGTTGAAACGACGCAATATGTAGCCGACACCTTTGTCACAACGCCGACGAGCTGGCCTTTGCCGTATATGACCGGATCGTTTACCGAAATGCCGTCTGCACTTCCCTTGTTGAAGGTAAATGTCGTGAAGGCATTTGATGAATCCTTTCCTATGATTACAGCCGAAACAAACTTATAATCCGGGTTCGTTTCTTTTATTTCGAGCGCACCCTCATAGAGCTCCAGTTTCTGTTTTGTCTGCTCATAGTCGGCAAGCCTTGACTGAAGGTCCGCAATCTCACTTTCCAGGTTTTCAATCTCCGTCTTATACTTTTCCTTGGACGTGAAAAAATCTCCCACCTTCGTAAAGCCCTTTCCGACAGCCGACGCCCCCCTGTAAAAGGGCTCTGCTACGGTTCCCATGGCGGTTGAAAGCGGTGAGCTTCCGTGAGACGTAACCACGGCAAATATAATAAATGCCAGAAGCACCGTAAGTATAGCTACAAGAATTTTGAACCATGTACTCTTAAAAAATTTTTTCATAGGTAAACCACCCAAAAAGACAATGTAAAACAGACCGAAAAGGGGCTTTGTAAAAAGCCCCTTTGTTTTTAGTCATAATTCTTTGAACTTGTGAGACTGAGCATATCATTCTCGAGGCAGATGCCTGTACCGTCAACCACACAGTCAAGCGGATTCTCAGCTACATGTACCGGCATTCCGGTCTCTGCTGAAATAAGACGGTCAAGTCCGCGGAGAAGAGCTCCGCCGCCGGTTAGCATGATTCCCTGGTCGATGATATCCGCCGCAAGCTCGGGCGGTGTTTTTTCAAGGGTGGATCTTATTGCGTCAAGCACCAGATTCACGCTGTCCGAAAGTGCCTCTCTTACTTCCTCCGAGGTTATCTCAACGTTCTTCGGAAGTCCGTCTACAAGGTTTCTTCCCTTTATGTCTATTGCTCCCTCTCCTTCATACGGGTAAGCGGAACCTATCTTTATCTTTATTTCTTCGGCTGTACGCTCTCCTATGAGAAGGTTGTACTTTCTCTTTACGTAAGCGATGATTGCGTCGTCAAAGCTGTCTCCGGCAACTCTTGCGGAGCATGAAGTTACGATATCTCCGAGTGAGATAACGGCAACCTCCGCCGTACCGCCGCCGATATCAACTACCATCGATCCTGTAGCCTCAGAAACCGGAAGTCCTGCTCCTATAGCGGCTGCCATGGGCTCCTCGATAAGGCTTACCTGCTTTGCTCCCGCCGAACGTGCGGCATCATGTACTGCTCTGCGCTCAACCTCCGTAACTCCCGAAGGTATGCAAATCATAACTCTTGCTTTTGTAAGAGGAGAAGAGCTCATAGCTCTCTTTATAAACTCCTTAAGCATGTCTGCCGTTATGTCAAAATCCGCAATAACGCCGTCCTTAAGAGGTCTTACAGCGGTGATAGAGCCGGGTGTACGACCTATCATCTGCTTTGCCTCCGAGCCGACCGCGACGACTCTGTTGGGATTTGAACGAACGTCAACGGCAACAACCGACGGTTCTCTTATAACAATCCCTTTTCCTTTTACAAAAACGAGCGTATTAGCTGTTCCAAGATCTATACCAATGTCCTGCGTAAAAAGTAACATTTTAAAGACTCCTTTTTAGTTTTACGAGTGTATTATACCCTACTGACTGTCATTTCTCAACGAATAATTTTATTAATTTTATCTTAAGGGATAAATCCCGTATCTTTCGAGACTTCTCGAGACTCTCGCTATCGGAAGACCGACCACGTTGAAGTAGTCTCCGTCTATTTTTTTCACAAGCAGGCACCCTGCTCCCTGAATACCGTATGCCCCCGCCTTATCCATAGGCTCTCTTGTGGCGATGTATTCGTCTATCTTCTCCTCCGTGAGGTCATAAAAATAAACATCCGTCTTTTCCGTAAACGTTTCGCTGTCCGAAACGGATACAAGGGAAAAGGCCGTGTACACCTGATGCTTTTTCCCTGAAAGCTTCATGAGCATTTTCTTTGCTTCCTCTTCGCTTGACGGCTTTAAAAGAGCCTCTCCGTCACATACGACTATTGTGTCCGCACCGAGCACAACCGACCCCAGCTTTGTGACGGGCGGCAAGGACTGAAACACCTGATTTGCCTTTTCGAAGGCAAGTGCTTCAACTCCCTTTCTCGGATTTTCAAGAGAAATCCGACTTTCATCAAACTCTGACGGAAGAACGCTGAATACGTACCCTACCGAGGACAGTATCTTACTTCTTCTCGGAGAACCTGATGCAAGTATTAAGTCCATATCTTCACCTATTTCTTTCAAGTCAAAAAAGGCACCGACCGGCTTTGTCGATGCCCCATGAATCTGACTTATTATGCTTCCTCGTCTACAGGAGTTTTTTCATCCTCAAATTCAATCTCAAACTCAAGCTTTTCTCCGCAGTTCGGGCAGATTGTTGCGCCCTCCTCGAGGATTCCCTCGTCAACACAGATTGTCTCGTGACATGCAGGGCACTCTACTTCATAGTATTCCGTTTCGTCGCCGCAGCATCCGCAGTCACACTCGTCGTAGTCGTCACCGCAGCAACAGTCGTCGTCAAGACAGTCACACTCTCCGTAAATGAGCTCCTCAAGACTTCCGAGGTCCTCGTCAACCTCGTCGAGCTGCTCACTCACGATATCCAGTGTATCATCCAGGTCTGTTGTTGTCTCTGCGATATCCTCAAGAACGTCAATAATTGCGTTGAACATCTTTGTCTCTGCTTTTTCAGAATTCAAGTTGAGTCCTTCCGCAAGGCCCTTAAGGTATGCAACTTTCTCAATAACCGTCATCTTCTGTACCTCCAATGACCGACCGTTATGCACGGCCCATGTATTCACCTGTTCTTGTGTCAATCTGAATTACCTCTCCCTCATCGATGAAGAGAGGAACCTTAACCTCAGCTCCGGTTTCGAGAGTAGCGGGCTTTGTGGCATTAGTTGCCGTGTCACCCTTGAAGCCCGGATCGGTCTGTGTAACTTCAAGTTCAACAAAGTTCGGCGGCTCAACACCGAAAACCTTGCCCTTGTAAGAGAGAACACGGCAAACCATGTTTTCCTTTACGAATTTAAAGTTGTCGGAGAGCTCTGTCTTGTTGATGGGAACAAGCTCGTATGTCTCCTGATCCATGAAGTAATAAAGGTCTCCGTCGTTGTAAGAGTACTCCATGTCTTTTCTCTCGACAAAAGCTGTCGGGAACTTTGCTGTGGGGTTATAGCTCTTCTCAACCACGGCTCCTGTGATAACATTCTTTGTCTTTGTTCTTACGAACGCAGCGCCTTTACCCGGCTTTACGTGCTGGAATTCAACAACCTGAAGAACCTGTCCTTCCTCTTCAAATGTAACGCCGTTTCTGAAATCTCCCGCTGATATCATAAAATAAACCTCCGATTTGCATTTGTATACGCGTACTATTGTATATTAGTCCTCTTATTTTTTCAAGGCTTTTTTGTGACTGAGATGTAATAAATATAAAAACTCAAAATCACAAAATCATAAGTTCCTTCGGCAATGTAACGAAGTTTTCGGCTCCGTCCTCCGTGACATACAGCATATCCTCTATCCTGACCCCGAAGCTTCCCGGAAGATATATACCCGGCTCGACCGTCACAACATTTCCCGGCTGCAGCAGTATTTGCTCATTTGCCACGGGCGAAAGTGCGGGAAATTCATGAATCTCCACTCCCACTCCGTGTCCCGTGCTGTGCGTGAAAAAGCTGCCGTAGCCCGCGTCGGTTATTATGTCGCGGCATACGGCATCCGCAGCTTTCGCCGAAATGCCGGCGCGCAGAGCCATGACACCGGCTGTCTGTGCCTTCAGCACAGTATTGTAAACCCGTCGCTGCTCATCACTGACGGACCCTACCGCAAGCGTGCGGGTGGTGTCCGAGTGATAGCCCTCATAAACCGCACCGAAATCTATGGTTACGAAATCTCCGTTCTTTATCTCGGTATTCCCCGGAACGCCGTGCGGTTTAGACGAGTTTACGCCGGTGACAACTATCGTTTCAAAAGAAATGTCCTGCGCGCCGGCCTTTTTCATCTGATAATCAAGCTCAAGCGCGATATCACTCTCACGTATACCCGGCTTTATGAGCGGTAAAATTCTCTCAAATCCGGTCTCGGCGATACTCTGAGCCCTTGCTATCCTTTCTCGTTCATCTTCACTTTTAACAGAGCGCAAAGCCTTCATCAGGTCATCAAGCTCTTCGGTAAGAGCCATTTTAAAAGAGTCGAGATAAGCCCTGTACTTTGCGGCTTCCCGTACGGTAACCCTGGAAATTTCAAGCAAAACCTCACGCACGTCATATCCGCTCATTATTTCTTTGATTTGCGTTTTGAAATCTCCTGTTCTTCCCAAAACGACCTCACAGCTTTGTATCTTTTCGGTTGCCGCTTCGATATATCTTCCGTCCGTTACAAGAGTACTTCCGTTTTTTGAAACGACAAGCACCGCGTCCGAAACCGCAAAGCCTGTAAGGTAAAGTATACTTTCCTCGCTGAAGATGAGTGCGGCCTTTCCCGGACGCAATTTTTCCGAAAGCTCCTTAATCTTCATCCTTATACTTCCTGTCCTGATAAGCAAAAATAATTTTTTCCGCAGCTCTTCTTATCCGAAAACTCACAACATTTTGTTTTTCCTTTTCATGAGGATAAACATAAATACTCTGAAAGCCCATAAAATTTGCACCGAGTATATCCGTAAAGAGCTGATCCCCGACCATACATATACGTGAAGGTCTTGTAAAAAACCTGAGGATACAGCGCAGATACCCGAAAGGCAGCGGCTTACACGCAAGGCCTACAGCCGGAATACCGTATTTGTCTGCCAGAATCCTCGCTCTCTCAGTCTTGGCGTTTGACAAAAGAACAACCTTAAGGCCCTCGCTTTTAAGGCTCTGTATCCACTCATTTGCTCCCGGAAGCGGGTCTGTTGTTCTGTCGTATGAACTGGTGTTGTCTGCGTCAAGCGCAACCACCTTTATCCCCCTTGAAACAAATTCGTGCGGCTTTATTTCCGTTATACTCCTACGGCGCTTTCCCGTCCTGAAAAGCGTGTGCAAAAAAGGTCCCATATCCTTCATTTTTTTCCCTCCCGTGAAAATTATCACCGGACATATAGTAACACATCCGGAGGAAATAAAAAAGGTTCTCTCTGCCCTGCGGCGAAAAAGAACCTTTTCTCTTAATTATTTGTACTTGCGCTTACGAGCAGCTTCTGATTTCTTCTTTCTCTTTACAGAAGGCTTTTCGTAATGCTCTCTCTTTCGTACTTCCTGAATAACACCGTCGCGTGATGTCTGTCTCTTAAAACGTCTGAGAGCACTGTCGAGAGATTCATTCTCTTTAACTTTTACCTGGCTCATTTATATGTCCCTCCCTCCGAGATGTAGGGTAAATATTATAATTACACGTCCATACAGTATGGACTGTCACATTATACAGCAGCAAGCCGTAATTGTCAAACGGAATTTATGCATTTTCCATATATACGCTTGTACTCGGGAATGCAAAGGAAGCTCCGTTTTTCCTGACTATTTCGGATATACCGTAATTAATTTTCTCCTGTACCTTGAGTGACTTATCAAAGGCCTTGTCCTTGGTGAAGTAGATGATTCGTATGTCCTGGCTGCTTTCGGCAAAGCCCGCAAAGCTTACGGAGATTCTGTCGTCGCTGACTTCCTCATCCTTTTTGAGCATTTCTTCAATATCCGAAATACACTTTTCTATGGTCCTTACCTCTGCGTCATATGTAAGTCCTATCGTAAAATCAACATAACGCTTTGTCATTCGGGAACAGTTAGTTATCGGTTCGTTTACAAGCTTTGAGTTCGGCATAACGATAACCGTATCCGCAACTGTTCTCACGCAGGTACTGCGCATGGTGATATCCTCCACCGTTCCCTCAACGGACGGAGTGATGATATAGTCCCCTACGTCAAACGGCTTATCGGAAACTATGGAGAATCCGGCAAAAAGGTTTGCCGCAGTACTCTGCGCCGCAAGGGAGAAGGTAAGACCTCCGAGACCGAGCCCCGTTATAAGACCGGAGATGTTGTATCCGAGCTCGCTTATTATTATGACGCATGAAAGGGCGATGATTATAACCTTCAGAATGTTGGCAATAAACTTTATCGCCACCGCGCTCGACTTTCTGCTGCTTTTGTCCTCAAACTTTATCACAAGAGAGGTCGCAAAGGGTGTAAAGTTTGCGAGAGCCCATGTTATAAGGACGATATTGCATATCCTGAAAACCTTTGTTATAGCTGCAAACACAGATGGTGAAAAGCCTATAACCATTGCACCCAGATAAAAGCCCAGAATCAGGAAAAACGCCTTCAGCGGGCTTTGCACCGAGGTTCTTATTCCCGATCCTATCATAGGATTCTTTTTAAAAAGCTTTGCGAAAATAGCAGAAATGTTTTTTGAAAGCCACTTCCTGAAAAGGAAGAAGAGCGCGATTATAAGAACTCCGAAAATTATGTTTGCAAAGTGATTTTCAACAATCGACAAAAGGTCCTTAAAAAAACTTTTTATGTCGGCGATAAAAGTTATTTTTCCAGACATTCAAAAACACCTTAACCCTTTACAACAATATTTACAAGTCTTCCCGGAACATAGAGCTCCTTCACGATTGTCTTGCCGGCAATTTCCGCCGAGATCTTTTCATCCGCCTTTGCAAGAGCAATCGCCTCGTCACTTTCGACATTTGACGCAACCATGAGCTTTGCACGGATTTTTCCGTTTATCTGAACAACTATCTCAACGGTATCCTCCACACATTTTGCCTCGTCATACTCAACCCACTTTGAGGTTGCAAGCATGCCGCCGAAGCTCTGCTCCTCCCATATCTCCTCGGTGACATGAGGAGCAAACGGGTTGAGCATGGTGATAAATGCCTTAAGCTCTGCAACAGTTATCTTTCCGTTGTCATAAATCTGATTGATAAGAGTCATAAGTGCGGCTATTGCCGTGTTGTACTTCAGAGTCTCGATATCCTCGGAGACCTTCTTTATGGTCTTATGGAACGAGCTTTCAAGCTCCTTTGAGAAGTCGTCGCCGGGAACAAGTATGTCCTGAAGGCCCCATACTCTGTCGATAAATCTCTTACAGCCCTTAACGCTTGACTCCGACCAGGGGGCTGCCTTTTCATAGTCACCCATAAAGAGAACATAGGTACGAAGTACGTCAGCACCGTATTCGTTTACGACATCGAGCGGGTCGATTACATTGCCCTTTGACTTCGACATCTTGTCGCCGTCAGGTCCCAGAATAAGACCCTGAGCCGTTCTCTTTGCGTATGGCTCCTTGTAGGGAACCTCGCCGATATCGTAGAGGAATCTGTGCCAAAAGCGTGAGTATATAAGGTGGCGGGTTACATGCTCCATACCACCATTGTACCAGTCTACCGGTCCCCAGTACGAGAGCTTATCAAAGTCCGCAAATTTCTTGTCGTTATGCGGATCCATATAGCGAAGGAAGTACCATGAGGAGCCTGCCCACTGAGGCATGGTATCCGTCTCACGCTTTGCATCCGCTCCGCACTTCGGGCACTTGCAGTTTACGAAGGAATCTATCTTTGCAAGCGGACTTTCTCCGTCCTGACCCGGCTCAAAGTTTTCAATGCTCGGAAGCCTCAAAGGAAGCTCGTCATACGGTACGGGAACCATACCGCAATGCGGACAGTAGACTATGGGAATAGGCTCTCCCCAATAACGCTGACGGTTGAAAGCCCAGTCCTTCATCTTGTACTGAACGCCCTTTTCGCCTACTCCTTTTTCGGTAAGCACTTCAATCATCTTTTCGATTGAGTCTTTCTTATTTGTAAGCCCGTTGAGAATTCCCGAGTTCACCATCTCGCCGTCTCCGACATACGGACCCTTGGAGATATCTCCGCCCTTGATTACCTCGATGATATCTATTCCGAACTTCTTCGCAAACTCATAGTCACGGTCGTCATGTGCCGGAACAGCCATGATTGCGCCCGTTCCGTAACCCATCATTACGTAATCCGCAACAAAGATGGGAATCTCTCTTCCGTCAACCGGATTTATCGCAACAAGGCCGTCTATCTTAACGCCCGTCTTGTCCTTTACAAGCTGAGTTCTCTCAAACTCCGTCTTCTTGGCGCACTCGTTTCTGTATGCGGAAATAGCATCCATGTTGGATATTCTGTCGGAATACTTGTCAATCATCGGATGCTCCGGCGCCATAACCATGAAGGTAACGCCGTAGAGCGTGTCCGGTCTGGTTGTGTAGATGCGGAGCTTTTCGTCGGTATCCTTTACGGGGAAGTTTACAAAAGCGCCGGTGGATTTACCTATCCAGTTAACCTGCTGGAGCTTTATGTTGGGAAGATAATCAACGTCGTTAAGACCCTCAAGAAGCTTGTCTGCATATTCGGTAATTCTCAGATACCATACATCCTTTGACTTCTGAACAATCTCAGAATGACAGATATCACATTTACCGCCCTGTGAGTCCTCATTTGAAAGAACAACCTTACATGAGGGGCAATAGTTTACAAGAGTTTTGTCACGGAAAGCCAGCCCGTTTTCAAACATCTTTAAAAAGATCCACTGAGTCCACTTGTAGTAGTCCTCCTGCGTTGTATCTATAACACGGGTCCAGTCGAAGGAAAAGCCGACCTTTTTAAGCTGCTCCGAAAAGCGCGCAATGTTCATATCCGTAACCTTACGCGGATGTATGCCTGTCTTTATCGCATAGTTTTCGGTCGGAAGTCCGTATGCGTCAAAGCCTATGGGAAAAAGTACATTGTAGCCCTGCATCCTGCGCTTTCTGGAAACAACCTCAAGACCGGAATATGCCTTGATATGTCCCACATGCATTCCTGCGCCGGACGGGTACGGAAACTCTACAAGTCCGTAAAACTTCGGTTTATCCGAATTGTCCTCTGCATGGAAAACCCCTGCTTCTTCCCACTTTTGCTGCCATTTTGCCTCATTGGCTTTAAAATCGTATGGTTTCATCTTCTATTTCATTCCTTTGAATTAATTTGCAAATTTATCAGTTGAAATCTCTTCCGCATCAGCCCAGAGCTTTTCCAGGTTATAGTGCTCTCTTGCGTCCGGCAGGAAGATATGGACAATTACATCACCAAAGTCAAGCAGCAACCAATCCGTTGCTTTACCCTCAAGTCTGCCGTTCTCTCCGCGCTCTCCCATCCTGAAGTCTACCTCGTCGGCGAGAGCCCTTATATGTGTAGTGGATGTTCCGTTTGCTACAACAAAATAGTCGCTTATGGCCGTAAGGTCCGAAATCCTGAGAACCCTTATGCCGACCGCCTTCTTTTCGTCAAGAATCTTTACGATATTTTCTGCCTTTTCGATACTTGTCATCTGTGCTCTCCTGTTCTTATCTTAAAAGTGCGCACATCTCATTGTATGCGTCTATTGTGTCCTGATTGATTATTCTGTCATGGGCAAGCAGCTCGTTCAGAGTAAACCGCGTGCCTGTCAGAATAGCTTCGTTTATGTCCTCAAACGCCTTTTTTCTCATTTCGTCAACGCCCGGATAATCACGTTCGTCAGAGATGTAATCGGCGATGTATATAATCTTTTCAAGCATGGTCATTCCGGCTTTTGCGGTTGTATGATACTTTATTGCGGAAATCATCTCGGGATCCTTTATACCGAGCTCGTCACGAACAAATGCCGCTCCGGCGGGCGCATGCCATAGCTTGAAGTTGTCTTTTACAACTTTCGGCAGCTCCTCTCCGAGACTGTTCATATATCTTTCCTGTTCATCCTCGGGTGCGTTTTTTTCAATGTCATGGAGCAAACCGCAGATATACGCCTTTTCGGTATCCGCGCCGTATCGCTCTGCCAGTTTTTTTGCGGCATCCGCCACATTCAGTGAATGAATAAATCTTTTTTCTTTAAGCTTTTCCTTCATTATCGCGATGAATTCATCCTTGCGTTCCAGCATTGTAAAGCCCTCCTGTAATGATATATTTTAAGGTTCCGGCGGAAAGAAAATCTTTCACATCCTCTCCTTTTTCTATCTTGTTACGGATCTCCGTCGAGGAAATCTCTATAGGCTTTGTTTCAAGAAACTTTATTTTTCCCGCGGAAAGCTCTTCCGGGAAATATTCTTCGGCATATTTTTTAAGCTGCTTCACCGAAATCTCGTCGCGTCGCGTTGAGGCAACCACAGTGCAAAGTTTCAGAATATCCTTAGGTCTTCTCCACTCGTGAAGGGACGTGAGCATGTCGTCACCGACCAAAAAGAAAATCTGCGCATCCGGATAAAGAGTCCTTAACTCTTTTACCGTATCATAGGTATAGCTTTTTCCCCGCCTTAAGATCTCCAGCTCCGAAACCTCGAAAAAGTCGTCCGTAAAGGTCTCTCTGCACATCTTAAGCCTTGCCTCCGAGCTTGCAAGGAGAGGACTTTCTTTATGCGGTGGTATATATGTGGGAATAATCAGAACCTTTGATAAATTGTATTCCTTTGCAAAGCTTCCGGCAATATGCAAATGTCCGAGATGCGGCGGATTAAAGGTTCCGCCGAAGACACCTATCTTCTCCATTTAAGCTCCTTATCATATCTTCCGCCGTAATTATTGTTTGCGGCAGCTCTTGCTGCGGCACGCTTATTTGCTTCTTTTTTTGCCTGCTTTTCATGAAGCTCCTCGCTGTACCTGTAGAGAATGATTACTCCGCCTATAACGCCGATTATTTCCGCTCCGGTTGCGGAGGCGAGCTTAACCGCCACGTCCTTCGGCTTCTCCGGGCAGCTCTCCAGAAGAATTTTTATCTTTATAAGCTCCTTTGCGGTAAGGACCTCGTCTGTCTGCGCAACAACCGCCTCCGTAACACCGTTTTTTCCTATCTGAAATACCGGTGTGAGAGAATGTGCCTGCGACCTCAATTTTGCTCTTTCTTTACCAGTCATTATTCTTTTACCTCTTCTTTAAGGACCTCATACATCTTATGAAGGGCCCTGCTTCTGTGACTTACCTTATCCTTTTCCTCGGGAGTTGTCTCACCGAAGGTCTTTTTTCCAGGTGCGCCGCCCGGATTTGCACCCGAATCGACATCTACAAGAAACATCGGGTCATAACCGAATCCGTTTTCTCCGCGCTCCTCAAAGCCGATGAACCCGTGACACTCGCCGCGAACTGCAAATTTTCTGCCGTCCGGAAATACACACGCAACCGCACACACATAATGAGCGGCTCTTTTTTCAAGGGGAACACCCGACAGTTCTTTCAGAACCTTTCTGTTGTTCTCCTTGTCATCTCCGTTCTCTCCGTCACTTGCACTGTAGCGCGCGGAGTAAATACCCGGCGCCCCGTCAAGATAGTCGATACAGAGTCCGGAATCATCCGACAAGGTCGGATATCCGCTCACCTTGCACCCGCTCTCCGCTTTGAGAAAAGCATTTTCCTCAAAGGTAGTTCCGTTTTCCTCAACCTCGGGAAGGGAAACACCCAGCTCCTTTGCCGTTTTTATCTCCACACCGAGAGGGGAGAGAATTCTCTCAAATTCAAGCTTTTTATGTTGGTTAGATGTTGCTATAAGAAAAATCATATTTTTTATTCCGTTTCTTTATTACGCCCTGTTTTTGCCTCATATGTTTATCCCATATACTCGCCTGAACTGAAAAGGTTTGACCAGAAAGAAGATTTCTTTGCCTTTTCTTCGGGCTTTTTCTCTTTCTCCTGTTCCTTTTCAGACTCATCGACGGAAGCTTTTTCTTCCGCCTCGGCTTCCGGCTTTGCTTCTGATTCGGCCTCTGCTTCAGCTTTTATCTTTGCCTCTGCTTCAGCTTTTGCCTCTGCCTCAAGCCTTGCTTTTTCTTCCGCCTCGGCCTTTGCGGCGCGCTCGGCAGCCGCTGCCTTGTCTGCCGCAAGTCTTTCCTCATTTACCGTGATAACCGGTTCTGCGCTGTCGTCCTCAGGTGTTACATTGAACAAGCTCTCCGCAAAGGTTGTTGCGGAAAACGGCTGAAGGTCGTCAATACCCTCTCCGACACCGATAAACTTAACCGGCAGCTTAAGGTCATTCTTTATGGAAAGAACCACACCGCCTCTTGCGGTTCCGTCAAGCTTTGTAAGAACTATTCCCGTTACGTCGGCAACCGCCATAAATTCCTTTGCCTGCGAGATGGCATTCTGTCCTGTTGTCGCATCCAGCACAAGAAAGATTTCACGGTCGGAGTACGGAAGCTCTCTGTCTATAACTCTGTATATCTTGTTAAGCTCTTCCATGAGGTTCTTTTTGTTGTGAAGACGTCCGGCAGTATCACAAATAATAACGTCCGCATTTCTGTTTATACCTGCATTTATGGTATCAAACACAACGGCTGCCGGGTCTGCTCCCTCCTTGTGCTTAACAATCTCAACCTCGGCACGCTCTGCCCATATCTCAAGCTGGTCAATAGCTGCCGCACGGAAGGTATCGGCTGCTCCGAGTATAACCTTTTTACCCTCGCTCCTGAAATAATTCGCCATCTTTCCTATGGTGGTCGTTTTTCCGACGCCGTTTACGCCTATAACGAGAATTATTGCCGGAGTTGTCACGAAGTCTATCTTCTGGTCCTCTCCGAGCATTTCCGCAACAACGTCCTTGATAACGGCTCTTACCTCGGAGGGATGCTTTATTCCGTTTTTTCCGACTCTTTCCTTTACCTCGTCAACGATAAAAGCCGAGGTCTCAACACCGACGTCTCCCATGATGAGAACCTCTGTAAGCTCATCATAGAGTTCATCGCCTATTTCATCAAAAGCATCGAGAACGTTGTCGATATTTCCCGAGAACTGGTCCCTGGTTTTCTTCATTCCCTTGCTTATCTTTCTGTTAAAAAGTCCCACTGGTATCTTTCCTCCCGGTAGATTTTATCTTAATCAAGTCCAAGTTTTCTTGCCATTTCCGCAGTCTTGAGCTCAAGAAGCTTTGAAACTCCCTCTTCCTGCATGGTAACACCGTAAAGAACGTCCGCTTCTTCCATGGTTCCGCGTCTGTGTGTGATAAGAATAAACTGAGTGTTTGCGGTCATTCGACGTACGTACTGTGCGTATCTGGTTACATTGACGTCGTCGAGAGCCGCCTCCACCTCGTCAAATATACAGAACGGGGCGGGTGTGACCTTAAGGATGGCGAAAAGCAATGCAATCGCCGAAAGTCCTTTTTCTCCTCCGGAAAGAAGGTCGATATTCTGTACGTTCTTTCCCGGCGGCTGAACCTTTATCTGAATCTCGGACTCGAGTATATCCAACTCGTTTTCAAGAAGAAGCTCAGCCTTTCCTCCGCCGAAGAGCTCGGCAAACGTCTCGCCGAAGGCCTTGTCAATTCTGGCAAACTGCTCTCTGAAACGAAGGGACATATTACTTGTAAGCTCGTCTATGAGTTTTATAAGCTCATTCTTCGACTGCTCAACGTCTGAAATCTGTGTGCTCATAAACTCATAACGCTCGGAGACTTCCTTGTACTCTTCTATTGCTCCTACGTTTACAGAGCCCAATGCCTTTATCTTATTCTTTACCTCCGTAAGCTTTATACGGCTTTCCTTCGGGTCCTCGGCAGGCTCGGATATCTCTCCTGCCTCCCTGCGCGTGAGCTGGTATTCGTCATAGAGCTTGTTGGTCGTTTCATCATACTCGCGTAGCATACCTGCCTTGCGTTCCTCAAGACGTGCAAGCTCTCCGGACAGCTGCTCTCTTTCGCCCATTTTGTTGCGCTCAAACTGACGAAGCTTATTGCTTTCGGCCTCCGCTTCGTTTCTCTCCGCTGTAAGGTCTTCGATTTTCTGTTCGGAATCTATGTTCTGTTCTTTGATCTTTACAACCTGCTCTTTAAGACTTTCTATCTCTTCTCTGATTTTCGTGTTTGAGTCTTCAAAAGCCTTTATTTCAAGCTTCAGCTCATCCTCCCTGGAAACGGTCGCTTCATTTTCCTCGCTGAGTCTTGAGATATTATCCCTGCAAACCTGAATATCCTTAGACAAGGACATAACCTCAAGGTCAATCTGTGCACTGCGAGCCGTCATTTCCTCACGCTTTTTAAGAAGCTCTTCCTTGCTTCCCGTAAGACCGGCAATTTCATCTTCAATGCTCTTTGACTCAGTTTCAAGCTTTTTCTCTTCTTTTTCACAGGCATCTATTATCTTTTCAAACTCTTCAACACGTACCTTTGAGTTTTTATTTTCGTCTTCAAGCTCGGAAAGAGCGTCCTCCACAGACTTAAGCTGGCCCCGCACAAGAGAAAGCGCACTTTCAAGACGCACTTTTTCCTCATTTGCGGTAGTGAGGTCTGCGGAAGCGGCAACCATATCAGCCTTTGCCTTCGCAAGATCCTCGGTCGTAAGTTTAAACGAGTCCTCAAAGAATGTAAGCTTCTTTCTGAGCTCCTCGAGTTCCTTTTTCTGCTCGTCAATAGCTCCCGTTCTCGACAGGATACCCGCGTTCTGAATCTTCGATCCGCCGGTCATTGAACCGCCGGCATTTATAACCTGTCCGTCAAGAGTAACTATTTTAAATCTGTTTTTATATTTTTTTCCTATCGCAATGGCGCTGTCGATATCCTCGACAACTACCGTTCTTGCAAGCTGCGCCTTTATTATTTCCGAATATTTTTTATCGGCTGACACAAGGTTGCTTGCAATGTCGACAAAGCCGAAGCAATCATCAAGTCCGTCCTCGTCAAGGGTTCGTGCCTTTATGACGCTCACCGGCAGGAAGGTTGCTCTTCCCCCTTTTGTCTCCTTAAGATATCTTATCGCCTTTTTTGCGTCCGCTTCGCTGTCTACAACAACAAACTGAACCGCTGCTCCGAGCGCAGTTTCGATTGCGGTTGAGTATTTATCCTTTACGCTGATAATTTTTGAGAGAGGCCCGTGAACACCCGAAAGTGCACCGCGTTTTGCCTCCTTCACCACAGCTCTTACGCTTCCCGAATAACCCTCCATGTTTTTTTCGAGTTCTTCAAGCATGCGTATTTTTTCTTCCTTTGATGAAAGCTCCAGACGCTTTGCCTCAATCTGCTGTTTTTCATTTTCGTACTTTTCGTTGCGGGTCTTTACGCGAAGCTCATACCCGTTTATGGAATTTTCAAGTGCGGTTATGTTCTCATTACACGCGTCAAGCCCGTCGGAAGCTTCCTTTTCATGCGCCTTAAAGTCAGAGACAAGCTTTTCTCTCTCCGCTCTGGTCTTGTCTATGTTTTCGGACCGCGTGAGCACCTCTTCCCGGCCTGACAGCGCAGAGGATCTTCTCACTCTGCTTGCGCTGAGTTTTTCCGACACGTCGTTCAGCTTCTTTGTAAGATCGAGAATCTTATCCGCATTTTCATCGTTTGCTTTTACGATAGACTCCGCATCCAGCGAAAGAGCTCCGAGTTCCTCCCTTTTTACGGCAATATGTCCCTCAAGTGAAACAATCTTTTCTTCGTTTTCACTTATCTGCTGCACGGTTTCGGCACGTTCACCCTCGGTCATTTCCATATCCTTGCTTATACGGTCTATAGACTGGCAGTTGTGCTCTATCGTATTTTCATCAACAGCAATTTTCGAGTTTATTCCGGACAGCTCTTCCTCATACTGTGACATTCCGTGACGAAGATTGTCTATCTCACAGGTTATTTCCTGTGAGTGCTTTATTGCCGCCTCTATTTTCTCTTCAATACTGGCGAGCTCCGCCTCCGCGTCGCTGTGACTTTTTGAGGCTATCTCGATTCTGTGCTCCTGGTCACGAAGCTTCTCCTTAAGAGAGTCGATGGTGTAGAGCCAAAGCCCGATTTCAAGAGTCTTTTTCTCGTCCGCAAGAACAAGGAATTTCTGCGCCTTTTCACTTTGAGCCTTCAAGGGACCGACACGTCCCTCGAGCTCCGCAAGGATATCCCGAAGTCTTATGAGATTTTCCTCAGTCTGTGAAAGTCTGCGAAGAGCGTCGGCTCTTCTGTACCTGAAATGAGAGATACCTGCCGCCTCTTCGAGCATGTCACGTCTCTCTTTAGACTTTGCGGAGACCATGTCCGCAACCTTACCCTGACTGACTATGGAATAGCCGTCACGTCCGAGACCCGTATCCATAAAGAGCTCGTTTACATCCTTAAGCCTTACCGTTTCCCCGTTTATTCTGTATTCGCTCTCTCCGGAACGATAGTATCTTCTTGTTATTGAAACCTCATCATTGTCATCTTGAAGTGTCCTGTCCCTGTTATCAAGGCGCAATGTAACCTCGGCAAAGCCAAGTGCCGTTCTGACGCTTGTACCGCCGAAAATGACATCTTCCATTTTTGCGCCTCGCAGGTTCTTCGTAGACTGCTCTCCGAGAACCCAGCGCACTGCATCGGAAATATTGCTCTTACCTGAGCCGTTCGGCCCGACAACAGCCGTCATTCCCTTGTCAAAACTGAGTATCGTCTTGTCGGGAAATGATTTAAACCCTTGCAGTTCAAGTGCCTTAAGTATCATTTCGTACTAACCTCTGTATAAAATTCATTTTTCTCAAGCTTTTCATCAGGAAAAACCTTGCAGAAATAATTTTTATCCCTTAATTTTACTATATTTATTCGATTCTGTCCCGTCATTTTTGAAATTTCTTTAGGATTTACGAAAATTTTATACTCTTTTTTTTCGGAATTATCATACTTTGACAAATCCTTGAGAACTCTCTCGTAAAAGAGCTTACTCTCACAAAGCTCACGAAAGGCCGGATGATACGCTCCGGCAACATATCCGTCCTCAACGTTTCCGCCCGAGTGAAGACCGAGCCTTATCACCTTTATTCCGGCTTTTTCAAACATATCGAGAAGCACGGAGCAAAGGTCTACAGCCTCGTCAAGAGTCTCCGGCACATACTCTCCCTCTCTGTAGAGCCTGGAAAGCTCCGTTCCCGAGAGAACAACCGTGGGGTAGATGCGCACGGTAGCCGGTGAGAGCTTTATAATCTCTTTTGCCGTATACACGGCTCCCTCATCCGTATCTCCGTAAAGACCGGTCATCATCTGTAGTCCCAGCTCAAAGCCATATTCTTTTATGAGCCTTGACGCATACCTTACATCTTCCGCGGTATGACCGCGGCGATTGAGAGAAAGAACACGCTCATCCATACTCTGAGCACCGAGCTCAATAGCCTCAACACCGTAGTATTTCAATATTTCAAGAATCTCATCATCAATCGCATCCGGACGTGTAGAGATTCGTATTCCCGTGATTGAACGGTCAAGAACATACGGCCGTGCCGCTTCCAAAAGGCTTATCATATACTCCCTTTCAACGGCTGTAAAGCTTCCCCCGAAAAAAGCAAGCTGGCCGTCATGGCAGCCCGAAGCAAGAGCAATATCCATTGCTCTTTTGACGTCATCTGCCGTGGCGGTCTCTGTTTTTCCGGAAATTATACGCTGGTTACAAAAGCTGCATGTGTTCTGACAACCGGCATGTGCAACAAATAATGCGATGTTTTTATGACTCATAGTCCCATAAGCTCCAACGCCTCGCGGGCAGCCTCCTGCTCGGCGTGCTTCTTTGTTCTTCCCTGTCCCTTTCCTATAACATTTGAGTTGAGATGAACCTCAACCTCAAAGGTTTTATCATGGTCGGGACCGCTCTCTCCGACAAGCACATAAGTAAGTGTTTCTTCGGGATTTTTCTGGATAACCTCCTGAAGAATCGTCTTGTAATCCTTAAATGAAACCTGATGGTTTTCCACAGCCTTTGAAACAAATCTTAAAACAAATTTACGAGCGACCTCTATTCCTCCGTCAAGATAGAGAGAGGCTATTACAGCCTCAAATGCATCCGCAAGAATAGATGCTCTTTCTCTGCCGCCCGTCCTTTGCTCCCCTTTTCCGAGCAGAAGGTATTCGCCGAGATTTATCTCTTTTGCAAATTCATACAGGGATTTTTCACATACTGTAGAAGCTCGCAGCTTTGTAAGCTCTCCCTCAGGGATATCCCTGAAATGTTTGAAAAAATACTCGGCTGTTATAAACCCGAGAACGGAGTCCCCGAGAAATTCAAGACGTTCATTGTACTTGTGTCCGTTTCCCTTTTCGTTTGCATATGAAGAATGTGTAAGAGCTGTTTCAAGCAAGGTTATGTCTTTGTATGTGTAGCCGATTACCGACTGAAACTCCTTTATACTCATTCCTCATCACCTGTTTCTTCTAACCCTTTTTCAGAGGATGAAATACTCTCTCTGATTTCTTCGATTGCGCCGCTTTGCGCGTAGTTCACCGCCTGGCGTATCGCATTTTTAAACGCCCTTGCATCCGATGAGCCGTGGGCTTTTATAACGGGCTTTGAAATACCCATAAGAGGCGCGCCGCCGAACTCCTTGTAATCCATCTTTTTCTTGAAATCCTTCATTCCGCCGGAAATAAGGAGATAACCGAGCTTTGTAAGCGCACTTTTCATAAAGATACGTTTTATGTTTCCGAGAAGTACGCCTGCGACACCCTCATACATCTTAAGAATTACATTGCCGGTGAAGCCCTCGCATATAACAACGTCCGCTCCGCCCTTCGGTATGTCGCGCACCTCGATATTTCCCACAAAGTTATAGTCGGCTTCTTTCATTATCTCATATGTTTTGACAAGCGTTTCCGTTCCCTTGTTTTCCTCAACTCCGATATTTGCAAGTCCGACGCGTGGATTTTTCACACCCTCAACCTTTTCCATATATGTTTTTGCCATAACGGCAAAGGTATCAAGAGTTTCCGGAGAGCATGTAAGGTTTGCTCCGCAGTCCATCATCATAAACTTGCCCTCATCGGACGGCATAAGGCTTGCTATTGCGGCACGCTTCACTCCCTTGATTCTTTTGACAAGGAAGGTCGCTCCGACCACAACGGCACCTGTCGAGCCGGCAGTTACAAAGGCATCTCCCTTTCCCTGTGCGAGAAGTGAAAGGCCGAGACCCATAGAGGAATCCTTGTGAGCCTTCAAAATGGATCGCGGATCCTCACAAACCTCTATAACGTCCTCTGTATGGTAAATCTCCATATCAAAGATATCTACCTGATTTTCCTGCGCACATTCTTTTATTTTATTTTCATCGCCGCAGAGGATTATCTCACAGCCGAGCTCATCCCTTGCCAGTGCGGCTCCCTTAAGTATTTCAAGCGGTGCATTGTCGCCGCCGAATGCGTCTACAATTATCTTCATGTATATACCTCCCTCTTTTGTGGCGATGTATATCTACTCCAAAAATCAATCGTCTTTTGGCATGCTTTCATCAAAATAGCGGATAGATCTGTCGGCAAGTGCGGCATATCTCTCCTTCTTGTCCTTTATGTGTGTCTCAAGCGGCGGAAGAACGCCGAAATTTGCGCCCATAGGTTGGAAATTTTCAACCTGCGGATTACTTATGTAATCCGTAAGAGCTCCCATCATCGTAATTCTCGGAAGAATCACGGGCTCCTCTCCCGAAAGCCTCCTTGCGGCATTGAGTCCTGCCAGAATTCCGGACATAGCGGACTCCATATACCCCTCAACTCCTGTTATCTGTCCGGCAAAGTAAAGACCCGGAACCGAGCGGAAGGAATAATCCTTTGAGAGAAGCTGCGGTGAATTGATAAAGGTATTCCTGTGCATAACGCCGTAACGCAAAAACTCCGCGTCATGCAGCGCCGGTATCATTGAAAAAACTCTTTTTTGTTCACCGAATTTAAGATTTGTCTGAAAGCCCACAAGGTTGTACATGGTCCCCTCTTCGGTTTCCCTGCGAAGCTGCAGACAAGCCCACGGCCTGTGTCCCGTTTTCGGGTCCCTGAGTCCGACCGGCTTCATAGGTCCGTACCTCATGGTATCAGGTCCTCTTGATGCCATAACCTCTATAGGCATACATCCCTCGTAGACACCTTTTCTTTTGTCAAAGTCATGCTGAGGTGCACTTTCCGCCGACAGAAGAGCTTCGTAGAAAGCCTCGTACTCCTCCTTGTTCATGGGGCAGTTTATGTAATCATCACCCTCGCCCCTGTCATATCTGGACTGAAAAAAGGCCTTGTCCATATCTATACTGTCCGCACTTATAATAGGTGCCGCCGCATCAAAGAAATGAAGAGACGCTCCGCAAAGCTTTTCAATCTCTCCCGCAAGAGCCTCGGACACAAGGGGTCCTGCGGCGATAATCACCGCATCCGCGTCCCTCGGAGCTGACGGTATCTTTGTTATCTCTTCTCTGTGTATGATGATATTTTCCTGAGCTTCTATCTCCTCGGTGACCATCTTCGCAAACTTTTCCCTGTCAACGGAAAGTGATCCGCCGGCCGGTACGCTGCACTGCAGGGCAATACGGACGCAGATTGAATCAAAGTATGTCATTTCCTCTTTCATTAGGCCTGCGGCAGATTCAATCCGTATTGCCTTAAATGAGTTGGAGCATACAAGTTCGGCAAAATTTTCGTTCTTATGGGCGGGAGAAAATTTTACCGGCTTCATCTCGTAGAGATGAGTCTCTATTCCCGCTCTCGCAAGCTGCATTGCAGCCTCGCAGCCGGCGAAGCCCGCTCCGACAACTATTGCTTTTTTAGCCATTCTTAGAACTCCTCTTCTTTGCTGCGGCTGTTTCATATCCGCAGCCTTCCTTAAGGCATATGTACGAGCTTTTATGCTTGAAAAGGCTTCCTCCGCACTGAGGACATTTTACATCCTTTACAGGTGCATCCCAAGTGCTGAAGTCACACTCGGGGTAATTACTGCATCCGTAGAAGACAAAGCCTTTTTTTGATTTTCTCTGTATTACATTGCCGCCGCACTTAGGACAAACTGCGCCGGTCTCCTGTATGAGAGGCTTCGTGTTTTTACACTCGGGATATCCCGGACACGCAAGGAATTTTCCGAAACGTCCGGTCTTTATAACCATCATTCTTCCGCACTTTTCACACGGAATATCCGTCTTATCCTCCTCAAGCTGAATCTTTACACCCTCCATGTCGGCCTTTGCCTTCTTAAGCGTTGCCTCGAGGTCGTCATAGAAATCCGAAATCATTCCCACATACTCGAGCTTACCCTCACTTATTTCATCGAGGTTGGTCTCCATCTGAGCGGTGAATTTCGTGTTTACAAACTTCGGGAACTTGCTCTTTAAGAGAGATGTTGTAGCCTCGCCGAGCTCTGTGGGTTTAAGAAGCTTTCCGTCGCGTACAACATACTCACGCGAAATTATTGTCGTAATTATGGAAGCATACGTACTGGGACGTCCTACTCCGTTTTCTTCAAGAGCCTTTACAAGAGATGCCTCTGTGTATCTTGCCGGGGGCTGAGTAAAGTGCTGATTTCCGAGAAGCTCCTTGAGCTTCAGCTTGTCACCGACAGCGAGAGCGGGAAGCATTGCGCTGCCTTCCTCATCCTCTGCGTCATTGTCGTAAAGAACTGTGAAGCCGTCAAATTTCACACTGTAGCCGCTGGCTGAAAACGTGCAGTATTCACCGCTGTTTTCATCGACTGCAGCCTTTATCTCAGCCTTCACGGTATTCTGGATACAGGTTGCCATAAGGCTTGCGATAAATCTCTGCCAGATGAGCTTATAAAGCTTATACTGGTCTGTTGTAAGGGAGGACTTTGCCTCCTCCGGTGTAAGAGCCACATTTGTGGGGCGAATTGCCTCATGCGCGTCCTGTGCGTTATTACGTGACTTGAAATAGCGTGGCTTCTCGGGAACATATTTGTCACCGTAGGTCTCACGGATATACGCATCCGTCATTGCGCGCGCTTCCTCCGAGATACGGAGAGAATCCGTTCTCATGTATGTTATAAGACCGGTCTGACCGTGTCCTCCTACGTTAACGCCTTCATAAAGCTCCTGAGCAACCTTCATTGTACGCTTTGCCTGGAAGCCGAGACGTCTTGATGCGTCCTGCTGAAGAGTGGATGTGATAAACGGAGGTGCCGGCTGTTTTTTTCTGGTTCCCTTTTTCACGCTTGAAACCGTATATGAGGCATTTTCAAGACGTTTGAGGTATTTATCCGACTGTTCCTTGTTTTCAATCTTCACCTTTCCCGTCTCATCGCCGACAAAAGACGCCGAAAAAGCCTTACGTGCGGACTGAGGAATAAACTTTGCATCGAGAGTCCAGTATTCCTCGGGACTAAAAGCTCTTATCTCCTCTTCACGGTCAACGATAAGTCTTACCGCAACACTCTGAACACGACCGGCAGAAAGACCGCGTCTTATCTTCTGAGAAACAAACGGGCTGAGTCTGTAGCCTACAAGCCTGTCAAGAATACGGCGAGCCTGCTGAGCATTTACAAGATCCATGTCAATCTTGTGAGGATGCGCGATACCGTTCATTATTCCCGTTTTCGTTATCTCGTTGAAGGTAACACGGTTAGCCTCATTCATGTCAAGACCGAGAAGGGTTGCGAGATGCCATGAAATTGCTTCTCCTTCACGGTCCGGGTCCGTTGCGAGATAAACTTCGTCAGCGGCTTCAACATCCGCCTTCAACTCGCGGACAAGATTTTCCTTTCCCTTTATTACTGCGTATTTCGGCTCAAAGTTGTTTTTTACGTCTACATTGAGCTTTGCGGCAGGAAGATCTCTTACATGACCCATTGATGCCACAACATCATAGTCCTTGCCGAGATAACTTTTTATGGTCTTTGTTTTTGTAGGTGACTCAACAATAATAAGTTTTGACATGTATTGTTTTCCTTCCTATATGAGTTTGTATTTTGTGTTCGGCAAAAAGGCGATGTATCCGAGAAGCTCAAGTTCGGTCAATGCACCGAAGATTTCATTCGCGGGCAGGTTCACCTCTGCCATGATTTCATTTACGGTTTTTTGTTTATAATCAAAGACTTCATACACCTTTGACGCCTGATAAGAGGCTTCTTCCGAAAGCACTCTCTTTTTCGGGATTTTCTCTTCCGAAAAAGCGTCTTTCGAGACCCCTTCCTCCATCATCACAGGCGTATCCGATTTTTTAAAGTCCTTTTTTATCTGTTCTGTTATTTCTGTTATGAGATCCGGATAAGCATTTACCCCATAGGCTGTTATGCTTTCCGAGAGATCCGTTTTTTCGTCAATTATTATCTTACCGGGGAATCTGACAAGGTATTCTTCAAGAACGTCGAACGAAGTCCGTACTGTCTTCGCACCGTCTCTTATGAGCTCCCTTGTGCCCGTACAGGTGGTTCCGAGCAAATCGGACGGCACGGCAAAAACATCCCGTCCCATCTCATTAGCATACCTTGCGGTTATGAGCGAGCCGCTTTTTACTCCCGCTTCTATGACAACCGTACCCTCGCAAAGCCCCGCAATTATCCGATTTCGCACCGGAAAAGAGCCTCTTGCCGGCGGCAAAAGCGGAGGATGCTCCGAAACAAGAACTCCGTTTTTTGAAACGGCTCTCCGGAGCGGTTCATTTTCCGAAAGATAAGAACTGCCTATTCCGCACCCCAGCACACAAACGGTTTTTCCGCCGGAAGCAATCGCTCCGGTATGTGCTGCCGAATCGATGCCGAGTGCTCCGCCGCTGACAATGAGAAAACCCGAAGAGGAAAGCGTTCTTGAGAGCTTTTCCGCCGCAAGCCTGCTGAGCTCGCTCGCTTTTCTTGTCCCGACAACGGCAACAGGTATCTTGTTTTTAAAACAGGTCATATCTCCCCTCGTGTAAAGCACCAGCGGGAAGTCTCGGATTTCAAGAAGCCTTTTCGGATAAAGCTCCGTGTCAGGCGTTATCACATCCACCTTTTCCTTGCCGCACACGGACAATATTTCGTAGGTTTTTTCAATATCCGTTTTCTTTAATTTTTCTATCTGACGCGCCGAAAAAACACCGGAAAGCTTAAGTGCCTTTTCGTCTGACATAAATATCTCTTCCGGAGAAGAAAAGAAAGAAAATATTCTGTCGGTTACGGCGCCTGCGCCAAGCGCATGTTGAAGCCATATGTAATAGTTACTGTTTGTCATTTCTGGACATCACCATTTCCCACATAATTATAGAAGCTGCCGCTCCCGCATTAAGTGATTCCGCTCTGCCCGTCATTTTAATTGTAATTCTCTCATCACAGCACGACTGGACCTCTTTTGAAACGCCGTTCGCCTCGTTCCCTATCACACACACTGCGCCGCTTGAAAAATCGGCTTTTGTGATTGACAAAGCCTCCGCACTGGGAGTAGAAGCATAGACCTTCATTCCGAGAGCTTGCAAGTCGTGTATTGTTTTGATTACGTCGTCAGTCAGCATTATTTGCACCCTGAGCAATGCACCCATAGATGCCCTCAATGCTTTTGGACTGTATATGTCGCACCCGCCGAAGACAATGAGTCCGTCTATACCGAGAGCCTCCGCCGTTCTGCTTACGGCTCCGAGGTTAGCCGGATCCTGAATGTTTTCCAGTAGTATGTACCTACCGTCTTTTGCGTTTATTTTATTACCGTCATTCCTTTTGTCAAGGGCGTTTATAACACAGAATACACCCTGAGGATTTTTTGTGTCCGACATCTTTACGGACACGGCATCGCTTATTTCAAACACCTTTTCGGATACTGCAATAAGCTCTTCAAGTTTTTCTGTATTTTTATCGTAAATTTCCTTTGTAAAATAAAGTTCCTTTATGCTTCGTCCGGAACGGAGAACATCCTCCACCAGACGAAGACCCTCAAGCACGAACAAGCCCTGCCTCTTCCGCTCCTTTGCGGAGGAAACCAGAGCACAGTATTCTTTTATTTTGGGGTTGTTCACACTTGAAAGTATTTCCATAAAAACTCCCTGTTATAGCAAAAAGCACGCCCGCGTACGCGTATACGTGTACGGGCGTGTAAGCTTTTTAATTATTTAGCAAGTGCAGCCTTTGCCTGCTCAGTGAGAGCCGTGAAAGCTGCGGGGTCAGCGATTGCTATCTCTGAAAGCATCTTTCTGTTAAGGTCAATACCTGCTTTTTTAAGGCCGTTTATGAATGTCGAATAATTCATTCCGTTAGCCTTGCATGCAGCAGAGATTCTTGTAATCCAAAGACGACGGAAATCTCTCTTTTTCTGCTTTCTGCCGACATAAGCATAGTTGCCGGATTTCATTACGGCTTCTTTTGCCGTCTTGAAAAGCTTACTCTTTGAACCGTAGTATCCCTTTGCAAGCTTTAAAGTTTTATTTCTTCTCTTGCGAGTCATCATTGCTCCCTTAATACGAGCCATAACTTAGTACCTCCATAAAATATCAAAGTTTTCCTCTTATTTGTAAGGAATAAGGCGCTTGATCTGCTTCTGATTTGTCTTGTCTGCAACTACCTGCTGACGGAGACCTCTTTTACGCTTTGTGCTCTTCTTTGTAAGGATGTGTGACTTGTTTGCATGCGCAATCATCGGCTTACCGTTCTTTGACATTTTGAAGCGCTTTTTCGCACCGCTGTGAGTCTTGATCTTAGGCATATCTTATTTTCCTCCTTGAAATAATTACTTTGTCGTTTTCGGGCTCAAGAACATGAGCATCTGGCGACCTTCAAGCTTGGCTGCCTTCTCAACCTGCCCGAATTCAGCGCATGTTTCCGCAAATTCCTGCATAGTGGTAAGTCCGTTTTCCGGATGAGCCATTTCTCTTCCGCGGAAGCGAATAGAAACTTTTACCTTGTTTCCGGCTTTAAGAAACTTCATAGCCTGATTTGCTTTTGTCTCAAAGTCATGAGTATCAATCTTAAGGGAAAGTCTTATTTCCTTTATGTCTACTACTTTCTGGTTTTTTCTGGCTTCCTTTTCACGCTTCGACTGCTCAAAGCGATACTTACCGTAGTCCATAATCTTGCATACAGGCGGTTTTGCCTGAGGAGCAATCTTTACAAGATCAAGATTTTTTTCCGTAGCGATTCTGAATGCATCCTTTGCAGACATGATGCCGAGCTGCTCGCCGTCATCTGTTACAACACGGACCTCTTTATCTCTGATCTCTTCGTTTATCTGGACCTCTTGTGCTTTGTTGCTAATGTTCATGCACCTCCAAAATAAAATAAAAACGCGGACAGAAAAACTCTGTCCGCGCAATACTACCTTTTAGTATTGACCCGTGAACCGTAAGACACAGGTGAGAACAGAGCAGTTCTTCTTCGTTGTGGTATGATGTTAACACCTTTCATTCCCGTTGTCAATATATTTTTTACTCACCAATCTCTGTTTTTTCTTGCGGTATCCTTTTCCTTTTTTCGGTTATACCTGCGTGAATCCGGTGATTTTCTCGTAACGGGAGAAAGGCTGCCCCAAGTTGAGCGCCTTTTGGAATAAAACTTCCTTTGTTCTTTTTTGCTCTGCTTCTTTATAGGAACTACTTTCATAAGCCTTTTTAATACGTCTCACAGAAAGAGTCTTCTGCGGAGCATGTCTCTATAGTAATTAATAATACCTCATTACTGCCACTACTCTTCCGAGGATAACAAGTTCGTCACAGATAATAGGATCCATGTAATCGTTTTCAGGCTGGAGTCTGAAATGATCCTCTTCCCTATAGAAAGTTTTTACGGTTGCCTCGTCGTCTATAAGAGCGACAACCTTGTCACCGTTTCTTGCCTCGGGAGTCTGCTCGGCAACAATTATGTCACCGTCAAGAATTCCGGCGTTTATCATACTTTCTCCCTTTACGCGAAGAGCAAAAAGCGACTTGTCCGAGGAAAAGCTTCCGCCGTACGGTATGTAACCCTCAACCTGCTCAACCGCAAGAATGGGAGCTCCGGCTGTCACCGTCCCCACCAGAGGAACCTCCGTAATCTGCTTTGCCTCCTCCTTTATGTTGAGTCTTATTGAGCGTTTTAAAAGCGGATCTCTTGAGATATACCCCGCATCTTCAAGTGCGTTGAGGTTCGCCTGAACAGAGGAGGTGGAACGAAGTCCGACTGCCGCACCTATTTCACGAACCGACGGGGGAACGGCCGTTTTCTGCGACCTTTCAAGCAAATACTCGTATATCTTTTTCTGCGTTTCGTTTATAGTTCCCATTTTTATACTCCTTTCAGAAGACTGTTGTACAAATGTTCGTATAAAGTATAACAAATACTTTTGAAAAATGCAAACATTTGTTTAGATGTTTTAAATAAAAATTGATATTGCCGGATAAGGTATGTTAAAATACAGGTGACACTACATAAGATATACATTGACAAACCCACGTTTGATTTTTTATCTCGGAGGGAAAACATGAAAAAAAATGAAAAAATTCTGATTTCCGTGCTTGCCGTCATACTTGTTCTTCTCGCAACCGTCGGGGTTGCCTTTGCGGCGGCTCCGCGTGATTTTCTTCAGCTTGTACTGAGTGACGGCGCATACACGAAGGTCATGCTGGCAAAAAATCTTTCAACAACGTACCCGGCAGCCGAAAAAGTCATTGCAAAGCTTGAGGAAAATCAACTTGCATTTAAAGCCGACGGAACAGTAACGGCTGCTTTTAACGAGGATGCCTTCGGCGACAAAAAATCTTCGGATGCCGTATCAGATTACGTAAGCTCGCTGAAGCTCAACGCAGACCTTGCCGTAGACGGTTCTCTCGCAAAAGCCGACTACACTATAAGCGACTCAGACGCACCGGTTGTAACCGTAAGCTCCGCTTTGGACCCGACCGGCCTCTACATGAACGTAAATCAGCTGGGTCTCGGCTGGCTCAACATGAGTGAAAAAAAGGATTTTGACCAGTACGGCGTAGGAACCGCGAACGAAACCTACGAAAACCTGGTCAAGTCAAAAACAGATAAGGTTCTGCGTGAAGCCGTTTACGGACACGCCGAAAAAATTCTGAATAAAATTCCGAGCGACAGTATCTCCATTGCTTCGGGAAAAGAGCTGCAAGTAGGTTCTCTTAAGGCAAAGGGAGACGTTGTTACGGTTATTCTCACAGCCGACGAGCTTCGAAATTGTATAAACACCGCAGCTGAAAGCATCTCAGACGACAAAAACACTTTTGAAAAGATAAACAGCTGCGTCCCCTCGGATGAACAGCTTTCCTATGAGGAGTACAAAGCAAAGGTTCTGAAAATAAGGGATAAGCTCCTTGAAAAAACAGAAAAAGCAGAGCTTAAAACGGCAAACCTCGACTTTTTTGTAAACAGAAGAAACGAGATAGTTGCACTGAAGCTCGACCTTAGCAGCGAAAGTGTAACAAACCAGATTTCTCTCATTATCGCAGACGAAAAGGACAGAGGTATCTCCTTAAAGATAGAGGAGAACAATGAGATTTCCTTCCTTCTTGACGTTTTGAGAAATGATAAAAAATCCGGAAAAGTAGTTCTTCAAAAGACAACGGAAAGAGGTCCCATCCACGTAGAGGCAACTTATTCGGACCTTGTGATAAAGGGCGATAAGCTCTCCGGTCATTTTGTTACCGAGCCCTTTGAACTGCCGGGAGAAAATGAACTCGGCAGCGTAACTCTTGATCTTAAGGTAACGGGAAGTCCTTCCTCACTGGATATACTTCTTAAAACCGATATCGAAAAATTCGGAAGCACGGAGATCTCTCTCAAAGCGGAAAAGGTATCCTTTAAATCTTTCACAACGCCGAAGGCCGCCGAGATTTCACCGTACGACAGGGATAAGTTCAAGGAAGCTTCCGTAAACTATTTACTGAAAAACATGCCGGAAACACACCCATCCTTCAGAGTTGTTTATGCAGATATTCTCACTTCTTCAATAAACGGTGCCGTGGGAGATCTCATAAGCGCACTCACCGGCAATGAAAACAGTCTCGGCAGGATGATCGGCAAGTTTATAAACGGGGATGACCTGTCAAACGCAATAGGCGGAATAATTGACAGCGCTATAAAAGGAGACACATCAGGCATAGGAAATATCGTAAGTGACTTTTTCAAGGCTTTCGGCCTGAAAGGCAGTGATTTAAATGAAATTTATCGACATCTCCAGGGACCTGCTGACCTCTGAAGTGTGGCCGGGAGATCCCGAGCCGAGACTTCAGCTTGTAAACCGTATGGACTGCGGCGATGACTTCAATCTTTCAGCCGTTTATGCGTCTCTGCATACCGGCACACATGCCGACGCACCTCTGCATGTCTTTGAGGAGGGAGAGGGGGAAACAATTGACGAAATTCCCCTCGAAAAATTCATAGGACCGGTAACGGTTCTTACCTTACCGAAAGGTCCTATCACGGGAGAAATGGTCGAGCGAAATTTCCCAAAGGGTGTTTCAAAGCTCATTCTTCGGACAAATGAGGATTCCAAATTTTTTGCCGGAGCGTCTGCGGACGTCGCCGCGCTGCACTACGAGCTTCTGGGCTTCGACAGGCTTTCCATCGGAGGCGAAGATGAGATAGGGATGCACAGAAATCTTCTCGGCGCAGGAACCGTTCTTCTCGAAAACCTCGACCTAAGCGGAGTTCCCGAGGACGGAGAATATTTTCTCGTGGCACAGCCTGTCAAAATCTGCGGCAGAGAGGCCTCCTTCGTGCGCGCGGTCCTTATTGACGACTACATCTTCTGGTCAACAAAAAAATAAAAGTTTTGGCTGTTTGTCAGAACAAAAGCGACCTCGGATTTTCCGAAGTCGCTTTCTTTTTTATGCTTACAGTTTAGCGTTTATTCTTTTTGTTGTTTTCCGTTTGTTCTTTTTCCAATCTTTTTTAAAAGGACGAAAGTCTCGTTTATTAAAGCTTTTCACAGACAAGGTCCTCGGGCAATTTATCCTTTATGAAGGAGAGAAAGGCCTCAACGTCATCAAGCTCAAAAAAGGCAAAGAATTTTTCGTCAAAGCGTCCTATTCCGGAATTTGCAAAAAGCATTATGATGATATCCTTATACGTTTTAGGGAAGTTAAAATACAAGGTTCCGCTTCCGTCTTTTCTCATGGAATACCCGATAAAGTGTATGTTCTGAAGAGCCAGTTGTTTTACAACAATATCCTTTTTCTTCGTGATGATTATAGTTATGTCCTCTTCGGTAACCTCGTAAGAAATTTTGCTTCTTTTCTTTTTTTTGAAATGATTTCTGAAGAAAAGACAATACACCGAGAAAAGCATGAGTATATATGAAAAAATCTGCAGGGGAACGGCGGCATCCTTTAAAGCGACACGCCAGAAAATTGCGATTATAAGAATAAACCAGCTGAGCGGTATAAAGAGCCAGTCATACTTTGTTCTGTTATGCTTTGTGTTGGGCTGTCCCGACCATATCGGCTTCGGAAGTTCTTTCTGCGTCTGCTCGTTTTCCTCGTAGTCTTCAAGAACAGCGTTTACATTGGCCTTCAAAAAAATCACCTCTTTATTTGTGCAAAAGTATTTTAACATACGGCGAGGGAATATTAAAGAAGTAATTATTTTATACTCTCCCGCATATGTATTTAACATGATTTCTCAGATTAAATAAAGTTGAAACAGGTGATGTTGATGGAAAAATTCATGCCGGAGGGCTTCCTTATAAATACAACCCGAAACAGAAAGGCTGTATCCTCTTTTTCCGAAATAAAAAAGGCTTTTGAAAACGGTACCGTGCTTGAAGGAATTTGTACACTCTGCGACCGTGACCATAATCTTCATGTTTCTCTCGGCGAATTTGAAGGAATAATACCGCGAATTGAGGGAGCAGTCGGAATAGACAGCGGTGACGTCAGGGATATCGCCCTTATTTCAAGGACAGGAAAGCCCGTGACCTTTGTGATAAACGGAATAGAGGACACAAGGGACGGAACAAGACTGCTGCTGAGCAGAAAACAGGTTCAAAAAATGTGTATGACAGAGTTTGTCTCCGCCGTGAGAGTCGGAGATATCATCGATGCAAGGATAACACATATGGAGCCCTTCGGTGCATTCGCGGATATCGGTGCCGGAATAACGGCTCTTTTGCCCATAGACAGTATATCCGTTTCGAGGATACCTCATCCCTCCGCACGGTTTTCCCAAGGAGAGCTGATAAAATGCGTAATAAAATCAAAGGAAAACGGCAGAATAACCCTTTCACACAAGGAGCTTCTCGGAACATGGGAAGAAAACGCAAAAAAATTCACCCCGGGGGAAACGGTTCCCGGAGTGATAAGGTCTATTGAAAAATACGGGATTTTCATTGAACTTACGCCAAATCTCGCAGGTCTTGCAGAGTACGTAGAGGGAGTTTGCGTCGGGGAGAGAACAAGCGTATACATAAAAAGCATCAATCCGGAAAAAATGAAAATAAAGCTTATCATCATAGATACGTTTACGGACAGCTTTTACCGTAACAATGAGATAAAAAACCCCGAATACTTTATTTCTGATCTTCTTCATATGGATCATTGGAGGTATTCTCCGGAAAGCTCCTCAAAAGTCATTGAAACTTATTTCGATTTACAATAAAAAATCAAATCCCCCAAGGCCACCGTTCCGCTTTCCGAAACTCTTGCCACGGCACAGTTGTACTTTATGTTGCAGGTAGTGCCTTTTTTAACAAAGTCACACTCGGGGAAGCATTTTTTTGAAACACCCGTTATCTCCAGTTTTGCGTTACCTATCTTTAACACTATACCGGGTATAACGGTGCTGTAATCAAGGCCCTCTGTCGAAATATGCGGTCGAAAGCGGCCGACGCAGAGGCCCTTTTTTTCTTCTCTGTAACGGACAAGCTCACCTTCGTCGGCAAGTATCACCTTTGCATCTCCGCCTTTTTTCAAGGCTTTTTCGTCTCCCTCAACGCCCAAGCCCTCTATAAGGCTTAAACCGTCAAGCAGCTTTTCCCTGCCGTCTTTTTTCAGCCTTAGCTTCACAACTTTCATTTTTGCAGTACACCTCCGCTATGGCAATCGATATTTTAACAAAAAAAGATAATAAAAAATCCCCACAGACAAAATCCGAGGGGAAAAGTGGAGCGGATTACGGGGCTCGAACCCGCTACCTCCACCTTGGCAAGGTGGCGCTCTACCAGATGAGCTAAATCCGCAAACGACGTGTATACATCATACCGCTTTACTTTTTTCATGTCAAGTTTTAAAGAGTCTGAATAAAAAAACGGTTGCCGCCAATAATACTTTTGGGAACATCTTAAATTGACAATAAACCCGAAAGGATTGATCTTAACGTGATGAGCAAACAAAAAGCCAATAAAAAGCGCTATAAGATATGGTATTACTCCTTGGCAGTTTGTGTCGTAGCTTGTTTTGTGGCGGCCTTTGGAATCTTCGGCACGTCTCCCGGGAACAAGGACACTTCAGATATTGTATCGAAAAAACCATCCGAGAACAGGGAAGTGGCAGCAAAGGTTACCAACGTCCCGGACGCAAGAAAAAGTGCCGAAAAGCCGCCCCTTGAAGCTACGCCACAAACTCCGGATAAGGCAGAAGAAGAAATAACCGAAAAAATCGCCGGCGATACTCCGGATTTCAGCGACAATGTACCCTTTGAAAGCAAGTTTATCCTCCCCGCAAACTCAGATATAATGAAGGATTACAGCGACGGAAAATTTGTTTACAGTAAGGAAAACGGCGACTACAGAATACACAACGGCATAGACTTTAAAGGGAAAAGCGGTTCTCCGGTGGTCGCAATAATTTCAGGTGAAGTCACCGACATAAAAACCGATCCCGTATACGGAACCGTTGTCGAGATAAACCACGGAAACAAGCTCACCGCAAGATATTGCGGAATTTCAAAAATTACCGTTGAAAAGGGCTTTGTGGTAAATCAGGGAGATCCCATTGGAGAGATATCAACCATTCCGTCAGAGGGAGATACCCCGCATCTTCATTTTGAAACTCTTATAGACGGTACGCACGAGGACCCGCTCGCAGTTATGGGAAAAGCCGACAAAACCTCATAAATTCAAAAACCACAGCTTCGTAAAAACTACCGAAGCCGTGGTTTTTCTTTGTTTATCGTTTGTCTTTTATTCTTTGAACTTGTAAGCTTTTTCCGAAATTTTAAAGCTTAAAAAGCAACCTTTTCCGCAAGCCAATGTACAAGCTCGTCTATGGGAACTCGTACCTGCTCCATAGTATCTCTGTCTCTGATAGTTACGGCATTGTCCGCAGGCGTATTTTCATCACCAACCGTTTCAAAATCAACGGTTATGCAATAAGGAGTACCTATCTCATCCTCACGGCGATAACGCTTTCCTATGGAGCCCGCATCATCAAAGTCTACCATAAAGTACTTCGAAAGCTCGTTGTAAACCTCCATTGCCTTTCCTGAAAGCTTCTTTGAAAGAGGAAGAACCGCTGCCTTGAAAGGAGCAATGGCAGGATGGAAGTGCATAACAACTCTCGTGTCATTCTTTTCGGCATCAACAACCTCTTCGTCATATGCCTCAACAAGAAGGGAAAGGAAGAGACGCTCAACACCGAGAGACGGCTCAATAACATAAGGAATATAACGCTCATTTGTCTCCGAATCAAAGTAGTCAAGCGTTTTTCCGGAGGTATTGATATGCTGTGTGAGGTCGTAATCCGTTCTGTCGGCAACACCCCAAAGCTCACCCCAACCGAACGGGAAAAGATACTCGAAGTCTGTTGTTGCCTTTGAATAGAAGCAAAGTTCCTCGGGGTCATGGTCACGAAGACGAAGGTTTTCAGCCTTCATACCGAGAGAATAAAGCCAGTCACGGCAGAAAGAACGCCAATAATCAAACCATTCAAGATCCGTACCCGGCTTGCAGAAGAACTCAAGCTCCATCTGCTCAAACTCACGTACACGGAATATGAAGTTACCCGGAGTTATCTCGTTTCTGAAGGACTTGCCTATCTGTGCAACACCGAAGGGAATCTTCTTTCTGGTTGTTCTCTGGATGTTTGCAAAGTTTACGAAAATACCCTGTGCAGTCTCGGGTCTTAAGTAAATCTCATTCTTGCTGTCCTCGGTAACACCCTGGAAGGTCTTGAACATAAGATTAAACTTACGGATATCCGTAAAGTCGTGCGCTCCGCAGTCAGGGCAGGCAATTCCCTTTTCCTTTATGTATGTCATGAGCTCTTCGTCAGACCATCCGGCAGGATTGTCGGAAAGGCCGTTCTCGGCAACGTAATCCTCAATAAGCTTGTCAGCTCTGTGCCTTGTCTTACACTGCTTACAATCCATAAGAGGGTCTGAAAATCCGCCGAGATGACCGGATGCCACCCATGTCTGAGGATTCATAAGAATTGCGCTGTCAAGACCGACATTGTACTGATTTTCCTGGATGAATTTCTTTCTCCATGCTTCCTTGATGTTGGTCTTCATCTCAACACCGAGAGGACCGTAGTCCCATGTGTTCGCAAGTCCTCCGTAGATCTCAGAGCCGGGATAAACAAAGCCTCTGTTCTTGCAAAGAGCCACGATTTTTTCCATTGTTTTTTCTGTGTTTTTCATTTTTTACTCCTTCCGCGCAAATGGCTTTTGCGCAAAGTTTTTCACGCTTTTTACAATTTTTGCGTGTATTGTTAAAGATATTAATATAATACCCTATAAAAGTCAATTGATTTATACGTTCCTTTATGCTAAAATTCTTGGCGATTTATTTTATTTTCAAAAACGATGTATCCCGTCTTGTAAAAGATTGTAAAAAGGAGTTGAATCCCGTATGCTGCACACTGTTTCAGCCATATCCACACCAAACGCCGCCGGTGGTATCGGAATAATAAAAATATCCGGTGAAAACGCACTTGCCGTGGCGGACAGCGTTTTTAAATGCGCCGGGAGCGGCTCTTTGTCGGAGCTTCCGGGTTACAGTGTAAAATTCGGACACATACACGAGGGCGACGCACTGCTCGACCAGGCTATAGCCATTGTGTACAGAGCACCGAAAAGCTACACCGGTGAAGACGTCGTCGAGCTGCAGTGCCACGGAGGACTTTATCTCATGCAGCAAATTCTGAGACTCACCTTTGAAAACGGTGCGTCGCCCGCGCCTCCCGGCGAATTTACAAAACGCGCCTTCCTTAACGGAAAGCTTGACCTCACTGAGGCAGAATCCGTCATGAGTCTTATCTCCGCCCACGGCAGACAAGCGGCGGATGCGGCATACAATACCTTAAACGGCACTCTTTCAAAAGAAATAAAAGATATCGCAGATATCTTTATTTCCGCCTCCGCCCACATGGCGGCATGGGTCGACTATCCGGATGAGGAAATTGACGAGCTGAACTTTGTTTCTCTGAAGGAGTCCTTTTCCGATGCCCGCGACAAGCTTTCGTCTCTGATTTCAAAATTTGATGCGGGGCAGGCTATAACAGAAGGTGTGGAGACGGCTATTGTCGGAAAGCCCAACGTCGGAAAGTCCACACTTATGAACCTTCTTCTTCAGAAAAACAGGTCTATAGTAACGGATATCGCCGGAACAACCAGAGATGTTGTAGAAGAAACCGCCAGAATAGGAAACGTTGTTTTAAGACTTTCGGACACGGCAGGAATACGTAACTCCGAAGATGAGGTTGAAGCGATAGGAATCGAGTTTGCAAAATCAAAGCTCTCACACGCATCGCTTGTGCTCGCGGTTCTTGACGGAAGTAAGCCCCTTGACAACGAGGACTATGAAATACTCGGTGCATGTGCGGGCAAACCGTCCGTTGCCGTGATAAACAAGAATGACCTCGGACTTGCAGTTGATGAAAAAGATGTTTTAAGGTATACGGATAATGCCGTTGTGATAAGTGCGAAAGACCCCTGTTGCTATGAAACGCTGAAAAATACCATCGAGAGATTACTCGGTACGGACAGCTTCGACACATCCTCCGCCATGCTTATAAACGAGCGTCAGCTTAATTGCTGCAAAAACGCCCTTACCTGTATCGATGAGGCAATATCGGCAATAGACAACGGGCTTACAATGGACGCTGTAAATGTCAGCATAGACGCAGCCATTTCACCGCTCCTGGAATTAACCGGTGAAAAGGTATCGGAGGCAGTTGTAAACGAGGTATTTTCAAGATTCTGCGTAGGAAAGTAAAGGTTTTATAAATGAAGTATTTTGCAAAGGAATATGACGTCGCGGTGATTGGTGCCGGTCATGCCGGAATAGAGGCAGCGCTTGCAGCAGCCAGAATGGGCTGCAGCACATGTATCTTCACAATAAGCGCGGACTGGGTCGGCAATATGCCGTGCAATCCCTCTATAGGCGGCTCGTCAAAGGGACACCTTGTCCGTGAAATTGACGCCCTCGGAGGAGAGATGGCAAAGGCCGCCGACCGAAACTTAATTCAGAGTCGTATGCTCAATCTCGGAAAAGGCCCGGCAATCCACAGTCCGCGCGCCCAGATTGACAGAAGAAACTACTCTGCATATATGAAAAACTGTATTGAAAGTACAGAAAATCTTGACCTGCGCCAAGCAGAAATTGTCAATCTGGAACAGCTTGAAAACGGTAAATGGCAGCTCACCACAAAGCTGGAAGCGCTTTATACCGCAAGCGCAGTAATCCTTGCTACAGGTACATTTCTCGGAGGTCGCGTATATGTCGGCGACGTGTCTTACGCCAGCGGCCCGGATGGCCTCTTTCCTGCAAACGACTTATCCGGTGCTTTACATAAACTTGGAATAAAAACCCGTCGTTTCAAGACCGGCACACCCTCGAGAGTAAACAAGAGAAGTATCAATTTTGACAAACTCGAGGTTCAGGAGGCTGATGAAAAGCTTGTAAGATTTTCATTTGACGACAGCTTTACACCTGAAAACAAAACAGTATGTCACATAACATATACGAACGAAGAGACAAAAAAAGTCATTCTCGAAAATCTCCACAGATCTCCTCTTTACGGAGGAAAGATTGAAGGGGTCGGACCGAGATACTGCCCCAGTATAGAGGATAAAATTGTCAGGTTTGCCGAAAAGGAAAGGCATCAGATATTTATCGAGCCATGCGGTCTTAACACACAGGAGATGTATCTGCAAGGACTTTCATCATCCCTGCCCGAGGACGTACAGCTCCGATTCCTTAAGACCATACCCGGACTTGAAAATGTACAGGTTATAAGGACTGCATATGCTATCGAGTACGATTGTATCGATCCTCTTTCATTAAAAGCCTCTCTGGAATTCCTTGATTTTCCCGGACTGTTCGGTGCAGGTCAGTTCAACGGCTCCAGCGGATATGAAGAGGCTGCCGCGCAGGGCATGATTGCAGGAATAAACGCCGTACTCAGATTAAGAGGTGAGGAGCCGTTTATTCTTGACAGAGCAAGCTCGTATATCGGAACCCTTATTGACGACCTTGTTACAAAGGGCTGCTCAGACCCATACAGAATGATGACGTCCCGTTCTGAATACCGCTTAATCCTGCGGCAGGACAATGCCGATCTTCGACTTACGGAATACGGATACAAGCTCGGTCTCATAGGTAAGGACAGATACGAGCGCCTCCTTAAAAAGAAAGCCCTTATTGATGAGGAATACGAGCGCATAAAAACTGTCACTATTGCTCCTTCGCCGGAACTCGACAAGCTTCTTGTTTCACGTGAAACATCCCCGCTGAAAACAGGTACAAAGCTCATTGAGCTCATACGAAGACCTCAACTTAAGTATGAGGATCTCGCTCCGTTTGACAAAACAAGACCCGAACTTCCGGAGGACGTCCGCGAAGAAGTGGAAATCGAGGCAAAGTACGAGGGCTATATACGCAGACAACAGGCACAGATAAATGAAATGAGAAGGCTTGAGGGTAAGCTTCTCTCCGAAAAGCTTGATTATAAAACAATTACGGGACTGCGCCTTGAAGCACAGGAAAAGCTCAACAAGGTTAAGCCTTCAAACGTAGGACAGGCAAGCAGGATTTCGGGAGTAAGCCCTGCGGACATCTCTGTCCTCCTGATTTATCTTGAAAAGGAGAGTCATAACAATGATTGACAGACAATATCTTTATGATTCGGCAAAGGCTCTCGGTATCTCTCTTGATGATACAGCTCTTCAAAGATTTGACAGGTATGCGGAGCTTCTCGTATATTGGAATGAAAAAATCAATTTAACAGCGATAACCGAACCGAAAGAAATTGTTGAGAAACACTTTATCGATTCGCTTGCATTCCTTAAATATATACCTTTAGGAGAAGGCTGTTCTCTCATTGATGTGGGAACCGGAGCGGGTTTTCCCGGACTTGCGCTGCTTATTGCCGAGCCGAAGATAAGTGTCACCCTTCTTGACAGCACTAAAAAGAAGTTAAATGTAATAGAAGATATATTAAGAGAACTTGAGCTCTCCGCAACTCTTCTTCATATGAGAGCAGAGGAGGCGGGAAAAAATCCGGCTTACAGAGAAAAATTCGACTTTGCGACTGCAAGAGCCGTGACGAATCTGCGTGATTTGTCGGAATACTGCATTCCCTTTGTCAGAGAAAACGGATATTTTGTTTCCTTGAAGGGTGCAGGAGCAAGGGAAGAACTCGAAGGTGCAACCAATGCAATACGGATACTTGGCGGCAAAGCAGAGGATTTCTTTGATTATTCTCTTGAGGGCTGCGGAGAAAGAGCCGTTATTAAGGTAAAAAAAATATCGCAAACTCCGGCAAAATATCCACGTCCCTCGGCACAGATCTCAAAAAAGCCACTTATTTAACGTGCCTTTTGGTAATTATCTGCCGAATTTTGAAAAACGAAAATCATTGAAAAAACTTCTGACTGAGTTTATGCTTGTTTCACGAGATAAACTCAGTTGTTTTTTTTGAGGAGATGTTTAGTATGCTAAGGCAAAGCAAAATCAAAAGTGCAGGACAAATTCTTCTTATTCCGCAGGAAAAGATATCTCCGAATCCCAGTCAGCCCAGAAAAATCTTTTCCGAAAATGAAATGGAAGAGCTTACACACAGTATAAGAGAAAACGGAATCATACAGCCGATAACGGTAAGAAAGCTTTCCTCCGGACGCTATGAGCTGGTGACGGGAGAAAGAAGGCTCAGAGCGGCAAGAAATGCGGGACTTAAAACCGTTCCATGTATACTTATGAATATATCCGAGGCAAAATCTTCCCTATACAGTCTTATTGAAAATATTCAGAGAAGTGATCTCAACTGCTTTGAAGAAGCCCTGGGCTTTAAAAACATACTTATTTCCACAGGTATTACACAGGACGAGCTTTCAAAAATACTCGGGAAATCCCAATCATACATATCTAATAAGTTAAGACTTTTAAAGCTTACCGAGGAACAAAGAGTTAAAATAATAGAAAGCAATCTCTCCGAGCGCCATGCAAGGTGCCTTCTTTCTCTTGAAAACTCCGAACAGATTGAGAGAGTTCTTTCAATTATAGCGGACAAGCACCTTTCTGTCTCAGACAGCGAGAGGCTGGTACAGCAGGTAATCAATCGCTCAGCAAAGAAAAATAAGCCTACCATAAAAATATTTAAGGATGTAAGACTCTTTATTAACACTCTCAATCATGCGGTAGATACGATGCGGAAGGCCGGTATAGAGGCAGACAGCATAAAGAGCGAAACAGACACGTATATCGAATACGTTGTGAGAATTCCGAAGCTTGATAACCTTGCGATAAAGGTTGATACGAAAAAAGTCGCATAAAGCGACAGAAGCTCTGTTGAGCGGCAATTTATTAATTTGATTTTTCCATCTCATTTTACTCCCCAATCCATAAACAGAAAGACCTGTTCTTCTTGAACGGGTTTTTCTGTTTGTTTTTTCTGTATTTTGTGTTTCACGTGAAACATTAAACAATATATTGAAAAGTGCAATAGGAATTTTCATGGAAAAATTTCTGCGAATTTTTTTTGCACGTAGAGATAAAGAAAGTAGAAAAACAAGGAAAAAAGTTATTTTTTTTAGTATTTCACTTTAAATGTATATATTTTTATGCTAATATATCTATGTTGACTGAAAACAAACGTCAACTATTTTTTTGTTCATAATAAACTTATAGATTGAAGAAAGGAAAAGCAATGGCAAAGACGATATCCATTGTAAATCAGAAGGGCGGAGTAGGTAAAACAACCACGGCTGTCAATCTTATTGCAGCTATAGGCGCTCACAACAAAAAGGTTTTACTCGTTGACGCTGATCCACAGGGAAATTCCACCAGCGGCTTCGGAATCGATAAGCGTTCTCTTAAATCCTCTGTGTATGACGTTCTCATAAATGACGCTCCGGCAAAATCTGCTGTCATCAAGACAAATTATAAAAATGTTGACATATTACCCGCTAACATGAATCTTGCAGGTGCCGAGCTCGAGCTTGTAGATATCTCCGGTAGAGAGAGTAAGCTTAAGAATGCACTTCTTCCCCTTTACAATGATTACGATTTTATTTTTCTTGACTGTCCTCCGTCTCTGGGTCTTATCACTCTGAACGCGCTCTGTGCGTCAGATACGATAATGGTTCCCATACAGTGTGAATACTATGCCCTGGAGGGTCTTTCACAGCTCATGTCCACAGTAAGGCAGGTCAAAAAGCTTTACAATCCGATGATAGAGCTTGAAGGCGTTATTCTGACGATGTATGACGGTCGTCTCAACTTAACACAGCAGGTTGTTGCCGAAGTAAAAAAATTCTTCCCGAAAAAAGTTTTCTCTTCGGTGATACCCAGAAATGTACGACTTTCGGAGGCTCCGAGCTTTGGCGAGCCTGTCATGTACTATGACAGATCATCAAAAGGCGCATCGGCGTATGAGGAGCTTGCAATTGAATTTTTAAAGCAAAACAGACAGAGGTGAGAAAATGGCTAAAAAAAGCGGACTCGGAAGGGGATTGGACGCACTTTTTACGGACAATTCGGTTGACAGCTCGGAAAACAGTTCGGCTGTTACACTTAAACTCAATGAAATAGAGCCTAACAAGGAGCAGCCAAGAAAGACCTTTGATGAAAAAGCACTTTCGGAACTGGCATCCAGTATCGAAAGAAACGGTGTTCTTCAGCCACTTCTCGTAAGACCGATGGCAGACGGCTCATATCAGCTTGTTGCCGGAGAGCGCAGATGGAGAGCTTCACGTATAGCCGGTCTCACAGAGGTTCCGGTAGTTATCAAGGAGATGTCCGACGAGCAGGCAATGGAGATTGCCCTCATAGAAAACCTTCAAAGAGAGGATTTAAACCCGATAGAAGAAGCGGAGGGACTGCAGCTCCTTATTGAAAGATACCATCTCACTCAAGAAGAGGCTGCCGCAAGAGTAGGCCGTTCAAGACCTGCAATTGCAAATGCACTGCGCTTACTCGGATTGCCCGACGAAGTCAGAGACCTTACAAAGGAAGGAAAAATTTCTGCTGGTCACGCAAGAGCCCTTTTGAGCTTTGAAAAAAAATCTGACATGATCTCTGTTGCAAACAGCATTGCGGAAAAGAATCTCTCAGTAAGAGATATCGAAAAGCTTGCAAAGCTCTCTGCACAGAAAAACAATAAAAAGTCGGGAAAAAGAAATCTTTCAAGAGATACTTTTTATGATGAGGTTGAATTGTCCCTGTCCGATGTTCTCGGCAGAAAAGTCAGAGTTTTTACCTCAAAGAACGGCGGAACCATAGAGATAGAATTCTTTGACAAAGAGGATTTGCAGAAGATTTCAAAACAAATAGGCAAATAAGCCCAAGACAAAGCATCTCAGCAACAAACAGATTCGCGAGTAAGGTGAGAACAAGCAGTTAAAACAGTAAACGGAGCCGCAAGTTAAGGTGAAAACAAGTAGTTAAGCAGCAAACGGAGCCGCAAGTTAAGGTGAGAACAAGTGGCTAAACAACAAACCAGAGCTGCGACAATTAAGCCGGGCACAAGCAGTTCAACAGTAAATATAGCTGTAAGTTAAGGCAACAATAAATAAAACTGCAGCCGTTTGAGTATTGAAAAACAAAACAATTAAATAAACTTACCGCAAATAAAACGAACATGGAAAAGGAGAAACCAAAGCATGTTAGATATCAAAGTTATAAGAGAAAATCCGGAAAAGGTTAAGGCAGCAATGAAAACACGCAATAAGGACATGGATGCCCTTGTTGACGAGGTTCTCAAAATTGATGTTGAGAGAAGAATGCTTTCTCAGGAAAACGATGCTCTCAAGAAAACGCAGAATGATGCCAGCAAAGAAATCCCGAAAATAAAAAAGGAAGGCGGAGACTGCTCCGCTATCTTTGCCGAAATGGCAAAGATAAAAGAAGAAATCAAAGAGAATGATGATAAGATATCTGAGCTTTCCTCCCGTCAGCAAAAGATAATGTATGAGTTCCCGAACATTCCGAACGACACTGTCCCTACGGGAAAGGACGACAGCGAAAACGTTGAAATACGCAGATGGGGCGAGCCCACAAAGTTTGATTTTGACGCAAAAGCTCATTGGGACATCGGAGCAGACCTTGACATACTTGATCCGGAAACGGCAGCAAAGGTCACCGGCGCACGTTTCCACTTTTACAGAGGTCTCGGAGCAAGACTTGAGCGTGCGGTTATCAACTATTATCTCAATACACATACCGAACACGGATATACGGAAATTCTTCCTCCTTTCCTTGTAAACAGAGCATCTATGACGGGAACCGGCCAGCTCCCGAAATTTGAAGAGGACGCATTCAAAACAACAGACGACCTTTTCCTCATACCTACGGCAGAAGTTCCGGTTACAAATATGCATAGAGATGAAATTCTTGACGGTTCAAAATTACCTATAAAATACTGCGCTTATTCCGCATGCTTCCGCGCAGAGGCAGGTTCAGCCGGCAGAGATACAAGAGGTCTTATTCGCCAGCACCAATTCAATAAGGTTGAGCTCGTTAAATTCGTGAAGCCCGAAACCTCATACGACGAGCTTGAAAAGCTCACAAATGATGCCGAAAGAGTTCTTCAGGGACTCGGTCTTCCGTACAGAGTTGTTGCTCTCTCCACAGGAGATCTCGGATTTTCAAGCGCAAAAACATATGATATTGAGGTATGGATGCCCTCATACGGAAGATATGTTGAAATTTCTTCCTGCTCAAACTTTGAAGATTTCCAGGCAAGAAGAGCTTCTATCAGATACAAGGATAACAGCACGGATAAAGCAAAGCTTGTACACACTCTCAACGGCTCAGGCGTTGCAATAGGAAGAACTGTTGCCGCTATTCTCGAAAATTGTCAGAATGCAGACGGTACGGTTACGGTACCCGAGGTTCTTCGAGCAGCAATGGGAACAGATAAAATCGGTTAAGTAACGATTACTTAATCTCGCTTAATCAAATTAAAAGACCGCAATCGGAGCCAATCTGGTTGCGGTTTTCAATTAAAAAAGGCTTCTCTTTTTTGAGAAGCCCTTTTACTTTATTTTTCTTTGTATATTCGGTTTCTTTTTGTATACTCAGTTTTCCTTCGGCTCAATCTTTCCGTAACGTGAAAGACCTTCGGCATCCGAACGCGGCGCTCTTGACGGAGAAGAGGTAACTGCCGCACTTTCTCTCGGCGCTCTGCTTCCGCGACTGCCTCTTCCTCTGTTGTTATAGCCTCTGCCGCCGTTTCCGTATGATTTTCTCGGCATCTGTGCCGTTGCACCTTCCGCAAGAGCAATGACAACTTTTCTTTCTGCGTCAGAACCGACAGAATAAGAAACGACGTCTTCAATCTCTGCAATTTCGGTGTGAATAATTCTTCTTTCAAACGGGTTCATTGGGTCAAGTGCTATGGATCTTCCGTATCTCTTTACCTTTCCTGCCGTCTTTCTTGCGATTTCTTTGAGAGTTACCTCTCTTTTCTGACGGTAGTTGCCGATATTTACGGAAATCTTTGAAAACTCATCTTCATCTTTTCCTCTGTTTGCAACAAGACGAACAAGATACTGAATAGAATCAAGTGTTTCTCCGCGTCTTCCGATAAGAATGCTGTAATCCTCTTCACTTGAAATCTCAAAGAAGAATTCCTTTTCTGCTTTGAAAATGTCAATGTTTGCCTGAGTTATTCCTATACCGTTAACGATAGTTTTAAGATAGTTATATGCCTTAACAACCGTTTCGGGACAAGCAGCCTCTTCAACCTTTTCTTTCGGTGCAGCCTCTTTTTCAACTACAACTGCTTCTTTTTTTTCTGCCTTTGGTACAGATGTTTTCTTTTCAGCTTTTTTTTCAGCTTTTTTCTCGGATTTTCCCGTTACCTTTTTTTCAGGCTTTTTCTCATCGGGAGCCTCATAATATGCCCTTACTTCAGCCTGTTTTCCTCCGAAAAGACCGAAAACCTTTTTTTCCGGCATAGTCAGAATTTCAAACTGAATTTCCGCACTTATGGGAGCGTCCAACATGAGTGTTGCAGCCTGCTGCGCCTCTTCAATGGTAGCGCCTGTTGCCACTGCTTCTTTAATCATGTGCTTCCTCCATGTTTTTTACTAACTGAATATTTTCTTTTATGGATTTTTCCTTGGATTTTCTGACTTTTGTTTCCTCTACCATTGCTTTTGCAATAACCTTTTTAGGCTCATATATCTTGTTGAGAACAATAGTCTGAATAAAGCCCAGAATGCTGTTTACAGCCCAATATATACCGATACCGATAGGGAACTGGAATGTAAGCCACAGAGACATGAGAGGCATCATCATAAACATACATCCCATGCTCATGTTGTTTGCCATATCCGGATTGGACTTCTTCTGCATAATCATGGTGTAAATCGACTGAATGAGAGCAGCCAGAAACGCCGCAACCGGTACAATAAGAATTGCCGGTGTAGCTTTCCATATATTTTGAGGAATTGAACCAAGGTCAAATCCAAATGCTGTGAAGTTAAAATTTTGTATCTTGTCAAATACCTCTGACGGTATGTCAGGTAATGCGGCACGAAGTTCGTCTACGTGCGAAAGTACATTGATTTCCTGAAGAGTGGATCTTTTTGCAGAGGATCCGAGAAGCTCGGCAACGGCTGTTTTGAGCTCTTCAATGTACTTATTGTCAATTCTTATGATATAAGAAAGAGGACGGTAGATAGCTCCGTAAAGTCCCATGATTATCGGAAACTGAATGAGTAATGTACCGCAACCGCCGGTCATTGAACCAAAGCCTTCTTTTTCGTAGTAATTCTGAAGCTCTGCATTCATTCTTGCCTGATCACCGGCATACTTTTTCTTTATTTTTTCTATTTTTGATCTTGTGCGTAAATTTTTTGCCTGACTTTTCTGTGTACTTATAGAAGTCGGCAAAAGCAACAACTTTGCTATAAGTGTAAAAGCAATAAGCGCGAGCGCGTAGTTATTATCAAATACATGATAAAGTAACCACAGAATCCAACCAAACGGATAAGAAAAAACAGCATACAATTTATCCATTTTTTTCCTCCTGTTTACTTTTAATAATACTCTTTTATTTCAGGAACCGGATCATAACCTCCACTGGTTAGGGGACTGCACCTTATAAGTCTCCAAATCGTCAAAAGAGATCCCTTGAATGCGCCGAATCTCTCAATCGCCGTCAATCCGTATTCTGAACAGGTCGGATAAAACTTACAGGTAGGTGGAAATTTCGGAGATATATGCTTTCTGTAAAATCTGATGATAGAAATAAGTATATCTTTCATAACAGTAAAATCTGAATTATTTAATAATTCCTACTTCTTTTAATCCTGAAATCATGATTTTTTCAATTTCTGTACTTTTTTTAAAACGAGTTTTTACTCTGCAAACAAAAATAAAATCATATCCGCGAAGGTCTTCCGAATATTTTTTGAAAACCTCTCTGAATGCCGCCCTTACAAGTCTTCGTGATTTATTTCTTTCCACGGCATTTCCGATCTTTTTTCCGGATGTTATTCCTATACGACAAATTCCCGCACGGTTTTTCATAAAATATATAACCAGTGCAGGATTTGTATAGACTTTTCCTCTTTTATAGAGTCTCCTAAAGTCACTATTACGATTTATGATTATTGTTTCAGACAAATTAATCGTCCTTTACTCAGGCAGTAAGACTCTTTCTTCCCTTTGCTCTGCGGCGAGCGAGAACTTTACGTCCGTTTCTGTCTGCCATTCTTGCACGGAAACCGTGAACTTTACTTCTGTGACGCTTTTTAGGCTGGAATGTTCTTTTCACTTGTCTTCCCTCCATTCAATACAACTTGCAGAGGGTTATTATATAATAAAGATGTATAATATGTCAAGATAAAAATACTACCTCTTATTATCAACAATCCTCTCATTTATTGTTGAAAACTTATGTGTGATATGATAAAATTTATTAGTTATTATGTATTATATATATCTAATTATATTTACCTATTAAATTCTCTTTATATAAATACATTCATACACCACTTTTAAGGAGGAAATTTTTCTTTTATGGAGTCTTATTCTGAAGTATGGTCTCTTGCGAAAGAATATTGCAGAGAAAAGTGTTCCGAAACAATTTACAATCTCTGGATTGACCCTCTTACAATGAAATCTTTCAAGGATAATAAAATTGAGCTTTTAACAAGTGAATTCAAAGCGAATATCGTAAAAAGCAAATTTCTCGGTCTTTTATCAGAAGCACTTGAAAAAACAATGGGTTTCCCCGTTGAGATTGAAATAATATCACAGTCTGTTTCAAAAAAAGAAGACATTGAAATAAAAGAAAAAAATATTCAGGAAAATCTCAATAAATACGATTTTACCTTTGATACCTTTATCGTAGGCTCTTCAAATAAGTTTGCATACGCGGCATCGCAGGCCGTTGCGGCAACTCCGGGACAGGCTTATAACCCTCTTTTCATATACGGCAACTCCGGTCTCGGAAAAACTCATCTTCTGAATGCCATATGTACTGAGATAAAAAAGAATAATCCCGACGCAAAAATCATTTATACAGGCGGAGAAGACTTCACCAACGAGCTTATTCTTTCAATCGAAAAAAAGACAATGCCCGATTTTCATAACAAATACAGAACAATAGACGTTCTTTTGGTAGATGACATACAGTTTATCGCCGGAAAGGCTTCGACACAGGAGGAATTTTTCCATACCTTTAACGCTCTTATTCAGGACAATAAACAAATTGTTCTTACGTCTGACAGACCACCGAAGGAAATTTCTCTTCTTGAGGACCGAATAAAAACAAGATTTGAATGGGGTCTTCTTGCCGACATACAGCCGCCGGATATTGAAACAAGGATAGCGATTATCAAAAGAAAAGCTGCTCTTATGTCATTTGAACTTCCGGATGAGGTTGTACAGTATATCGCGGAAAAGATTAAAAACAATGTACGTCAGCTTGAAGGAGCGGTAAAAAAAATAAATGCTCTGTGTACCATAAGCGGACATGAGCCCTCAATCATTATCGCACAAAAGGCCATAAAGGATATTCTTTCGGATAATCAGCCTCTCCCGGTTACCATAACAAAGATACTTGATGAGGTTGCGAGAACCTACGGAACCACAACGGAAAATATTCTTTCAAAAAAGAGAAACGCAAACATTTCCGAAGCACGCCAGGCTGCCATGTACATAGTAAGAGAGGTTACATCGCTGCCCATGGAGAAAATAGGCGAAGAATTCGGAGGCAAGCATCATTCAACCGTTATTTATAACATATCTCAGATGGAAGAAAAAATGAATTCAAACGCAACCACCAGAGCTACCATTCAGGGAATCATAAATAACATAAATGATAAAGCCACAAGTTTTTAACAATTTACTGTTGAAAAACTAAAACTTTTTAACATTTTAAACACGCAGAGCTCTGTTTTCCTTATTTTTAACAAAAACTACGAAATTTTTTCTGCCGGATTTTTTAAAATCTTTTTCCTTTACTACGCGCTTTTTCGGAGTTTTTATAAATTTTAACAGACTCTATTACTATTACTTGAATTAAAATACTTTCTTTTATGAAAACGGAGGAAAAAAAATGAAAATTGTATGTAACACAGAACTTTTAAGTGAGACATGTCAAAACGTTCAGAGAGTTGTTTCTACAAAAACCTCAATTCCGGCAATTGAGGGTATTTACCTTAAAGCTCTCGGTAACGAGCTTATGCTGACAGGTTATGACCTTGAAGTAGGAATAAATACATCTATTGAGGCAAGAGTTGAAGAGCCGGGCTCAATAATTCTCAATGCAAGGATTCTTTGTGATATTCTCAGAAGACTTCCCTCTGAAAAGGTAATTATTGAAGCTGATGAAAGACAGCTCTGTATCATAAGATGCGGAGATGTTGAGTATAAGCTTGTGGGTATTGCAGCAGAGGAATATCCGGAGCTTCCGACTGTTACCGGCGGCTATCCCATAATCATTGAAAGTGACATCTTAAGAGATATGATAAGGCAAACTATTTTTGCGGTTTCAAAAAACGACACAAAAATAGTTCATACGGGAATTAAGTTTGAAATAAAGAGAGGACAGATAAGACTTATTGCCGTTGACGGATTCCGTCTTGCCATAAGAACGGAGCAGATAAAATATACCGGAGATGAGATGTCCTTTATAGTTCCGGCAAAGACTCTTAACGAGGTTATTAAGCTTATTGATAATTGTGATGTCGTTTCAATGAATATTGCAAGAAGACACATAATTTTTGAAATAGGAAATTACAGTATTATTTCACGTTTGCTTGACGGAGAATTCCTTGATTATAATGCTGCAATTCCGAAAAATCTTACAACAGAGGTAAAGGTAGACGTAAGATCCTTTATTGACAGTATTGAAAGAACATCTCTCCTTATAACCGACAGACTTAAGAGTCCTCTTCGCTGTATATTTGATGAAAACAGCATAAGGATTTCTACGGTTACGTCTCTCGGTACGGCAAATGACAGACTTTCATGTATAACCGAAGGAAAAAGAGTGGAAATAGGCTTTAACAATATCTTTCTTCTTGATGCGCTTAAGGCTTGCAGCATTGATGAGGTAAAAATCACACTGAACGGACCTTTGTCACCGATAACAATTGTTCCGCCTGAGGGTGACAACTTCCTCTTCCTTGTTCTTCCCGTAAGACTTAAAAATGAAGGTTAAGGTAAAAATAAAAAAGAAAGAAAATCAATCTGTTTTTATACATACGGAGTATATAACTCTCGACAGTGCTTTAAAGGTTGCCGGAATAGCCGGAACGGGCGGTCAGGCAAAGATACTCATAAAGAGTGATGAGATAAAGGTCAACGGAGAGATATGTAACGTTGTAAGAAAAAAACTTTATGTCGGTGATTGTTTTTCTTTTGAAGGAAAGCTTTTTGAAATAAAAAACGAAGGAACCGTGTAAATGAAGATTAATTCTCTGAAAGTTCAAAATTACAGAAACATAGAGAATATTGAAATAATCCCGTCGGACGGGGTAAATATCATTTACGGTAACAATGCTCAGGGAAAAACAAATTTACTCGAGGCGATGTGGCTTTTTACCGGTTGCCGTTCCTTCAGGGGATCAAAAGAAAAAGAGCTTATAAGATTCGGTTGTGATTTTTCAAAAACAGAGATGAATTTTTTTGATGAAATGAGAAATCGAACCGCTGTTATCACAATAGATGAAAAAAAACATCTTGAGCTTGACGGAGTTAATTTTTCGTCATGTTCAGAACTTTTCGGAGAATTTTTTGGAATTATCTTTACCCCGGATCATTTGAATCTTGTAAAGGGAGGACCGGCGGAGAGAAGAAAATTTATAAATACGGCATTATGTCAGTTAAAACCGAAATATTCAAACGTTCTCGGTAAGTACAACAAAATTCTTGAGCAGAGAAATACGCTTCTTAAAGATATTTCTTATCACAGCGAGCTTACGGAAACCCTGGATATCTGGGATGAAAAGTTCAGCTTTTACAGCGCGGTGATAATAAGTCAAAGACTCAGATATCTTGATGAGATAAAACCTTTTCTTGAAAACATATATGAGGGTATTTCAAGCGGCAAGGAAAAGATTTCTCTTGAGTATGATTCCCCGTTTTCGTATGAAGAAAAGGATAATGAAAAGCTTCGTGAGAAAATTCTTTACGAGCTTAAAAAATGCAGAGATGAAGATATCAGAAACGGGATAACCTCTCTCGGTCCGCATAAGGATGACATTCTTATAAAACTTGACGGTATTTCCGCAAAGGCGTTTGCCTCGCAGGGACAGAAGAGATCCTGTGCTCTTTCTTTAAAATTATCCGAAGCTGCGGTTATGAAAAAAATAACCGGCAGGCAGCCAATCGCTTTTTTGGATGATGTTATGAGCGAACTTGATGACAGCAGACAGGATTATCTTTTGAATCACATAGATGACTGGCAGGTTTTCATAACCTGCTGCGAGCCGTCTTCCATACTGAAAACAAAAAACGGAAAAATATTTGAAATGTGCGGAGGAAAGATATGTTCCTGCACCTAGGCCAATACACAGTAGTGAGAACAGATGAAATAGTCGGAATATTTGATATCGACAACACAACCGTTTCAAAGCATACAAGAAAGTATCTTGCAGAAGCGGAAAAACAGAAAAAAGTGGTCAATGTATCAACCGAGCTTCCGAAATCATTTGTTGTTTGCAATAAAAACGGAAATGAAAAAGTTTATATATCTCAGTTGTCACCGACAACTTTAATAAAACGTTTTTCAACCAAATCTTTAGATGGAGGTTTTTAATTTGGATATTGAAAACACAAATCCGGAGCTTTTAGACACGGAGGAAACAGCAGAAACTTCCGAGGAAAAAAGCGCAGAAATCCTTGCTGAGGAAAAAGAGACTTTGTTGGAGGCTCAAATAGGGGAATTTGACGACGTTGAAACAATGGATACCGTTGTTACCGAAGAATACGGTGCGGATCAGATTCAGGTCCTTGAAGGACTTGAGGCTGTTCGTAAACGTCCGGGTATGTACATAGGTTCAACAGGACCGAAGGGTCTTCATCACCTTGTTTACGAAATTGTGGATAACTCAATAGATGAAGCTCTTGCCGGCTACTGTACACATATCGAAGTCAATATCTTACCGGGAAACATAATTGAAGTAAGGGATAACGGACGTGGTATTCCGGTTGGAATAAATGAAAAAATGGGTGTGTCCACTGTCACGATTGTCCTTACGGTTCTCCATGCCGGCGGAAAATTCGGCGGTTCGGGCTATAAAGTATCCGGAGGTCTTCACGGCGTAGGCTCGTCTGTCGTAAATGCTCTTTCGGAGTGGTTTGAAGTAGAAGTTTCGCAGGCGGGACACGTACATTATCAAAAATTTGAGATGGGTGTTCCTGTAGACGACCTTAAAATAACAGGAGATACAGAAGAAACAGGTACTCTCATTCGTTTCAAGGCATCTCCCGAGATATTCCAGGAAACTACGGAGTATGAATTTGACGTTCTTGAAAAAAGACTTCGCGAGCAGGCTTTCCTCAATGCCGGACTTAAGATTACACTTACGGACAGCAGAGAAGAGGAAGAACACAGGGAGGTTTATTGCTATGAGGGCGGTATAACCTCTTTTGTTGAACACATCATAGCAGGACGCGGCTTTACTCCGCTCCATGATACTCCCATCTCGTTTAATTCCGTTAAGGGTGACAGAGAAGTAGATATTTCTCTTGCTTATAACGACAGCTACAATGAAATAATTTATAGCTTTGCGAATAACGTTCGTACCATCGACGGAGGTACCCACGAAACAGGCTTTAAAACTGCGCTTACCCGTGTCTTCAATGACTACGGAAAGAAATACAATATTTTAAAAGACGGTGACAAAAAGCTTTCCGGTGAAGATGTCCGTGAAGGCCTCGTTGCTGTTATTTCCGTAAAGCTTACGGAGGCGGAGTTTGAGGGACAGACAAAGGGAAAACTCGGAAATACCGAGATGACCCCGCTCGTTTCAAAAACTGTCTATGACAAGCTCATGGAGTATTTTGAAGAAAATCCATCTGTTGCAAGAGCTATTTTCTCAAAAGCACTCGACGCATCGCGTGCCAGAGAGGCAGCAAGAAAAGCAAGAGACCTTGCAAGAAGAAAAACGGCACTTGAAGGAAATTCACTTCCCGGAAAGCTTGCGGATTGTCTGGATAAGGATGCCGAGCTTACGGAATTGTATATCGTCGAGGGAGATTCCGCCGGCGGTTCCGCAAAGGAAGGCAGAGAAAGACAGTATCAGGCTATCCTTCCTCTTTGGGGAAAGATGCTGAACGTTGAAAAAGCAAGACTTGACAAGGTTATAGGAAATGATAAGCTTACACCGGTTGTTACGGCGCTCGGCACCGGAATCGGAGAGGATTTTGACCTTTCAAAGCTTCGTTACAATAAGATAGTCCTTATGGCGGATGCCGACGTAGATGGTGCCCATATCAGGACTCTTCTTCTCACGTTCTTTTTCCGTTATATGAGGCCTCTTATTGAGGAAGGGCACGTGTATATCGCACAGCCTCCTCTTTACAAGGTTTCAAAGGGAAAGAAATTTTTCTATGCCTTTTCCGATGAGGAAAGAGATGAAAAAATCTCCGAGCTGGGCGGCTCCTGTGATATACAGAGGTACAAGGGTCTCGGTGAGATGGACCCGGAACAGCTGTGGGAAACAACAATGGATCCGAAAACACGTATAATGCTTAAGGTTCATCTTGAAGACGCGATGGAAGCGGACGAAACTTTTTCAATTCTTATGGGAGATAAGGTTGAGCCACGTCGTGAATTCATTGAAAAGAACGCAAAATACGTACAGAATCTTGATGTCTGAGAGGAGGGGAAAGAAAAATGTCTCTTAAAAAAATGTCTGCTGAGATGCAGAAGAAAAAAGAACAGGAATTTCGTGAAAATCTCGAAACGTCCAAGGTCGTTGCAGTAGATCTCAACAATGAAATGAGAAAATCTTTCCTCGACTACTCGATGTCGGTTATCATACAGCGAGCGCTTCCGGACGTAAGAGACGGACTTAAGCCTGTACACAGAAGAATTCTTTATACTATGTTTGAAAACGGCCTTTCTCCGGACAAGCCGTACAGAAAATGCGCCGACACGGTAGGCTCCGTTCTCGGTAGATACCATCCGCACGGTGACTCGTCCGTATACGATGCCATGGTACGTCTCGCTCAGTCGTTTTCGATGAGATACACTCTTGTTGACGGACACGGTAACTTCGGTTCTATCGACGGAGATCCGCCGGCTGCATACCGTTATACTGAGTCAAGGATGAGTAAGATATCTCTCCGTATGCTACAGGATATCGATAAGGACACAGTTGACTTTATGTCAAACTATGATGACCGTCTTAAGGAACCGACGGTCCTGCCCTCGCGTTATCCGAACCTGCTTGTAAACGGATCAATGGGTATCGCCGTAGGTATGGCTACAAATATTCCGCCGCACAATCTCCGTGAGGTTATCAGCGGAATGTGTGCAGTCATAGATAATCCGGATATTGGGCTTCCCGAGCTTATGGAGCATATCCCCGGACCGGACTTCCCGACTTCGGGTATTATAATGGGACGCTCCGGAATAAGGGCGGCGTACGGAACAGGCAGAGGAAAAATAACTGTCCGCGCTCGTACGGAAATCGTTGAAAAGCCAAACGGACGCTATGAGATAAAGGTCACGGAAATTCCGTATACCGTAAACAAGGCAAGACTTATTGAAAGTATTGCGGACCTTGTTAAGGAAAAAAGGATAGAGGGTATTGCCGACGTAAACGACTATTCGTCCATGCACGGCATGTATATCTCGATAGACCTGAAGAGAGACGCAAATCCGAACGTTATTCTCAATCAGTTATTTCAGTATACGCAGCTGCAATCCTCGTTCGGTGTAATCAATCTCGCAATTGTTGACGGGCAGCCGAAAATCCTTACTCTTAAGGAAATCCTTGAGCAGTATATTGACTTCCAGAAAGAAATAATAACCAGGCGCACAAGGTTTGACCTCAAAAAAGCGGTCGAGCGCGCACATATTCTGGAAGGTCTTGCAAAGGCAATAGATATTGTCGATGAAATAATCGACACAATAAGACATACAAAGGGCGGAAAAGCGGAGGCAAAGCTCGCCCTTATAGAAAAGTATGGATTTGATGATCCGCAGGCAACGGCAATTGTAAATTTCCAGCTCGGTCAGCTTGCCGGACTTGAAATCAAAAAAATCATGGATGAGCTTGAAAATCTCCATGAAAAAATTGCGGAATTTGAAGATATTCTCGCAGATGAGTCAAAGGTTCTCACCCTCATAAAAGAGGAAGCACAGGCAATCGCAGATAAATACGGCGATGATCGCCGCACGGAGATCTGCAATGTATCCGGTGAAGTGGATATCGAAGACCTTATCCCCGAAGAGGCATGCGTTATGACTCTTACGCACATGGGATATATCAAGAGAATGGTGACAACAGAGTATCAGACACAGCACAGAGGCGGACGCGGTATTTCCGGTATGACGCAGAAGGAAGACGATGTAACGGAAACCATGTTTACGTGTTCCACCCATGACTTTGTCATGTTCTTTACAAATCTCGGACGTACCTACAGAATAAAGGGATATGAGATTCCGGAGGCGTCAAGACAGAGTAAGGGAACCAACATCGTAAATGTTCTTCCTCTCATGCCGGGCGAAAAAGTAACCTCAATGCTCCGTGTACCTGAGGTTGAGGGCGAAGAATATCTTTGCATGATGACAAAGAAGGGTATAATAAAACGTACACCTCTTGTTGACTATAAAAATGTAAGAAAGAGCGGCCTTATCGCCATAAACCTCGATGAAGACGACGAGCTTTCGTGGGTAAGACTTACAAGCGGTTCGGATGACCTTATTGTCGCAACCAAGGAGGGCATGAGTATTCGCTTTAATGAAACGGACGCCAGAACTCTCGGCCGTACGGCACGCGGTGTTAAGTCAATCACGCTCAAGAAAGAAAATGATGAGGTTGTAGGCTTTGACGTCATAAAGGAGAATGCCACAATTCTCACTGTTTCCGAAACAGGATACGGTCGCAGAAGTGTTCCGTCGGATTATAAAGTACAAAAGCGCGGCGGTTCGGGGCTTCTCAACTACAGGGTAAACAAATACGGCAAGGTAGCGGCCATTCGTGTTGTTGAACCGGAGGATGAAATAATTATGATTTCCTCAAGCGGAATAATCATAAGAATTGCCTCCGAGGAGATAAATTGTGTAGCAAGACCCGCAAAGGGAGTTAAGGTAATGAGAATTACGGGAGAAGATAAGCTCATTACGCTTGCTTCCATAAGAGAAGAATGGGAAAAGCAGGAGATTGTTACAACGGAGAACAATGAAGAAAGCAGCGAAGAAGAAAAAGCCGGGGAATAAATGACTTACTCTTTATAGATTGGTGTGATAAGTAAATTCCTATGAATAAGAAACAAAGAAATGAAGATGAGATTGATTTCAGCATATACCTTGAAGCATTAAATGAAGAAGAAAATGATGATAAAAGGCAGGATATAACGCCGGACGAAGAAAATATCTCTACAGCGGAACAGGAGCAATTTTTTGAGGATATTTCCGACAGTAGTTCCGATGAAGTTTTTGACGAAAAATCCGACGATACCGAAAAAGAGAAGCTTCCTCTCTCAAGCCGCATAAAGAACTGGTGGGCGAGAAGAGGAAAGGCTCAGAAGGTTATTATCATCATTGTAGCCGTTATTCTGGTTCTTGCGATAATCACGGGCGTGTTTGTCTGGTCAAAGCTTTCCCTTATAAAAAGAGACGACTTTGACGGAGACGAGGGTATAACATACGAAGATATCAACATAGAGGATATGGACAGTATCACGGATGCTACATCGCTCAATGACTATCTTAAAAAATGGGCTACAAACGGCGGCAAGAAGATGTCCGCGAGTTATGTCAAAAATGTTCTTCTTGTGGGACAGAGAGACGGACTTACGGACTCAATGATGCTTATTTCCGTGAACGAAAAAGCAAAGACCGTTTCCATGGTGTCCTTCTACAGGGACAGCTGGACGTATATCTCTCCGAACGGGAAGAAGGAGAGCTTCGGAAAGCTTAACTGGGCATACGGAAAAGGCGGAGTCAAGTGTCTTGTTGAAACTATCGAAAACGATTATAAGATTAAAATTGACGATTATGTTATGGTTGATACCGATTCATTTCCGCTGCTTATAGATGCGCTCGGCGGAGTTGACGTTAACGTTACCGAAAAAGAGGCAACATATCTCAACAACACATGGCGTGAGTGGACGTTTACGGGAAACCCCGTAAGCTTCAAAGCCGGAATGAATCATCTTAACGGCGAAAAAGCTCTTATGTTTTGTCGCATAAGGAAGCTTGACTCTGACGTCGGAAGAACCGAGCGCCAAAGAAGAGTTATATCGGCAGTTATGACGAGTTTTAAGGACGCCGGGGTTTCAAAGGTAAATAACGCAATCAATACACTTTTACCGAACGTAAAGACAAGCATGAGCAATTCGGAAATGCTGGGCTTTGCATCAAAGGCTGTTTCAAACGGCTGGCTTAAGTTCCCGATTTCTCAGGAGACCATGCCCACCGAAAGTACCGGAAAAATCGGAACGGCGGGTAACGGACAGTCCGTATGGCTCATTGACTATGAGGCGGCGGCTCATGAGCTCCAGATACTTCTTTACGGAAAATCAAATATCAATCTCTCGGAGGAGAGAAGCTCTCCGATTTCTTTGAAGAGTACGGCTTCACAGCCGCAGGGCAACAGCTACTCATATACGGGAAGCGCGACAAAGAAGAGCAATTATTCTCAAAACGTAAAACCTGCTCCGAGCACAGAGCCTCCTACAGAGGCTCCGAGTGAGAGCACGGAGACTACGGCGACATCTGATACGAGTCAGCCGACCGAAAGTGCGACTTTACCTCAAACTCCCGGTGAAACTAAGCCCGAAGAGAAAGTCGAACAAAATTAAATGCTATAAAAAATGAAAACTCCTTTTACCGCATAAGCAGGTAAAAGGAGTTTTTAAAATGAAATATTCGTTTGTAGGTGTGCTTCAGACATTTTCTTCACGGAAATCTATCACAATTTCATCACGGACACCCTCAAGCTTTTTATAGCTCACTCCCGCAGAATCAAGAATTCTCTTTGAAGCAATGTTTCCGGGGGTTCCGTTGTATTTGTCGGAAAGGTATATGATTTCCTTTATACCGCACTGAGCGATTGCCTTTGCACATTCATTGCAGGGAAAAAGAGCAACGTAAATTTTTGCACCCTCAAGATTTCTGCCGGAGTTGTTCAAAATAGCATTGAGCTCAGCGTGACAAACGTAGGGGTATTTGGTATCGTATTCGTCGTCACCGTCGCGGTTCCACGGAAAAATATCATCATTACAGCCAACAGGGAATCCGTTATAGCCTACGGACAGAATCTTGTTCTTATCATTTACAATACATGCGCCGACCTGCGTGTTAGGGTCCTTGCTTCTCATTGCGGAGAGCATGGATATGCCCATAAAATATTCATCCCAGGATATGTAATCTTCTCTTTTGCCCAAAACAACTCATCCTTTCAAAAATCTTCATGAAAAGATTTTAACAAAATATATAACTCATTGCAATAAGGCTTTTTTTAATGAAGAAAGTGTGATAATATTAAGCGGAGAGAAAAAGAAAAACTGGGGGAAAAGAAATGAATACAACAGAATTTCTTAACAGGGAGAACATGAAAAAAATTCTTATCCTGTGTTTTTGTGTAATCCTTATGTTTGTGGCATTTGAGAAAATAGAAGGAATTTTTTCGATAATCGGAAAGTTTATTGATCTTATTTTTCCGTTTATTCTCGGAGGATGCATCGCCTTCGTTTTCAACGTACCGCTGAAAAAAATTGAAGGAACTCTTTTCAAAAACAAGCCGGACTTTAAAGGAAAAAGAGCGATATCATATATCCTGTCTCTTCTTATTGTTATAGCTGTTTTGGGGCTTGCTACCTTTGTAATTGTTCCGGAGCTTATCGAAACCACAAAACAGTTGACCGATCAGGTCCCTGCTATTATAAAACAGGCGCAGGTTTTTATAACGGAATTTACGGAGAAAAATCCGGAGATTGAAAAGCTCACAAAGGACATCAATTTCGATTATGAGGAGCTTTACAAAAAGGTTATAACCGTTCTTACCGGTGCGACCGGGGTTCTTTCGTCAACGGTAGACTTCGTAGGCGGAATAGTAAGTGGATTTGCGACCTTCTTTATCGGTTTTGCTTTTTCGATTTATATCCTTTTCAGGAAAGAGGATCTTATAAGACAGTTTAAAAAGATTTTTTATGCGGTTTTTCCCGAAAAAGTTGTCGAAAGAATTATTTATATCTGCGAACTGTCAAACCGCACATTTTCAAATTTTATTACGGGGCAGTGCCTTGAGGCATGTATACTGGGCTTTATGTTCTTCTTAACAATGAGCATTTTCGGTATGCCGTATACGGTGCTTATAAGCGTTCTCATTTCCCTTACCGCACTCATCCCGATTTTCGGAGCGTTTATAGGATGTGCGGTGGGAGCGTTGCTTATACTCACGCAAAGTCCTAAGCAGGCTCTTATCTTTATTATCATGTTCCTTGTTTTACAGCAGATAGAGGGAAACCTCATCTATCCGCATGTTGTAGGCGGCTCTGTGGGGCTTCCGTCCATATGGGTACTGGTTGCGATAACCATAGGCGGAGACCTTATGGGAATTGCGGGAATGCTTGTTTTCATCCCACTTTGCTCTGTTCTTTATTCCTTGTTCCGTGACTTTATCAACGGAAAGATTGATAAAAGGGGAATTCCCAAAGAAAAATATGAGGAAAAGAAGCTTGTTCCTAAAACGGAAACCGCAGAGAGTGAAACATAAGAAGGCTTTAACAGAAAAACCGTGATTTCGAGGAGAAATCACGGTTTTTATTTATAAATGTTTCGGAGCTTGCGCACCGGGTTTTGCGTACACGGTTTGGCTTAAACCGTTTTTATTTCATTGCTTCCTCAATGGCAACTGCGCAGGCAACTGTTGCACCGACCATCGGGTTGTTACCCATACCGATAAGACCCATCATTTCAACGTGAGCCGGAACGGATGAGGAGCCTGCAAACTGAGCGTCGGAATGCATACGTCCCATGGTATCCGTCATACCGTAAGAAGCAGGACCTGCAGCCATGTTATCAGGATGAAGTGTACGTCCTGTACCGCCGCCGGATGCAACTGAAAAATACTTAACTCCGTTTTCAACGCACCACTTTTTGTATGTGCCTGCAACGGGATGCTGGAATCTTGTCGGGTTAGTTGAGTTACCTGTGATAGAAACTCCGACATTTTCAAGCTTCATTATTGCAACGCCCTCGGGTACATTGTCAGCGCCATAGCAGCGTACGTCGGCACGTGGACCGTCCGAATATGCGGTTTTTGAAACAACCTTTACGGTTTCTGAGTACGGATCAAACTCTGTCTTGCAATATGTGAAGCCGTTTATTCTTGAAATAATCATTGCAGCGTCTTTTCCGAGGCCGTTGAGAATAACCTGAAGAGGCTTTGTTCTTACCTTGTTTGCGTTAAGGGCGATTTTGATGGCACCCTCGGCTGCCGCAAAGCTCTCGTGACCGGCAAGGAAGCAGAAGCATTCGGTTTCTTCTGAAAGGAGCATCTTTCCGAGGTTGCCGTGTCCGAGACCTACCTGTCTGTTATCTGCAACAGAGCCCGGAATACAGAATGACTGTAAGCCGATACCTATTGCGGCGGCAGCGTCGGCTGCTTTTGTGCAACCGGATTTGATTGCTATAGCCGAGCCTACGGTATAAGCCCAAACAGCGTTTTCAAAGCAGATAGGCTGTGTGCCTCTTACGATTTTGTCAACATCAATACCCTTTTCGAGAGTGATTTCCCTGCACTCCTCAATAGAAGAAATGCCGTATTCTTTAAGAACACCGTTGATTTTATCAACGCGTCTTTCATAGTTTTCAAATAATGCCATTTAAGATTTCCTCCTTCCCGAATTATTCTTTTCTTGGGTCAATGTACTTCTTGGCATCTGCGAATCTGCCGTAGGTACCGATTGACTTGTTGTATGCGTCGTTAGGTGTGTCGCCGTTCTTGATGAAATCTGTCATCTTTCCGAGAGACACAAACTCGTATCCGATTACCTCGTTGTTTTCATCAAGAGCGAGTCTTGTTACATAGCCCTCAGCCATTTCAAGATAACGAACACCCTTGAGTCTTGTTCCGTACATGGTTCCTACCTGTGAACGGAGGCCTTTACCGAGGTCCTCGAGACCGGCGCCGACAGACAATCCATCGTCGGAAAATGCCGACTGAGAACGGCCGTATACTATTTGAAGGAAGAGCTCACGCATAGCGGTGTTGATAGCATCACAAACAAGGTCTGTGTTAAGAGCTTCGAGGATAGTCTTTCCCGGGAGAATTTCCGATGCCATAGCAGCGGAGTGTGTCATGCCCGAGCAACCGATTGTTTCAACAAGAGCTTCTTCGATGATACCGTTTTTGATATTGAGTGAAAGCTTACATGCACCCTGCTGAGGAGCACACCAGCCTACACCGTGTGTGAAACCAGAGATATCCTTGATTTCATACGCCTTAACCCACTTTCCCTCTTCGGGAATAGGAGCCGGACCGTGGTTGGGACCTTTTGCAACCACGCACATGTTCTGAACTTCTGACGTGTAATTCATAAAGTCAAAATCCCCTTTCATCAATAATCATTAAAACTAAATATAATATTAATGAGTTACAATAAGATTATACATATAAAAAGGAGTTTGTCAAACAATTGACAAACTCCAGACGGATATTTTTAATTTACAAAATGAGTATCTGAAATCTTTTTTTCCACAAAGTCAAGAACCGTGGAATAAATCTTGCTTCCTTCCTCTATAAAACGAGGCTCATCTTCTTTTCTGCAAAGCATGGCAAAGGCTTCACCGATATCCTTTGGGATATCCGATCCCCCTTTTCGAACACTGAGATAATAGAAAGAAAAGGCAGGACTGTTAACAATGGAATCATAAAAATCCAGTTTTTTATGACTGAGTGACTCATGAAGAGAGTTTATCGCAATAGTTGACAGCTGCTGTGACGGAAGATAATAGTTGAGTGCGGCTTCCGTTGAGAAAAGAACCAATGCGCACACCTGATGAAAGAATTCATCTGACAGGAAGCTTTCTTCGATTCTTTCCCGAAGCTCGCTCTCAAAAGATATGTCCGCAAGCCTCATGCCGAGCTCTTTTGCCTTTTCAACATTTCCGTTTTGTCTGTGATAATTCATACCCTCAACGAAGGAGAGGATATCACAGTCGTTACATGAGTTGTTTGCAGGTCTGAAAATTTTGATGTCACTGTCTTCTCTGTTGTTCGGCAAGCTTATTCTCCTTACTTTTTGCGTTACTTATTTTTCGCTTTCCTTTGCCGCTTCCTTTGCAGCAGCTTTTTTCCTTGCTCTCCTCTGCTTTGCCTGATAACCCATAAGGGCTGTAAGATTTTCCTCGGGTGTAACATAGTCGGCAAGGTGATTGATTTTTGAACCGTACATGCCGTGGAAGTCCGAGCCGCCGGTTGTAAGCAAAGAGTGCTTCTTTGCAATAGCCAGAAGTTTTTCAACGTCCTCTTCACTGTTCCTAGGATGCCATACTTCAACACCGTCAAGCCCCTTTTCAATAAGAGCGGGCAGTATGTCGAAGTTATCATATGCGCCGGGATGTGCGAGCACGGCTATTCCGCCGGCCTCGTGGATGGCTTCAAGAACTTCAAGAGGCTCAGGGAACTTAGGCTGCACAATGATGTTGTCGGGATTGTCCTTACTGAAAAGGTCGGTGTACATGTTTCCGAAGATCTCAGTAGAATATCCGCACTCCATAAGTGCATGCAGGATATGTTGTTTGTAAATGTTAGTTGAGCCTGCCGCACATTTGAGAACAAGCTCCGAAGAAATCGGATAGCGTTGAGCCGCTTTTACAACCATAAGCTGACTTGCTTTTCTTCTTGCAAGAGAGTTACGTCTGCAAAGGCCCTCAAGTCTGTCCGGATTTTCCACAAGGTAGCAAAGAATATGTACCTTTTTTTCATGTTCTGCATCAAAAGCAGAAATCTCTACACCAGGTACTACTGTTATACCGTGGCGCTCTCCGATAATTTTACCCCTGACAGTACCGGCAAGGCAATCGTGGTCTGTAATTGCAATGGTATCGACACCGCTGCGCTTAGCGAGAAGAATAAGGTCTTCAATACCAAGTGAGCCGTCGGAAAGTCGGGTATGACAATGTAAATCTGCCGGCAAAAAAATTCCCCCATCTAAAATAAAGTCAATTTATACAAAATTATTATACTATATTTGTTAGATATAATGCAAGAAAAATCTATTGCATATGCAGAAGATATGTGATACAATTTGCGTTTATAAAAAAACAGAGACCTTATCGGGAAAAAATACCCGTAGGTTTCTGTTTGTTTACGGTGATTTTATTGTTGTTAACAGGAAGCTTTCGTCTTATACAGATGTGGTTTCAATGGGAATGCGGAGACCGCGCGGCCTGTTTGCCCATACGGTTATACCGATTAAAACAGAGAGAATACCTGTAATCAAAACAGACAAAACCGAGAGAATTACAGTAAATTTTTTCAAAACAAACACCCTCCTTTTGATAACATATTTTATCATAATACAGGATAAATTGCACCACAATATTATTTTGTTATCCGAAATTTTTTAATTTGTAAAAAAAGTTCTTGCATTTGATTTGGTGTGGTGTTATAATTCCATTTGTCGCAAGTCGGTGTTTATAACAGTGAGGGTCCACCCGTTCCCATCCCGAACACGGTAGTTAAGCTCACTAGTGCCGAAAATACTTGGAGGGCAGCCTCCCGGGAAAATAGGTCGATGCCGACACGAAAAAAACAACTGACCTCAAGGTCGGTTGTTTTTTTTTTGCCTAAGTTGTATAATTCATACTGTATTTTTCTTGAAAGGACTTTTTTAATGAAAAAAAGGATTATTTGTTTTACGAATATACTTCTGATTGCAGTGATGCTTTTTACTTTTTCCTCCTGCAAAGGAAAAACACCAAAAGCGGATACCGCTCTTTCGGTAAGTGAAAAAACCATCGGAGCGGACATTTATACGTATTATCTTGATGAAGTGCTTAAGGGGAGCAACGCGGACCTTTCCGAAAAGGAAGCAAAAGAGCATGCGGAAAAGAGCTGCCTTGATTACATAAGGATAAATACGGAGTTTAAGGCACGCGGGCTTGAGCTCTCATCTTCACAAAAATCGGATATCGCCGGCTCTGTCAATTCCCTGTGGAACACATACGGAGGCTACTATACAAAAATAGGTGTTTCAAAGGAAACTCTCACAAAGGTAAAGGAAAGTGCGGCTTACAAGGATGCGCTTATAGAAGACATATACGGTGCTGACGGTGACAAGGCTATTTCCGAGGACAGTAAAAAGGAGTATTTTGGCGAAAACTATGTATTCTTTAAGGCTATTTCGGCATATCTTCTGACAACTGATGATAAGGGAAATACGGTGACTCAGAGTGATGAGGCTGTTTCGGAGATTCGAAAAAAATTTGATGAGCTTAAGGGTAAAATTAGTGATGACGAAACCATAGATGCCGTAAATCTTGAGTATGTAACCGGAAACGGAGGCACCGCCGAGTCGGAAATGCCTGTTTTGTATACAACGAAAAATGATACATCTTATCCTAAAAATTTTTTTAAAGATGTTTCCGAATTGGAGGTTGACGGTGTTGCCGTTTTAAAGTACGAGGACTATATCTTTCTTGTACAGAAAAAAGACGGCTCTTCCCTCTACTCAAATTACGCAGCAGACGTTCTTACAAACATGGCGTCCGACAAGCTTTCCGAGTATCTGGATTCAGTTTACAAGGATGCAAAAATATCCGGTGAAAATGGGGTCGAAAAGCGGTGTTTTGACCTAATTCAAAAAATACGGAGTTCATAAAAAGGACATAATTTTTCTCAACATAACGACCGAATGAACGGCTTTTTCTGCCGTTCATTCTTTTTTTGTCTTCTTTTGCCCTCGAAAAGTATT